>Ga0207868_1000681_pt1 | contig 31542 bp, 30 predicted proteins | sample Passage237B_FD_187370 | JGI IMG/M metagenome (GOLD analysis project Ga0207868, IMG submission 187370) | Cellulose adapted compost microbial communities from Newby Island Compost Facility, Milpitas, CA, USA - Passage2 37B (SPAdes) (version 3) ... | reverse complement strand
TGGCGGCGGCGGCTTCGGCCTGCCGATCGGTGGCGGCCGGCTCGGCATCGGCACGGTCATCGTGCTCGGCCTGATCGGCTGGGCCGTCGGCATCGATCCGCGGATTCTCATCGGCGGCGCCGAGATTCTCTCCGGCGGCGGCGCGCCGACCTACCAGACCGACAGCCGCACCGCCTCGCGCCCCAAAACCGGCGTGCCGCAGGACGAGATGGGCAGCTTCGTCGCCGGCGTGCTCGGCGAGATCGATGACCGCTGGAGCGAAATCTTCAGCGAGAGCGGCCGCCGCTACACAGGTCCCCGCATCGTGCTGTTCCGCAACGCCACCAACGGCGGCCGCTGCGGCATGGCGCAAGCGGCGATGGGGCCGTTCTACTGCCCCCCCGACAAGCAGATCTTCCTCGACACCGCGTTCTTCCGCGAAGTCGAGACACGCTTCCGCGGCTGCTCGGGCAAGGCATGCCAGTTCACGCAGGCCTATATCATCGCCCACGAGGCCGGCCACCACGTCCAGAACCTGCTCGGCATCCTCGACCGCGTCAACCAGATGCAGCGCCAGGCCGGCAGCCGCGCTGAAGCCAACGCGTTGCAGGTGCGCGTCGAATTGCAGGCCGACTGCCTGTCCGGCATCTGGGTCAACCGCGAACAGAAAAAGCGGCCGAACTTCATCGAGGCCGGCGACATCGACGCGGCTTTGCAGACCGCAAGCGCGATCGGCGACGACACCATCCAGCGCAAGACCCAAGGCCGCGTGGTGCCGGACAGTTTTACCCACGGCTCGGCCGAGCAGCGCCGGCGCTGGTTCATGATCGGCTACCAGCGCGGCGACGTGCAGGCGTGCAACACGTTCGCCACCGACCGGCTGTAGCGGGGCGACTATGGCACACGACAGCGGCGGCGAACGCAGTTTCATCCCGGTCAACATCGCGGTGCTGACGGTCTCCGACAGCCGCGCGCTCGCCGACGACCGCTCCGGCGACACGCTGGTCGAGCGCCTGATCGCCGCCGGCCACCGGCTGGCCGCGCGCGACATCGTCACCGACGACGTGCCGGCGATTCAGGACCGCGTCCGGTCGTGGATCGCCGACCCTGGCATCGACGCCATCGTCACCACCGGCGGCACCGGCTTCACCGGCCGCGACGTCACCCCGGAGGCGGTCGAGCCGCTGTTCGAGAAGCGCATGGACGGTTTTTCCGCCGCCTTCCACATGATGAGCCACGGCAAGATCGGCCCGGCCACAATCCAGAGCCGCGTCACCGGGGGCGTGGCGGGCGCCACCTACATCTTCTGCCTGCCCGGTTCGCCGGGCGCCTGCCGCGATGGCTGGGACAACATCCTCGGCCCGCAGCTCGACTACCGCACCATGCCCTGCAACTTCGTGGAGATCATGCCGCGGCTCGACGAGCACCTGCGGCGGCGCAAGTCGTAGGCCCCTTCCTTTTATCCCTCCCCCTGAAAGAGGGAGGGTGGGGTGGGGGTCGGATGGCCGGGACAAAGCCCGGCCATGACGGTGGAGTGAGGTGTCTCCGTCTCGCCCCGTCATACGCCGAGCATGACCGTTCGCAGAACAAGGCGTCATTGCCGGACTTGATCCGGCAATCCATCCATCTTCCGAAAAAGATGGACCCGCGGGTCAGGCCCGCGGGTGACGGTGGTGGAGACACAGGGTTCTGGGATCTCATCGCCATATGTTCTTGATTTGTTCTGTTTGCGGATTATAATCCCAAACATGAACCGATCAGCCCTCCGCCCGCCATCTCCCGCAGCGCCGCCGCCGCTGGCCGGCGGGCCGGCCTTCGCCGACCTCGGCGTCCCCATCGACCGTGCCCGCCGCCGCGGGCGTGGCGCGCAGTCCAACGCCAGCGGCCGCTACGAGGCGGAGGCCCGCGTCGCCTTCGACGACGGCTGGCAGAGCCTCGACGACCTGCCGGCGTTCAAGACCACGGTGGCGATCGACACCGCGCGCAAGGTGATCACCCGCAACACCTCGCCCGACATCGGCTTCGACCGCTCGATCAATCCGTATCGCGGCTGCGAGCACGGCTGCGTCTACTGCTTCGCGCGGCCGACGCATGCCTATATGGGGCTGTCGCCGGGCCTCGATTTTGAATCGAAACTGTTCGCCAAACCCGATGCGCCGGCGCTGCTCGAACAGGAACTGGCCGCGCCGGGCTACGAGCCCCGCCTGATCGCCATCGGCACCAACACCGACCCGTATCAGCCGATCGAGCGCCAGCACACCATCATGCGCGGCATTCTGGAGGTGCTGGAGCGCGCGGGCCACCCGGTCGGCATCGTCACGAAATCGGCGCTGGTCACGCGCGACATCGATATTCTCTCGCGGATGGCGAAGCGCAACCTCGTCAAGGTGGCGCTATCGGTGACGACGATGGACCCGAAGCTGGCCCGCAGCATGGAGCCGCGCGCGGCGACGCCGGCCAAGCGGCTGGAAGCCCTGAAACTGCTGAGCGAAGCCGGCATCCCGACCACGGCGATGGTGGCGCCGGTGATCCCGGCGCTCAACGACAGCGAGATCGAACGCATCGTCGATGCCGCCGCCTTCGCCGGCGTCAGGGAGGCGAATTACGTGCTGCTGCGGCTGCCTTTAGAGGTGCGCGACCTGTTCCGCGAATGGCTGATGGCGCATTACCCCGACCGCTACCGCCACGTCTTCACGCTGATCCGCGACATGCGCGACGGCCGCGATTACGATTCGCAGTGGGGCACGCGCATGAAAGGCACCGGACCGATGGCATGGATGATCGGCCGCCGCTTCGAGGCGGCCTGCGCCAAGGCCGGCCTCAACAAGCGCCGCACCAGGCTCACCACCGAGCATTTCGTGCGGCCGAAGCGCGTCGGCGAGCAACTGTCGCTGTTCTGACGGGCCTGCCAGCCGCCCATCACCGCGTCATGCGCGGGCTTGTCCCGCGTATCCACGTCTTTGCGGCGATTCAGCGAAGGAAGACATGGATGGCCGGAACGACGTCCGGCCATGACGAAGAAGAAAAAAGCACGGCTTCGTCACGCCGCGTGTGTGGTCAGGTTGAGGCCGACCGCGCCGATCACGATCAGCACGATGAAGCCGGTCTGCGCCAGCGACAGCGGCTGCTTCAGGAACAGCCAGCCGATCACCGAGATGGCGGCAATGCCGACCCCCGACCAGATCGCATAAGTCACGCCGACCGGAATCCGGGTCAAGACCAGCGACAGCACCCAGAAGCAGCCGCTGAACAGCACGATCGAGGCGAGGCCGTAGAGCGGTCGGCCAAAACCCTCCGACTTGGTGAGCAGCGTGGTCGCCGTCACCTCCAGCGCGATACACAGCCCGAGCAAGGGCCAGGGATTGAATGCCGTCATCATCGGGTCTCCGCATCTATAGCGTTTTCAAGCGAAGTGGAACCGGCCTTCGCCGGGCCATAGCCGGCTTCGGCCAGGCGACGGCCGGTTCGCGTGAAGAAAACGCGTCAAAAACAATGATCCGGAGCTTTGCTTTTGATTCCGTCGAAAGCAAAGCCCCGGTGGTGTGATTCGCCGGCAGAATAGCGGGCGCAACCGGCATTTTGCCATTGCGCCGCACGGCGGCGGCCCGCAGCATCGGGCCATGATTCGACAGGGAACCAGCCCCGGCGCGCGACCGGCCAAGGTGCGCCGGCCCGACTTCGCCCGCGAGCGCGCGCTGTTCAAGGCCGGCGTCTGGCCGGTCGCCGGCTGCGACGAGGCCGGGCGCGGTCCGCTCGCCGGCCCCGTGGTTGCGGCGGCCGTGGTGCTCAATCCCAAGCGTGTGCCCAAGGGGCTCGACGATTCCAAGCGGCTCACCCGCGCGCGCCGCGAAGAGCTGTTCGAGGAGATCTGCACCACCGCCACTGTTGCGGTGGTGTCCGCCTCGCCCGAGCGCATCGCCCGCGACAATATCCTGCGAGCCTCGCTGTGGGCGCTGTCGCGCGCCGTGGCCGGGCTGCCGGAGCCGCCGCGCCATGTGCTGGTCGATGGCCGCGATACGATCGAGGTGAATTGCGCCTGCGAGGCGGTGATTGGCGGCGACGCGCTGATCGCCTCGGTCGCGGCCGCCTCGATCGTCGCAAAGGTCACCCGCGACCGGCTGATGTGCGCGCTCGCCGACGAATGCCCCGGCTACGGTTTCGAGAGCCACATGGGCTACGCGGTGCCGGCCCACCTCAAGGCGCTGGAGGACATGGGGCCGACCCTGCACCATCGCCGGCTGTTCGCGCCGGTCGCGGCGGCGGCGCTGCGCCACACCCGCGTCATGGTCACTGACGGCATGACGCGCATCGAGCACGAGACGGTCACGCTCGGCACGTTCGATCTCGCCGCGAAATAAATAACGCCACGCAGCTTGAGCGTTTCCGCCTCTCGATGGAATCAGAAGCGGGGCTTTTGGATTTTGTTTTGACGCGTTTTCTTCACGCGAACCGGTTCCCACTTCGCTTGAAAACGCTCTAGCGCCCGGCGGGGCCCGGTTGCCACCCCGCCTTGCGCCCTCTATCACAAGGCGCGCCGGCATCCGCCGGGCCGCCTCGCCGTCCGGAAACCGCATCAGGCCCGCATGCGCTTCACCTCCCTGCCCGTCGAGCTGATCCGCGCCCGGCCGCGGCTGATGGTGTGGATCGTGACGCTGCTGCTGGCGGCGCTGTGGTTCACGGTGCCGCTTCTCGTCTATGGCAGCCCGCCCGGCGACGTCGCGATGCGGCTGGCTTACGGCCGCGAGTATCAGGTCGGCATCGCGGCGGGACCGCCGCTGGCGTTCTGGCTCGCCGATATCGCCTTCCGCCTCGCCGGCAACCACATCGCCGGCGTCTACCTGCTGACGCAGCTGTGCATGGTGGCGACCTATTGGGCCGTGTTCGCGCTGTCGCGCGCCATCGTCGGCCCGCAGCACGCCGTCCTCGCGGTGCTGTTGACCGCCACCATCACCTTGTTCGGCTTTCCCTCGCTCGATTTCGGCCCGGACGTGCTGGCGCAGCCGTTGTGGGCGCTGCTCGTCGTCAGCGTCTGGCGCATCGTCGGCCAGGGCCGCCGCAGCGGCTGGTTCACGTTCTCGACCACCGCCGGGCTGTTGCTGCTGACGACGCCGGCGGCGCCGTTCCTGCTGCTGTTCGTGGCGGCCTTCGCGCTGGCGACGCGACGCGGCCGGCGGGCGCTTCTCTCGTTCGATCCGCTGCTGGCGCTGATCGCCATCGTCGTTCTGGCGCTGCCCTACCTGTTGTGGCTGATCCGCGCCGGCGACCTGCCGCCCGCCGCCTGGCCGGCGCTGCCGCCATGGCGCGAGGCGATCACGCAATGGGGGACGCTGGTCGGCATCATGGCGGCCTCGCTGATCGGCCTCGCCGCCCTGGTCGCGGTCGGCTCGCTGCCGGTGCGCGGCCATCGCGGCGAGGCGCCGGACGTGATGCGGGGGCCGGTTGCGCCGTTCGCGCGCGCCTTCGTGCTGGTGTTCGCGCTGGTGCCGCCGCTCGGCGGCGCGCTGCTTTCGGTCCTGACCGGCCATGACCGCGTGGTCGGCGGCGCCGGCACCGTGTTGAGCCTGAGCGGGCTCGCGGCCATGGTGTTGATGCGCGAGCGCATCGCCCTGCACCACCGGCCGGTGCTGCGCGCGATCTGGACGGCGGCGGTGGCCGCCCCGGCGCTGGCGGTGATCGCGGCGGCGCTGTTCCAGCCCTGGCTCGGCCAGCACGAACTCGCCACCGCACCGCCGGCGCGGACGATCGGCGCCTTTTTCGCCGAGAGTTTTGCACGCCGCACCGGGCAGCCGCTTCCCGTCGTCGCCGGCGATCCGCAGCTTGCAGCATTGATCGGCATGAGCGCGCCGCGTCCGCACGTCTTCCTCGATGCGACGCCGGAGCGCACGCCGTGGCTGACCTTCGACGACGTCCGCAAAAGCGGTGGCGCCGTGGTGTGGCGGGCGACCGACACCGCCGGCGCCGCTCCGCCGGAGACCGCCGCGCGCTTTCCCGGCCTCGTCCCTGAACTGCCGCGCGCCTTCAGCCGCCTCGTCGACGGACGACTGCCGCCGCTGCGCATCGGCTGGGCGATTTTGCGCCCGGCCGCCGCCCCTTGACCTTGATCAGATCAGAGCCGGACCGGCCGGCCGCCGCGACGCCAGCGCATCGGCGACGGCGGTGCGGATGTCGGCGACCGAGAACGGCTTGACCACCACGTCGTGGATGATGGCGTCGAGGTTGGAGGCGCGCTCGCGCTGATCGGCAAAGCCGGTCATCAGCAGGATCGTCACCTCGGGAAAGTCGCGCGTCACCGCCAAGGCCAGCGCGATGCCATCCATCACCGGCATCCTGATGTCGGTCAGCAGCAGGTCGTATTGCCCGGCGTCACGGGCGAGCCGGTCGAGCGCCTCGGCGCCGTCCTCGGCGGTCACCGTCTCGTGGCCGTCCATCGCCAGCGCGCGTGCCACCAGGCGGCGCATCGAGTCCTCGTCATCGGCAATCAGAATGCGGGCCATGGCGATGAGACCTCCTGTCGCCCTCGCTCCGCGTTATGCGCCAAGATCGTGGCGATTGAGGAAACGCACTTCGACACCACGCCCCTCGGCCGGCGGTTCGGCGAGCCGCGAGCGGAACCGCGCCTTGCCGCCCGGCTCAAGGGTCGCCGGTTCGAGCGCGGTGGTCCAGGCATAGATCTCCGTGCCCTTGCCGTCGCGAACCGCGAAGCGCAGCCGCGGCACGTCGACCACCTTGCGCGCCACGCTCTCGACCTCGCCCTCGACGATCAGCACCGGCTTGCCTTCCGCGATGTCGCGCACCGTCCTGACGTCGCGAAAAGCGAGGCCGCGCAGGTTGACGTCGAGCCCGATCGCCCGGAACAGCGGCGCCGTCTGCGGCAGCATCCGCACCACGTCGGCCCGCCACGCAACGAGCGATACCACCGCAAGCCCGGTGGCGAGACAGGCCGCCGGCCACGCCAGCGCACGGCGCGGCTGAACCAGACGACCGCCGCGCCTGGCCGGCTTGCGGACCCGTCTGGCGCGCGACTTCCGGGCCGGGCGGCCGTCGCCGGCCTCGCTCGGCGCGGCGCGCGCGGTGGCATCGAGCACCACGGGCGCCTCGACGATCTCGCCATCAGCCGGTTCGCCGGCAATGGACGGGCTCTCCACAGTCGGGATGTCGGCCGGCGCGCGGTCACCGTCCGGGGGCGGTGGCATGGCATTGCGCGGGCGGACCGGCAGGCCGGACGCGCCGGCGGAGGCCCCGGCCCCGGCTAGCGCCGGCTCGTCGCGGGCGTCGGCCGGCAGGGCGAACCAGGTGCCCTTGCAGCGGGCGCAGCGCACGGTGCGGCCGTCGGCGCCGATGGCGCGCGGATCGATGGCAAACGAGGTGGCGCAATGAGGACAGGCTATGTGCATGGACGAATCGCCCGGAGTGACCTGCGCCGGACGGTAGACCAACTCCGTTAACGAATCGGAAACCATAATCCGCGCACAACGATTGATATCGGCGACCGGCGAGCCGCCGACGCCGCCGCCGCGCCCCGTGTTTCCGGGGCTGTACCCGGACGTCCTCTCGAACGGAGCGAAAATTGTGGTCCGCTTCGAAAACGTCGGCTTGCGCTACGGGCTCGGTGCAGAGGTGCTGCGCGACCTCACCTTCGCCATCCCGGCGCACTCCTTCCAGTTCCTGACCGGGCCGTCGGGCGCCGGCAAGACCTCGCTTTTGCGCCTGCTGTTCCTGTCGCTGCGGCCGACGCGCGGCCTCATCAACCTGTTCGGCCGCGACGTGTCGCTGCTCGACAAGGACGGCATGGCGCGGCTGCGCAAGCGCATCGGCATCGTGCTGCAGGATTTTCGCCTGCTCGACCACATGACCACCTACGAGAACGTGGCGCTGCCGTTCCGCGTCATGGGCCGCGAGGAGGCGAGCTACCGCCGCGAGGTGATCGACCTGTTGCGCTGGGTGGGCCTGGGCGAGCGCATGGATGCGCTGCCGCCAATCCTCTCGGGCGGCGAGAAGCAGCGCGCGGCGATCGCGCGTGCGGTGATCGCCCGGCCGCAGCTCCTGCTCGCCGACGAGCCGACCGGCAACGTCGATCCGACGCTGGCGCGCAGGCTGTTGCGGCTCTTCATCGAACTCAACCGCTCCGGCACCGCGGTGGTGATCGCCACACACGACATCGCGATGATGGACCAGTACGACGCGCGGCGGCTGGTGCTGCACGAGGGGCGGCTGCATATCTATGAGTAGGTCCGGCAACACGCGCGGTCCCCTGATGGACCTCGGCGAGGCCCGGCCGCAGGTTCCGGTCAAGGCGCGCATCCAGGCCCCGATCGTGCCGCGCGGCTCGATCGCCGGCCGCGCACTGGTCGCAGTGGTCGCAATCATGACCTACCTCGCCTCGCTGACCACCGGCGCGGTGCTGCTGGTCTATGGCGCGGCCAGCGAATGGCAGGCCGATGTCGCCAGCGAAATCACCGTGCAGGTGCGCTCGACCGCCGGCCGCGATCTCGACCGCGACGTCGCCGCGGCAACGGCGCTCGTGCGCGCAACGCCGCACATCGTCGAGGCGCGGCCGTTGTCGGCCAGGGAATCGGCGGCGCTGCTCGAACCCTGGCTCGGCACCTCGCTCGCGCTCGACGACCTGCCGGTGCCGCGCATGATCGTGGTCCGCATCGCGCCCGGCAGCGCGCCCGATCTCGCCACACTGCGCCAGCGCCTCGCGGACGCGGTGCCGAGCGCCACGGTGGACGACCATCGCGCCTGGATCGAGCGCATGCGCTCGATGACGGGCGCGACCGTGCTCGCCGGCATCGGCATTCTGATCCTGGTGGTGATCGCCACCGTCATCTCGGTGTCGTTCGCCGCGCGCGGCGCGATGGCCGCCAACCGGCCGATCGTCGAGGTGCTGCACTTCGTCGGCGCCGGCGACCGCTACATCGCCGGCCGCTTCCTGCGCCATTTCCTGCGGCTCGGCCTGGAGGGCGGGGTGATCGGCGGCGGCGCCGCGATCCTCACCTTCGGCCTGTCGGAATCGATCGGAAGCTGGTTTGCCGGCACCCCGGTCGGCGACCAGTTCGCGGCCCTGCTCGGCACCTTTTCGCTGCGGCCGTCCGGCTATCTCGCGCTCGCGGCACAGGCGCTGGTGATCGCGGCGATCACCGCGCTCGTCTCGCGCCGCACGCTGTTCGCCACCCTTGACGATATCGACTGAGGCCATAGCGTTCTCAAGCGAAGCATGCCCTCGGGCTTGACCCGAGGGTGGGCACCGGCCTTCGCCAGGCCATAGCCGGCTCCGGCCCGGCAACGGCCGGCTCGCATGAAGAAAACGCGTCAAAACAAAACCCAAGAGCTTTGCTTTTGAGTCCATCAAAAGCAAAATGCTCTGGCAACCCGGTCCGCCGGTTGAGTTTTCCCGGCATGCGTGATCTCTCCGCGGAAGCGGTTCTCAATTGTCCGGGATCGTGCTGTAAACTCGCCACGGAAGGAGGCTAGCCCGCTCCGTCATGACGCCGTTGCACGATCCCCCGCATTCGAACGCCAGCCGGCCCGGCCCATCACGCCTGCGCCGCCTCGGGCGGTGGCTCGCCATTGCGGTCGGGGTGATGGGGGTGGCGTTCGTCGCCGCCGGGCTGGGCTTCGTCGGCTTTCTGTCGCAACTGCGCCTCTCGGAGGAAGGGTCCCCCGCGCGCGCCGACGGCATCGTCGTGCTGACGGGCGGCTCATCGCGCGTGTCGGACGCCATCGACCTCCTCGCGCGCGGCTACGGCCAGCGGCTCCTGATCTCCGGCGTGCATCGCGCCAACAGCTTAAGCGACATCTCGCGCTCGCTACCCGACAGCGAGGCGCTGTTGAAGTGCTGCGTCGATCTCGACCACTCCGCGGTCAACACCCGCAGCAATGCCAGCGAAACGCGGCGCTGGGCGCATCAGCAGAAATTCCATTCGCTGCTTGTCGTCACCTCGAACTATCACATGCCGCGCGCCATCGTCGAACTGTCGCACGCCATGCCCGACATCACGCTGATTCCGTTCTCGGTGGTCGGCGAGAAATGGCGCGAGGAACCGTGGTGGGCGAGCGGGGCGGCGATGCGGCTTCTGCTGTCGGAATACGTCAAGTATCTTGCCGCCGAGGTGCGGGTCAGGCTCGACCGTGTCGGCTTGAGCGGCGCGCCCGAAACGCTGGCGCCGGAGCCGCCGGACCCACGCGAGCCGCCGCACCGCTCCACGACCGCTTCCACCAGATGACGGGGCGCCGATGCCGCTGATTTTCATCCGCTCGCTGATGTTCAACGTGGCATTTTACGCGCTGATGGTGGCGTGGCTGATCGTGGCGCTGCCGGCTTACGCGATGCCGCGCCACGTCATCCTCGGCGTCGCCAAGATATGGGCGCGCCAGAACATCTTTCTGATGCGCACGATCTGCAACATCCGGGTCGAATACCGCGGCACCGCCAACATCCCGGATGGACCGCTGGTGGTGGCATGCAAGCACCAGTCGATGTTCGAAACGTTCGCGCTGGTGCCGTTGTTCGACGACCCGCTGTACATCCTCAAGCGCGAACTGACACGGATTCCCTTGTTCGGCTGGTATCTCGTCAAGGCCGGAATGATCGCGGTGGACCGCAAGGCCGGCGCGCGCGCCCTGATCCGGATGACACGCGAGGCGGTGAGCAAGGTGGCGTCGGGCCGCCAGCTCATCGTCTTTCCCGAAGGCACGCGCCGCCCGGTCGGCGCGGCCCCGGCCTACAAGCCCGGCATTGCGCAGATCTATGCCGACAGCGGCGCACCGTGCATCCCCGTCGCCCTCAATTCCGGGCTGTTCTGGCCGCGCCGCACGTTTCTGCGTTACCCCGGCACGCTGGTGGTCGAGTTTCTTCCCCTCGTGCCGCCGGGGCTGGCGCGCCGCGAATTCGTCGCGCACATCACCGCCACGATCGAGCAGGCAACCGATACGCTGATCGAGGAAGGCCGCGCCGAGCAGGCGCGACTGTTCGGTGGCGTCAAAATGACGGCAGCACAGGACGCCTGACGATAGCGCCCATCACAATGACGACGCGGGCGCAACGGCGGCATCGTCGCGCAGCAGAGCCGCAAGGCGATGCAGTCGGGCGTCGCGGATACCGTGGTCTTCCAGCGCCGCCACCGTCGCCAGCACATAGGCGGCGTTGGGGCCGGCGCCGCCATGCCCCTGCCGCACCAGGCGAAGCTGTTCGTCGAGCGTCAACTGGCCGGCATATTGCGGGTGTCGGCGGTCGGCGAGGTAGACCAGCGCGCGGGCACGGCGGCCGCCGTCGCGATCGAGCACGACCGGCCGCATCGCCTCGCGATAGACCCTCGTCACCTGCTCGCGCGCCCTGAGATAGGCGACCGTGGCCTCGCGTTTCGACGCAGCAACGCGAAACGCCACCCCCTGGCAGGCGCCGCCGCGGTCGAGGCCGAGCACCAGCCCCGGCCGCTCGGGCGTGCCGCGATGGACCATGGAGTAGATGCACAGCGCGCGATGGGCGCCGACCAGCCGCGCCGAGGTCTGTTCGACAAAGGCAAAACCGGGATTCCAGATCAGCGAGCCATAGCCGAACACCCACAAATCGTCGGTTGTGTGCAGGCTTGGCGGTGGGGCGATGGCTGTCATGGCAACGACCGGGGCGGATAAGGATATTGTAAGGCCAAATCAAGATCGCTAGAGCATGATCCCGAAAAGTGGAAACCGGTTTTCGGACAAGATCATGCTCAAATAAAAGGACAACCAGCGAGCCTGATCCAACGCCGCTGACGGGAGCGATGGCCAGCATGTCGAGCGTAACACGGGGCGCGCGATGATCGAGGCGGCAGAGCCGCAACGCAAGCGGCGGCTATGGCCGGTGTTCGTGGCGCCGGGACTGTTCCTATTGATCGCGCTGGGCTGGAGCGCGTTCTGGTTCTATGCGGCGGCCCAGGTCGATGGCGTCATCGACGGCTGGCGCGCCCGCGAGGCGCAGTCCGGCCGCATCCATGGCTGCCGCCAGCAAAGCGTCGGCGGCTTTCCGTTCCGGCTCGAGGTGCGCTGCGAGGGCGCGAGCGTGGCGCTGGTGTCGCAGACGCCGGAGCAGGCCGCCAGCCAGTCCGCGGCGATCGTGCGTTTCGCCGAAATCCTGGTCGTCGCCCAGGTCTATACGCCGAACCTGCTGATCGCCGAGTTCACCGCGCCCGCGACCATTTCCGATGCCGGCCGGCCGCCGCTCGCCATCACCACCTGGCACACCGCGCGCGCCAGCGTCGCCGGCCCGCCCGAGCGGCCCGAGCAGGTGGCCCTGGTGCTGGAGGACCCGGCGGTGGAGCGCATGGACGGCACGAACCAGGTGCCGGTGTTCCGCGCCAAACGGCTTGCGCTGCACGGCCGACCGGCGCCGGCCGCCGACGCCGGCCGACCGGCGATCGAGGCCGTGCTGCAGGTCGATCAGGCGACGGGGCCGGAGGTGCATCCCGCGCTCGCCGCAGCGTTCGACGGCCAGGTGCGGGTGCTGCTGCACGGCCTGACGAATTTCGCGCCCAAACCGTGGCCCGAGCGCTTCCGCGAGATTCAGGCCGCGGGCGGCCGCATCGAGATCGTGCAGGCCCGGCTCCAACAGGGCGACCTGCTGGCGGCTGCCGGCGGCTCGCTCGGGATCGCCGCCAACGGCCACCTCGCCGGTCAGCTCGACCTCACCGTGGCCGGCGCCGATGCCGTCCTGCGCGCGCTCGGGCTCGATGCCGCGCTGGGGCCGCTCAGCCGTCTGGTGCCCGGCGGCATCATGGCGGTGCTCGGCAAGCCGGCAACGCTCGAAGGCCGCGACGCGGTGGCGCTACCGTTGGTGTTCGAGAACGGCGGGGTGCGGCTCGGCCCGGTGACGGTGGCGCACACCGACCCGCTATTTTGACGACTTGTCCGGCGTGAGCGCAGGTCCGGCCACGGCACGCGGGGTGGCAAGACGCGAGGCCGGCCGGCCGAAGTTCGGCCTCGCCTCGTCCTGACCGAGGCTGACGATGCCGCGGCGGATGGCCCGGGTGCGGGTAAAATGCTCGAACAGCGCCTCGCCGTCGCCGCGGCGGATGGCGCGGGTCAGCTTGGAGAGATCTTCCTGAAATTCGCCGAGCATGTCGAGCACGGCATCCTTGTTGGTGAGGAAGACGTCGCGCCACATGGTCGGGTCGGACGCCGCGATGCGGGTGAAGTCGCGGAAGCCACCGGCCGAGAATTTCAGCACCTCGGACTCCGTCACGCTGCCCAGTTCGTCGGCGGTGCCGACGATGGTGTAGGCGATCAGATGCGGCAGGTGGCTGGTGATCGCCAGCACGCGGTCGTGATGCTCGGCCTCCATGATCTCGACATTGGCGCCGAGTGCGCTCCAGAACTGCCGCAGCCGTTCGACCGCGGCAGCGTCCGTGCCCGCGGGCGGCGTCAGCACGCACCAGCGGTTGACGAACAGTTCGGCGAAGCCGGCATCGGGGCCGGAGTCCTCGGTGCCGGCGACCGGATGCGCCGGCACGAAATGCACCGTCGCCGGCAGATGCGGCTGCATCGCCGCGACCACCGCAGCCTTGACCGAGCCGACATCGGAGACGATGGCGCCGGGCGCAAGGTGTGCCGCGATGCTTTTCGCCACCTCGCCGCAGACGCCGACCGGGACGCAGGCGATCACCAGATCGGCATCCTCGACCGCCTCGGCATTACTGTCGGCGATGCGGTCAGCCAGGCCGATCTCGCGCGCGCGGGCGCGCACCTCGGGCGAGCGGTCGGTGGCGACGATCTCGCCGGCCATGCCCGTCGCCCTGATGCCGCGCGCGATCGAGGAGCCGATCAGCCCGAGGCCGATCAGCGCCACGCGGCGGAACAGCGGCTGGTCGAGTTCAACCATGGAGAAACTCGCGCAAGGCTGCGACGACCAGACGGTTGGCTTCCACGGTGCCGACGGTCAGGCGCAGCGCGTGCGGCAACTGGTAGTTCTTCACCGCGCGCAGCACCAGCCCGCGTGCGGTGAGGAACGCGTCAGCCTCCGCCGCCGTCCTGCCGGCCTCGGTCGGGAAGTGAATCAGGACGAAATTGGCGACGCTCGGCGTCACCTTGAGACCGAGCTTGCCGATTTCGTCGGTGAGCCAGGCGCGCCACGTCTCGTTGTGGGCGCGGGCATGGCTGAGAAAGCCCGCGTCCTCGATGGAGGCCGCGGCCGCCGCCATCGCCGGCGTCGACACATTGAACGGCCCGCGGATGCGGTTGACGGCATCGACGATGTTGGCCGGGCCGAACATCCAGCCGACGCGCAGCGCCGCGAGCCCGTGAATTTTCGAGAACGTGTGCGTCACCACCGTGTTGTCGGTGGTCGCCACCAGCTCGATGCCGGTCTGATAGTCGTTGCGCGCCACGAAGTCCGAATAGGCGGCATCCAGCACCAGCACGACGTGCGGAGGTAGACCGGCGCGCAGCCGCTTGACCTCGTCGAACGGCAGATAGGTGCCGGTCGGATTGTTGGGGTTGGCGAGCCAGACCAGCTTGGTGCGCGGCGTCACGCGCGCCAGAATGGCATCGACATCGGCTGTGAACTCGCGCTCCGGCGCGATCACCGGCGTCGCGCCGTTGGCCTTTGTGGCGATCGGATAGACCAGGAAGCCGTGGGTGGTCATGATCGCCTCGTCGCCCTGGCCGAGATAGGTGTGCGCCAAGAGGTTGAGGATCTCGTCGGAGCCGGCGCCGCAAATGATGCGGTCGGGGTCGAGCCCGAACACGCGGCCGATCGCCTCGCGCAGCACGCGCGAAGTGCCCTCGGGATAGTCCTCCAGATGCGCCGCAGCAGCCGTGAAGGCAGCGACCGCCTTCGGCGAGGGACCGAGCGGCGTCTCGTTGGCGGACAGCTTGAACACCTTGCACCCGGCCATCGGCTGCGGGGTCTTGCCCGGCGTGTAGGGGGCAATGTCAAGAATGCCGGGATTCGGCTGCGGGGACGACATCGGAAGGCTCCGGAGGAAACGAGGGCGGGCAAGCGGTCAGGCGCCGCCGGGCGGCGCCACCGTATAGCGCGTGGCATGACCGCCGACGAGGGCCGCCGAGCGCACCGAGGCGCCGGCATTGACGAGCGCGGCGCGAACCTTGTCGAAGCCGTCGGCGGCCGGCACCGAAACCAACAGCGCCGCGCCGTCGGAGGTGGCGTCCGGCACCGCGATGATCTCGGCGAACGGCGCCAGCGCCCGCGCCACCGCCGCGTTCCAGCCGGAGACGCGCACGCTCCACATCTCGACCTCGCGCACCATGGCCTCGGGAGCGACGCGCGACACCACGAACACCGGCATCGCGGCCGGATGGTTGGGCCGCTCGACGAACGGCAGGCGGGCGATGATCTTCGGTGCGTCCGGCGCCTCCAGCGCGCTCCACCATGGCGCACGGCTGGACGACGCCGACACCAGCGCGAGGTCGCCGCGCGAGCCGGCCACCGCCGCGACCGCCGCGTCGGCGGAAAAATGCGGCACGAACGGCACCACGAAGCCGAAATGGAAGCGCGCCGAATCCCGCATCGCGGATTCGCCGGGCGACAGGTCGGCGTGGACCGCGAACGGCGCCTGCACATGGGTGAAGGTGGCGATGATGACGCGCCAGATGCCCTCGATGGTGTCGAGCGGCAGGATGCCGCGATGGCGCTCGACCAGCCGGCGCATCATGTCGGCCTCGCGCGCCGGACGGAACGCGGAACCGACCTCCTGCGTCTTCTTCACCGCGATCAGGCGATCGATGATGTCGGCGCGCTCCATCAGCAGGGCGTGGACCTGCTGATCGATGCGGTCGATCTCCTGGCGCAGATCCTGCAGCGAAGGCGCGGATGCGGCGTTGGACATGGACGGCACCTTGGACAGCAACCTTGGATGGCAACCTTGCGACAGCAGCCACGGCGCGGCGCGCCACAGGCGCTGCCGCCAGCCCGGCATGAATAAGCACGCAAGGCCGCGAAAGCAAAGGAAACATTATGCTCCGCCGGCCCGCCGACGACCCCGCGCCATGCCTTGCGCGGGCACCATCTTGACGGAAAGCTTCCACGGGATTACCTGTTGGGCACATTCCGTGGTCATTTGAGCCGGCCGGCTTGCAGCCACGTTAAACAACTCGCTAAAAGGCCGGGGACATAAGTGCTCCCGGCCGAACGTTACGTTCAGGCCGGTTTTTTTGGGCCTATCGTCCGGAGAGGCAATGTCCGAGCTTGCCGGGATTACATCAGGCGACGGCGGCCGCGAGCGCGAGGTCGATCACCCCTCGTCGCTGGTGGCGACGTTCGGTCCCGACGAACCGCTCAGGCTCGACTGCGGCGTCGATCTCGCGCCGTTCCAGATCGCCTATCAGGCTTACGGCTCGCTCAATTCCGAGCGCAGCAACGCGGTGCTGGTCTGTCATGCGCTGACAGGCGACCAGCATGTCGCCAACATCCATCCCGTGACCGGCAAGCCGGGATGGTGGGAAACCATGATCGGCCCCGGCCGGCCGATCGATACCGAGCGCTACTTCGTCATCTGCGCCAATGTGATCGGCGGCTGCATGGGCTCCTCCGGCCCGGCCTCGACCAACCCCTCGACCGGCCAGCCATGGGGGCTGGATTTCCCCGTCGTCACCATTCCCGACATGGTGCGGGCGCAGGCGATGCTGCTCGACCGGCTCGGCATCGACACGCTTTTGTGCGTCGCCGGCGGCTCGATGGGCGGCATGCAGGTGCTGCAATGGGCGGCGGCTTACCCCGAGCGGGTGTTCGCGGCCTTGCCGGTGGCGACCGGCCCGCGCCACTCGGCACAGAACATCGCCTTCGACGAGGTCGGCCGGCAGGCTGTGATGGCCGACCCCGACTGGCGCGGCGGGCGCTACTTCGCCGAGGGCACGCATCCGCGCCGCGGCCTCGCGGTGGCGCGCATGGCCGCACACATCACCTACCTGTCGGACGCAGCACTGCATCGCAAGTTCGGCCGCCGCATGCAGGACCGCGAGTTGCCGACGTTCTCCTTCGACGCCGACTTCCAGGTCGAAAGCTATCTGCGCCATCAGGGCTCGTCCTTCGTCGAGCGCTTCGACGCCAACAGCTATCTCTACCTGACGCGCGCGATGGACTATTTCGACATGGCCGCCGACCATGGCACGCTGGCGAAAGCGTTTCTCGGCACGCGGACGCGCTTCTGCGTCGTCTCGTTCACCAGCGACTGGCTGTTTCCGACACCGGAATCGCAAGCCGTGGTGCGCGCGCTCAACGCCGGCGGCGCGCGGGTGTCGTTCGCCGAGATCGAGACCGACAAGGGCCACGACGCCTTCCTGCTCGACGTGCCGGAGTTTCTCGATATCGCGCGCGCCTTCATCGACTCGGCGGCGGTGGCGCGCTGCCTTGGCGCGGGACACACGACATCATGAACGAGCAGGCGACATTGCCGCTGCCGGCGACCGGCCCGGCCAATGGCGAGGCCCCGCGCGTCGATCACCTGCTGGTCGCCGAGATGGTCGAGCACGGTTCGCGCGTGCTCGATATCGGCTGCGGCGACGGCGACCTGCTGCAGCTTCTGGAAAGCCGCGGCGTCGATGGCCGCGGGCTCGAGATTTCGCGCGAGGGCGTCAACCGCTCGGTCGCCAAGGGGCTTGCGGTGATCCAGGGCGACGCCGACACCGACCTCGCCTCCTATCCCGACGATTCCTTCGACTACGTCATTCTCTCGCAGACCCTGCAGGCGACGCGTCAGCCGCGCGTGGTGCTCGAACACATGCTGCGCATCGGCCGCCGCGCCATCGTCTCGTTTCCGAACTTCGGACACTGGAAGATGCGGCTGCAACTGATGATCAAGGGCCAGATGCCGCGCACCGACCGGCTGCCGGCGACGTGGTACGACACCGCCAACATCCACTTCTGCACCATCAAGGATTTCGTGCAGCTTTGCGACGAGATTAACGTGCGCATGGAGCGCGCGGTGGCGCTCGACCCCTACGGCCGGCCGCTGCGCTTCAACGCGCCCTGGTGGTTCTGGAATCTGTTTGGCGAACAAGCCGTTTTCCTGCTCGGCCGGGGCGAGGCCGGCGCGCACAAATAGCGCATCGCACGAGGCATTCCGGCGGCGACTTTGTGTCATGCAAGGAAAGCCGCGTTTTTCACCGACAACGCAGCACTTGAGGCCATTTTATCGCCACATCCGGCGTGGTTTTACGTCGCCACAGCCAACTCCGCTTGCGCGGCTGGCGGGGATCGGGGGTGTTTTGAGGATGATTGAATGACGTCTGTTGCCGCACTGCGGCGGTCGTGGCGCAAGCCGGCGCTCGCCGTATCTTCGATGATCTGCACGTTTGCTTTCGTTGCGTTAACCACGCCGTCTCATGCGGAGCCTTCGCGCCACGGCGCGCATCAGGTGCGCAGCCACCACGGCTCCCACGCGAAACATTCCACGCGCCACATCCATCGCAAGGCCGCGCGCCATGCCCATCGCAAGGCCGCGCACCGCCATCATCGCGCGCAGCGGCATCATCGCGCGCAGCGGCATCGCTCGCGCGCGGCGCAAATCGCCAACTTCCGCAACGCCAATGCCAGCCTGATGCAGCCGCAGGCGAGCCTCAGTGGCGGCTCCGGCCTCGTTGCCGAGGCGCGTCGCTATATCGGGCGCAATCCCACCGGCCGCGGCCGGCTGTGGTGCGCGCGCTTCATGAACATGGTGCTGGAGCGCTCCGGCCATCGCGGCACCGGCTCGGACATGGCGCGCTCGTTCGCCAGCTACGGCCGGCGCGTCTCCGGCCCGCAGGTCGGCGCCATCGCGGTGATGTCGCGCGGCCGGCGCGGCGGCCATGTCGGCGTGGTCAGCGGCGTCGATGCCAAGGGCAATCCGATCATCGTCTCCGGCAATCACGGCCACCGCGTCGCCGAGGCGACCTACTCGAAAGCCCGCGTCTACGCCTACGTCATGCCGGAATAAGCCGGGTGAGCCGGTCGCCGGGGGCCATCGTGCCGCCGGCGACCACTTCGGCATAGACGCCGCAATCGAGATGGCCGAGCATGCGCCTCAAGGTCTGCGGGATGTCGAGATCGCGCCTGGCGGTGACCGGGTCGACGTTGGTGGCGGCGCAGCGGTTGATGCGCTTCACGACCTTGAGGCGCGCTTCGCCGACCGCCAGCGTCGCGCCGACCAGATCGAGTTCGTGCCAGGCCGGCCAGCCGTCGAGATAGACGTTGGCACGGAAGCGCAAGGGATCGACCGGCTGGCCGACCTCGCGCGCGATGGCCGCGAGACTTCCGAGATTGATCAGCGACACCACCTTCGGCGCGAAGTCGGAGAAATTGTGCCCGGCGGCGGCCAGCACGCGCGGCGGACCGCGCAGGCCGTCGGCGCAATAGGCGGCGAGATAGGTCTCGATCGCCTGCCGCCCCTGCGCCGTGGAAAGGTCGCCGCGCGCGACCTCGCACCCGTCGCGGCGGACGGTCAGCACATGGCTTTCGTCGTCATAATGCGTCTCCAGCGCCGCCAGCCGCTCGTCGCGCATCAGCATCAGAAAATAGGTTTTCGGGAAGAACGCCGGCGCCGCCGGGTCGAACCCGCTCGGCCCGTTCTCGACCGCGTAGCGGCGATCGGCGGCCAGCATCTCGCCCGGCACCAGCGTGGCGCTGGTCAACGGTTCCGGCGACAGACCCTTGACCGGGTAGCGGTAGAGGGCGGCGATGGTGGCCGGGGGCGTCTCGGAAGGGGTCTCTGACATAGGCGGTGTTTTAGCCGGTTTTGAGCAGGCGGCCAGCCGCCGATTTCGTCGGCCTGCCTCTTTTACAGCCAAAGTCGAATGCCCACATGGGGACTTAAGCGGGCGCAGGCCCGCGACGACCGACCGTTATTGACCAGGATCAACGCGGGCGAACCATCACCCCATGACGATGTCTCCATCCGTGCCTTCGGGGCGGGCGGGGCAGGCCGAGGGATTACATCACGATGAATATCGAGAAATATACCGAGCGGGCGCGCGGCTTCATCCAGTCGGCGCAGGCGCTGGCGCTGCGCGAGGGCCATCAGCAGTTCTCGCCGCTGCATCTCTTGAAGGTGCTGCTCGACGATGGAGAGGGCCTGGCCGGCGGCCTGATCGACCGCTCCGGCGGCAATTCGCGCGCTATTCTTGCCGCGACGGAAGCCGAACTGAACAAGCTGCCAAAAGTGTCCGGCGGCGGCGCCGGCCAGATTTACCTGGCGCCGGCAACGGCACGCGCCTTCGACGCCGCCGAGAAGGCGGCCGAAAAGGCCGGCGACAGTTTTGTCACCGTCGAGCGGCTGCTCTTAGGGCTTGCGGTGGACAAGGACAGCGAGGCGGGGCAACTCATCGCCAAGGGCGGCGTGTCGCCACAGAATCTCAACGCCGCCATCAACGCGCTGCGCAAGGGCCGCACCGCGGATTCGGCTTCCGCCGAAAACGCCTATGACGCGCTGAAGAAATATGCCCGCGACCTGACGCAGGCGGCGCGCGACGGCAAGCTCGATCCCGTCATCGGCCGCGACGAGGAAATCCGCCGCACGATTCAGGTGCTGTCGCGGCGCACCAAGAACAACCCCGTGCTGATCGGCGAACCCGGCGTCGGCAAGACCGCCATCGTCGAGGGGCTGGCGCTGCGCATCCTCAACGGCGACGTGCCGGAAAGCCTCAAGGACAAGAAGCTCTTGGCGCTCGACCTCGGCGCGCTGATCGCCGGCGCAAAGTATCGCGGCGAGTTCGAGGAGCGGCTGAAGGCCGTGCTGCAGGAGGTGACGTCGGCGGAAGGCGGCATCGTCCTGTTCATCGACGAGATGCACACGCTGATCGGTGCCGGCAAGGCCGACGGCGCGATGGATGCCTCCAACCTCTTGAAGCCCGCGCTGGCGCGCGGCGAACTGCACTGCATCGGCGCCACCACGCTCGACGAATACCGTAAGCACGTCGAGAAGGACGCCGCATTGGCGCGGCGCTTCCAGCCGGTGTTCGTGTCGGAACCGACAGTGGAAGACACCATCTCGATCCTGCGCGGGCTGAAGGACAAGTACGAACAGCACCACGGCGTGCGCATCACCGACTCGGCGCTGGTGGCGGCGGCAACGCTGTCCAACCGCTACATCACCGACCGCTTTCTGCCCGACAAGGCCATCGACCTGGTGGACGAGGCGGCGGCGCGGCTGAAGATGCAAGTCGATTCCAAGCCGGAAGAACTCGACAAGATCGACCGCGACATCGTGCGGCTGAAGATCGAGCAGGAGGCGCTGAAGAAGGAGAGCGATCTCGGCTCGAAAACGCGGCTGGAAAACCTCGACAAGGAGCTTGCCGACCTCGAGAAGCGCTCGGCCGACCTGACCTCGACGTGGCAGGCGGAGAAAAGCAAGCTGTCGGACGCCCAGAAGCTCAAGAGCGATCTCGATCAGGCGCGCATCGAACTCGCCAACGCGCAGCGGCGCGGCGAATACCAGAAGGCCGGCGAACTGGCCTATGGCCGCATTCCCGAACTGGAGAAGCGGCTTGCCGAGGTCGAGGGCGCGGCGGCGGACGCCGACGGCAAGGGCACGATGATGGAGGAGGCCGTGACCTCCGATCACGTCGCGCAGGTGGTGTCGCGCTGGACCGGCGTGCCCGTGGACAAGATGTTAGAGGGCGAAAAGGACAAGCTTCTGCGCATGGAGGAGAGCCTCGGCCGGCGCGTCGTCGGGCAGGCGGAAGCGGTGCGCGCGGTCTCGACCGCGGTGCGGCGCGCGCGCGCCGGCTTGCAGGACCCGAACCGGCCGCTCGGCTCGTTCATGTTCTTGGGCCCCACCGGCGTCGGCAAGACCGAACTGACCAAAGCGCTGGCGGAATACCTGTTCGACGACGAGACCGCGATGGTGCGTCTCGACATGTCGGAATACATGGAGAAGCATTCCGTCTCGCGGCTGATTGGCGCCCCGCCCGGCTATGTCGGCTACGACGAGGGCGGCGCGCTGACCGAGGCGGTGCGGCGGCGGCCCTATCAGGTCGTGCTGTTCGACGAGGTCGAGAAGGCGCACCCGGACGTGTTCAACGTGCTGTTGCAGGTGCTCGACGACGGCCGCCTGACCGACGGTCAGGGCCGCACCGTCGATTTCCGCAACACGCTGATCATCATGACCTCGAACATCGGCTCGGAGTTTCTCGTCAACCAGCCGGAGGGCGAGGATACCGGTGCCGTGCGCGGTCAGGTGATGAATCTGGTACGGGCACACTTCCGGCCCGAATTCCTCAACCGCGTCGATGAGATCATCCTGTTTCACCGGCTGCAGAAGAGCGAGATGGGACGCATCGTCGAGATCCAGTTCGGCCGCCTGCAACGGCTGCTGGAGGATCGCAAGATCGCGCTCGACCTCGATGAGGCTGCGCGCGACTGGCTCGCCGAAAAGGGCTGGGACCCGGCCTACGGCGCGCGCCCGCTCAAGCGGGTGATCCAGCGCAACGTGCAGGACCCGCTGGCCGAGATGATCCTCGCCGGCGAGGTCACCGACGGCGACCATGTCAAGATCGGTGCGGGCCGCGGCGGGTTGACCTTCAACGGCAAGCTCGCCAAACCCGACCTCGACGACGACATGCCGGACCTGCCCGCGAGCAAGCTCGCGATCAACTAAGCATCAAGACGAAGGGCGCGCCGCCGGCGCGCCCTTTTCACATCCGCATGCCACTCCCGCCCCAGTCCACGGGCGGGAGCGGCGTGACTTTGCTTCCACGATCTCCGTTCGGCAGGCGACGCAATCCAGCCATGACACGGCCGCGCCGGTCGCCGCTTGCGTTCCTGCCGGCGGCTGATAAGATATATTTGTAATGTATCTTTTAGGAGATCGGGGATGCTGTCCGGTGCCACAGTCCGTCAGGCGGAACGACGGGCCTCCCATCCCATCGCCGGTCCTGGCGTGGTGGTCGCGCGCGGCGTGGTCGTGGCCGCGCCCCCGCCTGGAACGGAAACAGCGCACGCGATCGCCCGTCTCGCACAGGCCACCGCGATCGCATTCCGCCGCCACCCGCACCTCAATAACGTGCTGACCCACATCTGCGGCGCCGACTGGAAACGCCTCGACACCGCGCTTCGCGCCGTGCTCGATCCGGCCGCGAGCCCGCGCACGCTGTCGCCGCTCGCGCTCAACCTGCTCGACCTGATGTATGCCGAGCGCGGCGTCACCGGGCGCATCATGAAGCCCTATTTTCACGAGTTGCTCGCAACCCTGCTGCCGGCGGCCGAAGCCGCGGAGGTGGCGGAGCGGATCGGCGCCCTGTTCCGGCGGGCGCAGAGCTGGAGGCGGATATGACGATTGCGGTCCCCCTGCCCGTCACGGTGCGGGTGCTCGACATGCGCGAGATCGCCCCGCGCGTGCGCCATACCATCGTCGCCCAGTTGTTCGAGCACCTGGTGCCGGGCGCCGCGCTGGAATTGAAGGTCGACCATAACCCGATGCCGCTGCGCCGCCAGTTCGAGGCGCGCTATGGCGAACTGTGCCGCTGGACCTATCTCGACCGCGGACCCGATCTGTGGCGCGTGCGGCTCGAGCGCAGCGAGGCTCTGCCGCGCACGGCCGAATGAGGAGGATGGCATGCTGAACAACGCCCACCATTACGTCATCCCGGCGGATGCGCGCGAACAGGCATGGCTCGAGTCGCTGATCCGCGACGACTTCGCCGCCTGCCACCCCGGCGAGACGCTCGACGACGTCAAGCGCCGCGCGCGGTTCTCCAAGGAGGACAAGGGGCTGCTGCGCGAGTGGATGGCGGTCGCGGCCTCTCGCGCCGCGGCAACGACGCCAGTCTTTGCACAGGCCGCCGAATAAGCGCAGTGTGAGCGATGGCACCGGCCCGGCCCCGAGCCCGCTCGGAGCCGGCGCTTTGGCGTTTCCGCTTCGATCGCGTCCGATCGGGGCGGCCTTGTCGCGCCAGCCTTGCGGCCGGCGTCCATTTATCATCCGCAATCGGAGGCCCTTCAAGTGAGTCACGACATCTATCCGCACGCCACGCGCGAGCTCATCCAGCAGCGCCGGCAGCTCGCGCCGGACACCGAGGCCGCATTTCAGGCTTTCAGCCAGAAAGTGTTCGCCGAGGGGGCGCTTCCCGCCAGGATCAAGCAACTCATCGCGGTGGCGGTCGCGCATACCACGCAGTGCCCCTACTGCATTCGCAGCCACACCAAAGCGGCGCGCCGTGCCGGTGCCACGCCGCAGGAATTGATGGAGGCGATATGGGTGGCCGCAGAGATGAAGGCCGGCTCGGCCTATGCGCACGCCACCCTGATGCTCGATACGCTGGCGGAGGAGCAGGAAGCGGCGAAATAGCCGCGCCGGTCCAAAACAAGCCCCGCGTCCGGATTCACCGGGCGCGAGGCTTGCGCAAGCAAAGCGTCGTTTACTTCGCGGCCGTCGTCTGGGTCAGGAAGCCGCTCAGGCGCTTCTTGGCCAGCGGCGGCAGCTTGGCCCCCTCGATCGCCGCCGCGTTCGAGGCATCGTCGCCGACCTGGATCAACCCGACCATTCCCATGCCGAGATGCGGAACGCATTTGTAGCCGTAAAGGCCGGGCTTCTCGAACGTCACCGTCAGTTCCTGCGACAGCTTGCCCTTGAACGGCGCGGCGCCGTCGGGAAGCAAGCCGGGAATCGACTCGGCGTCGTGGCCCTTGTCGGTCGGTACGAATTTCACGGTATCGCCCGGCTTGACCTTGAGGAAGGCGGGCTCGAATACCATCGCCTGGCCGTCGCTGCCCTTGTTGAGCATCTTCACCTCGTGCTCGGCCGAGAAGGCCGGGGTCGCGAGAGCAGCCAGACTGGCCGCGACGAGAGCGAAGGTTGCCATGCGTGTCATTTCCAACTCCTTGTAATGTTCATGACGGCGGGCGCCGCAACACAGCACGGTACGAGCGTCGTGAGAGCCGTAGCTGCAAACGCGTCGCATCTCTTTGCGCCGGCGCAAGTTGCCGGGCGGTCGCGACGGCGACGGAGCGCGTTGGGGCGGCTACGGCGCGCCCGGCAGGTCGGGCATGGTGTTGCCCGAGGCCAGCGCATCGGCAAAGGCGTGGTGGATGTCGCGGTGGATCGCCTCGTCCTCGCGCATGGCGACGATCATGTCGCTCAACTGGGCGGCGGGATCCAGGTTCCAGTAGATCAGCGCCGAGGCCGGCGCCAGGCTGTTGGGCTGCTCGCCCGCGTCGATACGGTCGAGATACTGGGTATAGCCGCGGACCGCCTCTTCCGAGAGGTAGCCGGCGAGACGATGCGCGGTGCGCGGCGAGATCAGGTGCAGCAGGAAGTAGGCGTTGTAGAACACACCCTGCGCAATGACGATCAGGAAGCGCTCGAACCCGCTCGGCCGGGTGATGGCCACGAACGCCATCAGGTGGGCGCGCTGGTTCTCGGCCTCGTCCATGAAGGCGCGCACCCAGCCGCGGTCGTCGATCATGCGGCGCAGGCAGTGCAGATGCAAAAGCGTGGCGGCGACCATCGCCGGCACCGCGGCCACCGTCTCCAGCACCACCGCGCGGTTGCCGTAGCGCTTGCCGAACAGCGAGGCCGCAATCGAGGCCACCGCCCGCACGCTGCCCGCGGCAAAGCGGTCCGACAACGTCTGCGGTTCATGGTGGCGGACGAGATCGGTCTTGTTGACGTTGAGCATCGTTGCTTTCAACCCACGACTGTGAAAGGCGGCGCCCACGTTCCCGGCTGTGCCCTCCTGCCGTTCCGCGCGCCACGGCACTCGTCCCTGTTTACTATCATACCCCGTCGGGAGTTGGGGAATTTGCCGTGGCGCAACCCTGCGCCACTATGTACCCGCAACCGGGGATCGGATACAGGAAAACTCATGCTGCAACGGGCGAATTTTTGGCGATTCCAGACCGGCGGCCGCTGCCACCAGGCGCCCGCGGCGTTTTCGCCCCGATACGGCTCGAACTGAGACGGGCGGCATGGAGCAGCAGCGCGACATCGAGATCCTGAAGCGATCCGAGCTGTTCACCGGGGTTCCCACCCCGGTGCTGGCGGAGCTGCAGGCGGCCTCGTTTCGCAAGCGGCTCGCGGCCGGCGACGTGCTGTTCCGCCAGGGCGACCCGGTGGATACGCTCTATATCGTCATCGTCGGCCGGCTGCGGGTGACGCAGACCACGCCGGAGGGGGCGCAGGTCATCATCCGTTACCTCGGCCCCGGCCAGATGGCCGGCTATTCGGTGCTGACCGGCGGCACCCAGCATCCCGGCTCCACCACGGCGCTCGACGACAGCCACCTGTTCGGCTGGCCGGCCGCCACCATCCGCGACATGATGACCCGCCACGCGGCCATCGCCGTCAACGCCGCGGCCGTGCTCGGCGAGCGCTATCACGAGATGCAGGTACGGTTGCGGGAACTGTCCACCGAGCGCGTCGAGCAGCGCATCGCCCACACCGTGCTGCGGCTGGCGCGGCAGGCCGGACACCGCACCGCGCGCGGCATCGAGATCGCCTTCCCGCTGTCGCGCCAGGACCTGGCCGAGATGACCGGCACCACGCTGCACACGGTGAGCCGCACGCTCAGCGCCTGGGAGGAAAAGGGCATCGTGGACTCCGGCCGCCGCCGCGTCATCGTCTGCAGGGCCGATGCACTGGAGGCGATGGCGGAGGCGGCGGAGAAGTAGCGCGGCGTTACGGCCGCGGCGCCGCCCGCAGCCGCGCGACCACTGCCGCGACATCGCTCCACGCCGGCTTGTCGGGCGCAAACTGCGCGCGCAGGTAGTGGACGAGGTCTGCGACCTGCGCATCGCTAAAACTGCCGGCAAAGCCCGGCATGTAGCCGAGGTCGGTGATCGCGGGCTTCGGGATGCCGTGCAAGATCACCTGGATGAGATTGTCCGGTGCGGCACTGTGCAGATTGGTGTTGAGCGCGAGCGAAGGCCGCGCGCCGAACAGCGGCGGACCGCCGACCTGATGACACACCGCGCAGGCCGCGTCGTAGATGCGGCCGCCCGTCGGCGACGCATCGATCACCCTGGTGGCGGTGACGGCTTCGAGCTTCGCCGCCAGCGCCGCCTCGCCGCTGGCCGGCAGCGCCTGCGGATTGAGCGAGGCAAGATAGACGGCCATCGCCCGGATGTCGCGGTCGGGCGCGCGCGCGAGCTCCGCCACCACCGGCGCCATCGGCCCGGCGGCGACGCCATGGAAGCGCGACTCGCCGGTGCGCAGATAGGCGTAAAGTTCGTTCTCGCTCCACGGGATCGGCGCCTGCGACAGCGCCGTCAACGGCGGCGCCTCCCAGCCCTCGGCCTCGCCGCCGGCAAGCTGCATCTTGGTCTTTTCCGCGCCGAGCGCGTTGCGTGGACTGTGGCAGGCGCCGCAATGGCCGAGGCTCTCGACCAGATAGGCGCCGCGATTCCATAGCTCCGAGCGCGCCGAGTCCGGCGTGAACGTAGCGGTGCCGGTGTGGAACAGCGTATTCCAGCCGGCCATCAGGGGCCGCAGGTTGAAGGGAAATGCCAGCCTGGTCTCGACATTGGGCTCGGCCACCGCGGGCTGCGCCATCAGGTAGGCATAGAGCGCCTGCAAATCGGCGTCGGTCGTCTTGGCGAAGTGGGTGTAGGGAAACGCCGGATAAAGATGGCGGCCGTCGCGGTGGATGCCTTCGCGCATCGCCCGCGCGAACGCCGGATACGACCACGCGCCGATGCCGGTTTCGACATCGGGCGTGATGTTGGTCGCGTAGACGGTGCCGAACGGGGTGTCGAGCGCCCGGCCGCCGGCGTTGACCGCGCCGCCCTCGCGGGTATGGCACACGGCGCAGGCGCCGACGGCGGCCAGTTCGCCGCCGCGCGCGATGGTTTCCGCCGCATAGACCGACGGATCGGGCCGCGCGATCGGGGCGATGGCGCCGCGCCACGGCAGCGCCGCCAGCAGCACGCCGCCAAGCGCCACACCGAAGGCCGCAAGACCCGCGAACCAGCCGCGCTTCCGCGCCTTGGCCGGCTCCGGCCGGCGCGCCGCCGCAAGCCCGGCACGGACCCGCTCCGGCGTCAGCGGCAACTCTCGGAAACGCACGCCGGTGGCGTCGAACACCGCGTTGGCGATTGCCGCCGCGCTCGGCACCGAGGCGGATTCGCCGACCCCGAGCGGCGGCTGATCGGGCCTTGGCACGATCACGACGTCGATGGCCGGCACGTCGGGAAAGGTGAGGATCGGATAGCCGCCCCACTCGCGGCTCGCCACCGTCGCCGGCTCGAACGCCACCTCCTCCTTCAGCACGCGGCTGGTCGATTGCACGACGTTGCCGTGAATCTGATGGCGCACGCCGTCCGGGTTGATGACGAGGCCGGAGTCCTGTCCGACCGTCACATGGGTCACGGCAACGTCGCCGGTCGCGACATTGACCGCGACGTCGGCGACCCAGGCCGACCACGCCGCGGCGCGGCCGGGAAACGTGCCATGGACATAGACGGCGTAGGCAAAGCCGCGGCCGCGCACGATATCGTCCTCCGGCTCGCGCGGCAGCCGGACCGGGCGCGGCGTCCACGCGGCGCGCTCGGCCACCGCTTTCACCAGCGCGGCCGCGCGCGGGTCCTTCAGATAGCGCAGGCGGTACTCGACCGGATCGACCCTCGCCTCCGCCGCCATCTCGTCGATGAAACTTTCGTGCGCAAAGGTGTTGGGCATCGCCGAGACGCCGCGCAGCCAGGCCGCGCGCACAATCGGCGCCATATCGTGAACCACGACGCGCATGTTGGCATAGTCGTAGGGCGGGACCGCGGTGCGGTCGCCCATCTGCATGGTCGTCGCCTGCGACGGAATGGTGCCGGTGAGCAGCAGCGCCAGCGTCGGCGCGGCGTTCGAAGGATAGCGCGTGGCAAAATCGTAGGCCGCGATGTTGCCTTCGGCGTCGAGCGCGCCGCTGACGTCGATCAGTTGTGCCGCCCCCTTCGGCTCCCAGACATGCTCCTGCTCGCGGGTCAGTTGCACGCGCACCGGGCGGCCGACCGCGCGCGACAACAAGGCGGCGTCGGCGGTGACGTCGTCGGCGCAGTTGCGGCCGTAGCAGCCGGCCGCCTCGAGCCGGATCAGGTCGATGGCCGCCTCCGGCAGGCCGAGCAGCCTGGCAAGGTCCGCCCGCATCCAGTGCGGGTTCTGCGTGCCCGACCACACCCGCGCACTGTCGGCGCGCACGTCGGCAACGGCGCAGGATGGGCCGATCGAACCGTGCAACTGGTAGGGCCACACATAAGTGCGGCGCGTACGCGTGGCTGCGCCGGCGACAGCGGCATCGACGTCGCCCTTGTCGATCAGCGTGCGTGGCGTCGAGGGGTTGGCGGTGAGCGCATGCGCGAGATCGTCGAGGTCGGGCAGCCGCGGCGTCGGCTTCCACGTCACCTTGAGCGCGTCCATCGCCTTGATGGCGTTCTCCTCGCGCTCAGTGACGACGCCGACGAAATCGCCGATCCGCACCACCGCGACGAGGCCGGGAATGTGTGCGACCGAGCTTTCGTCCACCGCGATCAGGCTGGTGCCGACGAAATCGCCGGCATCGAGGCCGGCATAGGGCGGGCGCACGACGCGGCCATGCAGCATGCCGGGAACGCGCACGTCGTGAACGTAAACCGCTTCGCCCGTCGCCTTGGCCGGGATATCGACGCGCGGCAGCGGCCGGCCGACGATGCGATAATTCTCGACTGCCTTGACCGGCGCATCCTCGTCGAGCGGCAGGCGAACGGCATCTCCGGCCACCAGTTCGCCAAAGGAAACGCTGTGATTGTCGCGGCCGCGGATCAGCCCGTCATCAACGACAAGCTCCGCGATGGGCGTATCGAGCCGCGCCGCCGCGCGCATGAGCAGAACATGGCGCGCCTGCGCCGCCGCCTGGCGCAGGGGAATGGCGGTGACCTGGATGGTCTCGCTGGCAATGGTCGGCCCCTGGTCCGGGGTGCGCGCGGTATCGCCAAGCACGAGGTCGATGCGCTCCGGCGCAACGTCGAGCTCTTCGGCGACGATCTGGCGCAGCGCGGTCGCGATCCCGGTGCCGAGATCGACATGGCCGTTATAGGCGACGATGCGGCCATCGGCGTGGATGGCGATGAACGTCTCGTCGGCGCCGGAGGACGTAGCGCGGACAATGGACAGCGATCCCCCAGGCTCAGGCGCGGACATCGTCGCTCTCGACGTCGAGGCCGGCGGCGCGTCGCGCCGCGCGCAAAATCTCGACATGGGCGCCGCAACGGCACAGGTTGTAGCGCAGCGTCTCGCGAATGTCGGCGTCGGTCGGATGGGCGTTGCGCATGAGCAGCGCCTTGACGGTCATGATCATGCCGTTGAGGCAATAGCCGCACTGCGCCGCCTGTTCGGCGATGAACGCGGCCTGCACGGCATCGGGATGCGCGCGCGAACCGAGCCCTTCGAGGGTGACGACGTGGCGGCCCTCGCAAGCCGACAGCGGGATGATGCACGAGCGCGCGGCGACGTCGTCGATCAGCACGGTGCAGGCGCCGCATTCACCGAGACCGCAACCGTACTTCGGGCCGTTGAGCGCCAGGTCGTTGCGCAGCACATAGAGCAGCGGCGTGTCCGGCGCCGCGGCGACCTCGTGGCTGTGTCCGTTGACGGAGAGGCGCGTTGCCGGCATTCCCTGCCTGTGGTGTCGCAAAAACGTTTCCTCGCAAAAAAAGGATAACGTTTGTGTACAAACATGCAAGCCGCGACCGCAGCCTGCCGGCCTACGGTTCCAGCCAGGAATTGGCGCCCAAGACTTGGCGCTTGACAAGGCGCGGCGGCGGTGGGCAACATTGTTAGCATACGAATGAAGACGGCCGGCGCGCGTCAACGCGGCACGGCCGGTCTGGCCTCGCCCGGCAGGGAGCGAAACGGTTGGCGATGACCGACGACGGCGCGGCAAAACCCCCGGCAACCGCAGCAGGCGCGGACAAGATCCGCTGCGATGCGTGCCCGGTGATGTGCTACATCAAGCCCGGCAATACCGGCGCCTGCGACCGCTACGCCAACGAGGACGGCCGCCTGGTGCGGGTCGATCCGCATGTGCTGCTGGAGCGCACGCTGTCGCAGGGCGGCGACGTGGTGCCGTTCCAGAAGGCCGGCGACTGGGACGGCAAGATCGTTCCCGACAGCGAGGTGTTCGTCACCGCGATCGGCGCCGGCACCACCTATCCCGACTACAAGCCGGCCCCCTTCATCGTGTCGTCGGAGATCGACGGCGTCGACATGGTCACGGTGGTGACCGAAGGCATCTTCAGCTATTGCGGCGTCAAGGTGAAGATCGACACTGACCGCCATCTTGGCCCCGAGACCGCCACGGTGCGCGTCGAGGGCGAGGCGGTCGGCCATGTCACCACCGGTGAATACGGCTCGCAGATGCTGTCGCTCGGCGGCGTCAATCATCTTACCAGCGGCTCGAAGAAGGAAGGTCGCGTCACCTGCGATGCCCTGATGGCGCTGTGCAACGGCGAGCCAGTCGAGATGACCATCGACGACGGCGTCACGGTGCTGGTGCAGGCCGGGCAGCCGCCGGTGGTCAACGGCGTGCGCGAGGAGCGCATGCGCGTCGGCTGCGGCTCGGCGACCATCGGCATGTTCGCCAAGCAGTGGCTCGGCAAGGTGGACGAGGTGGTGGTGGTGGACGACCACATCACCGGCGTAT
>Ga0207868_1000680_pt1 | contig 31563 bp, 34 predicted proteins | sample Passage237B_FD_187370 | JGI IMG/M metagenome (GOLD analysis project Ga0207868, IMG submission 187370) | Cellulose adapted compost microbial communities from Newby Island Compost Facility, Milpitas, CA, USA - Passage2 37B (SPAdes) (version 3) ... | reverse complement strand
CAAACCCAGCCTCGCCAAAGCCGCCACCACCGCCTCGAACCCCGCGTCACCCCGCAGCTCCTCGAACGGGCGGGTGCTCGTCAACCGGATGAAAAACTGCTCTTGGCTGCCCGTGAACGCGTAGCGGAGCATGTCGCTCCACCATCTCAACACGCTCAGCCGCTGATTGAATCCTCCACCGTAGTCGTAGAGCTCGTCGCCGACGAGATGCCAGTAGAGCACGTATTGTTTCGGACCCATGCTCGGAGGAGTGAAGATCCGCCAGTAAGCCGGCTTCAGCCGGCCGGCCTCACTGTCGAGAATTTCTGGATACCGCATTGCGTTGCAGCTCCACCCATTTTCCGACCAGCACCGATCCGGTGTGTGTGAAGCCACCTTCTCCATCGGCATCCGTCCCGCCGTCCAGTAGGCCACATATACCGCGAACTGCGTGTCTCCCCGCGTGTAACTGCGAAAGACATAGTCGTCGTAGTTCAACGTCCGCGCGACCGCCGACCGCACCGACTCGGTTGCTCCGAGCGGCTCGTCGCTCACGCTCCACCCGGCCAGCGTTCCGGGCAGCTTCTCCGCGAGGCTGATCGGCTGCACCGGACTCGTCATATCGCCGCGATGCACATCGCGCATCCGCACCCCCTGCAACCCCACGGCGCCGACAAGAAAAAGGCCCGCCAACACCAAAATTACCGTTTTCCGGCTAATACGCATGATCAGTTTCCTCCCGCTCCTGAAAGTAGCGTCATCAACTTGCGTAAGTCGGAGATCTCCCGTTCGGCCGACTCGACCGCTGTCGCTTCATACGCCGCATGTTCACCACCCGCGCGACGGATGCGCACGGTGCGCCAACCGAGCTTTCTGGGGGCGATGAAATCTTTGCGCGGGTTGTCGGCCACATAGACAAACCCGGCCGCCACGCCTCCGAAATGATCCATGATTCGTTCGAATCCCGCCGGATGCGGTTTCCAGAACTCCCGTCCGAGCTCATCCGTCACGACGAAAAACTCGATCCAGCGCGAGAGGCCGAGGGCCGCCAGCTTCTTCCTCTGCACGGCGGCATAGCCATCGGTGAGCGCCGCGAGTTTAAAACGCGTCGCCAGCCAGGGCAGCACCTCTTCGGCGTCCTCGGCCAGGCGCAACACCGGCGTGTGATCGCGGTAAACGCCCACCAGCCGCGAGATCAGGTCACCATCCGCCGGCACACCCAACTCCTTCAACGCCTCATCGAAGATCTTTCCGCGCACCCCTTGGTCGAATTTCGCTCGCGCCACGTCGCCGAATCCCCTCACCCCGCATTCGGCGCGCAGCCAGGCATCGACCGCCGCGAAGCCCGAAAGCACATAATCGTGCTCCGGGTAGAGCGTGTCGTCCACATCGAGGACAACCGTGTGAATCCGCCGCGGCTCAATCATCGAGGAACACCGCCGCGTCGTAGCGCAGCATTGTCACGCCGGCCTTCCAATCGTCATGCGCGCTGCACGACAGGCCCGCCGCTTCCTCCAGCAGCCATTTCGAGAAGGTGGCACCCGCGCGATGAGCCAGCGGATAGCCTCCTCCGAACCGCGCATTGATTTCGAATACAGCATATTCCCCGTCTTCCCGTACGATGGCCTGAAAACACAACGGGCCACGCGCGCCCGGCAGGGCTGCCGCGATTTTTCGGGCGGCTTCAACGACGGCACGTTTGTCGTCCGGAAGGCTATCCTGCAGGAAATAGCGTTCCACGAGTTTGTCCACTTCCGCAATGGTGCGCGTGTTGGTGTGGCGGAGCAGGAAAACCAAGTCTGAAGGCATACGCGTCCGTGTCTCGCCACCACTTGACCGGATCTGGTCCTGTATTCAGCCGCTCGCCATAATCGTACAAACGCGAGCCCACGCGATGCCAGTACAGCACATGCTCCCGCTCCCCATCTGGCGCAATGAACTCGCGCGCCTGCCCCGGCCGCAACGCATGCTCGCCATCCATGCTCAGCACCTCGCCGAATCGCGCGGCGTCACAACGCCAGCCATTCTCGACCCAGCAACGATCGGGAGTATGCGAGGCGACCTTGCTGACAGGCATGCGCCCGGGCGCCCGATAGGCAATATATACACCGAAACGCGTGCCCCCGCGCTGGAACACGCGGTAAACGTAATCGTCGTAATTGAGGTTCTTGGCGACCGCGTCGCGCACCGACTCGTTCGGCCCGAGGGGTTCATCGCTCACGCGCCATCCAACCGCCTCAATGGGGACGCGTGACGCGAGTTGCACGGGCTGGGCGCCGGTTGAGCGATCCCCCTCCTTCACATTACGAAATTCACACACTTGAAACGTGACGCCGACCGCGAGCAGCACCGCTCCGCCCGCCAGAATCGCCGATTTCAGCTTTCCGCTTTCTGCTTTCAGCTTTTCCACCATCACTCCTTCTGCCGCGCCGGGACACCGAAGACCTTCGCTCCGGCCGGCACATCGCGCAGCACAACGGAACCTGCGCCAAGGTACGCACCGTCGCCAATCTTCACGCCCGGAATAATGGCCACGCTGCTGCCGATGAAGACTTCCTTTCCCACCTGCACCGCGCCGGTGAGATCGCAATGACAGTTCACCTGCGACCAATCATCGACGCAGGCATCATGATCGACACTGGAGTGCAGGTTGATCGCCACGCCGCGCCCCAAACGATTATTCGCCGACACGACCGTGAAGGGACAAAGCACCACGCCATCCGCCAATTCGACGTTATCGCCGACCACGGCAGTGCGGTGTACCAATTTGGCAAACACCGCGCCGCGTGACGCGAGCAGTTCGGAACATTTCCGCTTAATCGCGGGGATCCCGATCGCACAGATAAACACCTCGTCGCTCGCCGGCTGATGGTCCGCGATCGTTCCGAGAATCTGGCCGGGCGTGTTCCTGCCCTCCAGTGCGCGCAGATTATCGTCGATGAATCCCTTGATCGTCCACTCGCGCTCGAACTGTACGCTTTGCCGGCCCAAGCCAGCATTTCGCGGCCGAAGCCGCCGGCACCGACGATGACTAGTTTTGGCAAAGACAACATAGAAAAGCAGAAAGCGGAAAGCGGAGATCTGAAATTGAGCCGATGGAGTTACGCGTCACCGCGTTCTTCGGTCCGCTTTATCATCGTCGTGAATATGGCAATAAACTCAGACGACTCCTGTTCCAGCTTACCCGTGAGCAAAAGATCGACGCCGCAGTCCTCACGTAGCAGTTCGAGCCAGAGCCAAGTTTCGTCCGCTTCTTGCATCGCTCCGCCGAGCTTTGACACGAACTCCGCCGAGGAGCGTGCTCTGTTTGCCTCCCGTATCTGCGCTGCCACCGAGGTGCCGGACCGCAGCATTTGCCGGCCAAGCACCCTCACCTCTTCGCGCTCCCGCGGCAGTTTCACAAACAGACGAATGACCGAAGACGCATATGCCTTCGTTCGTTTCAGGAAGTCTTCCGGCAACCTGCCCATTTCTGCTTTCAGCTTTCTGTTTTCACCTTTTCTAAATCATCCCCCCATCCACCATGATATTCTGGCCGGTGATCGAGCTGGCCTCGTCGCTCAACAGGAAGGCCACGGTGGCGGCCACGGAATCGACATCCGTCGCTCGCTTGAGCGCGGAGCGTCGATGGATTTTGCTCCGCTGCTCCTCCGAGAAAGTGGCCGTCATCTCCGTTTCCATATAGCCGGGCACGACACAATTCGAGCGTATGCCGCGCTCGCCCCATTCCCGGGCGGTGTTTTTCGAAAACGCCTCCAAGGCTCCCTTCGTCGCGGCATACATCGCCAAACCCTTCGCGCCCGCATGCACGCTAATCGACGACACATGTACAATCGAACCGCGCGTGCCGTGAAGTAGCATGTTGCGGATTACCAGGCGCGTCAGGGCGATGGGCGTAAACGTATTCACCGCAAACATCGCGCGCAACGGGTCGGTGCGCACGTTTGTGACTAGATCATCGTAGGCCGACGCTGCATTGTTCACCAACGCATGCCACGGCCAATTGGCTGCCGGCCATTGTTGTGTCACGGCCTGCACCGCAGCATCAGTGTCGCCGAGATCGCAACCGAGCCAGTGCGCCCTCCCTGCGTGACGTTGCGCCAGCGCACGCCACTCGGCCGATTCCCCTCGGCTTACTCCGCAAACCGTCCAGCCAGATTCGAGCAGTCGCGTCGCAATCGCGAGACCGAGCCCCCGCGAAACACCGGTAATCAGGACGGTTTTATTCAAGGGGAGAGTCAAAACTACGGACCTATTTTGAACAGGAGTTAACGGAGGAAACGGAGGGCCGGAAATGCGGTGATGCAGTCGTTTTTCTGCCGGTGCCCCTGCCTATAGTGTTATCTCGATAACCGACGCTATCGTATCACGCTCGAACGACTCCAAGCGGTCCTGCCGCGTGCGCAGGTGCTTTTGAACCTCCCGCGTGGAGCAGTTTCCCAGTCGAAGCAGCACCAGTTTGGGCGGACTCCCGCGGAGGATGGAAAGCTCGTAAAATCGTCATCTTTTGTGACTATCGCGAAGCCGGTTCGCCGCAGCGTAGTCCCAGATAATGCGATCGTCGGTTCCCTTCAATCCGACGTCACGCACATGAGCAGAGCCTGGGTAGGTGTCCGAGAGCAATCGCGGCAATGCCGCCGACAGATTCTCGTCGAACAACAGCTTCACGCCGCGTGGGAAACAAACGTGCGGCGATCAGCTCCGCGATGAAAGCGTAGCACGCCAGGATGTCTTCGTGAGTCGAGTCCGGGAAGTCCTGCAATATCTCCTGTTCAGTCATCCCGGCAGCCAAGTATCCGAAGACGTCATACACCGTGATGCGGGTGTCGCGAATACACGGTTTTCCGCTCCGGCGGCCCGGACTGATGGTGATGCGTTCCAATGGGTTCATGCTACTTGATACGGGACATTCGCTCTTGGCTCTCCCCCCAGCTTCGCGCCATCGCCCGCAACCGCGGGCAACGACGTCTGCGACGATCGTGTGCCGACGCTTCGCCGACCGCGCGGCCATCGAGCACCCGAGGAATCGAGAGTCACTGCGAGAGTCGCCATCATGGAGTCTACGGTGGCCCTCCACACATGCCATTCGCAAGTCCCGGATGGAACCGGTTAAGCAGTGACGGCGTGATACAGTGACACGTGGGCGGTAATACGGTCATGCCGTGACACCGCTGACAACCGAAAGCAGAGAGCTGACAGCAGAGATTCAAGCCTGCCTTGGAGGCAAACGTTTCAACTCCGAAAGCCCCCTTTCCGCTCGCTTGCTTTCAACTTTCAGCTTTTCCAGGCACCACCTCACCGCTGCGTTGCACTTTCCCGCTTCGCGTAAGCTCGAGCCGCTCTACAAAGCGCATCAGCCGGGGAACGCTCGCCGGCGGCAGGCGCACGGCCGCAAATTCGCGTAGCTGCTGCTCGGTCACGCCACCGTTCTTCGGCACGATATCCGCCGCCAGGATTTGCCCCGTCACCGAATTTCCGCGTCCATACACACGCACGAGGCCAACGCCCGGGTGCTCACGCAAAACAGCCTCCACGGAACCCGGGTTAACCTTTTCTCCCCCGACATTCACCATGCCGCTTTGCCGGCCCACGATTCGAAAGCGGCTCGGGTCGTTGGGCGCCATCTCCACGACATCGCCCGTGTCATACCAGGCATCTGAAAAAGCTGACACGCCGAAAGCAGAACGCTGAGATCGAACGTCCGGGTCGCGCCACAGTCTCACCGCCTCACCGTCCAACTGTTTTACCGTTTCACCGTCAATCCGCCCCAGCCACCGGCGGTTCACCCATATGCGTTTCTCGCGGATCTCTATAGTGTCGGCGAGTTCGCGGGGAATCGAAAACTCCACGCCATCGCTCACCAGCAGCGTGCCCGCCTCGGTCGAGGCATAGATATTATGAATCCGGGCATTCGGAAACGTGGTACGCAGCAGCGCGATCAGTGCGTCGTCAGCCGCCTCGCCACCGGTCGTTACGGAGCGCACATCCGTCAAAACACATCGTTCGGCGGTAAACATCCGGTACCACGTCGGCGTCGCCGAAAGATGTGAGACGCGCCATTCCCGGCAGCGCGCGACCGCCTCGACCGGCGATATGCCCCACAGATTCACGAGAGTGTTCGCATTGGCGAGAGCCTGAAGGTAAACCTGAACTCCGGCGATGTGAGCGGGATTGAAGGCCAGCCCCCAAATGTCGTTTCGGTGCCGCTCCGAAACCACCACGGCCCGTGCCAGCCGGCTCAGTTCGTGGGTGACGGCCGTCCACGCGCCACTTGTCCCCGAGGTTCGCAAGGTCACCCGGCCGGTCTGATTCGTGACCACGTTCTGCGAGAGGCCGGCGAGCGAAATGGGTGAGTGGCCCGCGTGTTCCCCGGCAGAACCGTACGCTCCCTCACCGCCGAACATCGGCTCTTCCAATTCCAAGTGCCCGCCCCGCGCGATCACCCGGCCGAGGCTCATCAATACATCGGCGACACACGACGCACGAACGGGCGATGGGGCGGAACTCGCAATCGCTCCGAGCAGTTGCTCATACGTCCACGGTTCCGACAGCCCCCCGCCGACCAGCCATACTTCATTGTACTGCGACACGCTGAGGGGAAAAACAGAAAGCTGAGAGCGGAAAGTAGAAAACTGGCTCGGGCGAATATACAGAAACCTGAGTACTGAAAGTCCGGAACTGACAGCAGAAGTTCACCCCCGGCTCGCAATGATCATTGCCGAATTGAACTCGGCTCGTCCTCGGTTTGCCTCCTGTAAATACAGGTTTGTTGTATTACCAAACACCCATTCATTTTTGAACAGGAGTCGAACCAAGGCAGAAGCGAGACGATCCGCTATCAAGCTAACCTCATCCATGCGGATGCGCGCCAATCCGGGATCCGATCCCAATCTTCCTCGGTCTTCCGCTCCGGCACCTCGCCGAGAACGCGGAGAAAAGCCTTCTCATCCGCGCGGCTGCATGCATTTAGCCGCTAATCGACGCTAATTCACGCTAATAACAGGACCGTCGCCACCGCTACGCTATTTTCAGTGTGCCAAAGCCTGCGCCCTTCAATCCGTCGTCCAATCCTCAATGCGCAATCCGTCAATCCGGCTGAACTCGCCAGTGTTTGCAGTTACAATCGTCCAGTCTCGGGTCAGCGCTATGGCGGCGATCTGGAGATCGTGCGGACCGATTACTTCACCACGAGCCTCGAGTAAGTGGCGTAGCCGGGCGGATTCTTCCGCGGCCGCATCGTCGAACGGCACGGAACCGTGACTCGCAAACAACTCCCGCAACATCGCCTCGCGCGCGAGTCGGTCGCCATACTTCCGTGCGCCATGGTAAAGCTCTTCTTTTACCACCGAGCAAAACCACGCCTGCTCGGGCGGAACGCTTGCCAAGCGCCGCGCGAGCGGCGGGCAACGCCCCTTAAGCAGTTGAATCCAGTGGTTGGTATCCAGAAGGAACGGCACTTACCACTCCTCGCGCTTTTCGACCGGCAATTCTGCTGGCTCCTCCCATGGCTCTCCTTCAAATGCTCCATAAAAGCGGTTCCAGTGTGAGCTGAAATCCGACCGCTCCGGAGAAGGACCACCTGTTTGGGATGTTTCGGGCACCAAAGTATGCAGGTATTCCAGCAGTTTGCTCGCGACCGAATCCGGCTGACGCTGCAATTCGTAGAGTAAGATATCGCGCGCGGACATACCCGTACCACTAGGCTGGATGGCCCATCAGTCAAGGGCCTGTGGCCCCTCGGCGGCCCCGCAGGCCAGCGACGATCACATTCGTGTCCACGACGATCCGGGGTTTGCCTGCGGGCACAGTCATTCGATGTCAGGCTACCGATGGCCTTGATCGGTAATGCGGCCACTGACAGCCGAAAGCAGAGAGCTGACAGCAGAAATTCAAGCCTGCCTTGGAGCCAAACGTTTCAACTCCGAAAGACTCCATTTCAGTTCTCTGCTTTCCACGTTCAGCTTTTCAAGCCACCGCTTCACCGACCGCCCGACTGGGCTTATTCCACCTCGGTGCCGACCGCGGTGTGCCCATCTTCCAATATCGTCTTCACCAGCTGGCCCTCTCCACAAACGATGATCTTGGGAAACCGTCTAAACCAAGGCCCGATCGGAACCGTCGGGTTGGTATCAAGCCACTTCGCAAATGCCTGAAGCTCGTCGATTGGAACGTGGCGCTCGCGCACCCGTCGCACCAAATGCTCGATGACTGCCCGAGGGACGTTCCTACGCTGGATTTTCGGCATCGCCAAAAAACCCGTCGACCAACTGAGTTTCGAGCCGGTCGCCTTCATCGGGCGTCTTGGCATTAATCATCCTGCCGGCGAGGTCGCCGAGTTCTCCAGGCGTAAGCGGACGAGCTTCGAGTTTTACCGTATAGCCGAGGGCTTTGGCAGTCCGCTGGATCGTCTTGAAGGTGGTCGACGTATTCTTGACGTCCAGCGCCCTCCGCACCGCCGTCCGACCTGTTCCAAGCTGTTTCGCGAGCCCGGCCACGGTCATGTTTTTCTTCTTCATCGAGTTGGCCAGCGTGCGTTTGACATTCTGAAGATCCGCCAACTCAGGGTTGCGCGCTCGTGTCTTTGGCATGTGCCGAAGGTGGTTCACCTTTGAACCAGGTCAAGTTTGGGCCTTTCTGTTCTCCAAGAGGCGACGTCTTTGCACGGAGAACCAGTAAAGCCGTGATACCGTGAAACGGTGGCAACGCATCGGTGATACAGTCACACTGAGCGGTGATTCTGTGACGCCGTGATAGGGTGAAACAGTCATGCCGTGACGCCGCTGACAGCCGAAGGCAGAGAGCTGACAGCAGAAATTCAATCTCGCTTTGGAGCCAAACGTTTCAATTCCGAAAGACTTCATTTCTGCTCTCAGCTTTCCACGTTCAGCTTTTCAGGCCACCGTCTCACCGTCTCACGGCTTAACCGCTTAACCGTTTCACCGTCTCACCGTCTCACCGACCGCGCGACTTTGTCGCGCACCTCCCCGAACGTCGTCACGATACCATCGGCGAACACATCCACGCCAAAGCGCTCTTCGATGCGCACGGTAAACTCGGCGAGATCGAGGGAATTAAATCCGAGGTCCTCACGGAGCCTTGTGCTACTTACCACTTGCGCGAGCGGCGGCAGGCTCTTGTGCCCACGAACCTGATTCGCCAGGAGCACGAGGTCGTTATCGATCTCACTAATCATCATTTCGATATCAATATCGGTCACGGAATTGTTATTACAGGAGTCGAACCGAGACCAAACCGAGACAAGCGACCGAGGACCGGCCCGCACTAAGCGGTAAGCTTTAGGCTGGAAGCAGCTCAACAACCGCGAAGGACACGAAGGCACGCGAAGGCCCAATGCCTTTTTATTAACCACGGATGGACACGAATGTACACGGATGTTGCTCATGCTGCGAATCGCGGTACGAGCAGGCGCCCGCCGCGCAGAGCGCGGGTATCCGGCAGGTGCCGGATGCTTCATGTATATTTCCCCCATCTCTTGACTCTCGACGTTATTCCGCGCGCCTACCGTCTACTGTCCAATGACACCGACGATATTAAACGCGAACAAGCGAGTTCTCGTCGATATAGATGTTGTGCTCGCGAAACACGGCGGGCGTGCGAGCCGCGATCCACTCCCGCAAATGTGGATGCTCCGCAATGCGCGGAAGCGGCCACCACGGGTCAGGAAGGAAACGCCCAGCCCCCCTTGTCCAGACGGGTGCAGGAAACGCACAGGAGGCTGCCAAATATTCGGCCAGCGCGCCGCCCCAAGCCTCGAGGCTCGATGCCCGTTCGGCGACTTCTCGGAGGGACTTAGGACGGAAAGGCATCTTTCAAGGCGGCTTCAACTACGGCACGTTTGTCGTCCGGAAGGCTACAAGAGGGTCCAAAGCAAACAACAAGCGATTTATAGCAGCGTTCCATTCACTTGCTTGTGCTCGGTGATTTCGATCGAGCTGTCGATTGCATGAATGACTTCAGCTCCATCAATGACGATACTTCCCGGTCCGCTGCTTCTCCGGCCGATGGTTCATAGCTCGCGTGCTCGCCTCCCTCGCGTCGAATGCGGACTGTCTTCCAGCCGAGCGAACGGGGCGCGATAAAATCCTTCCTCGGATTATCGGCGATATAAACAAAGCCGCCGGGCTCTCCACCCACCTCCGCCATGATCTTTCGAAAACCTTGCGGACTCGGCTTCCAATGCGCACGACCGAGTTCATCCGTGACGATGCAGGAGGCAAACCGCGTCGCCAGCCCGAGCGCCGCAATCTTGTTCCGCTGCACGGCTGCATAGCCGTCGGTCAACAGAGCCAGATTGAAACGCTCTCCCGCGGCCCAGTTCAGGCAGTCGGCAGCGTCAGGGAGTAACGCGATTCGTGGCATGTGTTCACGATAGACCTTCACCAGCTCACGGACCACCTCGGCAGCGGGTCCCTCGGACGTCACTCCTTCCACGGAGCGTTTGTGGCTTCGCTCGCTCGCACTGCCTTTTCCACGAAGTTCCATCAGCGCCTGGTCGAAGATCGTCCCGCGCAATCCGCTTCCGAACAACGCACTCGCTGCGGCGAAGAATCCGTCAATGCGATGATGCAACTGAAGCCATTCGCCGGCGGCCCGAAAACCACTCAATACAAACTCGCTCTCGGCATAAAGCGTGTCGTCGAGATCGAAGACGAGGGTGTGAATTGGCCATTTCACGGACGACGCCGAGAGACAAGGACCTGCATTCGCGAAGCCACCGGGAACAAGATGACGAGGCATTCTCGGTTTTTCCTCCGTATTGCCTGCTGTACAGAAAAGACCGATTTGTTTTTACAGGAGACGAACCGAGATCGAGCCGAGGGCAACGAAGGTTGTTGCGCAATCCGATAGCACACCGCGGGAGCGTCCAGCCGCCGGCTTGACGAATCCGCCCTCGCCGAGCATGGTTGCGCCATGGCTACCGCTCAAATTGCTCCCGGCGGACAAATCGTTCTGCCCCCGAACGTCGCAGGGCAGTTACGGTTGCGCGATGGCCGACCGGCGACACTCCTGCAGGTCGAAATTCGAGACGACGGAGTTTTTTTGCGTCCTTTGGAGCCGCGAGACATTCCGACCGATACACTCCGCAAGTGGATCGTTGAAGGCGAGACGGAGATGGAGGCGTTTCGAAAAGGAGCAGCTTGAGGCTGTTCCTGGATACCTCCTTCATTATCGCAACGGCCGGAAGCGAAACCGGCTGCCGCGCCTCATTTTCAATCATGGCCGCAAAGCGGGTTGGGAACTCGTCACCAGCTTGTATTGCGGAGAAGAGGCCAATCGCAACATCCACAAAGTAGCTGGCTCGGCGTTCTGGCTGGCGGAAATGCGTCCCAACTTGCGACTGCATGCCACGGAACTTGTCTTGGATTATCCCCTCGTTTTTGAGACGACGAAGGACCGCCCTGTGGTCGTTTCCGCATTAGCAGGCCGCTGAAAAACACCCGGTTTTGATACAGCTGCCTATCGATTTTGTGATTTTCGCTGTAAACAAAGGCTTCGGCACCCGTTTTGCACGCCGCGTTCGGCGCGGCCCGCATCGTTTCTGGGCCTTTTCGCGGTGTGCGGGCACACCGCGGGCCCGGCGGGCGTCACGCCCGCGCAGCAATCGGCGGTCCACTCATCATCAGTTTCGCCATGCGCACGAGGTTCCACGCGGCGACGACGTATTGACCTTGCGCGTGCGTGCGCTCGACGCCGCGGTAGCGGCTTTTGCGGAAGCAGCCGGTGGTCTTCGTCCAACCAAAGATTTCCTCGATGCGCTTGCGCACCTTCTGGCTCGCCGCGTGCGCCGCGGTGCACACGACCCGCAGCGTCTTCTGTCCGGCTTTCAACGCCGGGTGCGGCACGATCCCCAGGTCACGCATGCCCGAGACGAACTCGGCGGTGTGATAACCTTTGTCGCCACCGTTGGTCTTCGGCTTGAAGCCTCGGCTCTGCAGCTCCACGGCCTGCTCCACCGCGACTTGCGATTCGGGAGCGCCGACCGCCGGGCGCACTTCGAACAACACGCACAAGCCATTCCGATTCTCCATCGTGGCGTGGCCGGCGAAGCTCAGGCGCGCCTCCTTGCCGGGGCCTTTGCGCACGAGCTTCGCTTCCTGGTCGGTGGTCGACTCGTGCGTGGCGTTGCTGCGCTTCTCGCCTTTGAAGTCGGTCCAGGTGTTGCCGCTGCCAGGCCCGTGGTCGGTGCCCTTCGGTTTGAAGCTCTTCATCGAGGCCCACGCCTCGATCAGCGTCGAGTCCACACTGAAGTGATCGTTGCTCACCCAGCCGTTGCGACGGGCGAGTTCGACCACTTCAGAGAAGAACAAATCCGCGACCTCGTGCGCGAGAAGCCGCGCCTGATTCTTGCTGTAGGTCGACGCATCGAACACTTCCGCCTCGAGCGACAGATCCACGAACCAGCGAAAGAGCATATCGGTCTGCAGCCGCGCGCACAGCTGGCGCTCGCTGCGCACCGTGTACAGCGCCTGGAGCACTTTGCCCTTGAGCAGCGTCTCGGGCGGAATCGAAGGCGCGCCGTCCTTCGCGTAGATCTCATCGAAGTGGCCGCTCATCGCCCGCAGCACTTCGTCGCACATGCGCTTCATCGGCCGAATCGGATGATCCGCCGCGATCAGCGTCTCGACATTAATCAAACTCACGAAACTCGGTTGGGAAGGAATTTGTCCGCGCACGCCTTCCCGACGATCCACCGCCCGCCAACGTTGCGGACTTTTTCAGCAGCCTGTTAGGATCGCATGCAGATTACCTGCTGACGCTGGACCGAAACGATTTCGCCACCCTGTTGGGAACCGAGGTTTATGGAATGCGTATACGCTTGCCACTAACGTTTGCTCGTGAAGTCGGCTTGCGCCCATTGGCAGTGTGATGAATGCAAGCACCTTCTGTAATACTGTTTATTTGAACAGGAGGGCATGTGAGGAAATGGAGCCGAGGTCCACGATAACGTCCATTCATCACTCATCCGCGCCGAGAAATACCGCGGAATCGTACCTGAGCATCGTAACCCCCGGCTTCCAGTTATCGTTCGCCGTACAGGGAAGACCCAGCGTTTCCTCGAGCAACCATTGGGTGAACCGCGCACCCGCTTTGTGCGCGAGCGGATAACCGCCGCCAAAACGCGCGTTGATTTCGAATACGGCATACGCGCCGTCTTCACGCACGATCGCTTGAAAGCATAAGGGGCCCCGCGCGCCAGGCAGAGCGGCCGCTATCTTTCGTGCCGCATCGCGCAGCACTGGCACATCCTCGGTACGGCCTTTCGAAACCTCGCCACCTCGCGTCTCGATCCGCAAATGGGGCACCGCGCAGCGCAACGCACCTGATCGATCGAAGAACACGTTCACCGTATACTCCCGTCCCCGCCACAACTCCTGCACCAGGTAGTCGTCACGTTGGGCTCCGGCTCGACGCACATCATCGATATCTTCCGCGATCTTCAGCCCGATGGAGCTGCTCCCTCCGATTGGTTTCAACACGACGGGCCACTGCCAAGTCTGCGGCGCGTCCAAAAACTCCTGTAGCACGGCAGTCCGAGGCACGTTGATCCCGGCGGCAGACAGCACGGTTGCCGTGCGCAGCTTGTCGCGAGCGATATCCACGACCGAAGGAGATGCGACCACGACACGTGTCCCAATCGCCGCGAACGCCTCCGCATGCGCAGCCAAAACGGCGAGTTCCGTGTCGATCGTCGGTACGAGAAGCGCGACCTGTTCTCGTCGACAAATATCCACGAGGACCGTGATAAAGTCCGTCCCGGTGCATCGTGGAACCTGAAAACTCGTATCCGCACGTCGACAGGCTGCACTCAGGTGGGGACTAAAATCCGCACCGATCACGCGCAGCTCTTGCTCTAAGTTTTCGGCTGCTTCGCGAAAAGCTGCCATCAATTCGACGCGCCGCCCCGCAGAGGAAATGAGCACAGTCAATGCTGCCCCTCGGCTTGAATACATAGGAAGCTTATCGCTCAATCAGCAGGTCGGGTCGCAGGCGCTTCGATGAGCCATGATACGACTACCGCTCGATCGCCAAATTCATCACAAGCCTCCGTGATCTGCTGATCCACTGATGGATACGTAACCTAGCGTTCCAACCTGGGCGCTTGCGAAACCCGTACCAGCAGATCGAGATACTTCTCAGCCATACGATCACGCGAAAAACACTCCTCAGCCAAACGGCGAGCATTGCGTCCCATGCGCCGAGCAAGCGTGCGATCAGAAATCAACATTCCCAGGTTTTCTGCCAACATGGCTGAGCTACCGTCACTTCCAACGAAACCACACTCATATTCTAGAATACTTTCTTGCAGCCAAGACGATCGACTAAAAACCACCGGCAACGAAGCAGCTATATAATCAAAGAACTTATTCGGAGAGTTTTCGTAATAAACGGGTTTAGGAACGAAAGACACAACCCCACAATCTGCTCCAGCCAACAAGTCGGTTAAATCATCTCGGGAGACAGCTCCGAGCAGCCGAACGTTTTGCAATCTCTTGCTTGAGACCTCTGCACGAAGCCAATCTAGGCGATTTCCATCGCCGACGAACCACCACTCCCAACCTGACAATCGCTGCATAAGCGCAAGTGACGCCGCCAATGACTCGATATCGTTGGCTTGGCTGACTGCACCAGCGTAGATAATAACAAATTTTTCGTCGCACCGAAACTTCGATCTGAACCGACTACGCTTGCCGTTAGCGAAGCGATCCAGATCACTACAGTTCGGGATGACTGTCATCTGACCATGCGGAACACCTTTTGCCGCGATGCGCCGCTCCATCCCGGTTGACAGAGGCACAATGGCGTCGGCCGATGAGTAGGCAATTCTCTCCAATCCCTTGGCGAGTTTTATTAAAAATGCGCTACGCAGCTCTCCGATATCCACCGCGGCATCGGGCCAGACATCCCGAACCTCAAAAACAACGGGTTTCCGCGCAATCCATTTCGCACAGAGGGCAGGAATAGCCACCGTAAGAGGAGTGCTGGTTGCTATTACGAGGTCATAATCGTTACTATAAAGCATCCGCCATGATGCCTTCAACGCGAAGTAAATGAAGGACCAAAAGCGTTCAATGAAAGCCATCCGAGGCGAGTAATAAATGCCGAGGGTGCGAACCCGAATCCCTTCCACAAGAAATACTCCGGAAGACGGAAGGCTGGTGTCATATCCGGTACCGGTCAGGACTTCTACCTCGTGCCCTGCTCGCACCCATCTCCGGGCAAACTCGTAGCTCCTGACCCCTCCATTGCCTCTTGGGGTACAGAAGTATTGATGAACGTAGCAAATACGCATTACTACTTTATAAAGCGGCGAACGCCGAAAAGCACCTCCAATAGGATTTTAAAAAAATGAGTGATCACACCGGGAACCCTAGTTAACCCGGGATATGCCAACCAAACAAACCAAAAGCGTGACCGCAGATTATATGTCGCTTTAACATCCATGCACTTGCTCAGTCTGTCGTAAAAAGTCGTTCTAGTCTGGAACGTTTTAAACCCGGTATTTCCTTCAACATTATTTACAACGACACTGGGACAGACATAGGGCGTATAACCTAAAGTCCTAAGCCGGTTAGTGTATTCATAGTCGCAACAATAGTGTGGCAACCACTGGTAAGCGGGAAGCCCCGCTTCCATCACTGCACTTGCCGGGAAAAGGACAAAACGTGTAGGTAAGTATGTCACGGGGATCAGATTACATTCACCTTCTCCCGCATCTGCTTCATCGCCGACCACATGCCGGTTGATCGATAGAGACCAGGAGCGCACCTGCACACCGGATGACAATATTCTACCCGTTGAGGTCCTAGCTATAGCCGCCATTTGGCATTTACCAGTCCGCCGCATCGCGGCTTGGAGCGGAGCAACCGGATCTCCCTCGAATGTAACATCAATGTTCGTGAGCAGCACCATATCTCCCGGCTGCGCGAGCACACCGACTTCACGCAACCCGAGCGCAACCAACCCCCCCCAGAAAAGCGAGGGATTACCCCGAACCTCCACAATTCGGTGTATAAAATCGGATCGATATTTACATATTATTGATGTTTCATCACCAGGATTCCCGTTGCAGATAAGCAGCGTGCATGAGCTAGACACTACATTGCCCCAACTTTCCAAGAATGCCTCTATCAGATGGTGTTCCTTAAAAACGGGGACTACTACAAACAGTCGCCCGCCGCCAGCACCTTCCGACCTAGCATCCAATACATCAATACCTCGATGCATTAAGCAATAAGTATATCTCTGAATACCAGAAAAGCTAAGCAATACGGCGGCAAGGAGCCAACGCGCTCACCGGAACTCGATTCCTGAGATGCCACCTCCGCTGTTCGCGAATCTGGTTCTCCGTGTCGAGTATCCGAGGTAAAGCCAAACCGTATGCGAGCAAGGGGAAAAAAACCTGCATGGTCCTAAAAGACACTAGGGCCGTGTCCATAAGGATGCCATTAAGAAGTATAAAGACGGCGAGGACCCGTGCAGCCTGATTTCCCCAAAATACTATTGGTAAATATATAGCGACAAACAATAGCACCGCCAAAATCCCATTGTTAACCAACAATCTCAAATAGGTGTTGTCCGTACTGGTCACCGCCCTACTCCCCTCTCCCCAGAAAGTTCCTCGAAAGGTGCTTAAATCCGCCTTAGCTAAATTCAAACCCCAGGCGTCCTGCCTAGCCTGAATGGTAGACATATTTCCAACGCTAGAAGGATTTATAACATACTCCCAGAATGGACGAATTTGACTAAATCGATTTCCCGAGAATGACGCAATATACTGCACGCACAATATTGCGACCACAAACAGCACTAAGTATCCGACTAGCTTTGCACGATTAAAAACAGCTCTACCTAAAATCACAAACGGGTAAAGCACTAGCAACAGAACCCCGTTGGTCTTAGAATCAGTAAGAAACAAGCTCACAAACGCGATCAACAGCATCAGAGCAAATATCAGTTTTTCAGATCTAGAATGCGATTTGATTCCCAGATGGCGGTACGTCATCAAGACAATGCACGCACATAGAACCAGTCCTGCAGGATTTGAGGACACCCCCTCTTTCATGGGAAGCCCCAGACGATGCCAGTCACCGACAACAAAGAGCTTCCATATGCCAACCGAAAACATAGTAAGCACGTAAAACGACAGCATCCAATGAAAACCCGCAGCCACGCCCCATCGTGTGAATATAACATACAAACAGAATATAAATATTAGCAAGAGCTGAAGTTGCTTAACCGCAATGCCTATACTGAATAAATCTCCCCATACATCTTGATTGCTGTATGTCACGAAATAATGAAAAACCTGGAAGAGTGCAAACAATGCAAATGCAACGACGGAGAATTTCAGAAAGTCACCGGGAATACCATTTATCACGCGACTAATGCCCAACTTAAAAAGGACCACAGCGGCAGCTATACACACAAGATCAAACGCACCAATGTGATCTCCACGGACAATGGGAATCACGGGGACATGAACCAGTGCAAGGTAGGTGAATATCCAAAAGAACGTCTTCATCACATAAATGTCTGTCAAGAACGCCACTATCCTATGCTCAGGCGATCATTCCTCAGCAATCACCTTTTTTTCGTAATGCCTGTAGTAGGATGTTGTGATATGCGGCAGCACACGATTCAGCTGAATACTCGCTCAACTTAAAGTAGTCACGCTTCGACTCTATCTCGCTCAATACGACATCCGGAAGAAGCCGCAGTCTGGAGAAAAATTCTATAATTTCCGACTTTTCATCCATGATCTCCCCCAGTCCCGTGTCATAAATCAATTCGCCAAGTGCAGTTTGTCTCTCAGTTACCGCTAAAACAGGCCTGCCGGATGAAATATAGTCAAAGATTTTCCCGGTCAATACACACTCCTTGCCCGCACCACTCCAGCCAAAGACCAGTAATAGATCGGAATTGGAACAGGCCTCATTGCACTCCCGCTCAGACCGAAAACCCGCGTTTTCTAGCAGTATGCCTCTCGACCTTAGTGAATTCTGATATTTTCTTATCTTCTCAAAACTGCCACCTAGGTAGCGAATCACAACTGGTTTTTCGTTGGATTTGATGCCTGAAAGGCCTAACAGCGCATTGAAAAAATTCTCCCACCGCGACTTTTCTTGTATGCTACCTGTGTAGGTAATGATTACAGCCCCTCCCGTCTGCGACCTGGCACGGAGTTCTTTGGCTCCATCGTAGCAGTTCGGAACGATATGAACAGGTCGATCGACCTGTAGCATAGCCGCGAGATGACGATTGATCGTTACGACTCCAGTTGCCGAGGACAGCAGGCGCCTCTCCACGGCTTCGAGCCGCCGAGAGAGGAGCTTTGATCGCAATTGAACATCATTGTGCCAAGGATCTCGCATGTCAGCGATCCACGGCAGTTGATATTTTTCGCCGATCAGATACGACATATAAAGCATCCCAGAAAAGGGATGAGAGCCCACTACAACGTCGTATTTTGATACGTCCACACTAGCTGTTAGCTCATCGAAAGCATGTCTCGCCCAATCCCAGGAAACATGCGGAAAGGTCCAAACGGAGCTCACGATGTCGGCAGCCGGAACTGCTCTTCGCTTTAAGAACCTCTCTGCGCTCTTCCAGTTCACTTTCTCGGCGCTCCAAATCGGAATCTTGTATAAAACAGCTGCCGTCGCCGCCGCGAGATACGCCTTGATGATCGCGCGTCTTGGCCACTTGAAGCGGGAGACCGGTATCTCAGCGGACGGCGCAGCCCCTTTCTGCGAACAATTCAAAATTCTTCCGCTTCTGCGATGAGTAATGCTAACCACGTGAACCTCCACGCCGAACCGCATCAAACCAGATCCAAGTCGTTTCCATCGATGGGCAGCGACATGCGAATCAGGAGGGAAATGCGACGTAATAACCAGAACTCTCATACAGAAAGGCGAATCGACTGATCTCTATAGACGTCTAATGCGCTAGCTCAGCGATTCGCTGATTGTGGACACAATCTTATCGGCTGCACGACCCTCGCCATATTCATCGATCGGCTCTCCTTGCTTCACATTCTTAACAGCTGAACAAATTAGATCAGTGTCAGTCCCTGCGAGTTGATTCCATCCAGCCTCAACTGTCTCAGTCCATTCCGTCTCGTCCCTCAACGTAATGCAGGGCGTGCCATGAAAGTAAGCTTCCTTCTGGACCCCGCCCGAATCAGTGAGAATGCATTGTGCATTTTTCTGCAGCATTGCCATATCCACAAACCCCACGGGCGGAATCACGCGAAGCGAGCGACTGTTGGTCAAAGCGCCGTCCAAGCCGAACCGCTCGACTTGATTCTTTGTACGTGGATGCAGAGGGAAAATGATCGGGCAATCGGGAGTGGCTATTCTATTGAAAGCGCGCAGAACGCTTCCGATTCGGACCACGTTATCTGTATTTTCAGCCCTATGAATTGTCGCCAAATAGTATTCTTTCTTTTCTACGGACAATAGCTCCAATATTTTAGATTGCCTGTCGGCTAAATCCGAAAACTGCAGAGCAGCGTCATACATGACGTCGCCCACATGAAAAACACCTTTGACAATATTTTCGTTATGTAGATTTGCGACACTCGCTTTTGTTGGGCAGAACAGCAGATCCGATAGGTGATCAGTCAATATGCGATTAACCTCTTCCGGCATTCGTCTATTGAACGATCGCAGCCCCGCCTCAACATGAATCACAGGAATATGTAGCTTAGCCGCAGCCAAGGCCCCCGCTAGTGTAGAATCTGTGTCTCCATAGACGAGTACTGCAGTGGGCTTTTCACGGAGCATACATTCTTCGAGCTTCTCGATCATGCGTCCGGTATTCACGCCGTGCGTCCCGCCGCCAATTCCTAGATTGACATCCGGCTGAGGCAACCCGAGTTCGTCGAAGAATATCTGCGACATACCGTGGTCATAATGTTGGCCTGTATGAACTAGATACTCTTCGAATCCATTACTGGTGCGGAAGAGACGCGACAGAACAGCCGCTTTGACGAATTGCGGTCTCGCACCGACAACGGTAAGTATTTTTTTTTTCATCGGATATAACGACGGTTTTATGAATTCTCCCCTTGGGCCTTGCTATGTCCTACCGAATAGCAGGGAACGATTATTATAATAATGAATGCAGCAAACAGCGCCGGCTATGGTTATCATAATGACCAAGGATGGCGATATTATAAATAATGCTAGTAGTATTAGCACATATGGATACGTCTTGACCAATCCCTCGACGAGCAGGCTCCATATTTTGCCGCTTCCGCCAAGGCCGGCGATCTTAGAAAGCCCCGTAAGCAAGTATAGATAAGCAAATATCCCAAACAAGCTATACAATCCAACTGCAAGACGGCTTTCTTGCAGCAACCCTCCTGCAACAATGGCCAGACAGCGGCACGTGAGAATTACAAAATTTATCTTCAGTTCGAAATCCTGGCGCTCTAGCACAATGTATAGGTGGCTTAGCGGGCTGGAGATAAAGTATGTCAGCAACCAAAATGAAAGCATCTGCGCGTAAACTCCAGCCTCCCGCCACTCCGTCCCAAACACCCACGAGAATAAGTCCCCGCCTATGACAGCCATGGCGAGGCACGGAACCAGTCCGAATGTCCACAGACGCCTTAGCGCAGCCTCCATCAGTGGTGCAATTGCACCTTCAGCCCTGGCACGTGCCGCGCGCTGCACAAAGACCTGGCTCACCGCGCCGCCGATCATCGAGAGTGGCGTCTGTACGACCCGAAGCCCAAGTGCGTAAAATCCGACAATCGTAGGGTTGAAGAAGTAGCCCAACAGAACCACTGGTATTTGAGCGGAGCAGGCATTCATCACGGCAGACCCCACGCTATACTTGGGAAACTGAGCATAACGTTCCGCCTGGCGCCGAACCCCCCTCCAACGGATGTTGGTCACAAAGAATCGACCGTATTCCCGGAAAATCTGCCCCCCCAAGAGTGAAACGCCAACGATCTGGCCAACGAGGTGAGCAATGATCATCGCTCCCCCTGAAGCGTGGCCGAGAGAGCCGGCAATCAGATTCCCGGAAACGCTACCCGCCGTCTGGCCCACACGCGCAATTGACAACCGCAAGAAGCGTTTCGTTCGGGTATTCCAGTAATTGAGTGCCAAATACGTTCCGTGAACAAAGGTCGATACAGGAAGCAGCCAAAGAAGAGGTGCCAGCTTCGGAGCATCCATCATTACCGAGAGGATCGGGCCGAAGAACCAAACCAGCGCCGCCAGCAGGAGCGATATCACGGCCGAACAAAGTATCGCCAGGCCAAACACATTCGCAGCCTCATCGTCATCGTCTGGCAACACGATGCCGAGTTCGTAACGAAGACAGGAGACGACTCCAGCAATACTCGCCAGTGCCAGATATAGCGCCGCAAGCCCGAATGCTTCCGGGGAAAATATGCGGGTGAGCAGCGGAGCCGCCGCCAGCGTGATTCCCTGCGCTGCCGCTGTGCCAGAGACCAACCGCAACACATCGCCCCGGAAAGTCGTCTTAATCTTCGACGGGAGCGCCGTTTCCTTCTTCGTTACGAACTCTTTATCTTGAATTTCCATTCCCTCCCCAAACAGCAGTTTCCAACACTGGCGCAGTTCCTATCGAGCGTAGAAGGCGACGTGGTAAGGGTTGAGCGCGAACCGCCAGGCATCGACCTCTCTGTACACTGCGAGTAGTTCCCTCTGTATGGCTTTCTTGCTGCAGTCGCCCCGCGACCCAACCTCCCAGAAGTGAGGCCCGCCTTCAAGACGCTTACCCGTATTTATATCTAGCACCAACCGGAAAAGTTTGGCTCCCAGTTTAGGTATCTTCGCGATTCCCCCGAATCCTACCGACCGCGCATAGTTGGGCAGGGTAAGGAACAGACGTTCGCCGGCATTCCGCAGGTAAGATATGTTCGCTTTGAATTCCTCGAATGGCATATGCTCTAGCACTTCGCAGCAAACGACTAGGTCGAATCTCCTACCTCTCAAATGACCGGCTAATTCGCTTAGCGGCGCACAAATATCTGGCTCGAGGTTGGGATTTATATCAACGGTTGTAATCTCGTATCCGGCCCGCTTGAGGAAGCTGGATGTGAAACCGTTTCCGGGCCCAATTTCAAGTATGTTGCTTGGCTTGAGCTTGTTTATTTCATGTATCTGATGAGCGAACGACATCAGCTGGGGCATTGCGAAGTAGCGATCGTTGTAATATACGCTTCTATCCAGCGTCCGCTCTCGTTGAGTTCCTCTCGTGTTCATACTATGATTGAGTGTGGATATTTTAGAGCAGTTTGGTGCTAGGAGCCAGCAGCAGGATTTTTCCAAAGAGGCGGTAACGCTCACCCGATGCAGGGCATACTGCCTCGGCTTCACCGTCATTCGGCAACTCGATCCGCTCACCATGACGGCTCATCCAGCCCTTTTGCCGTGCAGGCGTTCCCATCATCAGCGCAAAGTCAGGCACGTCTTTCGTCACAACCGCGCCGGCCGCGATGAAGCAATAGCGGCCCAAGGTCACGCCACATACAATCGTGGCGTTCGCACCGATCGAGGCCCCCTGCTTGATCAGAGTCGCTTTATATTCATGCTTCCGGCTCACCGCCGACCGGGGGTTTATCACATTCGTCAGCACACAAGACGGCCCCAGGAACACATCGTCCTCCACCGTCACACCGGTGTAGATCGATACATTGTTCTGCACTTTTACGTTCCGCCCCAGCTTCACCCCCGGACTCACCACGACATTCTGCCCCAGATTGCAGCCTTCGCCGATCTCCGCACCCGGCATGATATGGCTGAAGTGCCAGATCTTCGTCCCCGCTCCAATCTTCGCGCCTTCGTCAATCACGGCCGTCGGATGAGCGAAGTATGGAGGCTTTGCGTCCGCTGTTACTCGTTCGTCCCCGTCTGGTGCTGGTTGGAAACTGCGAATTCCCGCCTCCAGCTTTTCAGTGTTTCCCAACTCGCCCACCGTGGCTCGTCCACTGGTGACTGCCCCCCGCCCTCCGTCCACCGGATCGCCATCTCGATCCAAACTCGCTTGCGCGGCCTTGAGCACCTGCAGCACGCGCACGCCCTCTGCTCCGTCGGTGCGCGGTGACTTGCGCTGCGCGCAGCATTCCAGGAAATGCTCGCATTCGTTTCGCAAAGGTTCCGATTGCAGCACGTCCAAACGCACGCCCTCCGATTTCGTTGGCGTGGGCGTGCGACCATCCTGCCAGGTGAGATAGTCGCGGTGGATGATCAATTTTTCGCCCCACGGCTTGGTGTCGTCGAAGACCACCATGCCTTTGGAGCCGACAACCGTCAGCTTCTGCTCCTTGAACGGATTCAGCCAGCTCACGTAAACATGCGCCCGCACGCCACCGGCAAACTTCAACGCAGTCAGCGTGGTATCCGCCACCCGCGGCGTGAGGTAGCTTTCACCCGTGCACTGGATTCGCTCGGGCAATTGTCCGCCTACAAGCGACAGTATCACCGAGATATCGTGCGGCGCAAAGCTCCACAGGGCGTTCTCCTCCTGTCGAATCTTCCCCAAATTGAGGCGGTTGGACGTGATATATTGGAGCTTCCCGAGATCGCCCTGCCCGATCATGCGCTGCAATTCCAAGATGCACGGATGATACTGCAGCAGGTGTCCCACCATCAGGATGCGTCCGCTCTTGCTCGCGAGCGATACGAGTTCCTGCGCTTCTGCGATGTCGAGGCACAGCGGTTTTTCGACATAGACATCCTTGCCCGCCAGCAAAGCCGCCTTCGCCAGCCGGTGATGCAGCTCCGCGGGGGCCGCAATGGCAACCTGCCTGACCTCTGCGTCGGCCAGCACCGCGTCGAAGGAATCGATCTTCTTCACTCCATCATAATCGGCGCCGTAGCTTTGCAGCGTTTTCGCGCTCCGGTCGCAGAGCGTGTGCAGCACACCAAGCGCGTTGAAATTACGCGCGAGGTTCTTGCCCCAATAACCAGCGCCAACCAAGGCGAGAGTGCGGCGAGACGAAGAGCTCATGATGAAGAGAATTGGAAAGCGAATTCAGATGTCAGAGATCAGAGGGCAGAAATCGGCTTTTCAGTATTTTGAGATGCTGACGTCCATCCCCTCCACTCCCTTCGTTTCCTTCCGTAAGAAACAAAGTCTGGGTTAACAGGAATTAGTTGGATCTACAGAAGGCAACAGAGAGAACGGAGGATACGTTATTCGCTGTCCGTCTGCCGTCCGACATCTGACCTTCAACCTACAAGGTCTCAACCTTACCTCGCCGCGCTCAAAGCACGCCGTAACGCCTCGACCACGCGATCCTGATCCGCCTCGGTGAGGAACGGATGCATGGGCAGGCTCAGCACCTCACGCGAAGCACGCTCGGCTTCGGGGAAACGGCCGAATTTGTACCCGAGCGACGCAAACACCGGCTGTTCGTGCAGACATTTAGGATAATATACGGCCGTCGGGATTCCCTGCTCCTTCAACCTCGCCGCGACTTCATCGCGATTCGGGACGCGAATCGTATATTGCGCATACACGTGGGTATTTCCCGGAGCGACTTCAGGCACACCACAGACCTCGCGCAGCAGCTCAGTATAGCGAGCCCCGATACGGTTGCGCGCGTCCACTTCGTCGGAAAAATGTGGCAATTTGGCCAACAAGACGGCCGCTTGAATTGTGTCGAAGCGCCCATTCATCCCCAGCAGCGGGTGATGATGCCGTTTCATGCCGCCATGTGTGCGGATGGCCCGCATGGCTTCGGCCAACGTATCGTCATCCGTGAACAAAGCACCGCCATCGCCAAAGCAACCGAGGGGCTTGGCGGGGAAGAAACTCGTGCTGGCAATCTTCGATACGGCGCAGCTTCGCTTTCCGTTCTGGGTCGCGCCAAAGCTCTGCGCCGCGTCCTCGATGACCGCCAGGCCATGCTTTTCTGCGATCGCGTTGATCCGCCCCATGTCAGGCATCTGCCCAAAGAGGCTGACCGGCATGATCGCTTTCGTGCGGGGTGTGATGACTGCCTCGATTTGAGAAACGTCGATATTGAACGTGTCAGCGTCGATATCGACGAACACAGGTGTGGCGCCCACCAGACCAATCACTTCGGTCGAACTAATCCAGGTAAACGGCACCGTGACGACCTCGTGTCCGGGCCCGATACCAAGCGCCCTAAGAGCAATCTCCAAGCTGTCGGTGCCGCTCGCCACAGTGATGGCGTGCTTCACTCCGACGTAAGCAGCCAATACCGCCTCGAGTTCCTTGATCTCCGGCCCCATGATGAACTGGCCGTGATCGAGCACCCGATGAATGGCCGCGTCGATCGACGTCTTATAGAGCCGATACTGTTCTTTAAGATCGATGAATTGCATGGCAGAAAGATTGAAGTTTTGCACCCTTCGCAGGTTGCAGTTCGCCTCTAGGTGCCTCTAGGTGCCTCTAGGTGTGCAGGTCGATCTTGGAAGAGGAGGTCATCTCCTTTCCCAAGCATCACAACTCCCACGGGGCACGGCCAAGTTGGCCGCCGACGTCCGGCGGCAGTAGACCTTTCACGTCGACCACCACCGGAGCTGAGCCATTGCCAAGCCGCTTCAACCCGTCCGCCGTTCGGTGGATTCCGAGCTCGCGGTGCTTCACGGCCAGAATCACCGCGTCGTAGGGAGCCCGCGATTTTACGTCTGTCAAAAGCTCGATTCCATACTCGTGCTTCACCTCCTCCATGTCGGCATGGGGATCATGTGCCATCACGTTCACACCGTAGCTCAGCAGTTCGTTGTAGATATCATTGACGCGCGTGTTGCGCACGTCGGGCACGTCTTCCTTGAAGGTCCAGCCCAGGATGAGGACTTTCGCGTTTTTGACCGGGCGGTCAGCCTCAATGAGCTTCTTCACCGTCTGCTCAGCAATATACTTGCCCATGTAAATATCGCTGTGCGAAGACCAGGGACAAAAGACCAAAGACCATAGACTACCGACTACTGTCTACCGACAACTGACCACTGCCTACTGATATCTGACATCCGACATCTGTCGCCCGCCCTCTGCTATCTCTGCGCTCTCCTGTTCAAACTGACCAGTCCGGTTAACCGCATATCTGCGCTGACAACCCCATTATCGGGAGAACTGAAAGGGACACACGTTGGGCGGAGGGTACAGCATTACGGCGTGGTCTTCGGAGGCAATATTGGCGGCAGCAAGGGATTCTCAGCCACACTGGATGCCCATGGCTGGGCGACAAGCACCGTATCGAGAGTGGCCAACTTTAAGCCATGCCGCTTCGCAAGCGTCACCAGGTGCGCATCCGTCGTATCCCTGGCCAGCGTCTGGGGAGCCGCTGTCCCGTCGACATCGTCGGCAAGAAATCTATAGTTTTGATGCCTTTGAAGCCCCTTGAGGGCCTGCTGCGCATCGCTCCAATTCGCTCGGTATGCAGCGCTCAGACTAATGCGGATAAATCCCAGCTCCACCAGCGGACATGTATGAAATGTATCGACCGTATCGAGCCACGTTCGTACGGGCACGTGCTCCGGATGCGTGGTCCAGCGTGACGCGAGAATAAAGTTAACGTCCAACAACCAACTCACGGCCAGTCTTCCAGCAATCTTTTGACGTTTTGCGCCGTCATCGGCGGCGCATCCGACGGGGCTTCCAACAGCGAATCATCTCCGTGCCGAACCAAACGCGCCTTTGCAGGCGGGGAAGCGGCTGGCCTCAACACAATCTCCCCCTCACGCGGCTCAATGTCGACCGCCGTTCCGCCGCTCAACCCGTAGCGCTCCATCAGATCTCCAGGAATGAGTAGCTCACCTTTGGGAGATAGTATCGCTTTCATGTTATTACCAGTTACGCGTGTCGCCAGCGCTGTCAACGACGTGCCGGCAAAACGTGTCGTCACTCGGTGCGCTTCGGTGCGCCATATAGATAGTGATCGTGATTCTCGGCCAGATCGGCGGGCGCATCTTTTACCGCCCCGACAAACGCGGCATGGCGCTTTGCGAATGCCCCCCTCGTCCCTGTCTCAATCGGTTCCACACGAACCGGAGTTCCATCCGGCAGGTGCACGCCGGCTGGCAACTTGATGGTGTTGTTTTCGACGGTCGCAGTGATGCTCATCGGGGAAAGCTACCGTATCGGAAGGAGAACTAAAGGTCGAGAGCGACGGACGGGATGGTCAGGCCCGTCCTTTCCTGCGACTTTTTGCGCCTTCTGGCGGCCATGACCGGAGGAGGGCCAGGTCTGCTCCTACAATTGCCACGGGGTGCAGTCCAACTCGCCGGCCGCCTCCCGCGGAAGTAAACCTTTTACATCGACCACCACGGGCGCTGATCCATTGCCAAGGCTTTTCAGCCCGTCGGCTGTGCGGTAGGCGGCAAGCTCGCGATGCTTCACGGCGAGAACCACGGCGTCATACGGCAGATACCCTTTCGCGTCCGACAATAGATCGATCCCATACTCGTGCCTCACTTCCTCCAAGTCCGCGTGCGGGTCATAGGCCATGACGTTCACACCATAGGTCAGCAGCTCGTTATAGATATCGATCACCCGCGTGTTGCGGACGTCAGGAACGTCTTCCTTGAAGGTCCAACCGAGGATCAGCACCTTTGCGCCTTTTACCGGACGATCGGCTTCGATGAGCTTTTTCACCGTCTGCTCGGCAATATACTTGCCCATGTAGTCGTTGATCCGGCGGCCGGCGAGAATCACCTGCGGATGGTAGCCCAAGCTCTCGGCCTTGAAGGTGAGATAATACGGATCGACGCCAATGCAGTGCCCGCCGACAAGCCCGGGGCGAAACGGCAGGAAATTCCATTTCGTGCCGGCGGCTTCGAGCACGTCGAGCGTGCGAATACCCATCTTGTTGAAGATGATCGCCAGCTCGTTCATCAGCGCGATGTTCAGATCGCGCTGGGTGTTCTCGATCACCTTCGCCGCCTCGGCCGTCTTGATCGTCGGCGCCACGTGGATGCCGGCTGTAATGACCGCCCCGTAGACGCCTTTCAGCATTTCAGCCGTTTCAGCAGTGTCCCCAGACACGATTTTCTTAATTTTCTCCACCGTGTGTTCCTTGTCGCCTGGATTGATGCGCTCGGGCGAGTAACCGGCAAAGAAGTCCGTTTTCCATTTCAGCCCGCTCTCCTTTTCGATGATCGGCAGGCAATCCTCCTCGGTGCAGCCGGGATAGACGGTCGATTCATAGACGACCGTCGTGCCTGGCTGGATATGCCGCCCAATCGTCGTCGACGACTTCACCAGCGGCGTGAGGTCCGGCCGCTTGTGCTGATCGATCGGCGTCGGAACGGTCACAATGATGAGCCCGGACTCGGCCAGCACGGTTGAATCGGTCGAGAACGACAGCCCAGCGCCTGAATGCGGAGATGCAGAAAGATTTGCATCTGCAATCCGCGAACCCGCGGCATGTGAGGCTGAACCGGCCGACACGGGCGTGACAGCCGCCGAAAGCACCTTCACGACATCCGCAGCGCGATCGAGTCTCTGGTCGTTGGTCTTTGGTCCTTGGTCCACACGCGAGACAGCTTCCAGCTGTGCCTTCGTGATCTCGCGTGTCCTGTCATTCCCCGCCTTCAGTTCGTCGACGCGCTGTTGATTGATGTCGAAACCGACGACGCGAAACTTCTTGGCAAACGCCACCGCCAGCGGCAGGCCGACATAGCCGAGGCCGACGATGCAGATCTGTTCTTTTCCGTTCAGGAAATCGTCGAAGGATGGGCGAGGTTTAGAACTCATAGGTTTTAACCGCTAATAGACGCGAATGAACGCAAAGCTCCGATTCTATTTACAGGAGTCGAGCCGAGATCTGACCGAGGCGGCAGGCCAGGGAGTAAATGGCTGCATCTCCGTTATCTCTGTTACCTCCTGTAAAAATCACAGTTCGATACCCTTCAGCCAGTCGCGATTCGCGATGTGCCATTCGACACAACGGCGGAAACCTTCCTCCGGCGCGATCTCCGGTTTCCAGCCCAGCAGTCGGCCGGCCTTGGTGATGTCGGCCCAAGTCTCCTTGATATCGGCCACGTGAAACGGCTTGCCCGCGATCTTCGCCTTCTTGCCGAAGGCTTTCTCAATATAGGCAATCACGGTCTGCAGGCTGATGGGATTGCGACCGCCGCCGATATTGATCACGTTGTAGCCGCTGACACCCTCCAGGTCTCCGCCAGCGGCTACCCCTTCACGAGGTTCCGGGGCGTGACCTGCGGTCACACCATCTCCGCGCTCACGCGCTCCGTCATATCCGCGCAGCTTGCCGGCGGCAATGGTGCCGCGGGCGACATCGTCGACGTAGGTAAAATCGCGTGACTGCGAGCCGTCGCCGAAGAGTTCCAACGGCTTGTCCTCGTCAATCCACTTGATGAAACGGAAAATGCTCATGTCCGGTCGCCCGGCAGGCCCGAACACCGTGAAGTAGCGAACAACCGTCGTATCGAGGCCATAGAGCTTGTGATAGCTATAGGCCATGAGTTCGGCGCCTTTCTTCGTGGCGGCATACGGAGAAAGCGGCGTGTTCACCGGCAAGTCCTCCGTGAACGGCATCGCGCAGCCCGCATAAAGTGACGACGTCGACGCCAGCACTTGCTTCTTCACCCCATGTTTTCGCTGGCACTCAAGCAGGTTGAGCGTGCCCAGGGTGTTGGTGGAAAGATAAACGTGCGGGTTTTCCATGCTGTATCGCACTCCCGCCCGCGCGGCGAGGTTGAACACCGCGTCGAACTTGAATTGGCCGAACAACCGATCCAGCGCCGGCAGATTCTCTATATCGATCTGCTCGAAGATAAAGAAACCCGACTCCGACTTCGGTTGTGGCGAACCGATCGTCAGATTCGGCGCCTGCATCGAGTCCAACCGCCACTTCCCCGCATACATCGACACCCGCGAATCCCCTCCCGGCCGCCACGCATCGGATTTCAGGTCCCCAGGGCTCAGGTTTTCAGGTCTCAGCGCTCGCTGCCCCAGCAGCCCGGCGAGACGATAGTCCTTCAGCCGGACATCGTAGTAATCGTTGAGATTATCGATCCCCACGACCGTGTGTCCCTCCGCGAGCAGAAACTCACACACCTTCGCCCCAATAAACCCCGCCGCGCCCGTGACCAGATAGGTGGACATCTTTAGTTAAACGCTGGAAATATAATATAGGAGTCCCTGGAGGTCAGAAGACAGAGATCCCACGTCACGGGCGCCTGGCTGACGTCCTTCTTCCGTCATCTAAACTCTGATCTCCGTCTTCCGATTCCCGCTCCTTGATCAGAAACGGCTCTGGGTTATTGATCATGCTCCCCCGCATCCGCCCGATTTCCGAAAAAGCCGTCGTGAGCTGTCCGTGCTGTTCCGCACTGATATAGTCGCAGTCGAAGGCAAAATTAAGTGACGTATCCGTTTCGCTGTTCTCGCCGTCGCAGTCGGTCAACTTGCTGGTAAAATGAGCTTCGTAACGTCGCTTCGCCCAAGCTTCGCGCAGGTTCATGCACACCACCGCGACGATCTCCGAATCTGGCTCGTGAGCGCAAACCGTTCTTCGGCCGGGAAGCTCTTACTCAACCGAAATACCGTCATGGCCACCTCGTAGGCCTTTTTGTAAACGGTGAGCTCCTTCGCTGAATTGATCCTCATGGCTTGGCCGACCTCGGTTTTCGGTCCTCTGACTGCTATCTGCCGTCCAATCTCGGTCCTCTGCTTCTGATCTCAGTCCTCCGACGTCTGATCTCTGAACTCCGACCTCCGCTTCTCGCCCAAGCTTCGCCCCGTCGCTTCCCGCGGAAGCAACCGGAACAGATAAAAGCGCGTGGTCCGCATCGTGTGCGGCCGAGCCGCTGCTAGCTGCGGCTCGGCCCTAAAATCGTTTTCAGAACCGGCAGCAGCAGGCCCATCTGGCGGCGCCAGCTCTCGAGCTTCCTTAAGCGATCCTGAGAAAACTTTTCACCCGCTATCGTCGGCGACGCCTTCGCATACTCATAGAGCTGCTTGATCCTCACCGCTCCGTCTTTGACCACGGGATCCACCCGCTCCCTCAATACCCCCGCCACCAGCTTCCGCAGCTCCAACTCAGGCTCGAAAAACTGCCGGTCATTTTCCCCTGTCACCGCGCGAACCGCCCCCAACTCGCGCAGAAAGTTCAACCCTTGGCTCGTCGAGCCGCGGCTGATATCCAGCGCGTCCGCGATATCCGTGAAACTGAGCGGACGCGGCGACGCGAACAGCAGCCCATAGATCTGGCCCAGCGACCGCCCCAGTCCAAACACTTGCACCAAATCCCCGAAGAAGTGGACGCACTCCTCCCGAAACGCCGGCGCGACGTCGCCTTCGGCCAAAGCCGAGCCCACTGACCGATTCGTTGAAGCGGAGACACCCATCGGGGATTTACCTAGCGATGGTAGGGTTTTTCACTGTATTCAATCCCGAATGAACACCCCTCCGCAAGCTCCGGGCCCGTAGCCTCCTGCACCAGTTTTCTGTTCACCCGGCACTAAACTGCATCCCTCGCAGTGGGTTTGCCCCGATTTCGCGGACACGGGGTTGAGCAGATTTGATGTGGTTAGTTGCTGATAGATTCGAAGTCGAGTGGCGTCCGATAACCGAGCGCCG
>Ga0207868_1000678_pt1 | contig 31596 bp, 25 predicted proteins | sample Passage237B_FD_187370 | JGI IMG/M metagenome (GOLD analysis project Ga0207868, IMG submission 187370) | Cellulose adapted compost microbial communities from Newby Island Compost Facility, Milpitas, CA, USA - Passage2 37B (SPAdes) (version 3) ... | reverse complement strand
CGCCCGCCCCGGCGGCTCCCGCCGCGCCGGAGCAGGCAGCCGCGCCCAAGTCGGCGGCCGCGCCGAAGCCGGCCGCTGCGCCGAAGCCCGCCGCAGCGCCCAAGCCGGCGGCCACGCCCAAGCCGAGCGCCACGGCGAAGCCCGCCGCCGCGAAGCCCGCCGCCCCGCGGCCGGCTCCCCGGCCCCGGCCGAGCGCGCCCCGCAGCACCGACTGACCCGAGACGGCCGGACGCCCCCGCGGACCGGCCCCGAGCGAGTCGCACGAACCCGTGCGATGCGAACGACAAGGAGACACGGCAGCCATGCCGAAGAACAAGACGCACTCCGGTGCCAAGAAGCGCTTCCGCGTGACGGGGACGGGCAAGGTCATGCGCGAGCAGGCCAACGGTCGCCACCTGCTGGAGCACAAGTCGAGCCGCCGCACCCGCCGCATCGCCGGTGACGTGGTCGTCTCCGCTGCCGACACCCCGAAGATCAAGAAGCTGCTCGGCAAGTGACCCGTCCGGACGCCCCCCGGCGTCCGCGGTCCTTCCGGCCCTGACCAAGCAAGGAGCATCACGTGGCACGCGTGAAGCGGGCGGTCAACGCCCAGAAGAAGCGTCGTTCGACCCTCGAGCGGGCCAGCGGTTACCGCGGCCAGCGCTCGCGCCTGTACCGCAAGGCGAAGGAGCAGGTCACCCACTCCCTCGTCTACTCGTACCGTGACCGCAAGGCGCGCAAGGCGGACTTCCGCAAGCTGTGGATCCAGCGCATCAACGCCGCGGCCCGTGCGGAGGGCATCACCTACAACCGCCTGATCCAGGGCCTCAAGCTCGCGGGCATCGAGGTGGACCGCCGTGTCCTCGCGGACCTCGCGGTCAACGACCTGGCGGCGTTCAACACGCTCGTCAAGGCGGCCAAGGACGCGCTCCCGGCCGACGTCAACGCCCCCAAGGCGGCGTGACGCACCTGCGCGGACGTACTCCACGAAGCCCCCGGCCCGGTGCCGGGGGCTTCGTCGTCCCCGCGGGCGTGCGCCCGGTGGCCCGCCCGCTCGGGCGATGATGGACCCGTGGACGCACCAGACCTGCTGACCAACCCCCGCAGCGACCGGGTCCGCGCCGTGCGCGCGCTGGCCGGGCGCGCGGTGCGCGAGCGGCGCGGCCGGTTCCTCGTCGAGGGCCCGCAGGCGGTGCGCGAGGCCGTCGTCGGCCGTCTGCGCGTGCACGACCTGTACGTGACCGACGCGGCCGCGGCCCGGTACGCCGAGATCGTCGCGGCCGCGCAGGAGCGCCGGATCCGCACGACGCGGGGTGACGAGGCCGTCCTGGCGGCGATGAGCCCGGACGCCCAGGGCGTCGTCGCGGTCGCCGACCTGCTGCCGTCCGGCCTCGACCCGGTGCTCGGCCGCACGGGCGGTGCGGACGGTGCGGACGGTGCGCGCGGCGTGCCGCGGCTCGTGGCGGTGCTGGCGCAGGTGCGCGACCCCGGCAACGCGGGGACCGTGATCCGCGCGGCCGACGCCGCGGGCGCGGGCGGCGTCGTGCTGTCCGCGCGCAGCGTCGACGTGCACAACCCGAAGGTCGTGCGCTCGACCGCCGGGTCGCTGTTCCACCTGCCGGTCGGATACGACGTCGCCACGGCGGACGCGGTCGCGGCGCTGCGGGCGGCGGGCCTGACGGTGCTGGCCGCCGACGGGGCGGGGGAGCACGACCTCGACGACCTGCTCGACGTCGCGGGCACGGCGCCCGCCGGCGTGCCGGACCTCGCCGCGCCGACGGCCTGGCTGTTCGGCAACGAGGCGTGGGGCCTGCCCGACGAGGACCGCGCGCTGGCCGACGCGGTCGTGCGAGTCCCGCTGCACGGCCGGGCGGAGTCGCTCAACCTCGCGACCGCCGCGACCGTGTGCCTGTACGCGAGCGCGCGGGCGCAGCGCCGTGCGGCGGGGGCGGCGGGCCGCGCGGGTGCGAGAGCGCAGGCCGCGGTCCGGGAGGCGTGATGCGGCTGTTCGCGGCGGTCTGGCCGCCCGAGGACGTGCTCGACCACCTGGACCTGTCGCTCGCGTCCGTGCGCGGGGGTCCCGCGGGGCGCTCGCCGGAGGTGCGCTGGTCCGCGCGCGAGACGTGGCACCTCACCACGTCCTTCTACGGCGACGTCCCCGAGGGGCTGGTGCCCGAGCTGGTGGCGGACCTCGCGCGGTCGTGCGCGACGCTCGCGGCGTACCCGCTCGCGCTGCGCGGCGCCGGGGTGTTCTCGCACCGCACGCTGTGGGTCGGCGCGACGGGTGCGCTGGCCGCGCACCACGACGTCGTGCGTGCCTGCCGCGAGGCGGGCGAGGGGGTCGGCGCGCTCGAGGACGCGCGGGTGCGGGAGCGGCCGCACCTGACGGTCGGCCGTGTCCGTCCGGGCAGCGGCCCACCCCGCCGGCGGTCCTCGCGGCCGCGCGCCGACGCGGGCCGGGCGCCCGAGCCCGGGCGGTCTGACGACCCGCAGGCCGCGCTCGTGCGGGCGCTGGCGGTGTACGAGGGGCCGCGGTGGACGGTCGACGAGGTGCGCGTGGTCGAGTCGACGCCCGGCGCGGGGCGCGGCGGCGGCCCGCTGTACCGCACCGTCGAGCGCGTCCCGCTCGTCCCGCGCACGCCGTGACGCGGCCGCCCGGGCGGTCCGGCGCGCGTATGTGCTGGTCCGTCGCGGCGACGCCGTGCCATGCTGGGCGCGTGATCGCTCGACGCGCGGCGGCCGACCGCCGATTTCCGTGGCCCGTTCCCGGGCCGCGCTGACGCGCACGTGAGCTGAGCCGCAGCGGCTCGTCGCCCACCCGGGCGGCCGCCGCGTGCTGGACCTCTCGGACGGTCCCGGAACGGGCGCCCTAGACTTGCCCGCTGGTCGGGCGCGCCCACGCGCGCCCGCCGCACGCCCACCTTCGGAAGGTTCGGATGTCCGAGACCCCTGCTGCTGCCGAGGGCAGCGCACCCCTGTCCCCGCTCGACGAGGCCGGCGTCGCCGCCGCGGTCGACGCGGCGCTCGCGGCCGTCGCCGCCGCCGGCGACCTCGACGAGCTCAAGGCCGTCCGCCTCGCGCACACGGGCGACCGCAGCCCGCTCGCGCTGGCGAACCGCGCGATCGGCGGCCTCGCGCCCGCCGACAAGGGCACCGCCGGCCGGCTCGTCGGCCAGGCGCGCGGCCGCGTGAACGCCGCGGTCGCGGAGCGCCAGACCGTGCTCGAGGCCGAGCGCGACGCCCGCGTGCTCGTCGAGGAGACGGTCGACGTGACGCTGCCCGTCGACCGCCGCCCGCGCGGCGCGCGCCACCCGCTCGAGGTGCTCCAGCAGCGCGTCGCCGACGTGTTCGTCGCGATGGGCTGGGAGATCGCCGAGGGCCCGGAGCTCGAGGCGGAGTGGTTCAACTTCGACGCCCTGAACTTCGGCGTCGACCACCCGGCGCGCCAGATGCAGGACACGTTCTACGTGGCGCACCCAGCCGGCTCCGACGAGCCGTCGAACCTCGTGCTGCGCACGCACACCAGCCCGGTGCAGGCGCGCGCGCTGCTCGAGCGCGGCGTGCCGGTCTACATCGCGTGCCCCGGCAAGGTGTTCCGCACGGACGAGCTCGACGCGACGCACACGCCGGTGTTCCACCAGGTGGAGGGCCTCGCGATCGATAAGGGCCTGACCATGGCGCACCTCAAGGGCACCCTGGACCACTTCGCGAAGGCGATGTTCGGCCCCGACGCCCGCGCGCGCCTGCGCCCGTCGTACTTCCCGTTCACCGAGCCGTCCGCGGAGCTCGACCTGTGGTTCCCGCAGAAGAAGGGCGGCCCCGGCTGGATCGAGTGGGGCGGCTGCGGGATGGTCAACCCGAACGTGCTGCGCGCGTGCGGCGTCGACCCGGAGGTCTACTCCGGCTTCGCGTTCGGCATGGGCATCGAACGCTCCCTCATGCTCCGGCACGGCATCGGCCTCATGCACGACATGGTCGAGGGCGACGTGCGGTTCTCCACCCAGTTCCAGGCGGTGATCTGATGCCTCGCATTCCCCTGTCGTGGCTCGGTGACCACGTCGAGCTCCCGGCCGACCTGACGGCCGAGCAGCTCGCGGCCGACCTCGTGCGGGTCGGCCTCGAGGAGGAGGCGATCCACGCCGCCGCCGTGACGGGCCCGCTCGTCGTCGGTCGCGTCGTGGAGCGCACCCCCGAGCCGCAGAAGAACGGCAAGACGATCAACTGGTGCCGCGTCGACGTCGGCGAGGCCCACAACGAGGTCCGCGAGGACGGCACGCGCGGTCCGCGCGGCATCGTGTGCGGCGCGCACAACTTCGACGTGGGCGACCACGTCGTCGTCGCGCTGCCCGGCGCGGTGCTGCCCGGCCCGTTCCCGATCGCGTCGCGCAAGACGTACGGGCACGTGTCCGACGGCATGATCTGCTCGGCGCGCGAGCTCGGGCTGGGCGAGGACCACTCCGGGATCATCGTGCTGGGCGAGCTCGGGATCGACGCGCCCGTCGGGACGGACGCGCGCGAGCTGCTCGGGCTCGGCGAGGAGGTCCTCGAGATCAACGTGACCCCGGACCGGGGCTACTGCTTCTCGATGCGCGGCGTCGCTCGCGAGTACGCGCACTCGACCGGTGCGGCGTTCACCGACGCCGGCCTGCCGGAGCCGACGGACGCGCGGCCCGCGGGCTTCGCGGTCGAGCTCGACGACGACGCGCCGATCCACGGCGTGCCCGGCGCCGACCGGTTCGTCGCGCAGGTCGTGCGCGGCGTGCGCGCGAACGACCCGTCGCCCGCGTGGCTGCAGCGCCGCCTGCAGCAGGCGGGCATGCGGCCCATCTCGCTCGCGGTGGACGTCACGAACTACGTGATGCTCGACCTGGGCCAGCCGCTGCACGCCTACGACCTGGCGACGCTCGCCGAGCCGATCGTCGTGCGCCGGGCGCGACCGGGCGAGACGCTGCGCACGCTCGACGACCAGGTCCGCACGCTCGACCCCGAGGACCTGCTCATCACCGACTCGCCGGACGGCCGTGGCTCGCGGCCGATCGGGCTCGCGGCGGTCATGGGCGGTGCGGAGACCGAGGTCTCGGCCACGACGACCGACCTGCTGGTCGAGGCCGCGCACTTCGACCCGGTGACGGTGGCGCGCACGGCCCGGCGGCACAAGCTGCCGAGCGAGGCGTCCAAGCGGTTCGAGCGCGGCGTCGACCCGCGCCTGCCGCGCGTCGCGGTGCAACGGGTCGTCGACCTGCTCGTCGAGCACGGCGGCGGCGTGGCCGACGAGGCGCTCACCGACGTCGACCGCACCGTGCCCGCGCCGGCGTTCGAGCTCGAGCTCGACCACCCCGGCCGGCTCGTCGGCGTGCCCTACACGCAGGACGAGGTCCGCGCGGTGCTCACGGAGATCGGCTGCACGCTGCAGGACGTCCGCGAGGGCGTCGTCGCGGTGACCCCGCCGTCCTGGCGGCCGGACCTCGCGTCCGCGGTCGACCTGGTCGAGGAGGTCGCGCGCCTGCGCGGCTACGACGCGATCCCGTCGGTCGTGCCGCCGGCCCCGGCGGGCCGCGGTCTGACGTGGGAGCAGCGGGCCCGCCGTGCGGTCGCGGACTCGCTCGCCGAGTGGGGCCTGGTCGAGGTGCTGAGCTACCCGTTCGTCTCGGTCGAGCAGCTCGACGCGCTGGGCCTGCCCGCGGACGACGAGCGGCGCCGCGCCGTGCGGCTGGTCAACCCGCTGTCGGACGCGCAGCCGCTGCTGCGCACGGACCTGCTGGTGACGCTGCTCGACACCGCGCGGCGCAACGTCGCCCGCGGCAACGCCGACGTGTGCGTGTACGAGGTCGGCCTGGTGACGCACCCGCTGCCGGGCGCGGGGGCCGCGCCCTCCCTGCCGGGCGGCGTGCGTCCGTCCGACGAGGAGCTGGCGGCGCTCGCTGCGGCCGTCCCGGCGCAGCCGCGGCACGTGGCCGGCGTGCTCGCGGGACGCCTGGAGCCCGCGGGCGTGTGGGGTCCGGGACGTCGCGCGGACCACGGCGACGCGATCGCCGCGGTGCAGCGCGTCGCGCAGGTCGCGGGCGTCGAGCTGCGGCTCGTCGCGGACGGCGAGCGGGCGCCGTGGCACCCGGGCCGCTGCGCGCGGGTGGAGACGACCGACGGCCGCGTGCTCGGCTGGGCGGGCGAGCTGCACCCGAACGTCGTCGCGGCGCACGACCTGCCGGCGCGGTCGGCGGCGTTCGAGCTCGACCTGGACGCGCTGCTCGCGGCGGCGCCGCGCGAGGCGCGCCAGGCGCGCGCGGTCTCGACGTTCCCGGTCGCGAAGGAGGACGTCGCGCTCGTCGTGCCGTCGCAGGTGCCGGTCGCGGACGTCCTGGCGGCGGTGCGCGCGGGCGCGGCGGCGAGCCCCGCGGGCGACGTGGTCGAGGACGTGCGGCTGTTCGACGTCTACGAGGGCGACCAGGTCGCCGAGGGGCACCGGTCGCTCGCGTTCTCGCTGCGGCTGCGTGCGGGGGACCGCACGCTGACGGCGGCGGAGACGGCGGGCGTGCGCGAGGCGGTGGTCGCGGAGGCGGCCGCGCGCTTCGGTGCGACGCTGCGCGCCTGAACCGACGGTCACGGCCCCGGTCGCCCCGCACGGGCGGCCGAGGCCGTCGTCGTGCCGGGGGACGTTCACCGCATTGTTACTCGGGAGTAGTTGCGACGAATCGGGCATCACGCCAGGGTGAACGATGGTCGCCCTACCGGGTGACCGTGAGCGCGTTCCCCGACGAAGGAGAGCCCCCGTGTCACGTGGCACCAGATCGTTCACCGGGGGCATCGCCGCCCTCGCCGTCGTGGTCGCGGGAGCGACCGCAGCCGCACCGGCGCACGCCGCCGTCTCGGTCGACGCGCCGTTGCTCGTCAACGAGGTGTACGGCGGGGGCGGCAACAGCGGCGCCGTGTTCGACCGCGACTTCGTGGAGCTCTACAACCCGGGCGACGAGGACGTCGACCTCACCGGGATGTCCGTGCAGTACGCGGCCGCAGCGAACGCGTCCTGGCAGGTCACGTCCCTGAGCGGCACGGTCCCGGCGGGAGGGACGTTCGTCGTCGGGCAGGCGTTCGGCAGCGCCGTCGACCTGCCCGACGTCCCGGTCGACGTCGAGGGCTCGATCCCGATGGGCGGTGCGGCGGGCAAGGTCGCCCTGGTCGTGGGCGCGACCCCGCTCACGTGCGGCACCGGGTGCGCCGACGTCGACACCGTCGTCGACCTCGTCGGCTGGGGCGCGACCGCGTCCTCGTACGCCGGCAGCGGCCCGGCGCCCGGGACGGCGAACGCCACGTCCGTCTCCCGCGACGACGAGCACACGCACACCGCCGACAACGCCGCGGACTTCACCGCCGGCACGCCGACTCCGCAGGCCGCCGGCAACGGTCCCGTCGACCCCGAGGGCCCGCTGACGATCGCCGAGGTCCAGGGCACGGGAGCTGCGTCGCCGTACGTGGGCGCGACCGTCACCACCCAGGGCGTCGTCACCGCCGTCTACCCCACGGGTGGGCGGAACGGCTACGTCATCCAGACCGCCGGGACGGGCGGGCCGCTCGGGGAGCGGACCGCGTCCGACGCGATCTTCGTGTTCTCGTCCAGCACCGTCGGCTCGGTCGAGATCGGCGACGAGGTGGGGGTCACCGGCGTCGTGAGCGAGTTCCAGGGCCTCACCGAGATCACCGTGGCGAGCGCCGCGGGTCTCGAGGTGCTCGACAGCGACGCGGGCGTCGAGCCGCTCGTCGGGTCGTGGCCCGCGACGGACGCGGCGCGCGAGGCGATCGAGTCGATGCTGCTCCTGCCGACCGGCGACTACACGGTCTCCGACACGTACTCGACCAACCAGTACGGCGAGGTCGGCCTGGCCGCCGGCACGACGCCGCTGCTGCAGTGGACCGAGGTCGCCGACCCGCAGGACACGGCGGCGGTCGACGCGGTCAAGGCCGACAACGCCGCGCGCGGTGTGGTGCTCGACGACGGTGCGACCACCAACTTCCTCAGCACCGCGAACCAGGGCCTGGTGCCGTCGTACGTGTCGCTGGACCAGCCCGTGCGCGTGGGCGCGTCGGTCACGTTCGACGACCCGGTCGTCGTCACGTACGTCAACAACACCTGGAAGCTCGACCCGACGCAGCCGGTGCAGGGGCTGACGAACAGCCCGGTGACGTTCGAGAACACCCGCACCGCGGCGCCGCGGGACGTCGGCGGCGACCTGACCGTCGCCTCGTTCAACGTCCTCAACTACTTCACGACGCTCGGCACCGACGACGCGAGCTGCGTCGCGTACACCGACCGCACCGGCGACGGCGTCACCGTCCGCGAGGGCTGCGACCAGCGCGGGGCGTGGGACGCCGCGGACCTCGAGCGCCAGCAGGCGAAGATCGTCGCCGCGATCGAGGCGCTCGACGCGGACGTCGTCGGCCTGCTCGAGATCGAGAACTCGCTCGTGGTCGACGGCGTGCCCGACGAGGCGCTCGCGACGCTCGTCGACGCGCTCAACGACGCCGCGGGCGAGGACCGCTGGGCGTACGTGCCGTCGTCCGCCGAGCTGCCGCCCGTCGGCCAGATGGACGTCATCACCAACGCGCTGATCTACCGGCCGGCGGCCGTCGAGCGCGTGGGCGAGTCCCGCGCGCTGGGCACGCTGTCGGGCTCCGGGCAGCCGTTCGTCAACGCGCGCGAGCCGATCGCGCAGGCCTTCGCGCCGGTCGACGGCGGCGAGCCGGTGCTCGTCGCGGTCAACCACTTCAAGTCGAAGGGCTCGGCGGGGCCGCTGCCGGGCGACGCGGACACCGGCGACGGCCAGGGCGCGTCCAACGCGTCGCGCGTCGCGCAGGCGACCGCGCTGCGCGACTGGGTCGAGGACGTGCGCGGCGACGTCGAGGCAGTCGCGCTCGTCGGCGACTTCAACGCCTACACGCTCGAGGACCCGCTCGAGGTCCTCTACGAGGCGGGCTACACCGACGCGGCGGCCGCGCTCGCGCCGGGGGAGTACTCGTACTCGTTCGGCGGCCTGTCGGGCTCGCTCGACCACGTGCTGCTCAACGAGGCGGCGCTCGCGCGGGCCACGGGCGCGGACGTGTGGGAGATCAACGCCGAGGAGTCCATCGCACTGGAGTACAGCCGGTACGACTACCACGGCGCGACGTACTACGCGCCGGACGTGTACCGCTCGTCCGACCACGACCCCGTGGTCGTGGGGCTGACCGCCGGGGCCGAGGAGCCGGGGACGGTCGACCTGACGTTCCTCAACATCAACGACTTCCACGGGCGCATCGAGTCGGCCGCCGCGGGGTCGAACACCGTGAAGTTCGCGGGCACCGTCGAGCAGCTGCGCGCGGCGGCCCCCGGGCCGGTCGCGTTCCTGTCCGCCGGTGACAACATCGGGGCGTCGCTGTTCGCGTCCGCCGTGCAGGACGACCAGCCGACGATCGACGTGCTCAACGCGCTCGACCTGCGCGCCGCCGCCGTCGGCAACCACGAGCTCGACAAGGGCTTCGCGGACCTCACGGACCGCGTGATCGGCCCCGAGGGCGACGAGAACGCGGCGTGGACCTACCTCGGCGCGAACGTGTACGCGAAGGGCACGACCGACCCGGTCCTGCCCGAGTACACGCTGCTCGACATGGACGGCGTGGACGTCGCGGTGATCGGCGTCGTCACCGAGGAGACGCCGACGCTCGTGACGCCCGCGGGCATCGCCGACCTCGACTTCGGCGACCCGGTCGAGGCGGTCAACCGCGTCTCGGCGCAGCTCACGGACGGCGACGCGAGCAACGGCGAGGCCGACGTGCTCGTCGCGGAGTTCCACGAGGGCGCCGGCGCGGGCACGCCCGACGGCTCGACGCTCGAGGAGGAGGTGGCCGCGGGCGGCGCGTTCGCGGACATCGTCACCCGGACGTCGGCCGCGGTGGACGTCATCCTCACCGGCCACACGCACAAGCAGTACGCGTGGGCCGCGCCCGTCCCCGGTGACGAGGACCGCACGCGTCCGGTGCTGCAGACCGGCTCGTACGGCGAGCACGTCGGCAAGGTCGTGCTCACCTACGACCCGGAGGCCGACGAGGTCGTCGCGCACACGCAGGAGAACGTGGCCCGCACGACGACGGCGGACGCGGACCTCGTCGCGGCGTACCCGCGGGTCGCGCAGGTCAAGGAGATCGTCGACGCGGCCGTGGCCTACGCCGACGAGGTCGGCAGCGAGCCGGTCGGGACGATCACCGCGGACATCACGACCGCGTACACCGGCGGGTCCTGGGTGAACGGCGTCTACACGGGCCCCGGCCCGCTGCCCACCACGGGCCGCGACGACCGCTCGCGCGAGTCGACGCTGGGCAACCTCGTCGCGAACGCGCTGCGGGACACGCTCGCGGAGGACCGGCTCGGCGGCGCGGACCTCGGCGTCGTCAACCCCGGCGGCCTGCGGGCCGAGCTGCTGTACGCGCGGTCCGGGGCGGAGACGGCCGACGGCGTCGTGACCTACGCCGAGGCGAACGGCGTGCTGCCGTTCGTCAACAACCTCTGGACGACGACGCTGACGGGCGCCCAGCTCGTCACGATGCTCGAGCAGCAGTGGCAGCGCGACGCGGACGGCGAGGTCCCGAGCCGCCCGTACCTGCAGCTCGGGCTCTCGGACAACGTGTCGTACACCTACGACCCGGGCCTGCCGGAGGGCAGCCGGATCACGTCGGTGACGATCGACGGCGCACCGCTCGACCCGGACGCCGGGTACCGCGTGGCGACGTTCTCGTTCCTGGCGACCGGTGGTGACAACTTCCGGGTCTTCACGCAGGGCACCGACACGCGCGACTCGGGTCTCGTCGACCGTGACGCGTGGATCGCCTACCTGCGGGACCACCCGGACCTGTCGCCGGACTTCGCGCGGCGCGCGGTCGCGGTCAGCGGCACGCCGGAGACGGTCGCCGCGGGCTCGACGCTCGGCCTCGAGGTCGCGGACCTCGACCTGACGAGCCTCGGCTCGCCGCAGAACACGAGCCTCGACGTGCGGCTCGACGGCGAGTCGATCGGCACGGCGGACGTCGTCGACGGCGCCGCGACGGTCGCGGTGACGGTCCCGGAGGACACGACGCCCGGGGAGCACGAGCTGACGCTCGTCGCCGACCCGAGCGGCACGACCGTCCACCTGCCCCTGACGGTCGAGCAGGGCGCGGCGACGCCCACCACGACGACCCTGACGTGGACGGGTGGCACGGTCGCCGGGTCCACGCAGACCCTCGTCGCGACCGTCGCACCTGCGGGCGTCACGGGCACGGTGACGTTCGTCGACGGGACGACGTGGCTCGGCACGGTGCCGGTGCGCCTCGGCGAGGCGCGGCTCGACGTGCGGCTCGGCGCGGGGACGCACCAGCTGCGTGCCGTGCTCGTGCCGACCGACGAGCGGTTCGAGGGCTCGACCGGCACGCTCACGGCCCGCGTCACGAAGGCCGCGTCGACGACCCGGCTGGGCTTGAGCACCGCGAGCACGACGGTCGGGGGGAAGGTCACCGCGACCGTGCGCGTGACGTCGCCGGCCGGCGCACCCACGGGCGTCGTGCAGGTCCGCGACGGGCGGCGCGTGCTCGCCGCGGTGACGCTGCCCGCCGCCGCCGGCGACACGGCGACCGCCTCGGTGGTCCTGCCGCGCGACCTGGCCCGCGGGGTGCACGCGCTCACCGCGGTGTACGGGGGCTCGGCCGACGTGCTCGCCTCGACGTCGCCCACGGTGCGGCTGACGGTCACCAAGGCGACGCCGCGGGTCACGCTCGGTGCCGCGTCCTGGACCGTGACGAAGGGCACCCGACCCACGGTCACGGTGACGGTCACGGGCCCGGCGGGCGCGCCGCGGCCCACGGGCACGGTCGCGCTCGCGGTGGGCAAGCGATCGTTCGTCGCGGCGCTGAAGGGCGGGAAGGCGACGTTCCGCCTGCCGGCCGTCACGAGCGACGTCACGGTGCGGGCGACGTACCGCGGCGACGACTCCTACAAGGCCGTCACCGTCAGCAAGCGGCTCGTCGTGAAGAGCCCCGCCCGCCGCTGACGCACCACCGCGCACGGCACGCCGAGGGGCGTCCGGTCACCCGACCGGGCGCCCCTCGCGCGCGCCCGGCGTGTCGCGCGCCGCGCCGTCCGGTGGGCGGACGCGGGGCGGACGCCGGCGCGGGCCGCGGTCTAGCCTGGCCGCACTGACACGGGGTGCCCTGCACGCAGGGCTGAGATCACACCCGCCGAACCTGATCTAGTTCGTACTAGCGAAGGGATGTCATCTCCATGACGTCTGCCGTCCCCTCCCGCCCGTCCGACGAGCGCGCCCGCCCCGACGGCCGTGAGCCCAGCCGCAGCGCGCTCGCGGCGGACGCCGCCGCCGCGCTCGCCGCGATCCGCACGCGCACACCGCTCGTGCAGTGCCTGACGAACGAGGTGACGACCAACCTCGTCGCCAACACCCTGCTCGCCGTGGGCGCCTCGCCGGCCATGGCCGCGGTGCCCGGTGAGGCGGAGCAGCTCGCGACCACCGCCGGCGCGGTGCTCGCGAACCTCGGCACGCCCGGCCCGGACCTGCGCGCGTGCCTCGAGCCCGCCGTGACCGCGGCGCGGCGCGCGGGCGTGCCGTGGGTGCTCGACCCCGTCGCGGTGGGCGTGCTGTCGGTGCGCACCCGCCTCGCGGAGGAGCTGCTCGCCGCGCGGCCGACCGTCGTGCGCGGCAACGCCTCCGAGGTCCGCGCCCTCGCGGGCCTGGCCTCCTCGGGGCACGGCGTCGACGCGCGCGACGGCGTCGACGAGGCCCGCGCCGCGGCGGTGGGCGTCGCGCGGACCACGGGCGGCGCGGTCGCCGTGTCGGGCGCGGTGGACCTCGTCGTCGCGGGCGGGACGGTCGTGCGCGTACGGGCGGGGGACCGGCTGCTCACCGCGGTCACCGGCGCCGGGTGCGCGCTCGGCGGACTCGCCGCGGCCTTCGCGTCGGTCGCCGACCCGCTGACCGCGGCGGTCGGCTCCTCGCTCGTCCTCGGGGTCGCGGCCGAGCGGGCCGCGGCGGGCGCGCGCGGGCCGGGCTCGTTCCAGGTCGCGCTGCTCGACGAGCTGTACCGGCTGCGGCCCGAGGACGTCGTCGGGCTCGTCGACCGGCTGACGGTCGAGCGGGTCGACGGCACCGACGGCGAGACCGAGGCCGCCGGCGAGCCGGCCCTGCGGCCGGCCGACGGCTCGGCGGGCGCCCCGGACCTCGCGAGCACCGTCGGGGCGCGGTCGTGAGCGCCGCCCGCGTCGCCCCGCGTCGGCCCGCGCTGCCCGCGGGCCCGTACCTCGTGGTCGACGTCGACGTGTGCGCGGCGGCCGGGCACGCCCCGGCGGAGGTGGCGGCCGCGGCGGTCCGCGCCGGGGTCGGCGTCGTGCAGGTCCGTGCGACCCGGCTGCCCGTGCGCGACCTCGTCGCGACGACCGTCGCCGTCGCGGACGCCGTGCGGGTCGCCGGGCCCGCGCTGCTCGTCGTCGACGACCGCGTCGACGTCGCGCTCGCCGCCCGTGCGCGGGGTGCGGTCGTCGACGGCGTGCACGTCGGGCAGCGCGACCTGGAGGCGGCGGACGTCCGCGCGCTGCTCGGGCCCGACGCGCTCGTCGGGGTGTCGGCCGCCCGCGAGGCCGACGTGCGGGCCGTGGCACCGGGCGTCGCCGACTACGTGGGCAGCGGCCCCGTGCGGCTGACCCCGACCAAGCCCGAGGCGGACGTCGCGCTCGGGTTCGACGGCCTCGCGCAGGCCGTGGCCGCCACGCCGCTGCCGGTCGTCGCGATCGGCGGGCTGCGCGCCGACGACGCCGCGGAGGTCCGCGCGGCGGGCGCGTCCGGGCTCGCGGTCGTCTCCGCGGTGTGCGCGGCGCCCGACCCCGGAGCCGCGGCCGACGCGCTCGTGGCCGCGTGGGGGTCCGCGTCGCGCACGTCTCCGTGCACGTCGCCGTGCACGCCCGTCGCGCTGCCCGGGGGTGCCCGGTGAGCGCGTCGCGCGTGCGGGCACTGTCGATCGCGGGCACCGACCCGACCGGCGGCGCAGGCGTGCAGGCCGACCTCAAGTCGTTCGCCGCCCACGGTGCGTACGGCATGGCGGTCGTCACCGCGCTCGTCGCGCAGAACACCCGCGGCGTGCGTGCCGTCCACGTGCCCGAGCCGTCGTTCCTGCGCGCGCAGCTCGACGCGGTCGGCGACGACGTCACGGTCGACGCGGTGAAGATCGGGATGCTCGCGACCGCCGCGGTCGCCCGGGAGGTCGGGGCGTGGCTCGACCGGGAGCGCGCCGCGGGGCGCCGCCCGGTCGTCGTGCTGGACCCGGTGATGGTCGCGACCAGCGGCGACCGGCTGCTCACGCACGACGGCGAGGCGCAGGTGCGCGCGCTCGTCGACCGCGCCGACCTGGTGACGCCCAACCTCCCGGAGCTCGCCGTGCTGCTCGACGAGCCCGTGTCGCGGACGTGGCCCGACGCGCTGGACCAGGCGCGCCGCCTGGCCAGGCGCTCGGGGACGACCGTGCTCGTCAAGGGCGGGCACCTGTCCGGCCCCACGAGCCCCGACGCGGTCGTCGGCCCCGACGGCAGCGCGGACGTGGTCGAGGCGCCGCGCGTCACGTCGACGAGCACGCACGGGACCGGGTGCTCGCTGTCGGCCGCGCTCGCGGCCCTCGCGCCCGTCCGCGCCGGGTGGACGCAGGCGGCGCGCGAGGCGAAGCAGTGGCTCACGGGCGCGATAGCGGCGGGCGAGGCGTTGTGCGTCGGCTCGGGGCACGGCCCCGTCGACCACCTGCACCACCTGCCCGCGCTCGCGGCCCGCCCGTTCAGCGCCGAGGTCGGCGGGCTCGTCGACGAGGTGACCGACCGCTGCCTCGACGGGGCGTTCCTGCGTGCGCTCGCGGACGGCACGCTGCCGGCGGACCGGTTCGCGACGTACGTGCAGCAGGACGCGCTGTACCTCGAGGCGTACGCGCGGGTCCTGGCCCGCGTGAGCCAGCTCGCGTCCTCGACGCAGGCCCAGGCGTTCTTCGCCCGGGGTGCGGCGGAGTGCCTCGAGGTCGAGCGCCGGCTCCACGAGGAGCGCCTGGCGCGGGCGGGCGCCCTGCCGGCCGCCGGGCCGTCACGCGTGACGACCGCGTACGTCGACCACCTGCTCGCGGTCGCCGCCGGCGGCTCGTACGCCGAGCTCGTCGCCGCGGTCCTCCCGTGCTACTGGGTGTACGCGCAGGTCGGCGAGCGCCTGCGCGCGGTGCCCGGGGAGGGGCACCCGTACGGTGACTGGCTCGCCACGTACGGCGACCCGGGGTTCGCCGAGCTCACGCGCCAGGCGTGCGCGCTGCTCGACGACGCCGCCCGCACGCAGGACGTGGGTGGGCGCCGGCGGATGCGGCGGGCGTTCGAGGTCTCGTGCGAGCACGAGGTCGCGTTCTTCGCCCAGGCGGACCCGCCGACCGCCCCGGCGGACGGCCCCGTCGCCGGGCACGACCGGGAGCCCGCGACCGTGGCCTGACCCACCGGTCGGGCCCGGGACCGACGAGGCGGCCGGGCGCACGAGAGCCCCGGCGGGCCGGACGGCCGCCGGGGCTCTCGTGCGTGGCTCAGAGGAAGTCGTGGTAGGCGGGCAGGTCGAGCACGCCGTTGCCCGACAGGCCGATCACGATCGTCTCCTCGGTCGTCGCGGCGCGCGCGTGCGCGATCGCCCCGGCGACGGCGTGCGTCGACTCGGGCGCCGGGATGATGCCCTCGGCCCGGGCGAACTCGACACCCGCGGCGAACGCGGTCTCCTGGTCGACGGCGATCGCCTCGAGCAGCCCGAGCTCGAGCGCGTGCGACACCATCGGCGCCATGCCGTGGTAGCGCAGGCCACCCGCGTGGATGGGCGGCGGCACGAAGTCCTTGCCGAGCGTGTGCATCTTCAGCAGCGGGGTCAGGCCCGCGACGTCGCCGAAGTCGTACCGGTACTCGCCCTGCGTGAGGGACGGGCACGCCGCGGGCTCGCACGCGACGACGCGCGTCGTCGTGCCGTCGCGCAGGTTGCGGCCGATGAACGGGAAGCTCAGGCCGGCGAGGTTCGACCCGCCGCCCGCGCACCCGAACACGACGTCGGCGCTCGCACCGATCTCGTCGAGCTGCGCGAGAGCCTCCTGGCCGATCACGGACTGGTGCAGCAGCACGTGGTTGAGCACCGACCCGAGCGCGTAGTGCGCGTTCGGGTCCTGCGCGGCCACCTCGACGGCCTCCGAGATCGCCATGCCGAGCGAGCCGGTGGTGTCGGGGTCCGCGGCGAGCATCGCGCGCCCGGCCTCGGTCAGGTCCGACGGCGACGGGTGGCACACGCCGCCGTACGTCTCCATCTGCATGCGGCGGTACGGCTTGGCGTCGAACGACGCGCGGACCTGCCACACCTCGCACTGCAGCCCGAGCAGGGAGCACGCGAACGACAGCGACGCGCCCCACTGGCCGGCGCCGGTCTCGGTCGTGAGCTTCGTGGTGCCCTCGATCGCGTTGTAGTACGCCTGCGCGACCGCGGTGTTGGGCTTGTGCGAGCCGGCGGGGGAGACGCCCTCGTACTTGTAGTAGATCTTCGCGGGCGTGCCGAGCGCCCGCTCGAGCCGCAGCGCGCGGATCAGCGGGGACGGCCGCCACAGCGCGTAGATCTCCCGCACGGTCTGCGGGATCTCGACGTACCGCTCGGTGCTGACCTCCTGCTGGATGAGCGCCATCGGGAACAGCGGCGCGAGGTCGTCCGGGCCCAGGGGCTCGCGGGTGCCCGGGTGCAGCGCGGGCGGCGCGGGCTCGGGCAGGTCGGCCGCGAGGTTGTACCAGTGCGTCGGGACCTGCGAGGGCACGACCGTGCCGACCGGCTCCGTGAGCGGGCGCGGCGCGGGCCGGACGTCGGGGGATGTCGTCATGCGGGGGCCTCCTGGGCGCGTCGTGGTGCGGTGCGGGGCCACGCACCGTGCTCCCGGAGACGCCGGAGTGCTCCGGACCACGACGTCGTGAGTCCGCAGGGGCGAGCCTAGGGGACGACCGGCGGGACCTTCGACGCCCTGGCCTGCGGCGTCACCCGGCCGTGGCGCCCGGGTCCGTCGCGACACCCTCCAGCGTGCGCTCGAGCAGCTCGACGCGCACGGTGCCGCCCTTGGTGTCGAGCTCGCCGACACGACGGAACCCGAGGCGCGCGTGGAACGCCGACGAGCCGGGGTTCGGCGGGTCGAGGTTCACCTCGCACGTCACGCGCGGCAGGCCGAGGGCCCGCGCGCGCTCGTCGGCGGCGGCGTACAGCGCGCGCCCGACGCCGCGGCCGTGCGCGTGCGGCGCGACGACGATCCGGTCGACGTACAGCGACCCCGGGCGGTGCCGGGAGAACCAGCGGTAGTTCTCGCTCGGGTAGTCCGCGCCGGGCGCGAGCGCGAGCAGGAAGCCGAGCAGCTCGTCGTCGGCGTGCGCGACGACCGCGACGGTGCACGTCGGGACGTGCGCGGCGAGGCCGTCGAGGCCGAGCGCGTTGACGGCGGGCACGGCGGCGTCGTTGAGCGCCGCGAGGGTCGGCAGGTCGTCGGCCCGCACGTCGCGGGTCCGGGTCCGGGCGCTCGTCAGATCGCGCACGAGTCGTCCGTGCACGCGTCGGCCGTCGGGTCGCCCGCGAGGACCCGCAACGGGTTCGCCTCGCGCCAGCCCGCGTCGAGGAGCTGGGTGAACACGGCGGCGGGCTGCGCGCCGGAGACGGCGTACCGGCGGTCGACGACGAAGAACGGCACGCCGGTCACGCCGAGCTCGCGCGCCGCGGCGATGTCGGCGTCGACCGCGTCCGACTGCGCGTCGCCCGCGAGGAACGCGGCGACGGCGGCGTCGTCGAGCCCCGCCTGCGCGAACCCGGCCTCGCGCGCGACCGCGACGAGCGCGCCGTCCGCGCCCAGGTCCGCGCCGCGCTCGAAGTGCGCGGAGAACAGCGCCTCGAGCGTGGCCTCGGCGAGCGCGGCGCCGCCGGTCTCGCGCGCGAGGTGCACGAGACGGTGCGCGTCGTAGGTGTTGAACGTCAGCACCGTGTCGAAGTCGTAGGCGAGGCCCTCGCCCGCGGCGACGGCCGTGACGTGCTCGAACATGCGCTGCACCTGGTCGAGCGGGAGGCCCTTCATCTCGGCGAGCGCCTCGGCCTCGGGGCGGCCCGGGCCGCGCGGGGTGTCGGGGGAGAGCTGGTAGGCGCGCCACACCACGTCGACGTGCGCGCGGTGCGGGAACGCCGCGAGGGCGGTCGCGAACCGGCGCTTGCCGATGAAGCACCACGGGCAGGCGACGTCGGACCACACCTCGACCGTGATCGTGCGGACGGGGGTCGGGGTGGTGTCGCTCAGGGTGGCGCTCACGGCAGCAGGAGGACCTTTCCGGTGGTGGCGCGCGACTCGAGCGCGCGGTGGGCGTCGGCCGCGGCCGACAGGGGGAAGCGGGCGCCGACACGCACGTCGAGCGTCCCGGCGGTCACGGCCGCGAACAGCTCGTCGGCGCGCCGGTCGAGCTCGTCGCGGTCGGCGACGTGGTCGCCGAGCGTCGGCCGGGTGAGGTACACCGACCCGGCGGCGTTGAGCCGCTGCGGGTCGACGGGCGGCACGGGCCCGGACGACGCTCCGAACAGCACGAGCGTGCCGCGCCGGGCGAGCGACGCGAGGGAGGCGTCGAACGTGTCGCGGCCGACGCCGTCGTACACGGCCTCCACACCGCGCCCGTCGGTGAGCTCGCGCACGCGCGCGGGCAGCTCGGTGGTCAGGTCGCCGAGCTCGCGGTACCGGATGACGACGGCTGCGCCCGCGGCGCGCGCGAGGGCCTCCTTCTCGGCGGACCCGACCGTCGCGATCACGCGAGCCCCGCGCTGCGTCGCGAGCTGGGTCAGCAGCAGACCGACCCCGCCCGCCGCCGCGTGCACGAGCACGGTCGTGCCGGGCTCGACGCGGAACGACGACGTCACCAGGTAGTGCGCGGTGAGCCCCTGCAGCGGCAGCGCCGCGGCGGTCTCGTCGGCCACGCCGTCCGGCACGGCCAGCACCTCGCGCTCCGGCACGACGGCGAGCTCGGCGTACGACCCCGGCGCGGACGACCACGCGACGCGGTCGCCGACCGCGACCCGCCGCACGTCGTCGCCGACGGCCACGACGACCCCGGCGCCCTCGGACCCGACGACGTGCGGGAACGGCATCGGGTAGACGCCCGAGCGCCGGTACGTGTCGATGAAGTTGACGCCCGCGGCCGCGACGCGCACGAGCACGTCGGTGGGGCCGGGCGTCGGGTCGGGCTGGTCGGCGAGCGCGAGCACCTCGGGCCCGCCCGGGGCGGTGGCGACGACGGCATGCATGTCCCCGGCAACGCGTCGGGCCCCGTGGATCATCCCGAGCGGTGCATGCATCGATTCGCGCGAACGTGTATGTTCATGCGTATGTCGTTCACAGTCGCGGTCGCGGGTGCGAGCGGGTACGCCGGGGGCGAGATGCTCCGGCTGCTCCTGCAGCACCCCGAGGCAAGCATCGGAGCGGTCACGGCCCACGCGAATGCGGGCTCGCGGCTCGGTGAGCACCAGCCCCACCTGCGACGTCTCGCCGAGCGCGTGCTGGACCCCACGACGCCCGACACGCTCGCCGGGCACGACGTCGTCGTCCTCGCCCTCCCGCACGGCGCGTCCGGCGCGGTGGCGGCCGAGCTCGCGCAGCGCGACCCGGGCACCGTCGTCGTCGACCTCGGCGCCGACCACCGGCTCGCCGACGCGGCCGACTGGGTCGCGTACTACGGCAGCGAGCACGCCGGGACGTGGCCGTACGGCCTGCCCGAGCTGCTGCACGCGGGCGAGCAGGTCGCCGCGGGGCAGCGCGCCGCGCTCGCGGGCACGACGCGCATCGCCGTCCCGGGCTGCAACGTCACGGCGGTGACGCTCGGCCTGCAGCCGGGCATCGCCGCGGGGCTGCTCGAGCCCACCGACCTTGTCGCGGTCCTCGCGAACGGCTACTCGGGCGCGGGCAAGAGCCTCAAGCCGCACCTGCTGGCCTCCGAGGGCCTGGGCATGGCCCAGCCGTACGCGGTCGGCGGGTCGCACCGGCACATCCCGGAGATCGCGCAGAACCTGCGCACCGCGGGCGCGCCGCAGGTGACGATCTCGTTCACCCCGACGCTCGTCCCGATGTCCCGCGGCATCCTCGCCACCGCGACCGCGCGCCTCGTGCCGGGCACCGAGCCGGCGGCCGTGCGAGCCGCGTGGGAGCGGGCGTACGCCGACGAGCCGTTCGTCCACCTGCTGCCCGAGGGGCAGTGGCCGACGACCGCGGCGACGCTCGGCGCGAACACCGCGCTCGTGCAGGTCGCGGTCGACGAGCGCGCGGGCCGCGTCGTGACCGTCACCGCGATCGACAACCTCGTCAAGGGCACCGCCGGCGGCGCCCTGCAGTCCCTCAACCTCGCGCTGGGCCTCCCGGAGACGCTCGGCCTCCCCGTGGACGGAGTCGCGCCGTGAGCACCACCGCCACCACCACCGGGTCGGCGTCGCCCGGCGTGACGTTCCCCCAGGGCTTCCGCGCGAGCGGCGTCACCGCCGGGCTCAAGCCGTCGGGCAAGCCGGACCTCGCGCTCGTCGTGAACGACGGCCCGCTGCAGGTCGGCGCCGCGGTGTTCACCTCCAACCGCGTCGTGGGGCACCCCGTGACGTGGTCGCGGCAGGTCGTCTCCGACGGCGTCGTGTCCGCGGTCGTGCTCAACTCCGGCGGCGCCAACGTGTGCACGGGCCCCGAGGGCTTCCTCGACGTGCACCGCACGGCCGAGACGGTCGCCGAGGCGCTCGGCGTCTCCGCGGGCGACGTCGTCGTCTGCTCGACCGGCCTCATCGGCGAGCGCCTGCCGATCGACACGCTGCTCGCGGGCGTCGCCCCGCTCGCGCAGGCGCTGGCCGACGACGGCGGCCCCGCCGCGGCCCAGGCGATCATGACCACCGACACGGTCCCCAAGACCGCGCACGTCGAGGTCACCACGGACGCGGGCACCTGGCGTGTCGGCGGCATGGCGAAGGGCGCGGGCATGCTCGCGCCGGGCCTGGCGACCATGCTCTGCGTCATCACGACCGACGCGGTCGTCGACGCCGCCACGGCCGACGCCGCGCTGCGGTCGGCGACGGCGCGGACGTTCGACCGGGTCGACTCCGACGGCTGCATGTCGACGTCCGACACCGTGACGCTGCTGGCGTCCGGGGCGTCGGGCGTGGCGCCCGGGGCCGACGAGCTCACCGCGGCGGTCACCGAGGTCGCCGCGCAGCTCGCGCGCCGGCTCGTCGCCGACGCCGAGGGCGCCACCCACGACATCGCGATCACCGTGACGGGCGCGTCCAGCGAGGACGCGGCGCTCGCCGTCGCCCGCGCGGTCTCGCGCTCGAACCTCTTCAAGGCCGCGGTCTACGGCAACGACCCGAACTGGGGGCGTGTCCTCGCGTCCGTCGGGACGGTGCCGCCCGAGGTCGCGCCGTTCGACGCGGACGCGCTGGACGTCACCATCAACGGCGTGATGATCTGCCGTGCGGGCGGGGCGCACGAGCCACGCTCGAAGGTCGACCTCGCCTCGTCCCGCGAGGTGCACGTGCTGGTCGACCTCCACGCGGGCGACGAGACCGTGACCCTGTGGACCAACGACCTCACGCACGCCTACGTCTCGGAGAACAGCGAGTACTCGACGTGAGCCAGACCGACCCGACGACGCCGACGGAGCCGACCACCGTGCCCGACGACTTCGTCTTCGACACCCGCACGGACCTGCGCCCGGACCAGAAGGCCGAGGTCCTCATCCAGGCGCTCCCGTGGCTGCAGAAGTTCGCCGGCGCGCTCGTCGTCGTCAAGTACGGCGGCAACGCGATGATCGACGAGGAGCTCAAGCGCGCCTTCGCCGAGGACATGGTGTTCCTGCGACAGGTGGGCCTGCGGCCCGTCGTCGTGCACGGCGGGGGCCCGCAGATCAACGCGATGCTCGACCGGCTCGGCATCGAGTCGGAGTTCCGCGGCGGCCTGCGCGTCACGACACCGGAGGCCATGGAGGTCGTCCGGATGGTCCTCACGGGCCAGGTGTCGCGCGAGCTCGTCGGCCTGCTCAACGCGCACGGCCCGCACGCGGTCGGGCTGTCCGGCGAGGACGGCGGCCTGTTCCAGGCGCGACGCCGCACGGCGGTCGTCGGCGGCGAGGCCGTCGACGTGGGCCTCGTCGGCGACGTCGTGCAGGTCAACCCGGGTGCGGTGCAGGACCTGCTCGACGCCGGTCGCATCCCCGTGGTCAGCACGGTCGCGCCGGACGTCGACGACCCGACGCAGGTGCTCAACGTCAACGCGGACACCGCGGCGGCGGCGCTCGCCGTCGCGCTCGGCGCGCGCAAGCTCATCGTCCTGACCGACGTCGAGGGCCTGTACCTGCGCTGGCCGGACCGCTCGTCGCTCGTGCGCCGCATGTCCGCGAGCCAGCTCGCGGAGGTGCTGCCGACGCTCGACTCGGGCATGCGCCCCAAGATGGAGGCGTGCTGGCGCGCCGTCACCGGCGGCGTCGGGCGCGCCCACGTCATCGACGGGCGCGCGCCGCACTCGATCCTCGTGGAGGTCTTCACCTCCGACGGCATCGGCACGATGGTCCTGCCCGACGAGGAGCCCGCCGACGCCCCCTTCACGGCCCCGATCCCCGTCGTCCACCCGGAGGTGCGCGCATGAGCGAGCCGACGACCACGCCGGCCGCGCCGGCCCCGCCCGTCACCTCGCGCCGCGCGCTGCGCCGGGCCGCCACGACCGTCGACGGCCTGCCCGCCGCGGTGGGCGAGGGCTCGGTCGCCGAGTGGACCGACCGCTACACGCGCTCGGTCATGGACACGTTCGGGCCGCCGCAGCGCGTCCTGGTGCGCGGCGAGGGCCCGTACGTGTGGGACGCGGACGGCAACCGGTACCTCGACCTGCTCGGCGGGATCGCGGTCAACAGCCTCGGCCACGCGCACCCCACGCTGACGGCCGCGATCAGCGCGCAGCTCGGGACGCTCGGCCACGTGTCGAACTTCTTCGGCAGCCCCACGCAGATCGCGTTCGCGGAGAAGCTCCTCGAGCTCGCGCAGGCGCCCGAGGGCTCGCGCGTGTTCTTCACGAACTCCGGCACCGAGGCGAACGAGGCGGCGTTCAAGCTCACGCGCCGCACGGGCCGCACGCGGGTCCTCGCGCTCGAGGGCGCGTTCCACGGCCGGACGATGGGCGCGCTCGCGCTCACGCACAAGGCCGCGTACCGCGAGCCGTTCGAGCCGCTGCCCGCGGGCGTCGAGTGGGTGCCGTTCGGCGACGCCGACGCCCTCGAGGCGGCGCTCGAGCCGGGCGACGTCGCGGCGCTGTTCGTCGAGCCCCTGCAGGGCGAGGCGGGCGTGCTCCCGCTGCCCCCCGGCTACCTGGCGCGGGCGCGCGAGCTCACCGCGCGGCACGGCACGCTGCTCGTGCTCGACGAGGTGCAGACCGGCATGGGCCGCACCGGCGAGTGGTTCGCGCACCACATCCCGCACGTCGGCGGCGGCGTCGTGCCCGACGCGGTCACGGTCGCCAAGGGCCTGGGCGGCGGGTTCCCGGTCGGCGCGCTCATCGCGTTCGGCGACACCGCGGCCACCCTGCTCGGCCGCGGCCAGCACGGCACCACGTTCGGCGGGAGCCCCGTGGCGGCCGCCGCGGGCCTGGCGACGATCGGCGTGATCGAGCGCGACGACCTGCTCGCGCACGTGCGCGACGTCGGCGCCGCCGTCCGTGCGCGGATCGCCGAGCTCGGCCACCCGCTCGTGGCGGGCGTGCGCGGCGAGGGCCTGCTCGTCGGGATCGGCCTGACGTCCGCCGTCGCGCCGGCGCTCGCGTCGCGGGCGCTGGCGGCGGGGTTCATCGTCAACCCGGTCAACCCCACGTCGATCCGGCTCGCCCCGCCGCTCGTCGTGACGCACGAGCAGCTCGGCACGTTCGTCGACTTCCTCGCGAAGCTCGACCCGGGGGAGGTGGCGGCGTGACGCGGCACTTCCTGCGCGACGACGACCTCACGCCCGCCGAGCAGCGGCAGGTCCTCGAGCTCGCGCTCGCGTTCCACGACGACCGGTACATCCGCACGCCGCTGGCCGGCCCGCGCGCGGTCGCGGTGGTGTTCGACAAGCCGACGCTGCGCACGCAGGTCTCGTTCTCGACGGGCATCGCCGAGCTCGGCGGGTTCCCGCTGGTCGTGGACGGCAAGCTCGCGCAGATCGGCGTGCGGGAGTCGATCGCGGACACCGCGCGCGTGCTCGGCCGGCAGGTCGCCGCGGTGGTGTGGCGCACGCACGCGCAGGAGCGGATCGAGACGATGGCCGCGCACGCGGGCGTGCCCGTGGTCAACGCGCTGACCGACGACTTCCACCCGTGCCAGGTGCTTGCGGACCTCGCGACCGTGGCGCTGCACCGCGGCGGCGTGGGCGCGCTGCCGGGCCTGACGCTCGCGTACGTGGGCGACGGCGCGAACAACATGGCGCACTCGTACCTGCTGGGCGGCGCGACCGCCGGCCTGCACGTGCGGATCGGCTCGCCCGAGGGGTACCGCCCCGCGCCCGAGGTCCTCGCGGCGGCGCAGCGCGTCGCGGAGCAGACCGGCGGGTCGGTCGCGGTGGTCGGGTCGGTCTCCGAGGCCGTCGCGGGGGCGGACGTCGTCGCCACCGACACGTGGGTCTCGATGGGCCAGGAGGACGAGGCGGCGCAGCGCGAGCAGCCGTTCGTGCCGTTCCGCCTCGACGAGGCCGCGCTCGCCCTGGCCGCGCCGGACGCGCTCGTCCTGCACTGCCTGCCTGCCTACCGCGGCAAGGAGATCACGGCGGGGGTCATCGACGGCCCGCAGTCGGTCGTCTGGGACGAGGCCGAGTTCCGCCTGCACGCCCAGAAGGCCCTGCTGACGTTCCTGCTCGAGGCCCGGTGACCGCCGTGTCCGTGTCGAGCACGACGAGCACGACGAGCGCCCGCGGGCACGCACCCGCCCCGGCGCCGTCGAGCGCGTCCACCTCGTCGGGCCCGTCGACCGTGCCGCAGACCAAGGCGGCGCGCCAGGCGCTCGTCGCGTCGCTCCTGACGCGCGAGCAGGTCCACTCCCAGCAGCAGCTCGCGGACCTGCTCGCCGACGCGGGCGTCAGCGTCACGCAGGCGACCCTGTCGCGCGACCTCGTCGAGCTGCAGGCCGTCAAGGTGCGCACGCCGTCCGGCGCGCTGGTCTACGCGCTGCCGCCCGAGGGGTCCGTGCGCTCGGTCCCCGCGCCCGCCGCGGACACCGAGCACCTCGCCGCGCGCCTCGAGCGGCTGTGCGCGGAGCTGCTGCTCACCGCCGAGTCCTCGGGCAACCTCGTCGTGCTGCGCACCCCGCCCGGTGCGGCGCAGTTCCTCGCGTCGGCGATCGACCACTCGGTCCTGCCCGCGGTGCTGGGCACGATCGCGGGTGACGACACCATCCTGGTGGTGTCGCGCGACCCGGACGGCGCCGCGCTGGCGTCCCGCTTCCTGACCCTCGCGTCCGGCGAATGACGGCCGCGAACCGCAACCCAAGCCCCACCCACCACCTGCTCGTAGAAAGTGACTTCTCATGACTGAGCGCGTCGTCCTCGCGTACTCCGGCGGTCTGGACACGTCCGTCGGCATCGGCTGGATCGCCGAGGCCACCGGCGCCGAGGTGATCGCCGTGGCCGTCGACGTCGGCCAGGGCGGCGAGGACCTCAACGTCATCCGCCAGCGCGCGCTGGACTGCGGCGCGGTCGAGGCGTACGTCGCCGACGCGCGCGACGAGTTCGCCGAGGAGTACTGCATGCCGGCGCTGCAGGCCAACGGCCTGTACCTGGACCGGTACCCGCTCGTCTCCGCGCTGTCGCGCCCGGTGATCGTCAAGCACCTGGTGCGCGCCGCGCGCCAGTTCGGCGCGACGACCGTCGCGCACGGCTGCACCGGCAAGGGCAACGACCAGGTCCGGTTCGAGGTCGGCATCACGTCGATCGCGCCCGACCTGACGTGCCTCGCGCCGGTCCGTGACCTGGCCCTCACGCGCGACAAGGCGATCGAGTTCGCCGAGAAGCACAAGCTCCCGATCGCGACGACGAAGCACAACCCGTTCTCGATCGACCAGAACGTGTGGGGCCGCGCGGTCGAGACCGGCTTCCTCGAGGACATCTGGAACGGCCCGACGAAGGACGTCTACACCTACACGGACGACCCGACGTTCCCGCCGGTCGCCGACGAGGTCGTCATCACGTTCGAGCAGGGCGTCCCGGTCGCGCTCGACGGCGTGCCGGTCACGCCGCTGCAGGCGATCCAGGAGATGAACCGCCGTGCGGGCGCGCAGGGCGTCGGCCGGATCGACATCGTCGAGGACCGCCTGGTCGGCATCAAGTCCCGCGAGGTCTACGAGGCGCCGGGTGCGATCGCGCTGATCGCCGCGCACCAGGAGCTCGAGAACGTCACGGTCGAGCGCGAGCAGGCGCGGTTCAAGCGCCAGGTCGAGCAGCGCTGGACCGAGCTGGTCTACGACGGCCAGTGGTTCAGCCCGCTCAAGCGCTCGCTCGACACGTTCATCGCGGACACGCAGCGCTACGTCTCGGGCGACGTGCGGATGGTCCTGCACGGGGGCCGCGCGACGGTCACGGGCCGCCGCTCGGACTCGTCGCTGTACGACTTCAACCTCGCGACCTACGACACGGGCGACACGTTCGACCAGGCGGCCGCGAAGGGCTTCATCGAGATCTACGGCCTGTCGAGCAAGCTCGCCGCCGCGCGCGACGTGAAGTTCGGCAACGGCGTGGACCTCGGCACGCAGGGCGGCATCAGTGCCTGAGACGCCCGTGGCCGGTGAGCCGGACGCGCCGCTCGCCCTGTGGGGCGGCCGGTTCGCGTCCGGCCCGGCCGCGGCCCTCGCGGACCTGTCGCGCTCCACGCAGTTCGACTGGCGGCTCGCGGATGTCGACATCTCGGGCTCGGTCGCGCACGCGCACGTGCTGCACGCCGCGGGGCTGCTGTCCGACGACGAGGTCGCGGGCATGGTCGACGCTCTCGAGCGGCTCCGCACGGACGTCGCGTCGGGTGCGTTCGGGCCGTCGCCCGACGACGAGGACGTGCACACCGCGCTGGAGCGGGGGCTCATCGAGCGCGCCGGGCCGGAGCTGGGCGGCAAGCTGCGCGCGGGCCGCTCGCGCAACGACCAGATCGCGACGCTCGTGCGCATGTACCTGCGCCGCGAGGCGCGCGTGGTCTCCGGCCTCGTGCTGGACGTCGTCGACGCGCTCGTCGCGCAGGCGACCGCCGCGGGCGACGCGCCCATGCCGGGGCGCACGCACCTGCAGCACGCGCAGCCGGTGCTGCTCGCGCACAGCCTGCTGGCGCACGCGTGGCCGCTGCTGCGCGACGTCGAGCGGTACACGGACTGGGACAAGCGCGCGGCGGTGTCCCCGTACGGCTCGGGCGCGCTCGCCGGCTCGTCGCTCGGCCTGGACCCGGCGGCCGTGGCCGCCGAGCTCGGCTTCGACGCGCCCGTCGAGAACTCGATCGACGGCACCGCGTCGCGCGACGTGGTCGCGGAGTTCGCGTTCGTCTCGGCGATGCTCGCGGTCGACCTGTCGCGGCTCGCGGAGGAGGTCATCCTCTGGGCGACCAAGGAGTTCGGCTTCGTCCGGCTGCACGACTCGTTCTCGACGGGGTCGAGCATCATGCCGCAGAAGAAGAACCCGGACGTCGCCGAGCTCGCGCGCGGCAAGGCGGGACGCCTCGTCGGCGACCTGACCGGGCTGCTGACGACGCTCAAGGGGCTCCCGCTCGCGTACAACCGCGACCTTCAGGAGGACAAGGAGCCGGTGTTCGACCAGGTCGACCAGCTCCGCGTGCTGCTGCCGGCGTTCGCGGGCATGGTCGCGACGCTGACGTTCGACACCGAGCGGATGGCGTCGCTCGCGCCGCAGGGCTTCTCGCTCGCGACCGACGTCGCCGAGTGGCTCGTCCGGCAGGGCGTGCCGTTCCGCGTCGCGCACGAGGTCGCGGGGGAGTGCGTGCGCGCGTGCGAGGCGCACACGCCCGCGATCGAGCTGTGGGAGCTGACCGACGGCGAGCTCGCGGCGATCTCGCCGCACCTCACGCCCGACGTCCGCTCGGTCCTGTCCGTCGAGGGCTCGCTGGCCTCGCGCTCCGCCCACGGCGGCACCGCACCCGTGCGCGTGCGCGAGCAGCTCGGCCGGGCGCGGGCGCGCGCCGCCGAGCTCCGTGGCTGGGCGGCGCCGTCGTCGTGACGTCCTCCGGCGAGGGCGCGCCCGGGCTGGTGCTCGGGCGCGCCCTCGCGGCACGTCCGCGCCTGGGACCCGTGCGCGTCGTGTGCGTCGACGGCCCCGCCGGATCCGGCAAGACGACCACGGCGGACGCGCTGCGCGACCGGGCGACGGCGCGGGGCGTCGACGCGGTCGTCGTGCACATGGACGACCTGTACGACGGCTGGACCGGGCTCGAGGGCTCGCTCTGGCCGCGCCTGAGCGCGCAGGTGCTGGAGCCGCTGCGCCGCGGCCGCCCGGGCCGCTTCCAGCGCTACGACTGGCTCGCCGGCGCGTTCGCCGACTGGGTCGACGTGCCCGTCCCCGGGCTGCTCGTCCTGGAGGGCTGCGGCTCGGCGCGCCGCGCGGCGGACGCCGTCGCGGTGCTGCGCGTGTGGGTCGAGGCGCCGCGCGACGTGCGGCTGCGGCGGGGCCTGGAACGGGACGGCGTCGCGGCCCGGGAGCACTGGCTGCGGTGGATGGACGACGAGGCGGCGCACTTCGCGCGCGAACGCACCCGTGAACGCGCCGACGTGCACCTGGACGGGTTTGGCAGGATGACCTCATGACCCCCGCCGCGGACGCGCCCCGCGACCCGGTCCGGACGGACCGGACGCTGGCGCACGCCGCGGTGGCGCCCGGCGGGGCGGGCCCCGACGGCACGCCGGACGTCCCGCGCACGCCCGACGCGGCGGACCCGCTGCGGTTCGTCGCCGTCCCGGCGCGCACCTGGTACGCCCGGGACGTGCACACGGTCGCGCGCGACCTGCTCGGTGCCTACGTCACGACCACGTCGCCCGACGGCGAGGTCACGGTGCGGCTCACGGAGGTCGAGGCCTACGGCGGCTCCGACGACCCCGGGTCGCACGCGTACCGCGGCCGCACCGCGCGCAACGCCGTGATGTTCGCCGAGCCCGGGCGGCTCTACGTGTACCGGCACCTCGGTCTGCACCACTGCGTCAACGTCGTGTGCGAGGCGACGGGGAAGGCCGCCGCGGTGCTGCTGCGCGCGGGCGAGGTGGTCTCGGGCGCCGAGCTCGCGTGGACGCGTCGCGAGCAGGTCGGCGTGGTCGACTCCCACCGCCAGCTCGCACGCGGTCCCGCGCGTCTCGCCGTGTGCCTCGGCGTCGACCGCTCCTGGAACGGCGAGGACGTCACCGAGGCCGGTGGGCGCGTCGTGCTGCACCGGCACGAGGGCCCGGTCCTCTCCACCCAGGCGAGCGGCCCCCGCGTCGGCGTCTCGGGGCCCGGCGGCGACGCCGGTCGGCACCCCTGGCGCTACTGGCTCGTCGGCGAGCCGACCGTCTCGGCCTACCGGCCCGCCTACCGCTCGGCGGGCGCGCGCGCCGCGTCCGGCGGCTATCGCCCGCCGGCGTCGGAAGACGTCCCGTGACGGGACGACGACGTCGGCCGCGCCGCGGTGGCCCGCGGACCCTCGCCTGATCACCCCCAGCCGCACCCGCGTGCGGCCCCCGACCGGAGACCTGACGTGACCCACATCCTCGACGAGCTCGCCTGGCGCGGGCTCATCGCCAGCACGACCGACGTCGACGCCCTGCGCGAGGCGCTGTCCGACGGACCCGTGACCCTCTACTGCGGCTTCGACCCCACCGCGCCGAGCCTGCACATCGGCAACCTCGTGCAGATCCTCACCGTGCGCCGGCTCCAGGACGCCGGCCACCGCCCGATCGCGCTCGTCGGCGGTGCCACCGGCCTCATCGGCGACCCGAAGATGACGGGGGAGCGCACGCTCAACTCGCGCGACGTCGTCGCCGGGTGGGTCGAGCGGATCCGCGCGCAGATCGCACCGCTGCTGCGGTTCGAGGGCGACAACGCCGCGACGATGGTCAACAACCTCGACTGGACGGCGCCGCTGTCGGCCATCGACTTCCTGCGCGACGTCGGCCAGCACTTCCGCCTCGGCACGATGATCGCCAAGGACACCGTCGCCCGCCGGCTCGCGAGCGAGCAGGGCATCTCCTTCACGGAGTTCAGCTACCAGGTGCTCCAGGGCATGGACTTCCTCGAGCTGTACCGGCGGCACGGCGTGACGCTGCAGACCGGCGGCTCCGACCAGTGGGGCAACCTGCTGTCAGGGGTCGAGCTGATCCGCAAGGTCGAGGGCGTCGGCGTGCACGCGCTCACGACCCCGCTCATCACGAAGGCCGACGGCACGAAGTTCGGCAAGACCGAGTCGGGCACGGTGTGGCTCGACCCGGAGATGACGACGCCGTACGCCTTCTACCAGTTCTGGCTCAACGCGGACGACGCCGACGTGCTCGGCTACCTCAAGGTGTTCACGTTCCGCACGCGCGAGGAGATCGACGCGCTCGCCGAGGCGGTCGCGACCCGGCCGGCGGCCCGCGAGGCCCAGCGCGCGCTCGCGTACGACGTCACCGCGCTCGTGCACGGGGCGGCGGCGGCCGACGCGGTGGTCGCGGCGTCGCAGGCGCTGTTCGGCCGCGGCTCGCTCGCCGACCTCGACGAGCGCACGCTCGCGGCCGCGGTTGCCGAGCTCCCGACCGCGGCGGGGAAGGTGGGCGACCTCGTCGTCGACCTGCTCGCGGCGACGGGCGTCGTGAAGAGCAAGTCCGAGGCGCGGCGCGCCGTGGCCGAGGGCGGGGCGTCGGTCAACAACGTCCGGGTCGAGGGCGAGGACGCGACGCTCACCGAGGCCGACCTGCTGCACGGGCGCTGGGCGGTGCTGCGCCGCGGCAAGCGCACGCTCGCGGTGGTCGACACGCGCGCCTGAGCACCGCAGCACGCGTGGTCGGCCCCGCTGCCGGCCGACCCTGAGGCCGGGTCCGCACGTCCGTCGAGGGCGTCGGACCCGGCCTCACGTGCAGCCGGGGGGACCGTTTGCGCAGGTCAGAACGCAGATCGGGGCTGGTGACCGCCGTCACGCGCCCACCGATTTGGCGTTCGCCGCAACATCCGCGTAATGTTCTCGAGGTCGCCCGGCAGGGAGGAACGGACACGGAGCCGGATCCGCAAGGATCCTGGATGTGGACGGTCCCGCCGGCGGCCCAACCCGATCAGATCGCAGGGAGTTTCGTGCGCCCTGGGCCCGGTCGGGGCCCTGGACCGGCGGTCCTGGATCAGCTCGAACAGAGCGGTTCCGAACGGCCGGGAGATAGGGTAGAGTGGTGAAGCCCCGAGCGGGAAAACGCAAGGGGAAACAACAAGCCTCTCAGTCAGGGTCGAAAGATCCTGGGGAGATGCGCGTCTGTTCCTTGAGAACTCAACAGTGTGCCAAGTAGTCGATGCCATATGGCCTCGCTCGATGTTGTCGGGTGGGGTTTGTTGGTTGAGATCG
>Ga0207868_1000677_pt1 | contig 31633 bp, 24 predicted proteins | sample Passage237B_FD_187370 | JGI IMG/M metagenome (GOLD analysis project Ga0207868, IMG submission 187370) | Cellulose adapted compost microbial communities from Newby Island Compost Facility, Milpitas, CA, USA - Passage2 37B (SPAdes) (version 3) ... | reverse complement strand
GCTTGCCGATCCAGTCGAGGACCTCGCCGCATTCTTTCGGATATTGCGCCTCGATCTCGATAAACTTTCGCCTCACGTGGGCCCAGCAGTGCGCGAGCCCAAATCGCTCCCCTTGCTTATAGCTTCGCGTACCTAGTGGCTCTGCTGTTCATTTTCGCGCGGAGATCGGCGGGAACGTCGATGATGCGTCCATGGCGGCGAACCCGTCAAACACTCAGACCTGAACGGCGGCGGACCAGTATAGACTTTGGGTCAACGGCTCGCTGATCAGCGAAACCGGCCCTTCCTGGCAGACCGCGGAGACGTACACGATCACGCTCCATGCGCGCCCCTATCAGGCGAACGTGATCGCCATCGAAGCGAAGAAGGTCGACCCATCGGAAGATGGCCTTGATCGCGGGGTCATCGCGGCGAGCACGCTTGGAAATGATGTGCTCGTGACGGACGCGTCTTGGGTCGGTTACGAGGGCAGCGTCCTTCCCGCGTCTTGGGTCCAAGCGGACTACGACATGGGCTCGTTCATTCCGGCGGTGAGCTACGGCGATCATGGCACGCTCGCTCCCTGGGGCGAGGTGGACGCGAGTTTGAACGGCGCGGAGTGGATTTGGAGCTCCGGCGCCGACGGGGCCGCCGGACAAAAGAGCGACGATCAGACCCTCTATCTGCGCCGGACGTTCTACCTAGCCTCGGGCGAGGTGTTCCTCGACGTTCCGTCGACCTGTGAGTGAGAGGTGCTCTCGTGTACGTTGGCGCCATGTCGGATTTCGCTCGCCTTCAGGCATCCCTGGGTCGGACGCTTCGAGCGTCTGTCTTTGTACTTGCCCTTCTCAGCTCTGGCTGCGGCGTTACGCTGCTCGACCAAAGAGTAGAAGGCGAAGCCAAGGAGTGGCACTTGGCTGTGACCAAAATCCTGGATGGGCCGGACGAGACCATTTACGGCCCCTATCGGATGATGGCCGGCCCGGGGCATCGCTTCCTGCACGTCTACGTTGCGCTCAAAAACCTCGGGGATCACACGCGCGGCTGGAACTGGCGGCGCTGTGGGCTCGACTACGGGAGCGAGGAATATCTTCCGGTCCTCGCGATGCCGGTGACGATGACGTACGCGCCCATGGACGATAAGTTCAAAGACAATGTCTTTCGCGGGGAAGAGATTGAGCGTCGCGTGGTCGTCAACTACCCCGCCGGGGATACCCTGCCGACGCGGCTGAAGTGCGGCGATATCGTCCTCCCGCTCCGACTCAACCAATGAGCGAGGCGCTGCGCCGCTTGTAACAGCAGGGCGCGCCTTCAGCAGTGCACTCAAAAGTGCATTTGGTAGCCGAGCCATTCGGCTCCGCTCAACGGCAGCGCGGCGCTTTGTTGTACTTGAGCGTCCGCTTCGCCCTGGCGAATGCGTTCGGCAAGGACCACGTTGTAGCGTTCGGCGAGCACCATAGCCTCGTTCGCCGAGGCCACGGGTCGCCAGATCATGTTCCCAGTGCCGGACATCACGAGGCCTCCGACAATGAGGGAGCCTCCGAGCACGAGGCCAGTCGTCGTCACCTCGTTGTTGCTCCGAAGTGCCATGGGCATGAAGATCCCGACGAGCATCACGATACTCCCGCCCAGGGAGAGGACGGTGGACCAGGTGTTGATGGACCTTTGCTTCCGCGCGAGCTCAGGCTCGCCGACTCGCTCGAAGAAGTCGGAGTAGCTCAAGTCGTATCGATACTTTCCAACCACAGGGACCCAGACCGCATGGCGAACAATCGGAATCCCCACGATCGCGAAGCGATTGCTGCGCACTTCGATGAAGTCGAGCGCGTTGAGGTCGTAGGTTTCTTCCGGGGTATCGCCCAGTTCAAGCTCGACGGGAGGAATCGCTCCTGTCTGGGCTCGGCAGAGGTTGGGTGCCAGCAGTTGCGCCGCCAAAGCGATCGCAGCGATTCCAGCTCGACGAGGGTCGTTTTGCCAGCAGGCATGGCTACCTCCGCAGCTCGTAGCGAATTCCATGAGGCGCGCACTATATCGCTCTGAGGGCGAAGGTAACTATTGAATGTGCGCGACCGAGCGCACCTGAGCGGACAATTCCGCTCTCCGAGCGCTCATTGCCGCCCCTCAGGTGCGCACCGTGGACAGGGGGTGCTCGTTCCCTGTGAATCGGGTGTTAGCGCGGAGCGCTCGGGTTCGTTTGGGCGAAGAGCCAGGGCCAGAGGCCCGGTTCGAGATAGGGGCTGCTCCAGAGCGCGTCGTCGTGACCGGCGCCGGTGTACGTGGTGAGCCACGCGCAGCCATTTTGGCTTGAGAGCAGGTCGATCGCGCTCACGGTGTCCGTGTAAGGATTCGTGTAGTCGTCTTTGGCTCCGAAAGCCCAGACGGGCAGCTTCGCTTCGGCGATGGGAGCCAAGAACTGGTCAGCGGGGGGATGCCCCGAGACGGGAAGAATAGCCGCGAAGAGCTCCGGGCGACGGCTCGCAAACTCCCAAGTGCCACCGCCGCCCATGGAGTTCCCGGTGAGGTAAACCCGCGTCGGGTCGATGGGGTAGTTCTTGATGACGTGCTCGAGGAGCTCGAGGGCCGTTCCGCCGGCGACCGACGGCTGCGCTTGCACTTGGTAGTGGGCGCCGCCAGCTGAGGACCACTCATTGCTTCCGAAGGTGCAGCCTTCGTTCTCGCGGCAATGGGGCAGGAGGATATACGTGGGGAAGGCGGCGCGGTTCGTTTCGGTGAGCAGGCCATTTTTCGAGCCGAGCAGGTACTGGGCCACGTCGACCATGATGTTCCCGTCGGTGACCTCGCGGCCGTAGCCGCCGTGAAGAACGAGCAGGAGCGGGAACCCGGCGCTCGGCTTCTCGGCTCCCGAGGGCTCATAGAGGTGATAGGGAAGCGAGCCGCGGGTGCCCACGAAAGGCGTCTCTTTTTTGATGAGCGCGCTGTAAGCGTTCTTGGAGACAGCGAGAGCCCGATCGCCTGCGGGAGCTTTTTGTTCCGCGGGAGGAGGCTCAGGGCACGCTGTGCGAGGCATCGGTTCGGTCGACAGAGTTCCGCCGCTTGCGCTTGAACCGCCGTCGGCGGTTGTTCCTCCCGCGCTTGTTCCCCCTGCGGAATTGCCGCCGACACTGGCTCCCCCCGAGCCGGTCTCCACGGTGCCGCCCGCGGCATTTCCGCTTCCGCCGTCGGCTCCCGGTGAGCTACCGCCCGTTTGTGGCGGGCCCTCGTGGCCGGGAGCGCCCCCGGTTTCGGAGCTGCTTTCGCCCCCCGAGGCTCCGATGGGACCGCCGGGGTCAGGGGAGCAGGCAAGGGGAGCGCAAAGGAGGGCGAGGACAAGGAAGGGAATGCGGGACATGAAATCGAGGAAGAGGCCAGGGACGAGCTGTCGCGAGTGAGAACGGGTAAGGGTGACAGGAGAGGGCTCTTTCGACATCTCATAAAAGCACGGGAGCATTGCTTCGGCGGCGGCCCGCCAAGCGAAACGCGCGCAGTCGGCATTCGAGCAGCTCAAAGCAGCGCCCCCCGAGAGGCGGCCTCAGCGCGGGAAGCGTTGTATGGTCGGCTGCGATGGCAGCTGTGGCGGAACATTCTCCTGAGCTGGATGGGTTTCTGGGGCTCCTGCATTTTGCGGCGGACCCCCTCGGAGTCCTCGAGGAGGCGCGGCGCCTCCATGGTCCCTTCGTGACCTATAGGCAGGGCCCGCAGGTGGTCTACCTCGCCTTCAGCGCCGAGCTCACCGATGAGCTCCTCGTGAAGTGCTCCGATCGGCTGGAGAAGGACCAGTTTACGAAGGCGCTCCGTCCGATCTTGGGCCTGGGGCTTCTCACGAACGAAGGAGCCTCTTGGAAGAAGCAGCGCAAGCTCCTCGCGCCTTCCTTTCAGCCGCGGCACATCGAGCGCTTCGCGGAGCTGATGGTCGACACGACCGCAGAGCTCACCGCCACGTTGGGTGATGACGAAGTGCGCAGCGCCCACCACGATATGATGGGCCTGACGCTCGAAATTGTGCTCCGAGCGCTCTTCGGAACGAACGCCGTGCGCGGCGATGAAATCGGGCGCTGGCTCGAGATCATCATGGACGATTACCGACGTCTCACGATGTCCTATCGGGCGGCGTTTCCATGGTTTCCGTTTCTGTCACGAATTCGCTTCGGACGCATGAGGAACAAGCTGCGCGCGGTGGCACTCGAGGTCATTCAGCGGCGTAGGCAGGCGCCTCTGACGGACGATATGCTCTCGCGACTCCTCGAGGCGCGGGACGATGCGGGCGTCGGCATGAGCGATGAGCAGCTTGTGGACGAGTGTCTGACCGTGATGCTCGCGGGACACGAGACCACCGCCCTCGCCCTTGGTTTCGCGCTGCACACCCTGGCGAACCGACCGAAAGTGCGTGCACAGGTCACCGAAGAGCTCGATCGAGTGCTCGGTGGAAGGAAGGCGACGTTGGCTGATGTTCCTTCTTTGACCGTGACGCGCGCGGTCGTGAAGGAGACGCTCAGGCTGTATCCGCCCGCTTGGGCCGCGGGACGGGAGGCCATGGCCGACTTCACGCTCGGAGGAGTACCGATCAAGAAGGGCCAGCAGGTCGTGGTCTCGCCTTGGGTGGTGCACCGCGATCCTGCCTACTTCAAGGAGCCCCATGACTTTCGTCCGGAGCGCTGGTGGAACGGAGAGACCGACGCGCTGCCGAAGGGGGCCTATTTCCCCTTCGGCGCGGGCCCGCGGGTTTGCATTGGGCAGCATTTTGCCGAACTCGAGGCCCTCTTTGCCCTGGCGACGTTGCTGAGCTCCCACGAGGTCATCGGCTCCGCGCATCCGGAGCTCAGGTTCAGCCCGTCGGTCACCCTGCGCCCCGCCGACGACATATCGCTCCACTTTCGAAGGCGCGCTCGCGCAGGCCAGCCGCCGCTCCGGGAGGCATCCTGAAGCGGCGGTTTGACGAGGGCTCGGTCGGTGGTACCCCCGGGAACATGGCTCGTCCCTTCGCGCTCCTGGCCCTTTCCCTCCTAGCTCTCGCTGGTTGTCGAGAGCCCGCCGCAGCAGCCACGGAAACGGGAGCGGCCCCGCCGAGCGCGGCGCCCAAGGAGCAGGAGCTCGCCGCTGGCGACGCCAAGAAGGCGACGCCGCAGGCGCAGGGGGTCGCGCGCGTAGGCCAGGAGGCGCCGGACTTTGAGCTGAGCGACCTCGACGGGAAGAAGGTGCGGCTCCGGGACTACCGGGGAAAGGTCGTGGTTCTTGAGTGGTTCAACCCGGGTTGTCCCTTTGTGCGCGCGTCGCACACGAAAGGATCGCTCGTCGATTTGGCGGCTCGCCTCGAGAAGAAGGGGGTCGTCTACCTCGCCATCAACTCGAACGCCCCCGGAAAGCAGGGGCACGGAGTGGAGGAGAATCGCAAAGGGGCGCGCCAGTTTGGGATGAAGCACCCGATTCTGCTCGACGAAAGCGGACAGGTAGGACGGGCGTACGGGGCGACGAACACGCCCCACGGTTACGTGATCGACGCGCAGGGGACGCTGGTCTACCGCGGCGCCGTCGACAATTCGCCGGACGGCGAAGGCGAGTCTCCTGAGGGCGGGTCCCTCGTCCGTTATCTCGAGGACGCGGTCGTCTCGACGCTCGCGGGGCAGCCGGTGCGCGTCCCCGAGACGAAGGCGTACGGCTGTACCGTGAAGTACGGCTCCTAGAGCGATCGGAGCGGCAGAGAGGCAAGTCCGGCGCGCCCAGCTGGGCTCAGACGCGCGGCGGACGGCTGGACGACGATGCTGACGACGGTGACGGCGATGCCCCAAGATCGCCGCGACGACCCCGACGACGCGCTCAGGATGAAGCCAGGTTGAAAGAGGGGTTGCGGGATGGAGGAGCGCTCGGTGAGGGAAGCCGGGCGCCCCGATCATATCACGGGAGCTATTGATGGGTGTGCAGGGCACAGCTCACGAGATGTGAGAGTTGGGCCGGATTCGGGCCTTTCCTCTGGATGGCATGCTTTCTGCTCTTGTCGACCCGTACGGCTTCTGCATCGCGGGATGGCTTGAGAGTTCCTCGGTAGATCAAGCATCGGGTTCGATTCCCGGAGAAGCCCCCAAAAGCGCCCGAGGCTGGGCGCTCAAAGAACCATGACCATTGTCGTTGTATTGCTTGTGAGCGCAGTGTTGGTGATGTCCCTCGTAGCTCTCGCCGCATATTGGGTGATGCGTGCGGCGTCGGCGTTTGAGCGAGAGGAGCGCAGGGAAGGCGCTCGTTCGGCTCGGGTTCCTTACCTGAGGCTTGCGCGTTCGGTTTCCTGAACGCGAGGGGGGGGCACAAAAAAGTTCGACCGAGAGGAGCTGGAGCTCGTCTCGGTCGAACGTCTTTTCGGCTGGCGCGACACCCGCTCAGGGCGCTCGCATCGCGCCAGTTTTCCTTACTCTGCGGCAGCGGGCTTGAGGGCGACCGGGTCGCTTGCAGCGACGTGTTTCATGCCTGTCGCTTCGGCGATAGCCGCTTCGAGCTCGCCCTCGCCCCGATCGATCGTCTTCTTCTTGCGAATACGTCCGAGGAAGTCGCCGATGTCATCCGTAAAGCTGTGGATGACGGGCACAGCGAGGAGGGTCAGCAAGAGCGAGAGCGTCTGACCGCCGACCACGATGCTCGCGGTGGCCTTGTTGAAGCCCGAACCGATGCCGTGGGAGAGCAGGAGCGGGAGCATACCGGCTACGAAGGCGATGGTGGTCATCAGAATCGGACGGAGACGGTCGCGGTTCGCTTCCATGAGCGAGTCGAAGCGGCTCCTTCCGAGCCTGCGCAGATGGTTCGCGTGGTCGACCTGCAAGATGCTGTTCTTCTTCACGACGCCGAACAGAACCAAGAGACCGAGCATGGAGAACATGTTGATGCTCTGCCCGAAGATCTTGAGGCTCATGAAGGCGAAGGGCACCGTGAGCGGAAGCGAGCTCAGAATGATGCCTGGGTAGAGCCAGGACTCGAACTGGGCCGCGAGGATCAGGTACATGAAGATGAACGCCATGCTCATCGCGATCAAGAAGCCGCGGCCGGTCTCTTCCTGAGACTTGGACTGGCCCGTCGCGGTGAGCGAGTAGGTGTAGGGCAGCTTCGACTCGTTGAAGACCTTCTGCATGATGGCGCTGACGTCGTTGTCACCGAAGCCAGGCGCCGCGTTACCGAGCAAGGTAATCTGGCGCTGACGGCCGTAGCGGTTGACCCGCGAGGGACCGACGCCGTCGTTCCAAGTCACGACCGACGAGAGCGGGACGCTCCCGAACTTCGTGGAGGGGACGGTGATGAGCGCGAGGGAGTCGGCGTTCGAGCGGAACTTCTCGTCGGCTCGGATTCGGATCTCGTACTCTTCGCCCTGCTCCGGGAACGTCGACGCCTTCACACCGGCCACGAGCATCTGCAGCGTCTGAGCGACGTGCTGAACCGTGACGCCGAGATCGGCGGCGCGATCGCGATCGATGCTGACCTGGACCTCGGGGCGGCCGGGGAGGTTCGTCGTATCGACGTCCACGGCTTTTCCGCTCTTCTTGAGCTCGTCCGTGATGCGGTTCGCGGTCTCGGTGAGCACGTCGAAGTCGGGGCCCGTGAGCACGTACTGGACGCGCTGCATGTTCGAGCCCACCGCAAAGTCGGGCACCTCCGCGACGCTGATCCGGAGATCACTCGGCAGCTTCGGAATGACCTCCTTACGGGCCATGTCCATCAGCTCGAACTGGGACAGCTGGCGCTGGTCCGGGTCGGTCAGATCGACATAGACCTGCGCAAAGTTGCGCGTGAGCTGATCGTCTTCGGCGACCGTGATCAGGGTGTGCGTGACAGAGGGGAGCTGCTTGAGCAGCGCCGCGGCCCGTTCGGCGATCAGGAGCGACTCTTCGGAGCTCGTGCCCTCGGGGGCGCGGATCGTCATCTGGAACTTCGCCTTGTCATCGAGGGGCAAGAACGAGCCCGGAAGCGACTTCGCGACGGGGACACAAGAGCCCATCACGAGGGCACATGCGAGCGCCACGACCCAGCGGTTCTTCAAAGAGAACCGAAGCATCGACATGTAGAGCCGCTCGATCGGGCGGTAGAAGACGTCGACCGCGCGGGTCAAAATGCCCGGTTCGGCGTGGCTCGTCAGCATGCGCGCCGACATCATGGGCGTGAGCGAGAAGCTCACGATCAAGGACACGCCGATCGAAAACGCCATCGTGTAACCGAAGCTCTTCAAGAAGCGCCCAGGAATACCGCCGATGAACGCGACCGGGATGAACACGGCCATGAGCGACAGGGTTGTCGCCAAGACCGCGAAGCCGATCTCCTTGGTCGCGAGCACCGCCGCCGGGAACGGCTTCATGCCCTTCTCTTCGATGAAGCGGATGATGTTCTCGAGCACGACGATCGCGTCGTCGATGACGATACCGACCGCCAAAGCCAGCGCGAGCAGCGTAATGTTGTTCAGGGTGTAGCCCTGAGCCCACATCAGGCCGAAGGTTCCGATGACCGAGATCGGGATCGAGACAGCGGCGATGATGGTGCTTCGGGCGTTCCCGATGAACAAGAGCACGACGAGAGCGGCGAGGAGCGCACCCACGATCAAGTGCTCCACGACCGAGTTCACGCTGGTGCGGATGGTCTGGGAGTTGTCGCGGATGACGCTGAGCTCAACGCCGGGCGGGAGCCCTTCACGAAGGCTCGGCAGGCGCTTGTTGATTCGGTCGACGACGTCGATGGTGTTCGTGCCGGACTGCTTGACGACGGTCAGCACGACCACGTCTTGCCCGTCGTAGCGGGCGAGGCTTTCGATGGCCTCTTCGCCATCTTCCACGTCGGCGACGTCCGAGAGGCGAAGGATACGTCCCTGTTCAGCGCGCACGACCAGGTCGCGGATGCCTTCTACAGACTGGGCGCGGCCGTCGATGCGGAGCGTCAAGCTCTCGGGGCCGGTCTCGATGTTACCGCCCGGCGTCATCAGGTTCTGCGTCTTGAGGGCGTTCATGATGTCGACCGCGGTCACACCAGAGGCGCGCAACAGGACGGGGTTCATCGAGACGTTGATCTGGCGCTTCCGGGCGCCGACCACGCTCACCTTACCGACGCCGTAGACCGTCTCGAGCTGCCGACGAACGACCTTATCCGCAAGCTCCGACAACTCCCGGACGGGGCGCGTGTCGCTGCGCAGACCGAGCATCAAGATCGGCGAGGCGCTCGGATCGACCTTCATGACCACGGGCGGGTCGATGCCTTCCGGCAGATCCCGCTGGACGAGGCTGATCTTGTCGCGCACTTCCTGAGCGGCGACATCGGTGTCTTTCTCGAGGTCGAAGCGGATCACCACCTGGGACACGCCTTCGCTCGAGACGGAGGTGAGCTCGTCGACACCGGAGACCTGGTTCACGGCGCCTTCGATCTTGTCCGTGACTTCGGACTCGACTTCCTCGGGAGCCGCGCCCGGCAGAGTGGTGGTCACGACGACGACGGGAATGTCGACGTTCGGGAACTGGTCGACGCCGAGGCTCTTATACCCCACCGTGCCGAGCACGAGGATGACCAGCATCAGCACCGAGGCGAGGACGGGCCGCGCCACGCATATTCTAGCTAACCATTGCATATAACTATCCCAATCACTCTCGGGTTATTGCTGAACGAGCTGGCCATTCTTCAGGTCAGGACGGTAGACGCTGACGACCTTTTCGCCGGGGCTGACACCTCGGTTGATGACAACCTGCTCCGGGGTCTGACGTTCGACTTGCAGGACACGCTGCTCCAGCACGCCGTTGTGAACGACGAACGCATTGGGCTTCTTGTTCTGCTCGAAGACGGCCGAAGCGGGGACGGCGGGCTTCGGCTCGGTGCCAACGATCAGTCGGACGTCGGCGAACATGCCCGGCAGGAGCAGGCCGTCCTTGTTGTCGACGGTGGCGTCGACCAAGACGTCACGGGTCGCGCGGACAGCGCCACCGATGTAAGCGATTTGGCCCGAGAACTCGCGGTCGCCGTAGGCGATGGTGCGGAAGATCAAGGGTCCTCCCATCTTCACCTTCGGGAAGATGGCTTCGGGGACGCTCAGCTCGAGGTGCAGCTCGTCGGTCTCGGCGAGGGAGATGACGCGCGTGGAAGCTTGCACGTACTCGCCGACCTCGACAGCGCGCTCAGTGACGACACCAGCGAAGGGGGCGCGGATGATGCCGTCGCCGACGTTCTTGGCAGCGATGCTCGCGCGAGCCTGAGCCGCGTCGACGTTCAGCGGGTTCTTGCGGCAGCGCGCCATGACCTGCTGGTACTCGAGGTCGGTGACCGCACCTTGGGCCTTGAGCTTCTCGTACCGCTCACATTCGATGCGGTCGATTTCCTCCTGAGTGCGAGAGCTCTCGACCTGGACCTTGGCCTCCGCGAGCTGCAGGGCCGCGGCGCGGACGTCGACGCGCGCTACGATGTCGCCCTTTTTCACGCGGGTGCCGCGCTCGACGAGGGTCTCAAGGATACGTCCGGAGACGTTAGCGGCCAGGTCGGTCTCCCGGGCGCCTTTCAGCGTACCGGTCAAACGCACCTCGGCGGGCGTGGGAACAGTGGTCACCTCGACCGTCTCGACAGCCACCTTGGTGACGGGCGGAGCGGCGGGCTCAGCCTTTTTGCTGCAGGCGGCGACGAGGAGCAGAGAGCCGAGGACAAGAGCCTTGGTGGGCAGAGCAACGCGTTTCATAAGAGCACTCTTCTGGACAATGGGGGCGGGGAGGACAGACGTTTCAGGGGGTCTGGGGGGCGGGCGCCTCGGGGGCGGGGGCTTGGGCAGGCGCGTCCGCGCTGGGGGCGGGAGCGCCAGAGGCGTCGGGACTTTCGGCGGGTGCGGCCGCGCTTGGCGCGGCCGCGCTCGGCTCAGGGAGCTCGTCCGGTGAGCGGAGGGGAGCTCGTCGCATCTGCAGACGGTTCGGATCGAGCTTCTGCCCGGTCGCCGTGACGAGCTGAATGCGCGCAAGCGCGAGATCTGCATCTGCGCGCACGCGGGCAGCGTCTGCGTTGAGCGCGTCGCGCTGAGCCTGGGTCACGTCGAGCTGCGTCGCGGCGCCGGAGCGATAGCGCTCGAGGGCGAACTCGGCGGCTTTGTTGGCGGCTTCCGCCTGAGCGCGAGCGGCCTTGCTGCGGACGATACCGTTGGTGACGCGTTGATACGCCTCGAAGATGGAGTCTTCGGTGTTGCGCTTGGTGCGTTCGCTGCGGACGAGCTGAGCTTCGGCGGCCGCCTCCTGCGCGCGGCCGTTCGAATAAGCGGCCCAGTCGAGCTTGATGGCGAGCACGGCCTGAGCGGTGAAGGTCGCAACCTGACCCGTGAAGCTCGTGGCGTTCGTGAGGCGCTCGGTGACGTTCGCCGAGAGCGTGGGCAAAAGCGCGGCCTTAGCGGCTTTCCGTCCGTAGATGGCCGCTTGTTCACTTTCCTTCTGAGCACGGTCGGCGGGCGTCTCGGCGCCGGTCAGCCACTCGCTGAGCTCACCTTGGGGCTCGAGGGAGACCTCGGGGTAATCTTCGACCCGGCTCGGGCGCACGCCGCTCAGAGTCTCGAGCTGACGAGCCGCGAGGTCGCGGTTCAAAATCGCATCCGCGAGATCTTGGCGAAAGCGCTCCACGTTGGCTCGGGCGCGCTCAACATCGAGGCTGGTCGCGGCGCCGAGCTGAGCCCGCGTGTCGACGAAGCGGAAGTTGTCTTCGGCGCTGGCGACGCTCTTCTCGGCGGAATCGACCAAGGCTGCCGCACTGACGAGAAGGAAGTAGGTCCGCGCGACGGTTGTCTCGACCTGAAGCTCGGTAGCAAGTGTGGACTCCTTGGTGGCCTTTTCGATGTGGCCGGCCTGCTTGTGGCGATGGTGACCGGCGATGTCGATCAGAGGCGCATCAATCGAGAAGTACGCATCGAGCTGGTGTTGGGGAAGGATCGTCGCCATCACTGGAGGATCGGTTCCCGGAACAGCGAACTCAGCGGCGTACTGGTTGAATTGATAGACGCCGCGGGCAGAAAAGGAGGGAAGCAAACGACCGAGCGCGGTGTTGGTCTCCCATTCGCGCTGTACTTGGACCAATGCCTGCTCGCGCAGGTCAAAGTTCTGAGAACGGGCGCCGTCGAGGAAAACCTCGAGCGGTTCGAGCGCGAGCGCGGGTGACGCGCTGAGCAGGACTCCGAGCAATGCGACAGTGGTCGAGGTAAATCTCAGGAAATGGCGGCGGATGGTCATGGGATCCTTGAGGCAGCGTGACTGTGGGCTGATAGTTATGAGGATCAGGTCTGCGAAGCGAGCTCTGCTGAAGATTCAGGGGTCCTCGGCGCGGCGCCTTGGAGGATCAAGTCGACAAGGCCCCGCACGAACATCCCGCGCGGGAGCATCAGCTCCGCCGCTTCAGGGGCGATGACCTGCACCATGCAGAAGTGATGGAGTGAGCCGAGGAAACAGCGTGCTACGATTTCAGGATCAATTTTCCTGAGCCGCTTGCTTTCGACCTGTGCTTCGAAATAGTGAATGACCCGGTACATGAGGCCGCGAAACGCGGCCTTCTGAGGAGACGCCGTGCAGACCTCGGGGTTTGACCAGGTCATCATCATGAGGGGCAGGGTGATCCGCCCGACCTCGATGATTTTCTCGGCGAAGTGCTCGAGGCCCTCACGGATGTCCTGCTTCTCCATCTGAGAGATGGCGTCGCCGAGGATCCTGGCAGTTTCCTCGGGCTCGAGGTTCATCGCCTGACGGAACAGGGCGTCCTTCGTCTTGAAGTGGTGAAAGATGCTCCCTTCGGAGACAGAGGCGCGCTCAGCTACTTCTGAAGTTGTGGCTCGAAATCCGCGCTCCAGGAAAACCTCGCGCGCGACCGCCAGGATTCGATCCACGTCGACGGTCGGAGGCCGGCCGCGACCGCGCGTACGCGGCTCGGGAGGGTGGGCGTCGTCCGACGAGTTCATCGGACTATTTATTGAGTCGCCGCTCGGTAATGTCAAGAACGAATCAAACACGGGCGGACTCTTCCGGCAAGGGCGTGACAAAAACCCACGATCTTCCTAGGCATTCCCTGAAATCGAAAAAAAACGCACAAGGTGCGCGGCCGAACGACCCGGTCGTCCAGTGGTCATCAAGAAGCGGGGAACCGCCACATTCCGCTGTAAAATTATATGTTTATTCTGGGGCCAGCAGGAGCGGCGCCCGGCCCTCCCGGGGGCCTCGCCGCCCTGGCTCTATATTCGAGTCCAGACGCGGTTAGTCCGGACGCCATGCGGCTCCCAAAATGCCGAATAGAAAGGCTTTTCGTCAGGGGTTGGGCGAATGAGAGGAGAGCCGATTCAGTCGAGTCGAGCCGCGGGGCGGTCGACCACCACTTTCACTCCGGGATCCCGCGAGGAGCTAGAGACCAGGAGCTCGTAGCGCCCCTGTGGCACTACCCAGCCTCGATCCCAGATCGCGAAGGCTCGCGGGGGAAGATGGAAGGTCGCGAGCTTCTCTTCGCCCGGTACAAGCGAGACCTTGGTGTAGGCCTCGAGCTTCTTCGGGGGACGTCCGAGGGCCTTCTGCTGATCGGCAGGAGGGACCACATACAGCTGTGCGACCTCGGCCCCGGCGCGCGAGCCGACGTTCTTGATCGGGACCGTGACGGTGAGCGAACCGTTGTCTGAGCTCTTCACGCTTGCCTCGCCATAACGGAACTCGGTGTAGGAGAGGCCGAAGCCGAAGGGGAAGCGGGGCTCGCGGCCGTATGCATCGAAGCCGCGGTAGCCAACCATGAGTCCTTCAGTATAGGGTGAGCGCCCGTGGTCGTTGACCTGGTAGTAGGGAGCGCTCGGGTGATCTTCATACTTGCGGGCGAGGGTCATCGGCAGCTTCGCGCTCGGGCTGACCTCCCCGAGGATCAGACGGGAGAGCGCCGTCCCCCCTTCTTGGCCAGGATAAAAGGCCCAAAGCAGGCCTTCGACGTCGTCGATCCAGCCTTCGAGGGAAACACCGGCGCCGGCGGTCATGATGACGACGACACGGTCGTGCTGTTTCGCGACACGCTTTATCGTCTCCTCTTGAGCCTTCGGGAGGAAGAAGCTGCGATCGGAGTCTTCTGACTCGACCAGGTCTCCCTTACGAGCCCAGTCGGGAGGCCAGAAACCTGGGAACGGTTGGCCCATGGAGTTCTCGGCGCTGTTCTGGCCATAACCGACACACACGATCGCGAGGTCAGCTTTGTCGAGCGCTTGTTTCAGCTCTTCTTCTCCGCCGAGCTTGGGAGCGTCAGTGTGGGGCGAGAGTCCGACTTGAGCGATCGCTCCGTAGAGCCCCTGGAAGTACTCAACCTTGAGCTCGTGTTTCCCTTTTGTGAGCTCAATGACTTCGGTCTGCCCTCGGGGCGCGTGCACCGTGAAATCGTCGATCCAGAGTTTTCCGTCGACGTAGACGCGAATGCCGTCGTCGGACTGAGTGACGAGGGAATAGCGCCCGCTCTTCGGGACGGTGAACGTTCCGGACCAGCGGATCGAGTAATCCTTCGCTTCCAGGCCATCGACCGGGGCTTCGCCTTCCTGAGGACGGAAGTCGATGCGATCAGTCTTCTGGGAAGCGACGGGGGCGCCTTCGAGGTTCCTCCCTGCGAAGAACTCCATCTTGAGCTCGGCTCCGGGTAGCGGCAGGCCCAGAGCGGAGAGGGGACCTTTGAGCTGAAGCCCGGGACTATGGGCCACCTCGACGCCCGGCAGAGCTTGCCGGAGGCCTTCGAGGACGCTGACCGTGTGCGTCGGGGTGACGTAGGCGCTGCCGGAGCCCGAGTAGACGGCGGGGTGCGCTGTGGGGCCGATCACGGCGACCTTGCGCAAGGAGGAGCGCTCGACCGGCAAGATGCTGGCGTTCTTGAGAAGGACTATGCCCTCCTCCGCGGCGCGCTGAGCGACCTTGCGGCTTTCGGGATCGTCTTTCGGAAGCTCGGGACGGACCTGGGGCCGGTCGAGGAAGCCTGCGCGAATGATGGTGGAAAGAATCGTGAGCACCTTCTCATCGATGACCTCCTGGCTGAGAGCGCCCGCATCCAGCAGCTGTTGCAGGTGCTCCGGGCTCATGTGTTGCCCGTAGGGCATCTCGAGGTCGATACCACCGAGCGCAGCGCCGAGAGGATCGTGAACCGAGTGCCAATCGGACATCACGATCCCCTGAAAGCCCCATTCCTTGCGGAGGACAGTCTTGAGCAGCCAAGGACTGTGGGACGCGTAGATGCCGTTGAGGAGGTTGTAGGAGGTCATGACGGCGCCGACCTCGCCCTCTTGCACGACCATTTCGAAGGCGGGGAGATAAATCTCACGAAGCGTGCGCTCGTCGATGTCGGAGCTGATGCGGTTCCGGTCCCATTCCTGGTTGTTCGCGGCGAAGTGTTTCACGGTCGCGAGCACGCCTTGTCCCTGGACGCCGCGTACATAGTGAGCGCCGATTTTTCCGGCGAGCAGCGGATCTTCTCCGAGGTATTCGAAGTTCCTGCCATTGAGCGGGGAGCGCTGAAGATTCACACCCGGCGCAAGGAGGATGTGGACTCCGCGTGCGCGACAGTCGCGGCCGATCGACGCCCCGACTTCTCGAGCCAGACTGTCGTCGAAGCTCGCGGCGAGAGCAGTGGTCGCGGGGTAGGCCGTACTCGGTCCCCAATTTCGACAGCCAAGGGGGCCATCAGCGAGCTTGATCTCGGGAATGCCGAGCCTCGGGATCGGGCGGATGAAAAAATCGCGGTCCCCGCCGATGTACGCGAGCTTCTCCTCATGAGTCATTTGAGACAGGAGCTCCAGCGCGCGCTGGCGCGCACTATTGGGCTCCGCGCTCTTCGCCTCCTTCGGGGCAGTCTGGTCCTGGGCCTTGGGAGGTTGTTCAGCGCGACAGGCGAGGACAGCGAGGAGGAGAGGCAGGCCTAGATACCGGAACGAGGACACGCCTCCTCATAGCAGACATTGTGCCTACAGAAAGCGCTTCCACTTGGAAAATCGGCTGAAGTGGCGCGCGGCAAACGGAGAGTTCTTCCGACTCTCAGTTTCTGCCGGAAAGCGATCTCTTGAGAGGAGAATCGTTCACTCGAACTGAAGTTTGGAGTCGATGAGGGCGCCCGGCGAAAACCCAGGCAGCTCCTCCTCGAGCACCTGACCGTCGATCGCTGTGAGGCGCAGGGTGAAGGCTCCGTCGCCGAAACCGTCTCCTCGAGTGAGAGTTCCGTCGGTCCCTCGCTCGAGAGCTGTAAACGACTTTTCGTTCTGCCGCTTCACCTCCACTTTGCGTAAGGGGAGTCGCGCGTTCCTGACCCAGAGGCTCGTCCAGTAAGCATGGGCCGCCTCTTGGAACTCGTAGACGATATTCCCAGCGGGAGGACAGGCGGTGAGGCGCCATTGCATGGTACGCGGGTACTCGCCCTCATGGATCGCGGCGAAGACACTTGGACTCACATCGATATCACCAGGGCTTTGGTGCACGCCGTAGGTCACAAGGCGCGCCACAATACTATTCCCCCGTTCGGTCTCGATTTCGATGCACGCATCACAGAGTGACCCGTCGGCTCCGAGCTGATTCGAAACGCCAGCAATGTACTCACCGTAAAGCCCCACGGTGTCCCTGAGCTCGCTTCGGTAGCCGCCCGCCGGTGCACAGGCGTTGTGCCAAGCGCTTTCACGAAAGTCGACGGGCCCTTCGTGGTACTGGCCTGAGTGTTTTTCGCCGAATGCGACGCCGGTTGGTTCGGGAGGAGGCCCCGCTTCTCCGCAGCCTGGCAGAGACGTGAGGGCGGCGAGCGTCATACTGATGCTGAGCTTTTTCATCGAAGCTTTCCTTCTGCACGCAATGCGACCTCAGCCAGGGAGAGATAAGGAGCGCGTCGTCTCGCGCGGTACACTTCCGTGTACCGTGCTCACAAAGTTCGACCAAGGACGGTAGAAGGCGAAGCGTAACCGCAGATTCGTCTCTAAAAGGCGGGAGCTCGACCGGGATTTGCCTGACAATGAAATGTCCGGCCACTAGTCCCTGGGAATGGAGCTCGTTTTACTCGACCCTGTCGCGGAATTTCCTGCACAGAATCTGGGGGCCCGCCGAGTGAGCGTTCTCACGGTCAGATGGCAATCGCCGCCGACGTTTCATTGCCCTGAGACGCTCGATCGCTTTGAGCCGCCTCGCCCTCGCTGACCCCTTCGCTCCTCCCTGAGTGGAGAAGCCCACTATCCGGACCCTCGTTCAAAAAGGTATCGCTCGTGAAACCCAAAGCCAGTCCCCTCCCTTTTCGTAAACTCGCCGGCGCGTGTCTCGTGCTCGGCGCTGCGTTCGCATGTGCTGAGGCGCCGGACGACGTCGGCCAGGTGGACGATGGCTTAGACGGGAGCGTGGATGGCGGCAGCGGAGGAGCCGGAATGGGCGCCGGGCCCGGGGCTGGAGGCCTAGGGAACGGCGCTGGGCCAGGAGCCGGCGGTTTCGCGGGTCCAGGCAGTGGCGGTGCGGGACTGGGGCCGGGAGCGGGCGGTTTCGCTGGGCCGGGCAGCGGTGGTTTCGCTGGCCCGGGCTCGGGAGGCTTCGGGAACTCTCCTTCGGTTGGTGGACAGCCGGGAGGAGTCGGAGGCGGTCCCGGGGGAGGAACGGGGGGCGCACCTCCTGTTGGCGCCGATGGTTTGACCGATCTGACAGCGTTCAGTCCGGTGAACTGTACGATCACGCCGACGGTCACGAACGCGTCGAGGATCCCCACGGTCGGCGTTGCGACGTTCACTGCTGACCTTCCGGGCGCCGATCGAGCTGTGATTCAGTTCGGCGAAACGACTCAGTACTCCTACGAAGCGCCGGTCGATTGGGCAGCGGACGGACACAAGACGCTGCTCCTTGGCATTCCGGCCAACACCGACGTGCACTACCGAGTCGCGGTCTTCGCGGGCAACAGCGTCTGCGTGAGCCCCGACGCGACCTACAAGAGTGGACCACTTCCGAACGGAGGACCTTCAGACGTCAACCCGATGAAGGGTCAGAGTCAGGTCGCGCCAGCGAAGGGCTTCTTGCTCTTTACGAGCGGCATGGGCGGCACCTGGGTGTGGATTGTGAACAAAGCGGGCCGTGTTGTCTGGAGTTACCAATTCAAGTCCGGCTCGATCCGCGCTCACATGTCCTGGGATGGCAAGTACATGTACAACCGGGATCTTGGGCCCTTCAACTCCGCTAACGGCGGCTCGATCAACCGCGTCGCTATGGACGGCACTGGTGAGACGACTGTCCAAACCATCGGCGGTAATCACCACGACTTCACGGTGACTCCGACGGGCATCGCGTACATCTCGAAGGAAGCCGCGGGCCAATGCGACAGGATCTACACCGCGGGGCCAGACGGATCCGGCGGGAAGATGCTCGTCGATCTCGACGTTGTTTTCGGAAAGGTCGGGCAAAGTGGCCTGGGTGGTACGATGGGTGAAAAATGCCACGTCAACGCCATCTACTACTACTCGGATCGGAAGGTCTTCTCGGTCTCCGATCGTGAGAAAGACGTGATCGCGATGTTCTCGGAGACAGGTCAATACGTCGCCTCCATCGGAAAGCAGCCACAATCACCCCTCGAGCATCACATCTTGGCACAGGGAGCGGGCTCGGATTGGCGCGTCCAGCACGGACACGACTGGTACGCGGAGAACAAGATCGTGCTCTGGAGTAACGGATCTTTTGGCGCGGGTTCGTCGAAGATCCTCCACTATACGATCAACGGTTCCAACGCGACCCTCGACTGGTCCTTCACCATGGCCGGTAACTCACCGACCCTCGGTGACGCGGTTCGGCTCAAGAACGGCAACTATCTGTTGACCAATAGCCAGAACGCGACGGTCTACGAGATCGATCCGAATCAGCAGCTCATTCAATCTATGCGCGGCTCCGGCGGATATACGACCCATCGCACGTCGCTTTACGGTCCGCCGGACTTCTAATCGAATGAGCTTGTGTGGCTCGAGTCACACGGCGGAGAAATCAGACCCCGCGGCGCGAGAGCGCCGCGGGGTTTTTCATGGGCGTTTCGGGCGCGGTGGGGAGCGAAGCGGGCGACGTTGAGCCACGGTGAGGGCTCTGCCGGGGCGCGGTGGATGTGATGGGCCGGGGCCTTCAAAAAAGAGGAGGGTCAGAGGAGCGTCCGGGAGGGCCTGAAGAGGTGTGCTGAGCGTCCGGGAGGGCCTGAAGAGGTGTGCTGAGCGTCCGGGAGGGCCTGAAGAGGTGTGCTGAGCGTCTGTCATGCGGAGAAGCGCGCAGGAAGGCGATGCGCGGAGGCGCGGCGCCCCAGCCACGGACGCGTGGCATGAGAACGCGGAGCTGAGGGCGGTGGCGCCGTGGGGCCCGAGGGGACCTCCGGCTTTGCCGGGGATGGAACGAACTCCCCAAGAGAGAGCGCTCAGGCGCTCGGGGGCGAGCGGCGAATCAGAACGAAGCGCGGAGCTCGAAATAGCCGGAGCTCAGAGCTTCACGGACCATATAGAAGAGCGTGCCTTCGGGGCCTGCGTAGATCTCACCGCCGACGTAAGCGCTGAGTCCACCGGTAATTTGGTAGCCGACCTTCGGCATGAGCGCCCATTCGCTGGTGCTGAAGTTCACGAGACCAAGTGCGGAGATCGAGAGCTTCTCTTGAAGCAGCTTCCATTCGGCACGGACCGAAGCCAAGTGTTGCACTTCTTTCAGCTGATTGAAGAGCATCTGGTTCGAGTTGAAAGTGAGATCGCTGAGCGCGAGGTTCACGTTCGGCTGACCGTCGTTCGCGTTGATAAGATCTTGGTCGCTGCCGGTGGCGAAGCGCTTCGGCTCCCAGTTGAACGTATAACGTCCGAGGTACTGGGCGATGATCATGACGTCGCCGAACTCGTGGTCGACACCGAGCACCCACTGGAGGTCGGGCTTGGGCGTGAACGGGCGTTCCTCGCGCCGAATCGGAGAGCGGAAGGCCGCTTCGCCGCGTACGCCGAGCCAATCGCCGATCGTTGTCGAGAAGTCGCCGCCGATGACGTGGTGGTTGTAGGCGGTGCGGGTGACGAAGACCGCCGGACGCTCCGGAGTCTCAGCGCCCATGCCGCCGAGGTAACTGTTATATTCGAAGCCGGGGAGCGGCGCGTAGCCGTAAAGATAGGAGACGGAGGCGTCGAACTTGTCGAGCTCGAGGTGGAGTCGGCCGGCGAAGGTGCCGCTGCCGAGACTCTGGGTCGGATAACGAGGCTCCTGGAAGCGAACGAAGCGGTTGATCTCGACGTCGGGGTAGGTCGTGGCGACGTAGAGCGGCATCCAGACGCCTTCAACGCGGAAGGGGAGCAGGTTCAAGTAGACGCGAGCGCCGATGTTGCCGAGACGACGATCGTCTTCCATCGGCGAGCGGATGCGAAAGTCGACGGCCGAGAGATTGTTCGTCGGATTGAAGGCGTCGGCGCGTCCCCAGACGACGATCTGTTTTCCGAGACGGATGTCGAAGGGACCCGCGTACAAGTTGACGTAGGCTTCGCGGAGATCGAGGAAGAGGCCGCTATCGGAGAGCTGTTGGCCGTAGCGGAAGCGCATGTCGGCGAAGGCGCTCCCCCAGGTGCCTTTGCGGATCGTCGGCTGGAGGCTGAGTTCGCCGTAGGCTGCGTTGATCCCAGCGCTGGTCCTGCCGTCTCCGGTCGGCACGACGCCGATGAACGTATCGCCGCGCACGTAGCCGCCGAGCTCAAAGGAGAGCCCGGCCGAGCTGGATTCGCTGTCGCTCGACGAGCTCGCGCTCTCGAAGAGACCGCCACCGGTGGAGACCTCGACGGACGCCTCGTCGCTGCTCGAGGAAGTGTCGTCCGAGGAAAGGGGATCCTCTCCGGGAGTGTCCTCAAGGGGACTCTCTTGCGCAAAGGCCCGGGGTACGCACAAGAGGCTGAGCGAGCCCAGGGCTGTGAGCAAAGCGAGAGAACGGCGGAGAGAGGAGGAGCGGAAAAGATTCGGGCGCATGAAAAGTGGGGGACGCTCGGGAGAATGGAGAGTGGCCCGACATCCATCGCGCCCCTCGTGACGATCGAGCCAGCCCGCGCCGCGGCCCGCGGCGCAGGAGTTCAGAGGAGGGACCTATTTACGGGCAGGTCTTGAGCGGGGTGATGTACCAGGGGGTCGGGTTACGACAGATGTTCTTCGCGCAGAGCAGCATCAAGAGATATTGATCGGTGCTTCCGGCGGGAACGCCCGAGAAGGGGACGCCCGGGTTGATCTCGTTGGTGAGCTCCGCGTCGTTCAGAGTATAGCTTGAGCCGGCATAGATGGTGCCACGCCAGAGATCGAGGGGAATGCCCTCAAGGCGGGTGAACTGTGTGCTGAGATCGACATCTCCCCCGTAGCGAGCGATCGCGATCTCCGAGATGCCATTGTTCGGGAAGGGAAGGTTCGTTCCGTAGCCGCGCGTCGCGATCGTCGAGCCCCAGTCGACGCTGATGTTGTTCGTGCCCGCGGGGACGAGCGTATCCTGGACGCTGGCGAGGTCGGGCGTTGCGGTGATGACCGTCGAGGCGTTCGTCAGCATGACCGTCGAGGGACCGGCGTCGTCGAGCGCGAAGGCTTGGATCATCTTCACGCTGTAACCGAACTTCGGATCGCCGCTGGTCACCTCGGGATTGCTCTGGAGCATCAGAGTCAGAGGCTTCGAGCCGTCGATGTAGCTGCTGAGCTGGTCGAGGGGCAAAGGCTCCTGACCGGGCAGAAGGAAGCTGCTGAGCTTCGCGGAGGTAGCGCCCGCGGTCGGGTGGTAAGCGGCGATCAGCGCGTTGCCTTCGAGCTCGGGGCTGTCGGTGCTGATACCTTGGGCGACCTGCTCGATGCTGTAGGTGTCGAGCCAAACCACGAGAACGGCGTGCGTGATGTCAGCAGCGCTCACCGGGTTGCCGAACATGTCAGTGTTCACCCCGGACCAATCGAAGACGACTTCAGGATCGTTCTTCTTCATCGGCGTCGTCGGGAGGCTGACGTTTGCTTGAATCTTGATGTTGTTCTTCTCGTCCGCGAAGATCTTAAAGGGCATGTCCCCCGAACCGCAGGCGCTGTTCATTGGTTCGCCGCTCATGTCGCCGCCGGTTCCCGCCGGTGTTCCGCCCGCGCCCTGAATGGTTCCGCCGGCTCCTTGTTGTTCGCTGCCGCCAGCGGCAGGAACGCCCATTCCACCAGAGCCACCGGTGACGCCGCCGTCGTCACAGCCGGTGAGCAGCGCACTGAAAGCAGTCAGCGTTCCGAGCAGCGCCCAGGAAGTGAGTCGGGTGAGAGAAGGACGGAAGCGGGAGGGGGATGAAGAAGTCACTGCTTGATAGTCCGTATTTCAGAAAGAACGCCCGACGAAAGAAGGCGCGGTGGAAAGGAGTGTTCTGAGCTTAGAGTTCGGCCGTGATCCGGTCAAAGCAGAACTGGCCTATTTCATGGGTGCCCATAACAGTGTCCGGAAACGGCAGAACCAGGCACGGTTCATCATTTATTGGAACAAAGTCCGAGACCATTTTGAGAAAAGCGCGACGCGCATTCGTGGAAGCGGCTTCACGTTGCACGCGGCCGAAGGCGTCGTCGCCTGCCTCATCTTTCATGACACGCTCTGCGATGATGATGAAGCGATGAGTGTCTCAGATTCTTGTCACCCGGAAAACTTGTGCCCTCGTAGAAACTGCGAAGAAACGGCTGAAACCGTGGCCTGGGCGCTAGCGTAAATCAGTCTGATGCGCTGACCTCTTCGTCTCCGAGGACCCAAAGTGAACCAGACCTTCCTTCGATTCAGTCTTGTTGCGTTAGTTGTTTGTGCCAGTGGTGTCGCTTCGGCGCAGGGGCTCTACGCAGGTTCGAAGGGCGCTCGCGTCGCGGGGCGCGCCGGAGCATTCGTCGCCAAGGCGGATGACCTCTCCGCCATCGAATACAACCCGGCGGGCCTTGCTCGCCTCGAGGGCTGGACGGTTCAGATCAGCAATCGCTTCTCTTACAACGAGGTCATTTTTGATCGTGCACCGGCCACGGATGCGAGCGGCGCGCCGATACGTTTCGACCGGGCCTCCAACACGCGCCCCTTGCAAGCTCTCGATCCATTGCTGGCAGTCGGTTACGACTTGGGGCTGAGAGACTTCGGATTTGCGCTCTCCATTTATTCTCCTCCGGGGACGGCCCGTGTCGGCTTCGACGAGACCCAAGGAGAAATGTCGGCGCGCCCGAGCGGTCCCGCATATATGATGGTGGGCCGTGAGGCGGAGCTTCTGAAGTACTCCCTGAGCGCAGCCTACAAGTTCAAAGATCTGTTCGGCGTCGGGCTCAGCGCCCAGCTCATGCACGTACCGAAGCTCGACTATTCGCTGCTTGTGCAGCCGATCACGAGTCGCGGCGGCGTCGGCAATCCCGTTTCCAGCGGACTTGACGTCCGCTCGGAGGTCTCCGCCTCCGCTTTCCCGATCTTTCAGCTGATTCTAGGCGGATGGTTCAAGCCGGCGCCGTGGCTCGAAGTGGGCCTTTCGGGTCAGGTGATCCCGACGACGATTCGAGCCAATGGCACGATCGAGCTGACGCGGCTCGCAGGAGAACAAGAAGTCGCTCTCACGCGCGACGGGGCTTTGGCGAATGACGTGCAGATGGTGATCCCTTTGCCGTTGATGCTGCGGGGTGGTGTTCGCTACGTGCACGAGAAGAACGGAGAGCCTCTCTTCGATGTCGAGCTCGACGTCAGCTACCAGAACTGGTCGCGGGTCCAGAACTTCGCCCTCGACTCACGCGGCTTGGTCGGCACGCTCACCGGTTTCGCCGTTCCGATCAACACGGTCATCATCGAAAAGGCCTGGCGTGATAGCTTCACGCTCGCGCTCGGCGGCGACTACCATTTGCTTCCCGAGAAATTCACGGTGCGGGCTGGATTGGGCTACGATTCAGCGGTCGCAGACGCTGGGTATACGACCCCCGATTTTGCCACCGGACATCATCTCACGGGCGGCCTCGGCGCATCATTCTTCTTCGGAATTCTCGAGCTCGCCGTCGCCTACAACTATCGCCACCAAATCCCGGTGCGTGTCGCGGAGACCGACGGGCGCATCACGCAGATCAATCCGCGGGCCTGTGAGATGGGCACAGGGGCGGACTGTATGACCGTGGAGCCGGGAGGGCCCTCTCCAGTCGTCAACATCGGCAAGCACCAGGCGTTTTCGCACAGCCTGTCCATCGACGGGATTTTCAGGTTTTAAGAGCTGGCTTCTTTCCGCTGACCACCCGATCGCGCCGGCCGTAGTCGCGCGTCAACTCGACGTCGACGAAGCCGGCGCTCTTGAACAGCTCTTCTACGGCGGGGCCTTGATCGGCCCCGATCTCGACCGCCAAAACGCCCCCCTGGGTCAGATGTGGCGGGGCACCTTTGACGAGGGCGCGATAGAAGTCGAGACCGTCTTCGCCGCCGTCGAGGGCCATGCGCGGCTCGAAGTCGAGGATGCCTTTGTCAAGGGTCGTGAGCTCTTCGCGGGAGATGTAGGGGGGATTCGAAACGATCAGCTCGAAACGTTCGGCGGGCTTCAGCGCGCTGAACAGGTCGCTTTGGAGGAGGCGGAAGCCCCAGACCGCTCCGAGGCGGAGCGCGTTGTCTCTTGCCACGGCGAGGGCGTCTTCGCTTTTGTCGAGAGCGGTGACCTGCCAAGTGGGACGTTCGCGAGCAAAGGTCACGGCGATCGCGCCGCTTCCGGTTCCGACGTCGAGGGCTCGTCCGGCCAGACTCCGCGGTCGCGTGCGGGCGAGCGCCACATCGACGAGCGTTTCGGTCTCGGGACGTGGGATGAGGACCCTTCGATCGACCCGAAACTCGCGACCGTAGAACTCCTTTTTCCCGAGGATATACGCGGATGGTTCACCGCTTCGGCGCCTTTCGATCAGGGCGCGAAAGCGGGCGAGCTCGTCCTTCTTCAGGGGACGGTTTGCGTCGAGCAGGAGCTGCATGCGGCTCATCTGAAGCTCATGGCCGAGCAAGAGCTCAGCTTCGAGCCGCGGAGCCTCAAGGCCGCGTTTGCCGAAGTCTGCGGCGGCGAAGGAGAGGACCTTGGCGATGGTCCATTGGGGCTCGGTCTGCGCGGGTTCCATGAGCAGGGCGGCTCGCTCATAACCCGAAGAGCTCGAAAAATCTCTCAGTCGCAAGGAGACGGCTGGGGGCAGGGCTCTCCCGTCGCTGGATTGAAATACAGCGGCGGAAAATAGGCGATCCTGCCGCCGTCCTTGGAGCGCTCGGCCTCGGTGCGCGGGCGCGCGTAGCGGCAGCCTTCGCTGGGCACGACCCAGGCGCCCGGTGTCCAGACCCATTCGGTTGCGCCGCCGATCGAGAGGGTCGCGCGAGGCCGGTAGTAGCCGTCTTGCCAGCGGCACTCGCTGTTGCGCCGAATGGGCAAGACTTCGACGCGGGCCGGGGGCGGCAGGGAGGTCACAGTCGTTCCCACAGCACTCTCGGGCATGGGTGCTTCCCGAAGCAGTTGGGTGCCGCCGCCGCAACTCGTGACAAAGGAGGAGACGACGCTCATGGCGAGCCCGAGGGCAGACCTTCGAAGCGAGGTGCCCGGATGCAATGCGGTGCAGAGAGCGAGGTGGGCCGGGGCGAGCTTCATGACTCAAAGCAGGAAGAGTTCTTGAAAATAGAGGGTCAGCTCATCATGGAAGAGCAGAGCCTCGAGCATCGCGAGCGCCAAAAAAGGACCAAACGGCATGCGCGCACGGGCCCAGCTTCCGTCGGGTTCCTCGCCGATGGGGTCGAGGGCGATAGCTTCCTCGAGCAGTCTGCGTTCTTCGCCTTCTGCCTGTTCAACGAGGGCGGCGAGCTCTTCGCGCTCTCTCTGGACAGCTTCGGGCTCCTCGATACCGCCTCGCGTGAGGAGCAATGTCAGGGCGACGAGAGTGCCCTGAATGGCCGCGGCAAACAGCACGAAGAAGACTCCGAGCCAGCCGAACCAGGCGCCCGAGGCAGCGAGCAACTTGGCGTCGCCGAGCCCCATGCCGGGGCGTCCCCGGAGCTTCTCGTAACCCCAGATGAACGGCACCCAGACGAGCAGGAAGCCACTTGCGCTCGCGATCGCCGCGTCCAGGACGGAGACCTCCGGCCGAACCGTTGCGCTGAGTAGTCCGACCCCGAGCCCACCGAGCGTGAGGGAGTCGGGCAAGATCATGAACTCGAGATCGATGAAGGTGAGCGCGATGAGGCCGAGGGCCAAGCTGAGATAGAGCGCGAACAAAAGGAGCGCGGTCGTCAGGGGCAAGCCGCGGCCCGAGAGCTTTTGGAAGTAGATCGCTACCGCGGCGGCGCCGCCGATGGCTTCCACGATCGGATAGCGCGCGGAGATGGGCGCGCCGCAGCAGCGGGCACGACCGCGCAGGAGAACCCAACCTAAGACGGGCACGTTGTCGAAGGCGCGGATGGGCGCGCCGCAGGCGGGACAGTGGGAAGCGGGGAAGGCAATCGACATTTCCCGCGGGACGCGATGAATGACGACGTTCAGAAAGCTGCCAAACAGCAATCCGAGCGTCAGCGCGAAGCCGACCGGGATGAACGGGGGGAGCTGGTCGAGCAACCGGGAGCATTAACCCATACGCGGGCTCGGGGCTCAAGGAACGCCCCGTGGACCAGGCGCCTGGGCGCGGGGAGTCTGATTTTCGCGAGGCGCCGCTTGGACGCGCCGGGACGGTGCGACTATGGAGGCGGCATGAGCATCAAGCAGGAGGATCTGAAGTTCGATTCAGCCGGGCTCATCCCCGCGATCGCCCAAGACTGGCTCACCGGTGAGGTGCGCATGATGGCTTGGATGGACCGAGCGAGCCTCCAGGCGACCCTTGAGACGAAGCGCGCCACCTTCTTCAGCCGCTCGCGGCAGCGGGCTTGGGTCAAGGGCGAAGAGAGTGGAAACTTCCTGCACGTGCGCGACGTGTACGCGGACTGTGACGGCGACACGATCCTCGTTTTGTGCGAGCCGGTCGGTCCCTCTTGCCACACGGGGCGGCGCAACTGTTTCTTTCAGCCTCTTGCGGAGTCGACCCCGGAGGAGGAGCCGCTCGCTGCGCCCATCCTGGCGCGGCTTGAACGAATCCTCATCGATCGGCAGTCGAGCACTGAAGGCAAGAGCTACACGAAGAGCCTCTTGAGCGCGGGCCCCCCGAAGATCGGCGCGAAGGTGCGCGAAGAGGCCGACGAGTTTGCGCGTGCTCTCGAAGGAGAGACGGACGACCGCGTCGTCGAAGAGGCAGCCGACGTCCTTTACCATCTCTTGGTTGGTCTCAGACTTCGCGATCAGAGCGTCCGCCGCGTGTTTGCGGCTCTCGGACGACGCCTGGGCGTCGGAGGCCACGAAGAGAAGGCGGCGCGCGCGCCGAAGGCTCCGAAGGCCGAGTAATCCTCCAAAGGGGTGCTCTCCTGTATGAAAATGTCGCTTCGATAAGCGACGCTGCTGAGTGCTTCGTGGGCGCTGACCCTCAAGTTCGGGCTCGTTCGTGCGTAGCTCGGGGGTGGGAATTCAGACGAGGGTCCATTACGATGTCAGTCGGTCATGCGGTTAAGAGCGCGCCACCTGTGGAGAGGGTCGCTATGAGAGTCCTCATTTTCGAGAGTGATCCAGAGTTCGCCGCTGAGGTCGCGGCTGGTTTTGTTGAGAGGGGCGCTGAGGTCGAAGTCGTAGAGGACGGCGAAGCGGGCATTCTCCGGGCCGAGGCGAAGCCGCCGGATGTGATCCTGCTGGCGATCGAGCTCCCGCGGATGAATGGCTTTTCGGTTTGTAACAAACTGAAGAGGCACAAGAACCTCGACCGCGTTCCGCTCCTGCTCTTGAGTCGTGACGCGACCGAAGAGACCTTCGAACAGCACCGTCGTCTTCGCACTCGCGCCGACGACTACATCAAAAAGCCGATCACCGTCGCGGAGCTGCTCGACCGGGTCTCGACCTTTGTGAAGTTGCCGAGCGCTCCCGCGCTCACGAGCGACCCTGACGTTGAGGTCGAAGCAGAGACCGCCTTCGAGCAGCTCATCGTAAAGGCGCCTTCGTTACCGCCCAGTCGGCCTCCGTCCATGCCACCGCCGCCCTCGCGGCCTTCTGGGGCTCCTCCACGCCTCTCGTCCGTTCCCCCGCCCGTTCAGGCGGAGGAGCTCGATGAGGAGCTCGATGTTGTCCTCGAAGACGAATCTGCCCTCGAGAACGTCGAGTCGGTCATGGAGGACGCAGCTTCCTTGCGCCTCATCATCTCCGATCGGCCGGCACCGATCGAAGATTCTTCCGAGCGCTCGAATCTCGAAGCCGAGATGGAAGCACTCAAGGCACGGGTCCAGGAGCTCGAGAGTTCCCTGTCCCAAGCTGTCGAAGGGGAAGAGACCTGGAAGGGAGCGCTCCGTGAGCTTCAGGAGAACAAAGATCGAACGATCGATCAGCTCTCCGCCGAGGTCGCGGACCTGACCGCCAAGCTCTCACAGAAGGAAAAGGGCGCGAGCGCCCGAGACTTCCTCGACTTGCGAGAGCAGCTCAACCGTAAGGACAAGGAGCTGCTCGAGTACCGCGATCAAATTTCGGCGAAAGACCGCGAGCTCATCAAGCTGCGCGACATCGGAATCCAGGTCGATCGGGAGAATGCAGATCTGACCGACGCGCTCAAGGCGCTCGAGACCGAGAAAGCCGCGATCGAGAAGGAGCGCGACGCCTTCGCCCTCGACAAGGCGCAGGCGAACAAGCGCGCTGACGATTTCAAGGCCAAGTCCGAGCGGCTCGCAGAAGAGCTTGAGCAGCGCAATGCCGAGCTCAAACAGACCCGCGAGCAGCATGAAAATGAGCTGATCGAGCGCGACGCGGAGATGTCGCGGCTCCGTGACGACCATCGCAAGGCTCTCGAGCAGGCCGCCGAACAGGCCCAGTTGGCTCAGGAGAAAGCCGTCGCAGACGCGGTCGCGGCGACCCGCGAGGAAGCCCAGCGGATCAAAGAAGAGGCGCTCAGGGCCCTCGAGGCGGAGGCGAGGGAAGCTCAAGAAGCGGCTGTTCGCTCGCGAGAAGCGGAGCTTCGCGCGGAGCAGGACGCCAAGCTTGCCGCGCTGCACCGGGCGCAAGAGGACGCGCTCCGCAAGCTGCGCGCCGAACACGCCCAGATCCTCGACGAGGCCAACCTTGCAGCTCAGAACGCTCTCGCGGCGCGCGAGAACGAGCTCCGGGAGGAAGCTGCGCAGAACCTCAGCGCCGCCGAAGCAGCGGCCCAGGCGCGCTACGCCGAGCTCGAAGAGGCCAAGCGAGCCTCTGAGGCGGAGCGCGACGCTCGCCTGGCACAGACCCGCGGCGAGCTCGACGCGCGAACGGAAGAGCTCGAGACCGCCCGTCGCGCGATCTACGAGCTCAACGGGCGCATCAGTCTCCTCGAAGCAGAGCTCGCTTCTGTGCGCTCCGAGAACCGCGACCTCGCTGAGAAACTCGAAAACGAGTCGAGGAAGGTCGCTCACGCTCACGAGAAGTGGCAGGCGGACCAGAGCGCCCTCGAGCAAGCCAAACAAGCTCTGTCACAGGTCCTCGAACTGATCGGCTCGACGGAGACGAGAACGCTGCTGTAGGTTACTCTCGACAGAGGCCTTCGCTGAGCGGGTTCGGAGGTCCTGTTTCAGAGCTATCTCACTGGTGTGCTCAACGGAACGGCGACCTAGATTGGACCGAGGACGTGTCCACGCGGCATGCACCACCGGTAGCACGAGGATGGGAGCGGAGCTCTCGGTTAGGTTGGTGGGAGAGCTCTCTTCGGGGCTTGGCAAGTGTTCCTGCCGGAAAAGGGCCCCGCGGCGGCCCATCCGGCCTATGCGGACGCGTCTCGCGCGACGAGTTCAAGTAGGCTTGGGGTAGCGACACCATCTCCCAATTGGCGGCTGTGAGACTGACCAGACGGCCGAATTTCTGGTCGACAGCGGAAAGCAGTTGTCAGATTTCTGACGATCGCTTAGCTTCCTCATATCCGGGGGGAAGCGGACCGTCTGCGATGCTCGCGCGCGCGAGTAGACGTTGATCGGGGGAGACTGATGAGGGAGTGGCAATGGATCGGAAGCAAGCCTCTTTGTCGGGCAAGGCACAACACGCGCCCATGAACGGGCATGCGGATAATCGGGGCACAGCCCCAAACCGCGGGGCTCTCATCCGGCAACTGCCAGCCGTTGTGCTGGGCTCGCTCGCGGCGGTGGTCACCGTAGTAGCCCTCGATCACTTTCGAGAACGGCCGCCATCGTCGACGCCGTTTTCGCGGGCTTCTCGTGGGTTAGCGCCCAATGAACGCTTCTTACGTACCGTTCTCGTGGAGGGGCGTGGACTCGATCGGGTGGCTGAACTCGAGCGCCAAGTGAGGGACCTTGAGGAGCGCCTGTACGCAGGGGAGGCAGAGTCTACTGAGGAGAGGACACCACGATTCTCGCACGAAGAGTCGATGGCCAGGGTTGACGAGGCATTTGCCGCTTTTGAGCGAGGTCATGAGCGGGACGTTCCCGATCCGACGTGGGCTCCTGACGCCACAACGAGCTTGACGAGCGGCTTATTCGCGCTTGGCGAAGAGATCGGCTTCAAGGTCGTTCAGGCGGACTGTCGGATGACGACCTGCCGAGCGAGGGTGACCTTTGAGGATTATGCGTCAGCCCAGGCGCGAGGCCCCCGCCTCGTAGAGCAGCTCTATCCAGGGCTAAACTGCGCTCAGCGAATGCGGTGGACGCCACCCGTGGATTCGAAGGCTCCATACAGTACCGAGCTTTACTTGGACTGTGCGGAACAACGGGCTGGCGTTGTTCATCCAGTAGAAAGCAATGGCACCTAACAGTAAGGAAGTGAGGTTCATAATGAGGAAATCGAGTCACAAGGGAAGGCGCCTCGCAGCGAAAATAGTGGCGAGTTTGTGCGCGTACTCTGGGACGTTGGGGTTGATCGGCAGCCCGACAGAAGCCACCGCTGGCTCCTCTATTGTCGAGATGCCGTCGTCCTATTGTCACGCGCAGTACGACAACAACGGCACAACGGTGAATAATTCAGGAATGCTCACGTATTCAGGAACGGGCACCAAGTCGATATACTGTCCGATAGACAACCGAGCAAATCCCTCGGACGTCGATCTTGTCCACATTTACGGCACTGAAGGCACGAACGGCGCAAGTTCAAGGGCTTGCTCCTGCTACCCGTCCTTGAACACATGCTCCTGTTCGAGTGCCGTTAATTGGAGTAATAGTAGTGGCGTCGTCGGGACGCTCACCGATACCTATGAGTGGAACCAGGGTCTCGAGACCGAGTTTCGCTTTATGCTTCATACCATGACGCAGAACTCGACGCTCGCGGGAATGTTGGTGAGCGCTAGCTGGTGAGTCCAAGTACGGTCTTCGAGAGACTTGTGTTTCGCAACTCTTTCGGCGGGTACAAATAGCGATAGCCCACCTGGCGGCAGCTGGGCGGGCTACCGCGTTTGTGCGCTGTATGTCTTTGTTGTAGCCCCCGTTTCGACTGGACACCTTCAGAAAGGAAAGTCCGATGGCAGAAACGATCACATTCAGAGCTCCTCAGGCCGGCCTGTTGTAGCCCCCGTTTCGACTGGACACCTTCAGAAAGGAAGGTCCGATGGCAGAAACGATCACATTCAGAGCTCCTCAGGCCGGCCGCAGGCGGCGTTTTACCTTGGAGCAGAAGAGAGCCCTTCTAGTTGCCGCAGAGGGTCCGGGTGCTTCAATTTCCTCGATTGCTCGAGAGCATGGG
>Ga0207868_1000676_pt1 | contig 31650 bp, 28 predicted proteins | sample Passage237B_FD_187370 | JGI IMG/M metagenome (GOLD analysis project Ga0207868, IMG submission 187370) | Cellulose adapted compost microbial communities from Newby Island Compost Facility, Milpitas, CA, USA - Passage2 37B (SPAdes) (version 3) ... | reverse complement strand
GCGCAAAAAATCTTCCACGATCACCGCCGGTTCATCGTTCAACTGCGCCGCCGGCACTTTGTGCGAGTGGAGCAGCGAAATCGGATACACGCGCTGGCCGACACGTTCGCTCAACTGCCGGGCGATGCCGCGCAGCCCGAGAGTCGCCGCCGGCTCGAGTGAGCCATTGTCCACCAGCAGGATTTTCACTGGGCGAGTTGAAGCGCCGCCATCGTCTGCTGCAACTCCGCCCAACGCACCACTTCGCCCACGATGATGAGTGCGGGCTGGCCTTTGAGCGATTCGCTGAGCAACGGCGCGGCCGCGAGATTCGTCACGTGCAGGGTTTGCGTCGGCAGCGTGGCGTTGGCCACCACGGCCACCGGTGTCGTGCCGGACAAACCGCCGGCTTGAAGTTTTTCGGAAATCTCGGGCAGACGGCGCACACCCATATAAATACACAGCGTCGCGCCGGTTTTCGCCAGCGCCGCCCAATCCACCGTCGCTTGCTCCGGCCGCTTACCGGCGCATTCGTGACCGGTCACGAAAACAACCGCCGACGCGTGTTCGCGATGGGTCAACGGCACGCCGATGCTTGCGCCCGCCGCAATCGCCGCGGTCACGCCGGGCACCACGGCACAGGCGATTCCTTCCGCCGCCAAGGCCGCGATTTCTTCGCCGCCGCGCCCAAAAACCAGCGGATCTCCGCCCTTCAATCGCACGACATGCAGACCTTTCTTGGCCTCTTCGATCAAGATTCGGCAGGTTTCCTCCTGCGGCACATAATGCACGCCCGCTCGCTTGCCGACGTAAATGCGCTTGGCCTCGGGAGGGCAAAATTCCAGTAGCTCGACGTTGGCCAAGTCGTCGTAAACCACTACATCTGCTTGAGTTAGAACTCGTTGACCGCGGATCGTCAGTAAATCCACCGCGCCAGGGCCGGCGCCGACCAAGGTCACCCGGCCATCAGGCGCGTCCCCGTCATAATCAAACTTTTGTTCTTTACTCATCTACTTGATTATTTCTTTAGTTCTTCACTTAATTAATCAACTCCAATTTTTGTCATGTCCGAAACTGATTCCTCAAAGTTGTCCCATAACGAAGTGCTGAAGGATGCCGTCCCGACGCTTGCCGGCAATCTCGCCGCGACTTTGGCGGATCCGAATACTGATCGTTTTTCGGACGACGACACGCAGTTTCTTAAATTTCACGGCTGCTATCAGCAGGACGACCGCGACCTGCGCAAGACTGGCAAGAAATACATGATCATGATCCGCAGCCGCATTCCCGGCGGCGTCATGACGGCGAATCAGTGGATCGTGTTCGATAATCTCGCGACGCAATACGGTAACAACACTCTGCGCGTCACCACGCGTCAGTGCATCCAGTTTCACGGTGTGGTGCTGTCCGGCCTCGGTCCGTTGATCAAGAAGATCAACGACTCGCTCCTCTCCACGCTCGCCGCCTGCGGCGACGTCAATCGCAACGTCACGGCCTCGCCCACTCCCGCCACCACGAAGGCGCGTGAAGACGTGTATGCCGATGCGAAGCGCACCGCTCTCGCGCTCGCGCCCGTTACTCCGGCCTACCACGCGATCTGGATCGACAACGTTCAGCTCAATCTCGACGCGCCCGAGAACAAAAACTTCGTCGATCCGCTCTACGGCCGCACTTATCTGCCGCGCAAATTCAAGATCGGCTTCGTTGTTCCGCCGGTGAACGACATCGATATTTTCACCAACGACCTCGGCTTCATCGCCATTGTCGAGAACGATCAGGTGGTCGGATACAACGTCACCGTCGGCGGTGGCATGGGCCGCAGCCACGGCAACGTGCAAACTTATCCGCGCCTCGCCGACGTGATCGGTTTTGTGAAGCCGGAAAACCTCATCGCCGTCGCCAAGGCCGTGCTCACGACGTTCCGCGATTTCGGCGACCGCGCGAACCGCAAACACGCGCGCTTCAAATACGTGGTCGAGGAACGCGGTGTCGATTTCGTCCGCGCAGAAGTCAACCGCCGCGCCGAACTCACGCTCGAACCCGCCCGTCCCTACAACTTCACGACCACCGGTGATCTCTATGGCTGGCATCGCGCCGTGGACGGTCGTCTCTTCCTCACGCTCTACGTCCAGACCGGCCGCATCAAAGACGTGGAAGGCCACACGCTGAAAACCGCGCTGCGCCAAGTCGCGGAAAAATATCCGAACATCGAGTTCCGCCTCTCGGCCAACCAGAACGTCATCCTTGCCAACGTCACTGATGCGGACCGCGCCGGCATCGATACCCTGCTCGCCTCGCACGGCGTGAAAGTCGAAGACCAAGCGTCGATTCTGCACGCTGCCTCAATGGCCTGCCCCGCGCTGCCGACCTGCGGCCTCGCGCTCGCCGAATCCGAACGCATGCTGCCCGGCCTCATCGATCGCATCGAAAAACTCGGCGGCGAGCTCGGTCTCGGCGGCGAAGAAATTATCATTCGCTCCACCGGCTGCCCCAACGGTTGCGCGCGTCCCTACATGGCCGAAATCGCGTTCGTCGGCAAAGGTCCCGGCCGTTATCAACTCTGGCTCGGTGGCAATGCCGCAGGCACGCGCCTCAATCGCGTTTACAAGGAGATGATCAAAGAGGCCGACGTCGAAGCCGAGCTCGGTCCGATTTTCCAACGCTGGAAGAACGAGCGCACCGCTGGCGAACGCTTCGGCGATTTCGCTGCTCGCGTGCTCTGGCCTGAACTCGAAACCGCTCAAGCCGCGCAGAACTAACGCCATGGACGCTGCTCAAATCGCCAAATGGAACGCCGAGCTGCGCGAAAAGACGCCGCTCGAAATCGTTCAATGGGCCATCGCGCAGGCGCCGGATCGTGCCATCGTTTCCACCAACTTCCGCCCTTACGAAGCGACCGTGCTGCATCTCGCCACGCAGGCGAAGCCGGACATTCCCGTGCTTTGGGTTGATCACGGTTACAACCGTCCGGCGACCTACAAACACGCGGAGCAGTTGCGTTCGCAGCTCGGCCTCAATCTCAAGCCTTACCTGCCGCGCCTCACGCCCGCACATCGCGACGCCATTTACGGCCCGGTGCCGGACACGTCCGACGAAGCCGCGCTGAAACTCTTCAGCACGCAGATGAAGCTCGAGCCATTCCAACGCGGCATGCGCGAGCTCGCGCCTAAGATTTGGATCACCGCGCTGCGCAAGGTGCAAAATCCGAATCGCGCCGGACTCGATATCGTTTCCGCCGACGCCAACTTCGGCGCGCTGAAAATCAGCCCGGTGTTTTATTGGAGCGACGCCGACATGGAGGCCTATCTCGAGCAGCACAACCTGCCGAACGAGTGGGATTATTTTGATCCCGCAAAAGCCGACGAAAAACGCGAATGCGGCCTGCACGCCACTTGGGGCAAGCAAGCCGTCGCCACCATTGCCAGCTCCGACGCCTAATCATGAACCCGTCGCGTCACGTCTTCACCTGATCGTCACCCGTTACATTTCCTTTCGTGTCCAATTACCATCTCGACCATCTGCAGTATCTCGAAACCGAGGCCATTCACATCATGCGTGAAGTGGCCGGGGAGTTTGAACGTCCGGCGATTCTTTTCTCCGGTGGCAAGGATTCGATCTGCCTGCTGCGTCTCGCCGAGAAAGCGTTTCGCCCTTCCGACATCCCGATGCCATTCCTCAACGTGGACACCGGGCATCATTTTCCCGAGCTCAACGATTTTCGCGATCGTCGCGCCGCGCAGCTCGGCGCCAAGCTCATCGTGCGCAAAGTCGAGGACGCGATCGCCAGCGGCATCGCCACGCCCGCGCCGAATGAGATTTCGCGCAATCGTCTGCAAATCCCCACGCTGCTCGCCGCGATTGAGGAGTTCCGTTTCGACTGCCTCATCGGCGGCGCGCGCCGCGACGAAGAAAAAGCCCGCGCGAAGGAACGCTTCTTTTCGTTCCGCGACAGTTTCGGCCAGTGGGATCCGAAGAATCAGCGACCCGAAATTTGGAACCTCTACAACACGCGCGTAAACGTCGGCGAACACATGCGCGCCTTCCCCATCTCCAATTGGACCGAGATGGACGTGTGGGAATACATCAAGCGCGAGAAACTCGAAGTGCCGACGATTTATTTCACACACTCACGTCAGTGCGTGCGCCGCAGTGGCCAGTGGTTGCCCGTCACGGATTTGCTCCCGCCCAAACCCAATGAGGATGTGCGCGAGCTCAACGTCCGCGTTCGCACCATCGGTGACATCATCAGCACCGGCATGATCGAATCGCCCGCCGACGACGTGGACGATATTCTCGCCGAGATCGCCGCCGCACGCGTGACCGAGCGCGGCTCGCGCGCCGACGACAAGTCCTCCGAAGCTGCGATGGAAGACCGCAAAAAACAGGGTTATTTCTAATGTCCATTTCCGCCGAACCATTTGAATCTTCCGCCCCCATCGCCACTCCAGCGGTGATTGATATTTTGCGCTTCAACACCTGCGGCTCCGTTGATGACGGCAAGTCCACGCTCATCGGCCGCCTCCTTTACGATTCCAAATCGATCATGGAGGATCAGCTCGAAGCGCTCGAGCGTTCCGCCGATCTTACCGGCGGCGGACAGATCAATCTCGCCAATCTCACCGACGGCCTGCGCGCCGAGCGCGAACAAGGCATCACGATTGACGTCGCCTACCGCTATTTCGCCACCCCGCGGCGCAAGTTCATCATCGCCGACACTCCCGGCCACGTTCAATACACGCGCAACATGGTGACGGGCGCCTCCACGGCCAACCTGTCGATCATCCTCGTCGATGCGCGCGCCGGCGTGATCGAGCAAAGCCGCCGCCACACGTGCATCGCGTCGCTGCTGCGCATTCCTCACCTCGTCGTCGCAATCAACAAGATGGACCTCGTTGGCTGGTCCGAAGCGCGCTTCAACGAGATCCGCGCCGAATTCGAGAAATTCCTTCCGCGTCTCGACATCAAGGACGTCAAGTTCATCCCCATCAGCGCGCTCAACGGCGACAATGTCGTTACGCTCTCTGACAAGACACCGTGGTATGCGGGCCCGTCATTGCTCGGTCATCTCGAAACCGTGCATATCGCGAGCGATTGGAATCTGCAGGGATTCCGTTTTCCCGTGCAGTGGGTCAACCGTCCGCACAATCCCACTGATCCCAAGCTGCACGATTTTCGCGGCGTCAGCGGTCAAATCGCCGGCGGCGTCATTCGCGCCGGCCAGCAAGTCATGGTGCTCCCCGGCGGCAACGTCACGCGCGTGCAAGAAATTCACACGCTCGACGGTCCGATTGAGGAAGCGTTTTGCCCGCAATCCGTCACTCTGTTGCTCGAACACGATGTCGATGTCAGTCGCGGCCAGATGATCATCGGCATGGATGATCTGCCCGGCGCCGGCATGAATCTCACCGCAAAGATTTGCTGGATGCATCAGCGTGCGCTCACACCGGGACGCAAGTTCCTGCTCAAGCACACCACGCACACGACGCAGGCCATCGTCACCGAAATCACGAACCGCATCGACATCACCACGCTTGAGCCCAACGACGCACCGTCGGGGCTTGAGTTGAACGACATCGGCGAGATTCGTCTGCGCACGGCCAAGCCACTGGTCTACGATGGTTACAATACCAACCGGCTCACCGGTTCGTTCATCCTGATCGAACCCGGCTCGCACGCCACTGTCGCCGCCGGTATGTTGCTTCCGCCGAAGTCAGTCGTGAAACCCGACGACGCCGACTTCGTGATCTGAAGTCGGCTTAATCACGAGCCCACGAAATCAACTTGGGAGGGACCGGATCCGTCCGGTCCGTGCTTTGCTTCCTACTACAAATCGGACCGGACGGAGCCGGTCCCTCCCCAGCTAGCTACTTCGCGTCGCCTTTGTTTTTGCGTCGTCCGTGGGTTTCGTGAGCAAGTTTTCACGCGAGCGCACTGCAAGCGTGACACGTTTATGTCTCGCGCCTTGAGTTTCGCGCCATGCCCCTACCCAAACTGTGCGCTCACCGCGGACTCAGTGCGTCCCATCCTGAAAACACGTTGCCGGCCTTCGCTTCTGCCATCGATGCCGGCGCTGATGAACTCGAACTCGATCTGTGGCTTAGCCGCGACGGCGTGCTCGTGGTCTGCCACGACGAAACCGTCGATCGCACCAGTAACGGCCACGGCCGTATCAACGATCTCGATTGGGCTGACATTCGCCAACTAGACGCGGGCAGCTGGCACGATCCGCGTTGGGCCGGCGTAACCATCCCGCGGTTTGAAGAAGTGCTCGAGCTCGCCGGCAGTCGCATCGGCCTAAACATTCACCTCAAGGAATCGGAAGAAGCGGTGCGCCGCACTTGCGATCTCATCTTGGAACGCGGGTTGGCCGAAACCGCTTATCTCGCGCTCGAAACCGAGACCGCGCTGCAAAACGCCATCGATTACGCACCGCAGCTTGAGCGCGCCTGCCTCGCGAGCCAGGCCGATGAAAACGCGTGCCTCGATATCGCTGTGCGTCACGGTTGCCGGCGCATCCAATATTTCCGCACCGTCAGCGACCGCGCGATTCAAGCGGCCCACGATCACGGTATAATCTGCAATCTCTTCTGGTCCGACGATGCCGAGGAAACGCGTGTCTTTGCGAAGCGCGGCATTGATGTCATTTTGACCAACTGTGCCGATGTTCTGAAGACGCAGATGCAGAGCGCCGGCGCTTAAAATGCATTTCAAAAAACGTTTCTGCAGCGATCACGACTCGACGTCGTTGGATCACATGACATGACGGAATCGCTTTGAAAATTTCCAACCCCTACCTCAACGCCCCGTCGGGCCCGTGGCTTCGCGGCAATCTCCACGCTCACACGACCGCCAGTGACGGTCGCCAGCCGATTCAGAAGGTCATCGCCGATTACGCCGCGCTCGGCTACGATTTCCTCTCAATCAGCGACCACGATATCTTCACCAGTGAAGCCGACTACGCGAAGCTCGATTCGCACGGACTCGTGCTGATTCCCGGCAACGAAGTTTCGCGCAACGGCGAGCATCTGCTGCACGTGGGCGCGGATCGGTTGATCGAACCGCACGCCGATCGCCAGCAAGTCATCGATGAAATCAACGCCAGCGCCGGTTTTGCCGTCATCAACCACCCGAACTGGCTCGCTGATTTTAATCACTGTTCCTTCGACTCGCTGAATCAGTGGCAAGGCTACCTCGGCATGGAAATTTTTAACGGCACGATTGGCCGACTCGACGGCTCGCCTTACGCCACCGACAAATGGGATCGCTTGCTCGTGCAACGTCGCCGCGTGTGGGGTTTCGCGAATGACGACAGTCATTTGGCCGGTGCGGACATCGGTCTTGGTTGGAACATGGTCGGCACCAAGGATCGTTCTGTCGCCGGCATTCTCGACGCCATGCGGCGCGGTTGTTTCTACGCCTCGACCGGCGTGACCATCTCGTCAATCAACGTGGCCGGAAATCGCATTCGCGTGGAAGCGTCCGACGCGGATTGCATCATTGCGTATGAACAGGTCGGCCGCGAATTCGCCAATGTCGCGACCAACGTGATCGAAGTCGAGGTGCCCGCCGACGCGCGCTACGTGCGCTTCGAGTGTCTCGGCCGCGGTCGTCGCGCCGCTTGGACGCAACCGTTCTTTGTCGAAGCGGAATAAGCGTTTCGTTGCGCGACGTGTTTCACTCCAAGTGAAACATCTCGCGCAGCGGCGTGGAGACGGGGCTGTTGTCCGGATTTGAGGGCATGATGTCGCCCATGTGTTTCCACCAACGCTGACACTCGGGCGTCTGCGCGATCGCGTTCCAACGCGCTTCATCTTCGATCTCCGCGTAAGCGAAGAGCTGGCGCGTCTCGGGCAGCAGAAAAATGCTGTAGCTGTGCACGCCGTGCGCTTTCAACACGCGCTCGAGTTCGGGCCAGATCGGCGAATGGCGTTTCTGGTATTCGGCTTCCGAGCCGGCGTTGACGGACATGACAAATGCGACGCGCTTCATGGGGAAATTAATCAGGAGTTCGGAACGTGAAGGATGAAGTCAGCAAATCAGGCAACGACACCGCACCAAGGTCGCCGCCTGTCTTCCAGTCAGAATTACGCGTCAAATCATCCCGCCTGTTTCGCCGCGATGAGCCGCAAAAATAAATTGCGAAATCCGGCCGATCGATTACTTGACTTATTCAGTGAAGATTTCGGTCAAAGTCGAATACGCCTGTCGAGTGCTGGCCGCCATGGCCCGACTGCAAGGCACGGGCGAGCTGGCCCAAATAGAGTATCTCGCGAAGACCGAAGCCGTGCCCGCGAACTTCCTCGCGCAGATCCTTAGCGAGCTGCGCAATGGGGGGCTCGTCACCAGCAAGCGGGGCATCCAGGGCGGCTACGCCCTGGCCCGTCCAGCCGACCAGATTTCGCTCTACGACATCATGAAAGTAATTGATGGAGAATTACTTGAATTGAGCGGAAATCACGAAGGGCGCAGCGGCGGCCGGCTCAAGCAGGTCTGGACCGACCTGCGCGCCACACTCGATGAAAAGGCCCGGAGCTACACGCTCGAGTCTTTCATCGTAAAGGACGCGGCCGAGATGTATCACATCTGACGGCGGTCAGATGACAGGGTTGTGAGGCAACAAGCTTGACCCGAGCTGCGATTGATACTTCATATTCTCTATGTCCTCACTAATCTTTAACGATATCGTTTCAACCATTGGCAATACCCCCTTGGTGAAATTGAACCGGATCGCCGCCGGTCTCCCCGCCACCATTTACGTTAAGACGGAATTTTTTAATCCCCTCGCCAGCGTCAAAGACCGTATCGGCGCCGCGATGATCGACGCCGCCGAAAAAGACGGCCGCATCAAATCCAACACCGTCATCGTCGAGCCGACTTCGGGTAACACCGGCATCGCGCTCGCCTTCGTTTGCGCAGCCCGCGGCTACAAGCTAATCCTCACGATGCCCGAAACCATGTCGCAGGAACGCCGCGTTCTCCTCCGCATGTTGGGCGCCGAAATCGTGCTCACGCCCGGTGCCGAAGGCATGAAAGGCGCAATCGCGAAAGCCAATGAAATCGTCGCGCAACACGGCGACCGCGGTTTCATGCCGCAGCAATTCGACAATCCCGCCAATCCCGAGATTCACCGCCGCACCACCGCCGAAGAAATCTGGAACGCCACGGGCGGTAAGATCGACGCCTTCGTCGCGGGCGTCGGCACCGGCGGCACGATCACCGGCGTATCCGAAGTGATCAAATCGCGTAACAAGCACCTAAAGACCTTCGCAGTCGAACCCACCGGCAGCCCTGTGCTCTCCGGCGGCAAACCCGGCCCACACAAGATCCAAGGCCTCGCGGCCGGTTTCATTCCGAAGAACTGCAACACCGCCGTCATCGATGAAGTCATTCAAGTGACCAACGAAGATGCGTTCGAGACCTCGCGCCAAACCGCGTTGCTCGACGGCATCCTCGGCGGCATTTCCACCGGCGCCAACATCTGGTCCGCCCTGCAGGTCGCCAAGCGCCCGGAATTCGCCGGCAAGACGATCGTCACCATCGCCCCGAGCTTTGGCGAACGCTACATCTCGACCGCGTTGGCCGAAAAGGCCCGCCTCGAAGTCGCTTCCTAAAGCTCACGTTCATTCTGCAAAAGGCGCGGCCCTCCGCGCCTTTTTTTATTCAAGCACGCGGCGGGTGCGCCGCGCGGACAGCGATTCGTTTCTTCCTGAAGCTCGGGTTTAACACACACACGCGCATTGCGAAAATCCCCGCCTACCTCATAGTCAGACCTCTCGTGAACCTCGACGATATCAAGCAGGCCCTACTCGATTCCTACGAGCGCGACGGCGGCATCAACCATCTCGATGGCGTTAATCTGCCCACGCAAGACTCGGTCCAGCAACTCGCCTCGGATTACATGCATTTGATCTTCCCGGGGTTTTTCGACGCGACCCGTTTGACCAAACACGACGTGGCGAGCCTCGTGGGTGATTTGCTTCGACGCTTCGAAGTGCGGCTCAAAACCGACATCGAAAAAAGTCTGCGCTTCGCCAAGCACGCCGATCCGGCCAGACGCGCGCACGAGCTCACGATCGCCACGCTCGATCAGTTGCCCGCGCTGCGGAAGATCATCAAGACCGACGTGGACGCCGCGTTTGCCGGCGACCCGGCTGCGGGCAGCATTGAAGAAATCATTCTCGCCTACCCCTGCGTGCTTTCCATTTCGCTGCAGCGCTTCGCGCACGTGCTCTACACGCTGGGAGTGCCGTTGGTGCCGCGCATGCTCACCGAATACGGCCACGAGCGCACGGGTTCGGATCTGCACCCCGGTGCAAAAATCGGCAGCCACTTTTTCATCGATCACGGCACCGGCGTCGTCGTTGGCGAAACCTCGGAAATCGGTTCGCACGTGAAACTCTACCAAGGCGTCGCCTTGATCGCGCGTTCCACTTCGGGAGGCCAAGCCCTGAAGGGACAAAAGCGCCACCCGTCGATCGAGGACCACGTGACCGTTTACGCGAGCACCACGATCATGGGCGGCGACACGATCATCGGCGAAGGCTCAACCATCGGCGGCAACGTGTTCGTCACGCAATCCGTGCCGAAGCGTTCGCTCGTGCTGATGCAGGAACAAAGCCTCAAAATCCTCAACAAGGATCAACGCCACAACGCGGCAGAGCTCGACTGGGTGATCTAAACACTCAATCGCGGCGCATCCACGAGTTGTCGCTGAGCGATTCTGCGTTCAGCCAAACTTGATGCCTTGAGCCAGCGGCAAATCGGTCGAAGAATTGACCGTCACCGTTTGCCGGCGCATGTAGGCTTTCCACGCGTCACTGCCGCTTTCGCGTCCGCCGCCAGTGTCTTTCTCACCGCCAAACGCGCCGCCGATTTCCGCGCCGCTGGTGCCGATGTTCACGTTCGCAATGCCGCAATCGCTGCCCTGCGCCGATAGGAACGTTTCGGCCTCGCGCAGATCGTTGGTGAAAATCGCCGAGCTCAATCCCTGCGACACGCCGTTCTGCAACGCGATCGCTTGGCGCAGTGTGCGATAAGTCATGATGTAGAGAATCGGCGCAAAGGTCTCCTCTTGCACGACCGGCCATTCGTTGCTCGCCTCAATCAAACATGGCGTGACGTAGTTGCCCTGCACACGAGTGCCGCCGAACAACACTTTGCCGCCGAGCTGCTTCGCTGCTTCGACGGATTCAAGCATGCGCTTCACCGCCGCTTGATCGATCAACGGTCCCATCAACGTGTCCGGTTTGAGCGGATTGCCGATCTTCACCTGCTTATAGCCCGCGCGCAGCTCCTTCACCAATTTCGCCTTGATCGATTCGTGCACAATCAAGCGTCGCGTCGTCGTGCAGCGCTGGCCCGCGGTGCCGACCGCGCCGAATAAAATGCCGCGCACGGCGAGTTTCAAATCCGCGCTCGGCGCCACGATGATCGCGTTGTTGCCGCCGAGTTCGAGCAGGCTGCGACCAAGTCGCTTCGCCACCACTTCTCCCACGCGACGGCCCATGCGCGTCGACCCCGTGGCCGAAATCAACGGCAAGCGCACATCATTGCTCATCCATTCGCCTACCGATGGACCGTCGCCTACCACGAGTGAGTAGATCGCCGGATCGACACCACATTCGCGGCAGACTTTTTCCGCGATGCGCACGCAAGCGATCGCGGTCAGCGGTGTCTTCTCCGAGGGTTTCCAAATCGTCGCGTCGCCGCACACCGCCGCGACCACGCTGTTCCACGACCACACGGCCACCGGAAAATTAAAGGCCGAGATGATGCCGACCACGCCGAGCGGATGCCATGTTTCCATCATGCGATGTCCCGGTCGTTCGGTCGCGATCGTCAATCCGTGCAACTGGCGCGAAAGCCCGGTCGCAAAATCGCAGATGTCGATCATCTCCTGCACCTCGCCCTCGCCTTCGGCCAAAATCTTGCCGGCTTCCAACGAGACAAGGCGGCCGAGTGGTTCCTTGAGTTCACGTAACGCATTACCGAGGCGGCGCACGACTTCGCCACGCTTCGGCGCAGGTAACCCGCGCCAAGATTCGAAAGCTTTTTGTGCCGCGCGCACCGTGCGCTGATAATCGGTCGGCGAGGCCGTGGAGACACGTCCGATCAACGTGCCATCAATCGGCGAATACTTTTCAATCACCGGTCCTTCGCCACCCCAGGCACCGGAAAAGACACCGGCGTTGATGGCTGAACGCGAGAGACCGAGCTTCGGAAAAATCGCGCGGGCCACAGCCGCGACGGAAACGGGAGATTTCGATTTCATAAAGTGATCCTGAGGGTTGCGGCGCAGAGATCAAAATCTCTGCGCTACATTTTAAACGTATTCGCTGCATTAAGCGGCAACGCGCTAAGCGCATCGCGCAATATCGCCCGGATTGAAATGCTGAGATCAGTGATTCGAGGACGATGTTGATCGCGCCGCCCCGACAAGGCGCGGATCGGTGGCGGCGATGATATGACTGACGGCCTGCTGGTTGAATCCCTTGTAGCCGCCTTTGCGTTGTAAATTTTCGAGATGACTGCCGAGAGCACCGTTGCGCAAAAACGTTTCCGCCTGCTCGGGTGTGATGAGGTTGCGCTCGCGCAGACGCGCCACACGTTCCGGATTCACCGGCCAGCGTTCGCCCTCAGTGAAGGCCTGCCGCAAGAACGGAAAATCCGAGAACGGTTTCATCGTCGCCACGCCTTCACCGGCGAGTTGATCGCGCAACCGGTCGAAATCGAACCGCGCTTCGAGGTGATGCATGCCGGCTTGCAGAAAACTATCGCCGTGCAACGCGCACCACAACCCGACTGTGCCGAGGCGACCGGTCTCCGGCAGCCGTTGCTTCGCGTAATCGCCGGCAACTTCCTCCGGCAGCAAATCCACGTCGGCAAAAACCACGATGCCGGTTTCGTTCGACTCCATCACCTGCGCGCCCCAGCCCGCCTGCGCGCCAGCGTAGAAGCGTTCGCGTTTATGCAGGCCGAGTTTTTCCATGAACTGCACGAGGTCGGGGAAAAGTCGGCGCGAACAACGAAACGTGTGATGATCGTGATTGCCCCAGCCCAGACCAAGCCGGTCTTGCCGAATGCGCTGCACGCGCGCGGCGTGATTGCGCATTTCCCAAAACCGGCGCTCCTCGGCAAAGAACAATTCACACGCGACCGCGCGCGGCACGAGCTCGAGCGCTTGATCCGCCACCGCATTTGCATGCCGCACGCCCTTGGCGTCGTCGGCAAACTCACGTTGGCGCAGACGAAACAGCATCTGCACTTCGCGCAAGGCCGAGCCAAAGCCCGCCGACGGTTCTTCAATGCAAAATCCGCGATAGCCAAGCCGCTCGACCGCAAACAATCGGCAATCGCCTTCCTGCGCGATCAACGCGCGGCGCAGCCGCGCACCGGGCTCACCTTCCACCACCGTATCAGGTGCATGGCAGGCCAAAAAATCTCTCAGCAGTTCCGGTTTCAGCGCGAGATTAAGCGGCAAATCATCGTGGCTACCACCGGCCTGAAGCAGCACGCGCGGCATCATCGCTTTCGGATGATGCATCACCACGACGCCTTCCGGCCCCGACGTTTGACGATCCTCGACCAAGCCGGCGCTTTCCAACGCGGCGCGATGCGCCGAATCCAAGGTCACATGGTCGACCCATTCATAAAAATCAGTGCCGGTCTCCAACTGCATACGCATCGCCAGTTGCCAGGCGAAAGCGTGCTGTTGCAGAAAGACATTGATGTGATGCGAAAGCAGCCGCTCGGCATCATAGGCCAGCGGCCATTCAAAAGCCTGCTCGGCGGAACCCTCTGTCTTCGCCGGCGAATTCGGGTCGTTCAGCATGCACCGAATTTATGACACGACAGTCCATTGGGAAGTCCATTCAGGTCATGCGTCGAATACACGCGGCAATATTACTGTCCGAAGATGATACAATCATGGCATAAGCAGCGTGGGCTTGTCTTTACTGCAACATATAGGCATCATACCGCCGTCAGCAGTTTAGAGCATCGTGTTACCCCGCCTTTTATCAGTTCTGATTGTGAGCTTGGCCCCCATTTGTGGAGGGGCCGCGCCAGTCGTCGGCAAGCTGGACGAATCACTACTCGATCCTGCTTATCCCGACATGGCGCAATGGGCGCTGGCGGGCGTTCAAATGCAGGCCGAAGCCAATGAGGCGCGAACCATCGTGCGCGTGGAACCCGGCGAAGATCTGGCGGCCGCAGTGGCGATTCCTCATCGCACGGTGCAATTGTCCGCTGGCGTTTACCGGATCAGCGAAACGCTGCGGCTGGCCGAAGGCGTGGTGCTGCGCGGCCTGAGTCCGCAACAGACCAAACTCGTTCTCACGCTGCGCGGCGAACGTCCTCCAACAGTTGAAAAGCAGTTCATACCATGGACCACCGGCTTGTTATTGGAATCCGTGACGTTGAGCGGCGTGGAAAACCTGACCGTGATTTTTGACGACACACTGCCCGCTCCGCCCGACCCGCGCAAAGGCAAGGCCAGCTATCTCGACAATCCCGGCAAACGAAACGACCTGCATGTAGTCGCGGTGCGGTTCTCCGGCAGCAAACACTGCTGGTTGACCAATGTGACTATTCGCAACAGCGGACAACATCCGCTGGTCATCGAATCCTCCCGCCACGTCACGATCGACGGCGTGGAGATTGATGGCGCCTACAACAAAGGAGAAGACTCCGGCAACCTGTGGATCAGCGGCAGCGAACATTGCCTGCTGACCGGACTCACCGTCACCGCCATCAACCACGTCAGCATCGGCAACGATTCCTTCGGTCAACCCAGCCGCTACAATGTGTTGATCAATTCCCGCATCGCGGTGGATGTGCGCTTCCGCAATCCCGAGGCCAGCCACAATTTGCTGCAGGAATGCGTCATCGAAGTGCCCACGTGGCACGACTTCCCGCCCATCTCCCTCGCATGGAACTCCGCGCCCGGCGTTGCTGGAACAACCAGCAACCTGATTTATTTCTGCACCATCACACGCGATTTCTCATCCAGCCGAACCCGCTTCAGCATCGCCGATAATCCCAACCAGGTGTATCACATTCTCAACAACAGCACGCTGAAGGGTAACGTGGATATCTCCGGTCCCGCACCCAAGGCCTCGACCCTCTGGCCAGTGCGTTAAGCGCGCGGACTCTCCGCTTGCGCCAATTCGGAAACTTGCGCACTCGTTGAGCCGATGCGTCCGCTCTACGATTTCAGCCAGCTCAATCCCTCACGCACGCTCGCGCCCAAGGACGGCATGATTTCGCCGGGCTTGGAGGATCAATATTTCGACATCGGCCGACGCGCGTTGGAATTGGTTCATTTCTCCAGCGTGCTGTGCGACAAGCCGCACTACCCCAACATTCTCGACTTGCCCTGTGGCCACGGTCGCGTGCTGCGCTGGCTGCGCGCGCATTATCACTACGCCAAAATCACCGCCTGCGATCTTGATCGGGACGGCGTGGATTTCTGCGCCAAGGAATTCGGCGCCGAGCCAGTCTATTCTGAGATCGACCTGCGCAAGCTGCCCTTCGATTCACAATTCGACCTGATTTGGGTGGGCTCGCTGCTCACACACTTGCCGCAAGAACGCTGGCTCGCCGCGCTCGACAGCTTCATTCGTTGGACGAAGGAATGCGGCGTCATCGTGTTCAGCGTGCAAGGCCGCACCGTCACGAGCTTGCTCGCGCGTGGTCGTCGCAACGTCGCCGAAAACATCGACAAGCCCGCACTCATCGAGGAGTTCGCGCGCACCGGTTTCGCCTATCAGCGCTACTTCGAAAGCACTCCCGAGGAAGACTACGGCCTCGCCGTCACCTCGCCCGAATGGCTCATGCGCGTGCTCCAACGTTATCCCGACGTAATCATGCGCGCCTATCTCGAAGAAGCCTGGGGCATGCAGGACATCGTCATCCTCTACAAAAAAGCCGGCCACTTCGAACCGATCCTCGGCGTGCCCGAATCTCCTCTGCCCACGCCGGATAAAAAATCCGGCAAGAGCTGGGTGGGGAAATTATTCGGCGCCTGAACGCTTCGATTTGCGGGCGATCAGCTCCCACATCAACACCGCGCCAGCGACGGAAACATTGAGCGACTCAACCGCGCTGCTGCCGGGGATCGTGACGGCTTGCGTGCATGCGCCCGCAACTTCCGGTGCAAGGCCATGCTCTTCATTGCCGAGCACGAGCGCGACCGGATTGTCGCGCTTGATGGCGGTTTCAGGTCGTCCGCCGCGCGTCGCCGCCGCGATCACGATGTAGCCCGCAGCGCGCAACTCGCGGATGAACTTCACCAAGTCGCTCGCCTGCCAGACGGTGAGTTTCTCCAAACCGCCTTCGGCCACGCGAAAGGCCGCATCGTTGGGTCGAGCCGATTGCGGATCGGTGGAAATCACAAGTTCAGTCACACCGAAAAACGCCGCCGTGCGCGCCAGCGCGCCGAGGTTGTGCGCGTTGCCAATGCGATCGAGCACGAGCACCGGTGTGCGCTTCGCCGCCCACCCGCCGATCACGTTCGCATCGGGTTCGCGCATCTCCACGCCGGCGACGACAGCCACAACGCCGCCGTGGTGAATCGTGCCGCTGATTTTCTCCAATTCCGCCGGTTCGACACAGCGGTAGATTTTCTTGGCCGCGGCAAGCGCCTTGCACATCACGCCGATCTTCCGACCGGTCGGGTAATCAAAATACAAGCGTTTGATCGACGCGGCGTCGGTTTGAAACCGCGCGCGCACCGCCGCCAATCCGCAAATGATGATGTCCTTGGCTCTCACGCCACCAACTCAGTCGAATTCACGTTCACACGCCAGCCCGGAAAGTAAAGTAAGCACGAACTCATCAGCACTCACGTATCCAACTCTACCTTTTCCTCTCTGCGCCTCCGCGCCTCTGCGTGAGATAAAAAAAACGCCCGACCTTCGCAGGCCGGGCGTTAATCAAATCAACCGTTAAGGATTACTCCTTCGGGAAACCTTCGAAGTGCTTCGGATCCTCGGGATCCTGATAGCGCGTCGTGTAGGTCTTGTTGCTCGCGGCGAGCTTGAGGAACTTGTCCACAGGCACGATCTCGACCGGACCTTCGAGCTGCTTCGTCACTTCAACGAGGCTGTTCACGTCGTTGGATTCACGCACGTGCACAAGCAGGAAGTAAGGCCGGTTCGCGTTGAGCGCGATGAGCTCGTTGAGGTCGGCGGCGACTTCGCTGCGCGGACGGCGCGGGTCGATGTAGTAATCGTAAGAGATCATCGGACGGCTGTCGCGCAGATCGCGCGTGCGGGCCGGACCGTAGCCGTTAAGGAATCCGATCACGTTGGGGAACTCGCGATAATAGGCATCAACGGTTTCCTTGGTGAGGTCGGTGTTGCCCACGTTGCCGTCGGCGGCGGAGTTGTCCATGATCTCCATGATGTGCTCGTCGAGCAGGTCCATGAGCTTGCGCGCGCGCTCCATGAGGATCGGGAAACGCTCAGCCGGAATGTGATTGGGATACATGTAACCCGGACCGGAGAGACCGCCGATGAAGTAATCATTCGGCGTCGCCGACTCGTGGAAATATTCGAGCGCGGCGGGCGAGAATTCGGTCCAGTTCATCGTCACCTGCCAGCCGAAGGGCAACTTGCCGCGACCGGGCTTGGTCCACACGCCGATGCCGATCGAGTCGGACTGCACGAAGGAAATGTAAACCTTCTCTTCGGCGGTCAGCTTGGCGTCGAGCGGCACGCTGTGGTTATTGGTGAACTTGAAGCCGGGTGTGAACTCGAACTGATGATTGAAGCTCAAGTTCGGCAGGTTGTGCAGACCTTCCATGCGAAGGCCATACATCGAGAGGAGCGTGGTGTATTGCTCCTCTGTATCCTTGCCGTAGGAGTGCCAACCGAAGACGTAACCGCCGGGTTCGATTTCGGAGAGAAGGCGTCGATTCAGCGCGAGCTCCGCCGCGTGATCGGGCCGGTTCGGATTAGCCGAAAGATCGTGGAAGAACATGCGCTGATTCACGCCCCAGTCCGCCATACCGGGCATGCGCACGGCGCCGGCGTGACCACCCATGAGCATGATGCGGTCTTTGATGCAGCGGTCCCAATACTTGTCGTAGGCGTCCTGATAAATCTGCGCGTCGGTCATGCCAGCGTAGCGGCCGCGCAGGTCGTCGAATTGCTTCAGCCCATGCTTCTCGACGAGCGGGATGAGTTCCTCGGAAACAACCACCACGTCTTCGAGACCGGCGATCGTGAACGCGACATTGAGCGAAGCGCCGACGGACTTGTCCCAGACGACGTAGCCTTTGGCGGCGGACTTGAACTTCGCGAGCACCTCATCGGTCGTCTGCAGAAGAGTGAAGTTCACGCCGTGCTTGCGCTTGTAGAAATCAAACAGCGGGCCGGTGATCTCCCACTGATATTCCGGCGGGTGCACGACGTAAAATTGCGGCGCGGCACGATTGGCGAGACCTTGCAGGCTGACGATCAGCGCCTTGGTCGGCAGACCGCCGTCCACGCGCCAATCGAGATCGAAATGCATATACCATGCGTCCGCGCCGTAGTTCTTGCCCTTGTCCTGAGCCTGCGCAGCGGATGCGACGAGCAATGCCGCCAGCGCGGTCAATGCGATGATGCGTTTGATGAGATTCATTTGGTGGCCTCCTCAGTCACTTTGTTGAACACGTAAACCAGCGGGAGATTGCGCGAGGAATGCAGCTCGATGATGGTGAGTTTGTCGCCGAGTTCGCTCACGCGATATTCGGAAGTGATGCGCATGACCGTGTCGCCTTGCGAAACTTCGACCGGCGTCAGCGCTTCGGTGAGCAGCGTTTTGCCGCCGTCGATCCACTTCGCCAGCGCCTTGGTCACGCCGTTCTTCGCCGGATAAACCGCCATGTGGCGCTGCTCCACGCGGAAGAAGTCTTTCGTTTCCACGAGCGCTTCGGTGTCGAACACGTTGGTCGCTTCATGGATCGTCGTGCGCCATTGCATCGTGTAACCGACGCTGACCTTCGATCCGTCCAGAGCGATATCGAGGTCGATCTTGTGCCAGCCGTCGAGCGCGGTGCTCGCGGCGGTATCGAGGCTCCAGCGGCCTTCAATGGCGGGGTTCGCAGAAGCCATGGCCGCCAATCCGAGCGCGACCAAGCCTCCGAGCAGGATACGTTTGAGTGCAGTCTTCATAAAGGGGTGGAGATTTAATCCTCCGTTCACCGGCTCTGTCCACGCGTTTCGGCCCAAAAAAGAACGATTATTCAACCGCTCTGACACTGCCGGTCAGCGTAAACTCTTCACGATCGTGGTAGAGATGCCGGATGCGCACATCCGGCGCGAAACGACTCAGTGGCGCACCCGGCGCGCGCAATTCGCGCAACAACGCGATTGGGTCCACACGGCCGAATTTCAAATTCACCACAAAATTCCGACACCAGCCGCGCGCCAACCACGGCTCGACGATATGCTGCAGCACGTGATGCGGCTCTTCGACCATGTCACAAAACAGCCAGTCATGCGTCGTGCCCGCCGGCGGCGCGTAACGAAACGCATCCTCCCGCCGATGCTCGATGCGCGGATGATTTAGCGCGCCGCCCTTCAGCGGGCCATTGTCGATCGCGATGACTTGCGCGCCGCGTTTCGCCGCGCTGTAGCTCCAACCACCCGGCGCCGCGCCGAGATCGACCACGGTTTCGCCTTCCTTCGGCTCAAGCCCGAGCACGACATAGGCTTCCTCGACTTTCAGATAACTGCGCGACGGCGCGAGCGAATCGTCCGCCATGCGGCGCTGGCCATTGGTGCGAATCGTGCGCGCGACTTGCGCCACACCAAAATCGGTAAACCAAACCATCAATCCGCGCGTCTCGCCCACGCCGCGCGGCAAGTCGGTCGTCGCGAGTTTGGCCACGCGTGAAAGCTTTTTCTTCAACAGCTCGCCAAACGCTTTCTCCACCGCGCTGATGCGACGGCCCAAGCCGACGAGTTCCGCCGGCCCGTCAAACACGCACGGCCACGCGGCCTCGATGCGTTCGCCCTTCAAACTGGTGAGAAAGATGTCCGCGATTCGCTGCGCGAGCGCATTGACCGATTCGCCGCGCACCTCTGCCGTCTCGGGGAGAACCAAATGCGCAAACGCGAGTTCGTCCGGCACGCGCTCGGCCAACACCCAGCCGGGACCGCGGTTGTTTACCTGCGCGCCGCCACCCGCCAGCTCCTTCGCCAGCAAGTCCTCATAACCCGACTGGCAAGTGATCAGCGTGGGCATGTGCGTGTGATTGCGCAGTGATGACTGATCTTCGGGTTAATCGCCCGAAGATCAGTGCGGGTTGCAAAACCGAATTACAATCGGTGCAGATGGAAGCCGCCGTCGATATCGAAGACCGCGCCCGTCGAGAACGGGAAACGATCCTCGGCAATGGCGCGAACCGCGCGGCCGATGTCTTGCGGCGTGCCCCAACGGCGAATCGGCGTGATACCGCGCTCATCGTGAATGATGAGCTTGTCGTATTTTTCCTTCACGGCGCCGGTCATGTCGGTAGCGATCACGCCGGGGCGAATTTCGTAAACGTTGATGCCGTCGTTCGCGAGACGGTCGGCGAAGAGCTTGGTCATCATCGCGAGACCGGCCTTCACCATGCAGTAGTCACCGCGGTTGATCGACGCGGTGTAAACCGAAATGGAAGTGATGTTGACGATGCGACCGCGGAAGCCTTCGGCGTCCTGCTCCTGCTTGAGCATCTGCTTGGCGACGAGCTGCGAAAGGAAGAACGGGCCCTTGAGGTTGATGTTATACAACCGGTCAAAACTCTCTTCGCCCGCGTCGAGCAAGTCCGCGCGCACCTTCGGCGCCACGCCGGCGTTGTTCACCAAAAGATCGATGCGACCGAACTTTGCGACCGTTTCGCTGACGAGGCGCTCGCGATCCGCGGCCACCGCCACGTCGCCCTGCACGATGAATCCGTCGCTGCCGGCTTCTTGCACGAGCTTGAGCGCTTCGGCCGCCGCCTCGGCGTTGCCCGCGTAATTGATGGCCACGCGATAGCCCGCGCGGGCCAGTTCAATGGCGATACCGCGGCCAATGCCACGCGATGCGCCGGTCACCAAAGCTGATTTCTGTGCCATAGACTGGCCAGCCAAAGCCACCGCCCGCCCCCCGGCAAAACAATTTCCACCCCGCTTTAATCTCGTCCCATATTCAGCCAAAGTAACCTAATAGGTTACTTTGATAGCCTAACAGAATAGCTGATCTGGATCTCTAGTTTTCATTTTCTCATAGGTATTTTGAGTAATCCGCCTCTCAAATTAGACAGGAATGTTAAACGCCCAAAGTAACCTATTAGGTTACTTTGATTATTTGGCTCGGCGGTAATATCAGTCGGTGCGGCGGTAGCGGAGGAGATCGCGGGGGGCGACGCCATGGACGGATTTGAAACAGCGCGAGAAATGGAAGGGGTCGCTAAACCCTACTTTCTGGGCGGCCTCTTTGACCAAACCGCCGTTTTCCACGAGGTCTTCGGCGGCGAGCGTCATCTTGCGCTGCAAGAGGTAACGATACGGGCTGCAATCGTGAAACCGGCGGAAGAGCCGGCACACGCTCGACACCTCGAGTCCGGCTGCGGCGGCGATTTCCTCCAACGTCGCCATGCGATCCGCGCGCTCGTCGATCAGAGCCTTGCACTTCAAATAGCGTTCGCGCGCCGGATCGTTGGCCCGCGGGCCGAGCGCCACGTGCTCCTCCACCTTAAGCAGCAGCAATGCCAAACGCACGGCGCACACTTCGCGTGCCAATCGCCCGGGCCGCTGACCTTCGTGTATCAATTCTTCAAACAACCCGCGCATCTCCGCATGCGTTGCCAACGCCCGCACTTGCCCCGGCGCCACCCCAGCGCGTTCGAGTCGCGCCTCGGCGCCGCGGCCCGCTACGCACACGAAATATTTCACCATCGGTCGCGCCGGGTCCGTGCGAATGACGCAATGCGTTTTCGGCCCGTAGGCATACACCACGCCGGCCTGCAAATGATGCCGTCGCCCGTCCAATTCCACCCAGCCTTCGCCCTCGGCCACGTATTCCAAACCCGCGTAGGCGTAAGTCTCGCGGTCCACCGCATAGTCGGGATTGCAATGCTCACGACCGCCCAGTGCCGGCACCAGCGCGGACCCGCGCGACGGCGCAAGGTTGAGAAAAAAATAACGCGTGCCCGTGACTTGCTGCGAAAGCAGCGTGCGCTGCCGGTTGATGCCGATTTTATCCATTCCTTTTCGCAAACTATCCATTCCGGCCGCCCGCTTGCCAGTGCATAATAACTGTTCATTTCACCCCACCACATTCCATCAACCCCAGCCGATATTTTCCAGTCCCCATGAAGAAGAACTCCGCCAAAACCATTCTGCTGATCGCCAACGGCGACCTGCGCCAGTCCGCCAACGAGGCCACGTGGCAATTCCAAGCCGCGATGGAAAAACAACTCGCCGCCGCCGTCGCCAAACTCGGCTACAAGCTCGTCCGCGCGCACCCTTACAAGCCGAAGCTGAAGCACGGCTTCATCGGTTCGCAAAAAGAAGGCATGGAAGTCTTCGCGAAGGTCGATCCGAAGACACCGATCATCGTGGCCGAAGCCGTCTGGCAGTATTCGCACCACATTTTGCACGGCCTCATTTCTCACCAAGCGCCGATTCTCACGGTGGCGAATTGGTCGGGCAGCGCGCCCGGTCTCGTCGGCATGCTCAATCTCAACGGCTCGCTCACGAAGGCCGGCGTCAAATACTCCACGCTCTGGAGCAAAGACTTCACCGACGACTTCTTCCTCAACAGCCTCGCCACGTGGCTGAAAACCGGAGTGATCAAGCACAAGACCACGCACGTCACGCCACTCGCCCGTTGCAAAGTGCCGCCCAAGGCCCGCGCCATCGCGAAGCAAATCGCCGACGACCTGCGCCGCCGCAAATCGATCATGGGCGTGTTCGACGAAGGCTGCATGGGCATGTTCAACGCGATCATTCCCGACGAGTTGCTCTTCAAGTGCGGCGTTTACAAAGAGCGCCTCTCGCAATCCGCCCTCTACTACGGCGCCACGCAGGTCAGCGATGAGGAAGCCCGCGCGGTTTACGAATGGCTCAAGGCCAAGGGCATGACGTTCCACTACGGTCCCAATCCCGAAAACGACCTCACCGAGGAACAGGTTCTCTGGCAGTGCAAGACCTACGTCGCCGCGCTGCGCATCGCCGATGAATTCGGCTGCGAGACGATCGGCATCCAATACCAGCAAGGCCTCAAAGACCTGCTGCCCGCCTCCGATCTCGTCGAAGGTATTCTCAACAACTCCGATCGTCCGCCGGTCAAAAACGCCGCGGGCCAGATCATCAGAAAGGGTCAGCCGCTCACGCACTTCAACGAAGTGGACGAATGCGCCGGCCTCGACGGCCTCTTCACCAATCGCATTCACAACGCGCTCAAGCAGCCCGTGGAAAACACGCTGCACGATTTGCGTTGGGGTGATTTCGATCCGACCGGCACGACCGACGAATACGTCTGGGTGTTCCTCATCTCCGGCAGCGCTCCGCCGGCACACCACATCGGTGGCTACAAGGGCACCGATTCGCTGCGCCAGCCCAACATGTATTTCCGCCTCGGCGGCGGCACCGTGCGCGGTATCGCCAAGCCCGGCGAGATCGTGTGGAGCCGCGTCTTCCTCGAAAACGGCAAGCTCAAGATGGATCTCGGTCGCGCCAAGGTCATCACGCTGCCGCGCGAAGAAACCGAACGCCGTTGGAAAGAAACCACCGAGCAATGGCCGATCATGCACGCGGTCACCTACGGTGTTTCGCGCGACCAGATGATGGCCCGCCACAAGGCCAATCACATTCACGTCGCCTACGCCAAATCCGCCGCTGACGCCGATCTTGCCATGTATACCAAGGCCGCGCTAGCCGCGGAACTCGGCATCGAGGTTTCGCTCTGCGGCACCAAGGCCGACGGCTCGAAGTTCTAACGAAACGTTCGCGAGGCGCGTTGATCACAACGCGCCTCACTCGCTCTCACGGCCTGCGCGTCATTGCGCAGGCCATTGTTTTTCCCCATTGAATCGCGGCACCAATCACGCGCAATCTGGTGCCTTCCCCCAACCTGATCGCTAGCTTTCGAACGGCATCATGAATCCTCGCGCATTTTGGTGTGATCTGCTCAATCGCATCGCCACCCCACCCCTCGCCGCACTCGCGGCGGGACGATTACGCGCGACGTTGCCTTTGGAAAATCTCCCCGGCTCGGGCGAACTTGGTTCATTCACACCCGGACTTGAGATTTATGCGCGCACGCTGGCGGGCCTCGCGCCGTGGTTGGAACTCGACGACGCGCCGCCCGCGGAACGCGAAACACAAACGCGTCTGCGCGCGTTGGCCAGCGCTGCTCTTCGCTCCGGCCTCGATCCGGATTCGCCCGACCGATTCAATTTCACGCGCGGCACGCAACCGTTGGTGGATGCGGCTTTTCTCGCGCATGCTTTGCTGCGCGCGCCGCAAACCTTGTGGCACGGCAGTGATGAACTCACGCGCACACGACTGATTGATTCGCTGCGCCTCACGCGCGCCATCACGCCATGGCCCAACAACTGGCTGCTGTTTTCCGCGATGGTCGAGGCCGCCTTGCTGCACTTCACCGGCGAAGCCGATTTCGCACCCATCGCCCATGCCGTGGAAATGCACGAGCAATGGTATAAAGGCGACGGCGCTTACGGCGACGGCACGAATTTTCATTGGGACTACTACAACAGCTACGTCATCCAGCCCATGTTGCTCGACGTGCTGACTGTCGTGGATGCGCACACCGATCGTTGGCGCGCGCTGCTGCCGACGGTGCGCCGCCGGGCGGAGCGTTTCGCTGTCGTGCTCGAACGCATGATCGCGCCCGACGGATCTTATCCGGCGCTTGGCCGCTCGATCACATATCGCTGCGGCGCGTTTCAACATCTCGCTCAACTCGCCTTGCAACAGGCTCTGCCGGAATCGTTGAGTCCCGCGCAAGTGCGCGGCGCACTCACTGCGGTCATTCGGCGCACGCTCACCGCACCCGGCACGTTTGACGACGCAGGTTGGTTGCAGCCGGGGCTCTGCGGACACCAACCGGGCCTGACCGAAAATTACATCAGCACGGCGAGCCTGTATCTTTGCACGACCGCGTTTCTGCCACTCGGTTTACCAGCCGCCGCGCCGTTTTGGAGTGATCCCGACACGCCATTTACCGGCCAGCGCATTTGGTCCGGCGAAAACCTGCCCGCCGACAAAGCGCTTTATTGAAGCGGCGCATTCGTTCACTCGACCGCTTTTTGATTTCAGACGCGCAGCGAATGAGCTCAGGCTCCACGCGTGTCCAGCATCACCCCTTTTCGAAGGACCTACCCCACCATCACCGATCCCGCCCGACCCGCGTGGCATTTTCATCCGCCGGCTAATTGGATGAATGATCCCAACGGAATCATTTATCACGATGGCTGGTGGCATCTTTACTATCAGCACAATCCCGGCGGCGACGAATGGGGCGACATCCATTGGGGCCACGCGCGCAGTCGTGATTTATTGCATTGGGAACACCTGCCCATCGCGTTGCGGCCGCAACAAATCGACGGCGAACTCCACTGCTATTCCGGTTGCTGCGCGCAGAACACCGCTGGCGAACCGCGCATTCTTTATACCAGCGTGCCGCCCGCGCCTGGTCGCGCCACCCAAGTTTTCGCCACGCCTGAAGACAACGCCTGCATCGCGTGGACCCAACACACGACCGCGCCGGCGCTCGATCTCGCGACGCATGACGGCCCCGCGTTTGAAGGCGACTGGCGCGATCCGTATGTGTTTCAAACCGCAGGCCGCACGTTTCTCATTCTCGGCGCCTGCATCGGCCCCGACGCCGTCATCGCGCTCTACGAAAATCCCGACGGCGATCTGCGCCACTGGACCTACCGCGGCAATCTGGTGTCCGCGCCGCGCACGGAAGTAAAATTCTTCGAATGTCCCTCGATCGTGCCGGCTGGCGATCGTTGGATTTTATTCGTCTCGCCCTGTCGCGAAGTGGAGTGGCTCAGCGGCACGCTCGATCTCGCCGCGTATCGTTTCGTGGTGGAGCGACGCGGGCGATTTGATGCCGGTAACTGCTACTACGCGACTCACGCGAAGGTTGGACCCGATGGTCGCGCATTCGCGTTCGGCTGGGCGCTGCGCTTTCCAAAAAATCGCAGATGGAACGGCTGCCTCGGCGTGATTCGCGAAGTGTGGCTCGATGAAACCGGCGAACTTCACACTGCACCGCTCGCTGAATTGTCCGCGCTGCACAGCGAAGAAATAAACTTCCCCGCGCAAACACTCTCCGATGCACCATGCTCGCTGAACTTGCCCGATACCGATTCGTGCCGCGGTCATCTCGAATTCACTCTACAGCCTGACGGAGTCTTGCACGTGAAGCTCGCCGGCGTCGTGGTTCAAATTGATGCAGCCGGTGCGCGCTTCGACGAGCACCCCGTCATTCCGCTGGCGCACGGCGGTCGCGTGCAGTTCGAATGGATGCTCGATCACTCCTTATTGGAGGTCTTCGTCAACCACCGCGCGTGTTACACGAAAGTCATCGCCTACCCAACCGCTAGTGAGCTCGTCCTCCAAGCCACGCCCGGCACCGAGCTGATCTCCGGCCGAATGTTTGAACTGCAATTGAAACCCGACCAGTCCGGCGATCAATTGGCCGAAACGGGCTGACGCGCAAATTTCTCGCGCATCCGGCACAGACGCATTTTCGTCGTTCTTCCCATGCGCGCACTGGTTGCATTCGACAAATTCAAGGACTCGCTCACCGCCCCCGAGGCGTGCGCGTGCGCCGTCGAAGCGCTGCGAACCGCAGAACCGAGCTGGCATGTCACGTCTTGTCCGTTGACCGACGGCGGCGACGGCTTTGCCGAAATTCTTACGCAAGCCGCCGGCGGCGAAATCCATGCCGCCACCGTCACCGGTCCGCGCGGCGCAGCAGTGAAAGCGCGTTTCGGTTTGGTTCCGCTCAACGCGATTCCCGCCGCCGCGCGCGAATTGCTCGCGCTGCCCGAAACCATTCCGGCCGATGCCATCGTAGGCTTGATTGAAATGGCCACCGCCAGCGGACTCGCCTTGCTCAAACCCGACGAACGCGATCCGTGGCAGACCACCAGCCGCGGCACTGGCGAACTTATCGCCTACGCCGCCAAGCTCGGCGCGCAGGTCATCTTGCTCGGCGTCGGCGGCAGCGCCACCAACGACCTTGGTCTCGGCGCGCTCAGCGCGCTCGGCCTGCGTTTCATCGGTCGCGATCATCACGAAATTCTGCCACCCACGCCTGCAACTTGGGAATCGATCAACCGCATCGAAGGCCGTGTGGACGCGCCGGTAATTCGCATCGCCTGCGATGTCGCCAATCCGCTGCTCGGGCCGCAGGGCTGTTCCACGATTTACGGTCCGCAAAAAGGCCTCGCCGCCGCCCATTTGCCGCGCATGGAAGCGCTGGCGGGACAACTCGCCGCGCGGCTTTGCGAACACGCCGGCCAATCCACCGACTTGATGCGCGCACCCGGCGCAGGCGCGGCCGGCGGCATCGCATTCGGATTGATGACGGCGACAGGCGCACGACTTTTGCCCGGTGCGGATTTCGTCGCCGCGTGGCTCGATCTCGACACCAAACTGGCCGCCGCCGATCTCGTGATCACCGGCGAGGGACGTTTCGACGAAAGCTCGCTCAGCGGCAAAGGCCCCGGCGCGCTCGCGTTGCGCGCGTTGGAATCGCAAAAAACCGTGCACGTATTTGCGGGACAAATCGCGCCGCCGGCCAAGCCCATGTCTAACTTGCATTTGCACGCGATCACGCCGAGCGACATGCCGCTGACGGAAGCGCTGCGCCGCGCGCCGCATTTGCTAAAAACCGCCATTGCGAACACCTTTTCCACTCGATGACTGACGAACATGCCCGCCACGAACGCCATGCTCGTTTCCGCCTATGGAAACAGATTCTGCGTTACGTGCCGCGACGAGCAGCGTTCCACCGTTATCCGATCGTCGGCCGCTTCGCCGAGATGGCGCGCAAGCGCTCCTACCTGTGGTCTTTCAAACAACCGCAGTTACGACCCGCGTTTTACGCCGGTTCGATTTTGTCGTTGATGCCAGTGATGGGCGTGCAACTGCCCTCGGCCTTCATTCTCGCGCTGCTCTTGCGTGCCAACTTCATGGTGCTCGGCGGACTGCAGTTCATCACGACTCCCTTCACCGCCGCGCCGATTTATTACGCCACGCATCAACTCGGCAAAAACATCATCGAGTTGTCGGGCTTCGGTCATTCCATCCCGATTGAAGAAGAATTCGAACAACCCGAATCCGTGGCGACGATTGATGCGTTGGAGCCGCTGCCGGACCCCAATGATCCGCAACACGAAATCCATTGGGGACGCCGCATCGGCTCGGCCATCAACGCGTTGGTGATCGGCGGCGCCGTAATGGGCACGCTGCTCGGCGTCGCGCTCGATTTTTCGTGGCGTATCCTGACGGAGCGCTACGGCCCGAAACATTTGCACATGCGGCGTGCTTCCCGCTCGACGGAGCCGACCGGACCGCCAAAGTAACCGGACCCATGTCCGGTATTTCGCGTGTGTCGCCTTTTAAAAATTTGCTGACCCTGTTCGTGCTGCTGGTGGGTTTGCTCGGTTGCAGCAACTCCACTGAAGCCCCGACTCGTCCGTCCGCCGCCACGCCCGTTCGTCCCACTGCCGCGCAACCTTCGCGTCCTGCTTCCACGCCCGCGCCGAAACAGGAGACCATTTATCCAGTGATGCTGGGCATCGACGTGCTGGAAGCGCAGGGCTTCGCTCCGATCAAAGGCAAACGCGTCGGCCTGCTCACCCATCCCGCGGGCGTGAATCGTCGCGGCGAAAGTTCGATTGATGTTTTGCGCCGCGCGCCGGGCGTAAAACTCGCCGCGTTGTTCGGCCCCGAGCACGGCATCTACGGCAACTTCAAAGCCGCGACCGACATCGCCGATTCCATTGATCCGCGCACCGGCCTGCCGGTGTATTCGTTGCACGGCACGCATCGCAAACCGACCAAGAAGATGCTCGCCGGCCTCGATGCGATGGTGATCGATCTGCAGGACATCGGCACGCGCAGTTACACGTTTGTGAGTTGCATGCTCTACACAATGGCCGCGTGTTTCGAAAACAACGTCGAGGTCATCGTGCTCGACCGGCCCAATCCGCTCGGCGGCCTCAAAGTGGACGGCCCGCCGCTCGACGCGCAGTGGAAGAGCTACGTCGGCGCATTTCGCGCGCCCTATGTGCACGGCCTCACCATCGGCGAAATCGCGCGCATGGCCAAGGAGGCTCCCGGCGTGTTGAAGGTGCCCGGCTCCACCGGTATTGATGTTTCCGAGGAAGATCGTCGGCGCGGTCGCCTCACCATCATTTCGATGAAGGGCTGGCGGCGCAGCATGCGTTGGCCCGAGACCGGCCTGAAGTGGATTCCGACGTCGCAATACATTCAGGATTTCGCGTCGGTCATCGGCTATCCCATGACCGGCCTCGGCACCGAGCTCGGCCAATTCAGCCACGGTTTTCCCGGTCCGCTCTATCCGTTCCGCGGCATCTCGCATCCGCGCATCAACGACGCCACGCTCGAAAAAGAACTGCGCGCGCTGAACATCCCCGGCCTCAGCTACCGCCGCATCAGCGTGCCCAATCGCAACGGTAAACCTGTCACCGGTCTCTACATCGAGGTCACCGATTATCAGGATTGGAATCCCACCGAGCTCAACTTCCACATGATGCGGCTCGTCTGCAAATACGAGTCGACCAATCCCTACGCCGCCGCCAACTCCGCCGACACGCGCCGCTTCCTCATTCACATGGGCTCGACGGAATTTTTCGAAGCGCTCAAACGCGACGGCGCGCGCGTCAACGTCGAGGCCTTCCTGAAAGACTGGCGCGACAAGGCCAAAGTCTACCAACAGCAATCACGCCGCTACTGGCTCTATAACTGAAACCCTCTGGTCATTCTGCACGCCGCGAAGACCGTCCCTTTCGTTTCAATGTCCGGCATTTCCTCCATTCTCGCCATCCTGTCGCCGTTCGAGCAGGAAAAGTTTTTTCCTGGTGAACTGTTCGCCCAAGTTCGCGCGCTCACGCCGCAATTCACACTGATCGATCCGACCAACCGCAGCGCCGACGAGATCAACGCAGAAGTCACGCGGCACAATCCCGAGGTCGTGATCGCTTGCTGGCAGACGCAAAGCCTGCCCAACCCGCTGCCCGAGCGCGTGCGCTACGTGTGCTACATCACCGGCTCGGTCCGTCGTCTCGTCACACGCGAGCAAATCGAAAACGGCCTGATCGTCACCAACTGGGCCAACATCATCAGCCGCACCGTCGCCGAGTGCGCGCTCTTTCACACGCTCGCCTGTCTGCGCCGGGACCGCCACTGGCAGCTCACGATTCATCACGAACAAGGTTGGCGCGACGGTTGGGAACAAGTCGGCTCGCTGTTCGAACGCCGCGTCGGCGTGCACGGCTACGGCAGTGTCGCGCGCGAGTTTTTGAAACTTATCGTTCCGTTCGGCTGCGATGTTTCCGTGCTCGCGCCGGACTTTGACGCCAAGGCCGCCGCGGCCACCGGCGCTAAACCCGCCACCTCGCTCGAATCACTCTTCGCCGACAACGACGTCATCGTCGAACTCGCACCGCTAAACGACGCGACGCGCGGCACCGTCACCGAAAAACATTTCCGCCTCATTCATCCCGGCGGCGTATTCGTCAACGTCGCGCGCGCCGGAATCACCGACGAGGACGCGCTTCTCCGCGTGGCGAAGGAAGGCAACATTCAAGTCGGCCTCGACGTATTCGTGCAGGAACCGATGCCCGTGGACAGCGGTTGGCGCGGCCTGCGCAACGTCAGCCTCACGCCGCACATCGCCGGCCCCACGCTCGACCGCTTCGTCGATGGCGGACGCCACGCGTTGCGCAATCTCCGCCTCTACGCCGCCGGCGAACCGCTCATCATGCCCTTCACACCCGCAGCCTACGACGCGGCGACGTGAGTTGAAGAGCCTCACGCAGAGACGCGGAGGCGCAGAGGGTTAAACCACGAATGCACACTAATGGTCACGAATCGAGGCGCAGGGTGATAATACACAAACCGCTATAAGGTAGGGCGGAGCGGCCCGCGACGCCGCGACGTGAACTGAAGAGCCTCACGCAGACACGCGGAGGCGCAGAGGATTAAACCACAAATACACCCGCATGGCCACGAATGCGGGGCACCGGGTGATCATGCACAAACCGATATAAGGTAGGGCGGAGCGGCCCGCGACGCCGCGACGTGAGCTGGAGGAGCCTCACGCAGAGACGCGGAGGCGCAGAGAACTAAACCACGAATGCACACGAATGGTCACGAATACGGAGCGCAGGGTGATAATGCACAAACCGACGCAAGGTAGCGCGGAGCGGCCCGCGACGCCGATGATCACATGAAAAATGCGGGATTCCTCCGTCGCCGAGCCTATGGAGGACGCGTCGGAAATCCCACCCCACCATTCAGAATCCTTAGGTTGTTCTCTGCGTCTCCGCGACTTGTATGTTCAACCCGATGTTAAGAACGGATGAGAGCAAAGCCAGCGGAGGCTTCCGAGAATGGGCCGATGAGCTCGTCGGAGGAAGCC
>Ga0207868_1000670_pt1 | contig 31848 bp, 29 predicted proteins | sample Passage237B_FD_187370 | JGI IMG/M metagenome (GOLD analysis project Ga0207868, IMG submission 187370) | Cellulose adapted compost microbial communities from Newby Island Compost Facility, Milpitas, CA, USA - Passage2 37B (SPAdes) (version 3) ... | reverse complement strand
ACCGGAGCCGCATCCGGCGACAGTCAACGTGACCGCTGCGACAGCGGCGGCAACCGGCACCTTGAGACCGCGTGACCACACGTGCATGAGAACCCCCTCATCATGCGGTTGTCGAGAGGCTACCAAATCACACCCCCCTGGCGGGAGGATCGTTCAAGACAAGCCGGCCGCGTGCCGAAGACTCCGGACGCGACACGCGGTAGCGTGGAGGTCCACGGTCGTTGACCCGACCGCCCCGAGACCCTAACGTTGAAGTACTGGTTGAAGGAGGGACGATGGCAGACACCGAGGGCTTCCGCCTCGCTCCTGTCGCCAATCAGGGCACCCTCTTCGACGACGACCGCCAGGTGCTCGACGAGTCGGTCGGCTACCGCGGCCCCATCGCGTGCAAGGCCGCGGGCATCACGTACCGCCAGCTCGACTACTGGGCTCGTACCGGCCTAGTGGAGCCCACGGTGCGACCCGCGTCGGGCTCCGGCACGCAGCGCCTGTACGGCTTCCGCGACATCCTCGTGCTGCGCGTGGTCAAGCGCCTGCTCGACTCCGGCGTGTCGCTCCAGCAGATCCGCACGGCCGTGAAGCACCTGCGTGAGCGGGGCGTCGAGGACCTGTCGCGGATCACCCTGATGTCTGACGGCGCCTCCGTCTACGAGTGCACGTCGGATGACGAGGTCATCGACCTCGTGCAGGGAGGCCAGGGAGTCTTCGGCATCGCGCTGGGCAAGGTCTGGCGTGAGCTCGAGGGCTCGCTTGCGAGCTTCCCCGTGGACGACGGCGAGCCCGCGCAGATGCCCGAGGGCGTGATCGACGAGCTCGCCGCCCGCCGCGCGCGTCGCTCGAACGCCTCCTAGGCATCGTCGCCAGCCCGTGCGCCCCGCTCGGGGCGCGTGTTCGCATGCCGGAACCTGGCAAGATATGGGACACCGTCTGAAGGGAAGTCCATGTTCTCCAAGGTGCTCGTCGCCAACCGTGCCGAGATCGCTGTGCGCGCCTTCCGCGCCGCCTATGAGCTCGGCGCGAAGACGGTCGCCGTCTTTCCCTTCGAGGACCGCTTCTCCGAGCACCGCCTGAAGGCCGACGAGGCCTACCAGATCGGCGAGGTCGACCACCCCGTGCGGGCATACCTCGACATCGAGGAGATCATCCGCGTCGCCAAGCTCTCCGGCGCCGACGCGATCTACCCGGGCTACGGCTTCCTCTCGGAGAACCCCGACTTCGCGCGCGCCTGTGCCGACGCGGGGGTGACCTTCATCGGCCCGCCTGCCAAGGTGCTCGAGCTGGCCGGCAACAAGAAGACCGCGATCGACGCAGCGAAGCGCGCCGGCATCCCCGTGCTCGAGTCCTCGGAGCCGTCCACCGACGTGGACGCGCTCGTCGTCCGCGCCCAGGAGATCGGCTTCCCCGTCTTCGTCAAGGCGGTCGCCGGAGGCGGCGGTCGCGGCATGCGGCGCGTGGAGAAGGTCGAGGACCTGCCCGATGCCCTGCGAGCCGCCATGCGCGAGGCCGAGTCCGCGTTCGGCGACCCCACCGTCTTCCTCGAGCAGGCCGTCATCCGCCCTCGGCACATCGAGGTGCAGATCCTCGCGGACGGCACCGGCGAGGTGGTCCACCTCTTCGAGCGCGACTGCTCGCTGCAGCGCCGCCACCAGAAGGTCGTGGAGATCGCACCGGCTCCCAACCTCGACCCGGCGATCCGCGAGGCCCTGTGCCGCGACGCCGTCGCCTTCGCCAAGAGCATCGGCTACGTCAACGCCGGCACCGTCGAGTTCCTCGTGGACACCGAGGGGGAGCGCGCCGGCCAGCACGTGTTCATCGAGATGAACCCGCGCATCCAGGTGGAGCATACCGTGACCGAGGAGGTCACGGACATCGACCTCGTGTCGTCGCAGATGCGCATCGCGGCAGGGGAGACCCTGGCCGACCTCGGCATCGTGCAGGAGGAGATCCGCACCAACGGCTTCGCGATCCAGACCCGCATCACCACCGAGGACCCGAGCAACGGCTTCCAGCCCGACACCGGCCTCATCGTCGCCTACCGCAGCCCCGGTGGCGCCGGCGTGCGCCTCGACGGCGCCACGGGCATGGCAGGCGGGCGCATCACGGGCCACTTCGACTCGATGCTCGTCAAGCTCACGTGTCGCGGAGCCGACTTCGCCACCGCCGTGCGTCGCGCCGAGCGCGCGCTCGCCGAGTTCCGCATCCGCGGCGTGGCGAACAACATCCCGTTCCTGCTCGCGGTGCTGCGCGACAAGGAGTTCAAGGCGGGGGACATCTCGACGCGCTTCATCGAGGAGCGCCCCGACCTGCTCGAGGTGAGCCAGTCCAGCGAGCGCTCCACGCGCATGCTGACCTTCCTGGGCCACGTGTCGATCAACCGCCCGCACGGGGAGCCGCCCACGATCGTGCGTCCGGCGACCAAGCTCCCCGCGCTCGACGCGGAGGCTGCCGTCCCCGACGGCGCGCTCCAGCGCCTGCGCGCAGTGGGCCCGGCGCAGTTCTGCGCCGACCTGCGGGCCCAGACCGCGCTCGCCGTCACGGAGACGACGTTCCGCGACGCCCACCAGAGCCTGCTCGCCACGCGCGTGCGGACCTTCGACATGCTCCAGGTCGCGCCTCATGTGTCGCGCCTGACGCCGCAGCTGCTGTCCATGGAGGCCTGGGGCGGCGCCACGTACGACGTCGCGCTGCGCTTCCTCAGCGAAGACCCGTGGCTGCGGCTCGCTCGCCTGCGCGAGGCGATGCCCAACATTCCCATCCAGATGCTGCTGCGCGGGCGCAACACCGTGGGCTACACCCCGTACCCCGATGCCGTGGCCAGGGCCTTCGTCGCCGAGGCCGCCTCGACCGGCGTGGACATCTTCCGCGTCTTCGACGCGCTCAACGACTTCGACCAGATGCGCCCGGCCATCGACGCCGTGCTGGAGACGGGCACCGCGATCGCGGAGGGAGCGCTGTGCTACACCGGCAACCTCAGCGACCCGGACGAGAAGCTGTACACGCTCGACTACTACCTTGAGCTCGCGGAGAAGCTCGTCAAGGCCGGCGTGCACATGCTCGCGATCAAGGACATGGCGGGCCTGCTGCGTCCCGCCGCGGCCGCGACGCTCGTCACCGCGCTGCGCAAGAACTTCGACGTCCCTGTGCACCTGCACACCCACGACACGGCCGGCGGCCAGCTCGCCACCCTGCTCGCGGCATCGGCCGCAGGCGTGGACGCCGTGGACGTCGCCAACGCCGCGATGGCCGGCACGACGTCCCAGCCGTCCATGTCGGCGCTCGTCGCGGCGCTCGAGCACACGGAGCGCGACACCGGACTGTCGCTCGAATCCGTCACCGCCCTCGAGCCCTACTGGGAGGCCGTGCGCCGCCTGTACGCGCCGTTCGAGTCGGGCCTGCCCGGCCCCACGGGCCGCGTGTACCACCACGAGATCCCCGGAGGCCAGCTGTCGAACCTGCGCCAGCAGGCGCTGTCGCTGGGCCTGGGGGAGCGCTTCGAGGAGATCGAGGACATGTACGCGGCCGCAGACCGCATCCTGGGCCGCCTGGTCAAGGTGACGCCGTCGTCCAAGGTCGTGGGCGACCTCGCCCTGCACCTCGTGGGCCTGGGCGCCGACCCCGCCGACTTCGCCGCCAACCCGGCGGCATACGACGTCCCCGACTCCGTCATCGGCTTCCTGCGCGGCGAGCTGGGCGACCCGCCCGGCGGCTGGCCCGAGCCGTTCCGCTCCAAGGCGCTCGAGGGCCGTCCTGCCGCCAAGCCGCCCGTCGCGCTGAGCGCGGAGGACGAGACCACCCTGTCCGTGCCCGGTCCGCAGCGACGCAAGCGTCTCAACGAGCTGCTGTTCCCCGCGCCCGCGCGCGAGTTCGAGGAGAACTACGCGAAGTACGGCGACATCTCCGTGCTCGACACGTATCACTACCTGTACGGCCTCAAGGAGGGCACGGGGGAGGAGATCACCATCGAGCTGGAGAAGGGCGTCACGATGCTCGTCTCGCTCGAGGCGATCGGCGTGCCGGACGATCGCGGCATGCGCTGGTGCATGTTCAGCTACAACGGCCAGATGCGGCCTGTCCAGGTGCGCGACCTCAGCGCCGAGGTGCGTGTTGTCGCGCGCGAGCGGGCCGATGCGGGCAATCCCGGCCACGTCGCCGCGCCCTTCGCCGGCGCCGTGACGGCGATCGTCGAGGAGGGCCAGCAGGTGGCGGCGGGCCAGGCCGTCGCGACCATCGAGGCGATGAAGATGGAGGCGTCCATCACCACGCCCGTCGCCGGCACGGTGCAGCGCGTCGTGGTCAAGGGCACCGAGCCGCTCCAGGGTGGCGACCTGGTCCTCGTCGTCGCCTGACGCGCCACCCGCGAGGGACCTTCGTCCTCGGAGCGTGCGCTCCCAGCGCGCGACGATGGCCTCGTCAGGAGATCCGGATGCACGCTCCCATCGCCGTGGGGGCGTGGGCGGAGGGATCGGGGCACGCCGGTCCAGGAAGGGGGCGTCTCGCCATGAGGGTTCTCGTCACAGCAGGCAGCAAGTATGGATCTACCAGGGAGATCGCGCACGTCATCGCCGCTGAGCTGGCGGCGCAGGGTTTCGAGGTGGACTGCCTCGACGCCCACGAGGTCCTCACGGTCAACCCCTACGACGCGATCGTGGTGGGAAGCGCGGTGTACGGCGGCCTGTGGCGACGCGACGCGGAGGAGTTCATCGCGCACCACGCGGACGTGCTCGTCACGCGCGACGTGTGGACGTTCTCCGTGGGCCTCGAGACCGTCGTGACGCCGGGCGAGGGCCATGACGAGGCGAAGGCGCTGGGGGAGAGGATCGGCGCGCGCGGCCACATGCGCTTCACGGGCGCGCTCGATCCCGACCGCATCAACGAGGGGGAGAGGGCGCTCCTGGCTCCGCTGAACCCGCCCGTAGGCGACTTCCGCGACATGGCGAGGGTGCGCGAGTGGGCGCAGGAGATCGGTGCGCAGATGGCGGAGATCGCCTCCCTGTAGCCGCGGGACAGGGCCGACGCCATGTCGGGGGAGCGCGCCGCGCTCGGTTAGCATCGGCCGTGATGCGGCGTCGGTCCGTCGCGTCGTGGAGGAACCGATGTCCCGCTTCCCGGAGCGCCCGCACAAGGCTCTCGTCGTGGTCGACGTCCAGCACGAGATCATCGACCCGCTGTACCGGCGAGACGAGGTCGTCGACGTCATCGGACGCCTGGTGGATCGTGCGCGAGCGGCAGGGGAGCCGGTCGTGTGGATCCAGCACTCGGATGAGGACATGCCCATCGGCTCGCCCCAGTGGGAGTACGTCCCCGAGCTCACGATGCGCGAGGACGAGCCGCTCGTCCACAAGGTGCACCCGGACGCGTTCGAGGACACGGAGCTCGACGACGTGCTGCGCGAGGTCGGCGTTGGCGAGGTCGTCATCGTTGGGGCGTACTCCGATGCGTGCGTGCGGGCGACGCTCCATGGGGCGTTCGGGCGCGGCTACGACACGACGCTCGTCGCGGACGGGCACACGACGCCGGACAGGACGGACATCGGCGGCCCCACGGCGCCGCAGACCATCGCGCTGACGAACCGCTACTGGGCGAACCACACGGGAGCGGGTCGCGTGGCGAGGGTGGTGCCCTCAGGAGAGCTGGAGCTCTGAGCACAGCGCCGTTCTGACATAATGTGCATTATCGGCGCAACGGATGGCCCTGCGGGAGGGGCCTGGACGGCCACCGTGCCGCATGCGGGCGCATGCGGACGGCTCGGACTCGTCGAGTCGGCGGCCCGGCGCCTCTTGCCCTGAGCGTCGCCGCTCAGGGCGCCCCGATCGCGGCATCCGCGGCGCTTCCAGGCATCGCTCCCGCACGGAGTGTGATCTGCGTTACGCACGTTGTCGAACCGGAACAAAGGGTTTCTGCAGCGCGTTCTCCCGGCGAGGGCCACAAGCCCGCTTCAAGGAGGCACACATGGCTGACCGAGCATTGCGTGGAATGCGACTGGGCACCCAGTCGATGGAGAGCCCCGCGTCGGCGGAGCTCGCCGAGCGCCAGGACGTGAGCTACGACTGCCCCAACGGGCACGTCCTGACGTTCCCGTTCTCGATCGAGGCGGACATCCCGCTCTCGTGGGAGTGCCACTGCGGCGCCCTTGCCCTGCTGCGGGACGGCGAGCGTCCTGAGCCGCAGGCGGAGCGCCAGCAACGCACGCACTGGGACATGCTCCTGGAGCGTCGCACCATCGCTGAGCTCGAGGAGCTCCTCGAGGAGCGTCTCGAGCTGCTTCGCGCAGGACGTCTGGGCTAGGCGGTCTTCGGACCGCCTAGCGGCGTTTCCTGCCGCACAGCCGCTGCAGGCCCCACAGCGTCACCTTCCACAGCGCTTCGCGGATGATCGCGAAGCTCATCTTGGACTGCCCGCGGTCGCGTTCGACGAACTCGATCGGCACCTCCACGACCCGCGCCCCTGCCTGCAGCGCTCGCACGGTCATGTCGATCTGGAAGCAGTACCCGTGCGACTCGACCTCGTCAAGCGGAATCTGACATAACGTCGCCGAGTGATATGCGCGGTACCCCGCCGTCGCGTCGCGCACGGACACCCCGAGCATCACACGCACGTACGTGTTCGCGCCCCGCGACAGCAGCTCGCGATGCAGCGGCCAGTTGACGACGGACCCTCCCGGCACCCATCGGGAGCCGATGACGAGGATCCCCTCCCCCGCCTGCGCGAGCAGGTCGGGAAGCTGGCGGGCCTGGTGGGAGCCGTCGGCGTCCATCTCCACGATCACGTCGTAGTCGCGCTCGAGCGCCCACGCGAATCCCGCCCGGTAGGCCGCCCCCAGACCCTGCTTTCCCGGCCGATGCAGGACGTGGAGGCGCTCCTGGCGCGTGGCCTCGGCATCGGCCCATTCTCCCGTGCCGTCGGGCGAGCTGTCGTCGACGACGAGGATGTCCGCGTCGGGCGCGTGCTCGAGCACGCCCGCGACCTGGCGAGGCAGCGACTCCCTCTCGTTGTACGTGGGGATGATGACGAGGGCTCTCACCACTCGTACCTCTCGTCGAGGCGCACACGCACGGCCCCGATGAGCGTGAGCGCGGCGATCGCCACCACTCCCCACTCGAGGAAGGCCCCGTACCTCACGGCGGGGGTGACGGAGGTTCGCAGCGGGATCTCGGTCTCTCCCCACGCCTGCGTGAACAGCTCCGAGCGGTCGATCAGGCGCCCCGCGGGCGTCACGACGCCCGACACGCCCACGGTGGAGACCTGGAGCGCGGCCTTGCCCGTCTCGATGGCCCTCAGGCGCGTCATGGCCAGCTGCTGCGTGGACTCCGCCGTCATGCCGAACGTCGCATTGTTGGTCTGCACCGCGAGGAACTCCGCCTCATGGGAGGCAGACTGGCGGGCGATCCAGTCATAGGCGACCTCGAAGCAGATGATCGTCCCGACCCGCACCGCACGGCCGAGCGAGGCGATGTCCACGTCGATGAAGGCAGGCTCGTCGCCGGGCAGCATGTCGCTCGTGACGCGGTCCACCGCCGGCGAGAACAGCCGCGCGATGGAGCGGATCGGGATGTACTCGGCGAACGCCGCGGGCTGCTGCTTGCGGTACTCTCCAGCGGGCTCGCCGGACGGCAGCCAGATGAGCGAGGTGTTGTAGCGGCCCCCCGGCGGCGAGTAGTCGACCGTGCCGATGAGCAGCGGAGTCCCCACGGCCTGGGCCGCCAGGTTGAGCTGGCTGCGCGTCGGCTCGTCGATGCGCGGGTCGATGTCGACGGAGTTCTCCGGCCACACGGTCAGGTCGAGCGGCGCGGCGGCCTCCTGGGCCAGCTGCAGCGTGGCGGCGGTGTGGTTCTGCGTCACCAGGCGCGCCTGTTGGAGCGAGTCCAGGCCCTCGTTGGGCACGTTGCCCTGAGCCCATCCCACGCGCAGCGTGCCGACCTCGGGACGCTCGTCGAGGGGCACTCCCAGCGGCGCGAGCATGATGGCGAGCGCAAGCACCGGCGCCCCGACGGCCGTGAGCGCGCGCTTCTCCCGCAACGCCATCCACGCCAGGCCCAGGAAGCCGCCCGTGACCGCCACGGCGAGGGACACCAGGGGCGCTCCGCCCAGCTTCGCCAGGTTCACCACCGGCGCGTCGACGACGGCGAACGCGAGACGACCCCAGGGAAAGCCCCCGAAGGGCCCGAAGGAGCGGACGGTCTCGGCGGCGACCCAGGCGACGGCGAACACGGGCACCGTCAGCCACGGCCGTCCGTCGAAGAACCCGGCCCAGTTCGCGTGGGCGAACACGGCGCACGCAAGGCCGACGTAGGCGGCACAGGCCGCGCACAGGGCCACCCAAGGAACGGGTCCCACGGCGAACTTGATCCACGACACGTGCACCAGGAAGAACGCCATCCCGAACACGAAGCCCAGGCCGAACGCACCCCGTGCCCGCGACTGCGAGACGGCGATGAAGAGGACGCCGATGGCGACCGGAGCGAGGAACCAGGCCCCGATGTCGGGGAACGCGGCGGAGAGCATCAGGCCGGCCACGACGGCCAGCACGAGGTTCTTCATACGCGACACCGTGCAAGCCTAAAGCGGGCGGGGCCTAGTACGCGACGACGCCTCGCCGCATGGCGGTGACGCCTTGCCGCGCGCGCTCCTGCAACGCGGGATCCAGGGCCGACTCCGCGATCTGGTCCAGGGCGTCGATGACCTGCTTGCACCAGCGCACCATGTCGCCGGGAGCGATCTCGGTACCGTCCAGGACCACGTCGAGGCTCTTGCCCTGCGCCCAGCCGTGGACGGCCGAGACGATGCCCCAGTGGGGCGCGGGAAGCGACGGCAGGCGGTGCTCGGTGTGGAGGTCGTCGATGCGGGACCACACGCGCTGGGTGTCGCGCAGGGCGACGCCGAGCACGCCGTTCGATCCGCCAGGGATGCGCGGCGTCTTCGTGTCGTCCTCGCGCCGGCCGCTGTAGAGCAGCGACGAGACCACGGCGGCCAGCGCGGGCGGGTTGAGCTTGGACCACAGGCCTTCGCGCAGGCACTCCGCGATGACGATGTCGTTCTCCGAGTACAGCGTGCGCATCGCCTGGCCCAGCGCGGTCACGTGCGTGTCCTCGCCCTCACCCGCGAGATAGCCGAGGCGGCGCAGCACCGTGCAGCGACGGTCGAAGACGGCCGCGATGGAGCCCGTCGCGCGGCTGATCTCCCCTGCCAGCCGGTCCTTGTCGCGCAAGGTCTGGAAGTAGCGCTCAGCCCATCGGGCGTGGGCCTCGCGATCGGGGCACTGGTGGCACGGATGGGCGCGGATACGGGCGCGCAGCTCCTCGATCTGGGCGTCGGAGCCCTCACCGGCCCGCTTGCCGTGCTGCTTGCCGCGTGTCGCGCCCACGGCGTCGCGGAACTCGAGCCGGCGCGACTCCAGGACGGCGGCGAGCTCCTTGCGGCTGCGGGCGCTGCGATAGTCGAGCTTGCGCGGAACGGTGAGCCGTCCCGCGACGTCGAGCCCGTGGTGGAGGTCGGCGACGGACAGGCGGAACTGGCGTCCGCCCTCGCCCACGACGGCGGGACGCGGGGCATGGGGATCGGCATCGGGCTGGACCACCACGGCGAAGCCGCTGCGGCGACCTGCGCGGACGCGCACCACGTCTCCGCGCTGGAGCCCGGCGAGCAGCTCGGCGGTCGCCTCCCTGCGGGCCTGCCCGCGGGCCCTCTGGGCGCTCTTCTGGGCGCGGCTGAGCTTCTCGCGCAGCCCGGCGTACTCGAGGAAGTCGCCCTTGTCGCATGCCAAGGCGTCACGGAAGCCCTGCAGGCTCGCATCGAGCTCCCTCACCCGGCGGGCCTTGCCCACGACGCCCTGGTCCGCCTGGAACTGCGCGAAGGACATCTCGAGGAGCTCCCGCGCGCGCGTCACGCCTGACGATGCGACGAGGTTGACCGCCATGTTGTAGCTCGGGTGGAACGAGGACACGAGCGGATAGGTCCGTCGCGACGCCAGGCGCCCCAGCTGACTCGCGTCGAAGCCCGGATGTTCCACGACGATCGCGTGGCCCTCGATGTCGATGCCGCGACGGCCCGCGCGACCCGTGAGCTGGGTGTACTCGCCAGGGGTGAGGTCCTTGTGCCCCGTGCCGTCCCACTTGACGAGCTTCTCGAGCACCACCGAGCGCGCAGGCATGTTGATGCCCAGGGCGAGCGTCTCGGTCGCGTACACCACCTTGATGAGGCCGGCGGCGAAGAGCTCCTCCACGACCTCCTTGAACAGCGGGATCATGCCGGCGTGGTGCGCCGCGATGCCCGCCTCCAGGTGGTCGCGCCAGTGGGCGAAGCCCAGGGCGCCCAGGTCCTCGGGCGGCAGCCCGGCGCATCGCGCGTCGACGATCGCCGCGATCTGGGCGCGCTCGGCCTCCGTGGTGAGGACCATGCCGGCGGCCCTGACCTGGTCCACGGCGTCGTCACAGCCCTGACGCGAGAAGACGAACACGATGGCCGGCAGGAGGCCTTGCTGGTCCAGCACGTCCACGACGGCGAAGCGGGGCGGCGAGCGACGCGGCCGGGGCCTGCTCCCTCCCCCGCCGTTGCGGCGGCCGTGCTTGGAGAACGGCTCGGCCTCGTGGCGCTGGCGGCGGGTGATGGCCTCCAGCTCGGGATTGAGGCGGGGGTTCGGTCCGGGGTCCGACGGGTCCACGCCGGGCGCGTAGAGGTCGTAGAGCCCCTCTCGCACCAGGACGTGAGGCCACAGGGGCACGGGCCGATGCTCGCTCACGATGACGCGCGTGTCGCCGCGCACCTCCGACAGCCACGCGCCGAACTCCTCCGCGTTCGACACGGTCGCAGACAGCGCCACGATCGCGGTGCGGGCGGCGAGGTGGACGATGACCTCCTCCCACACCGAGCCGCGGAAGCGGTCCGCCAGGTAGTGGACCTCGTCAAGCACCACCACGCCGAGCCTGTCGAGGGCGCGCGAGCGCGCGTAGATCATGTTGCGCAGCACCTCGGTCGTCATGACGACGATGTCCGCGTCCGGGTTGACGCTCGTGTCGCCGGTCAGCAGGCCGACGTTCTCGGAGCCGTAGACGGCGCGAAGGTCCTGGTGCTTCTGGTTGCTCAGGGCCTTGATGGGCGTCGTGTAGAAGGCCTTGTGGCCGCGCACATGGGCATGGCGGACGGCGAACTCCCCCACGAGCGTCTTTCCGGCGCCCGTGGGTGCGGCGACGAGGACGGAGTGACCCTCCGCCACCGCCTGACACGCGTCGCGCTGGAAGTCGTCGAGCGGAAAGGTGAGCGACTCCTCGAACTCGATGAGGTCCCTGTGCTTCGCTCGCTGCTTCGCGGCCGCGTACCGCTCTGCATAGCTCACGCAGCCAGGCTACTTGGCCTTGCCTCCGAGCACGCGCAGCCCGCCCTTGACGACGCTCACGGTGAACGGCTCGGCGCCCACGAGCTCTCCGTCCGCGAAGGCGGCGGGAAGACGGGCGCCGCTCGGCCCCTGCTCGATGCCGACCGTCTTGGCCTTGATGACCTGGATCCGGGGATCGGACAGGTGCGTGCCCTCCATGAGCTTGGGGAAGAGCCTCATGATGCTCCTGCGCTTGAGCGGCTCGGTGACGACGAGCTCGAGCTCGCCGTCGGTCACGGACGAGTCCGGGGAGATGCGCAGGCCGCCGCCGAACACGGGAGAGTTCGCGACCGCCACGAGCGTGACGACCTTGTCCCACGTCTTGCCGTCCACGGTGAGGCGCACGCCGTATGGCTTGTAGCGCGGCAGCTCCCGCGCCGTCGCGACCTTGTACTTGAGCGGGCCGCGCGGATACTTGAGGTTCGAGCCGTATGCGGCCACCGCCGCGTCGATGCCTGCAGACAGGACGGCGGAGAAGTAGCGCGGATTGCCAGGCTGCTCGAGGAGTCTGCCGGAGACCTTGCCGACGTCGACCTGGACGACGTCTCCGGCCAGGCCCGCCTCGATGCGCTCGATCGATGCGGGGATGTCGTGCTCGGGCAGCTGGAGAGTCTTGGCGAGGTCGTTGCCGGAGCCCGCCGCGACGATGCCGAGCGGCAGCTTGCGCTCGGCGCACACCTGGATGCCCAGGTGGACCATCCCGTCGCCGCCCACGACGACGAGCGCGTCGAGCTTGCGCCGCTGCCTCATCGCCGCCTCGTAGGACGCGACCCATGAGCCGTGGGACAGGTTCACGACCTGGTGCCCGTTGGCGGACAGCGCCGCGAGCGTCTCGGCTCCCAGCCTCGCTCCTCGCCCGGATCCCGATGTGGGATTGGTGATGACCCCCAGCCTGCTCACTCCACCTCGCTTCGTCGCGAACGCGCGCCCAGCGCGCCGATGCCGATGGCGCCAAAGTACAGGCCGCACATCGGAAGCGCCATCACGATCATGGTGACGGCATCGGGCGTGGGCGTCATGACCGCGGCGAAGACGAAGATGAGCAGCACCGCCCATCGCCATCCCTTGAGCCACGTCCGCACGGCGACGAGGCGGGCCCACGTCAGCGCGACCATGACCACGGGGAACACGAAGGCGAGCCCGAACGCGATGAACAGGCGCATGACGAAGGTCAGGTAGAGCTGGGCGTCGAGGAGCTGGGAGGTCCCCTCGGGGCGGAACTCCGTCAGGATCTGCACCGCATGGGGGAAGACGATCCAGGCGAGGGCGATTCCCCCCGCGAACAGCGGGATGGCCGCCGCCATGAAGCCCAGCGAGTAGCGCTTCTCCTTGCCCTTGAGCCCCGGCGCGAGGAACGCCCACACCTGGTACAGCCACCACGGCGAGCTGATGATGAGGCCCAGGAACACCGACACCTTGACGCGCATGTCGAGGGCCGTCGCCAGGCCGGCGAAGTTGATGGACACGAGCGAGCTCGGGTCCGCGGTGATGGCGAGGACCGGCTCCTGGAGCGCCTCGAACGCGGGCTCGAAGAGGAACCAGCCCACCACGGATCCCGCCGCGAGGCCGATGACAGACCAGATGAGGCGGTTGCGGAACTCCGCGAGGTGAGCCCGCACAGGCATGCGGGCCTCGGGATTGGCCCGACGCTCGGACCTACGCGCCACGCTTCCCGTCGGCGTCCTCGGCGTCGCCGGAGGAGGCCTTCCCCGTCTCGTCAGAGTCGTTCGAAAGGGCCTTGGTCTCGTCCTTGAGGATGCGCAGCGACTTGCCGATGCTGCGGGCCAGCTCGGGCAGCTTGGGCGCGCCGAAGAGCAGCAAGATGACGACGAGCAGTACGACGATGTGCCAGCCGCGCAGCGCTCCCATGTCCAGCCTCCTTAGCAGTCCTCGTGCCCGGACAGTCTATGCCTGTGCCGCGAGGACCGCGTGCGCCTGGACGGCGAGCGCCTCGCGCAGCTCCTGCGGCTCGACCGAGCGCACGTACGGCGCCACGCTCAGCAGCCTGCCCGCCACGAACGCGGCATCGGCCACGCCGAAGCGCGCCACGACGTCGTCGCCCGCGGCCTCCAGCGTGACGCCCGGCAGGTCCTCGATGGCCCAGCGAGCGCCGGGCGCGAGCACCACGGTGGCCTCGAAGCGGGTCTGGAGGTCGAAGCCCACGGCATCGGACGGCGCGGTCGCCACGTCGTCGTCGAGCATCTCGACGGCCCCCATGCGGTCGATGCGCAGCGTGCGGTACCCCTCGGCGCGACGGCACCAGCACTCGAGGTAGGCGACGCCGCCGATCGAGACGATGCGGTGCGGCTCCACCGTGCGCGAGGTGCGGTTGTCCTTCGCGTCCACGTAGTCGAGCTGCACGGCGTGCCGCTCCAGGATCGCCTGCCGCAGCGGGCCGAGGACTTCGCCGGGGATCTGGGCGGGACGCGACGTCTCGATGCCCTCGACGCCGAGCGCGTCACGCAGCTTCTCCATGGCCGAGTGCGCCGCGGCGGGCGCGACGCCGGACGCGATGAGCGACTGCAGCGCACCGATGAGCGCCACCGCCTCGCGGGCGGAGAAGCGCACCTGGGAGACGCCGTGGCCCTCCCTGAGGCGGGCGACGTCCTCGTCGAAGAGGTCGGGATCGAAGTCGATGAGGTCATCGGGCATGTAGCCGGGAAGGCCGGAGACCCACAGCGTCAGGACGTCCTTGCGGATCTGGTCCACGGAGACGCCGAACTGCGCGGCGAGCTCCCCGAAGGGCGTGGCGCCGTTGGCCTCGAGGTAGCTCACGATGCCGAGCATCCGCGTGACGCGGTCGGTGGCGCGCTCAGCCACGGCTCACCTCCAGGGCGGCGCGAGCGTGATCGCGCACGTGCGCGGCGAGCTCGGCGGGCTCGACGATGCGTGCGGCGCCTCCCAGAGCGAGCACCTCGTCTCGCAGGGCGTCCCCGTAGCGGTACTCGACGTCGACGACGTCCCAGCCGTCGTCTGTCCCCGCCGGCGTGCCTCTCTCGCGCAGCGCGTGGCCGGACTCGGGGCGCAGCGCGACGCGGGCGGTCTTGAGCGGCTCCTGTCCCCTGTCGCCGCCCACGGGCAGCGGGTCGGGGACCTCGTAGGCGCCGTCGGGCCCGATGGTCCTGACCGCGCCGAGGATCCGGCTCACGCGGAACGTGCGTGCCTGTCCCCTGTCGCGGTCCAGTCCCGTGAGGTACTGCGCGCCCCCGCCCATCGACAGATGCCAGGGCTCCACGGTGCGCACCCCCACCGACCCCGAGTTCGCGGAGGCGTACTCGAACCGCACGGCCTGCCTGTGCTGGATCGCCTCGGCGAGCACCAGGATCGCCTCGCTGGAGGCCACGGAGCGCGCCGCGAAGGGCAGCGCGACCTGCGGGCGAGGCCCGGAGCCGGAGGCGACCTTGGTGAGGGCCTGCCGCGCCTCCTGGCCTACCGTGGCGTCGGTCCAGTACTCGGCGGCCAGCGCGACCACGGCCAGCTCCGCCGGCGTGAGGTCGATCGCCTGCATGCGGGCGTTGGACGGGTCGATGCGGTAGCCGATCTCGTCCCCGTGGGTGGGATCCACGACGGTCTGCAGCGGGATGCCCATGCGACGCAGGTCGTCCTTGTCGCGCTCGAACATCCTCTCGAAGGCGGCGTCCCTGCGGGCGGCCTCCTCCTCGCTCAGCCCTGCGGGCAGCGGCTCGTAGCCGGCGACCGACTCGCGGATCTGCGCCCGCGTCATGCGCGTGCGCGCGTGCGTCAGCGCGATGATCAGGTTGAGCAGACGCTCAGCGGGATCGATCTGCGCCATGACGGCTACACCCTGACCGCGAGCAGCTCCGTGGTGAGGATCGCGCGCGCGCCCACCTTGTAGAGCTCGTCCATGACCTGATTCATCTCCGAGCGCGGCACCATCACTCGCACGGCCTTCCAGTCGGAGCCGTGCAGCGGCGTCACCGTCGGCGCCTCGAAGCCCGGCGTGATCTTCACCGCGGCCTCGAGCCGGTCGGACGGCACGTCGTAGTCCATGAGCACGTACTGGCGAGCCATGAGGACTCCGCGCAGGCGGGCCGCGAGCACGGCCACGGTCTCCTCGGCGACGTCGTTGGCGCGGATGAGGATCGCCTCGGACTTGAGGATCGGCTCGCCGAAGACCTCCAGGCCAGCCGAGCGCAGCGTCGTGCCGGTGGACACGACGTCCGCGACGGCATCGGCCACGCCCAGGCGCACCGAGGACTCCACGGCGCCGTCGAGGCGCACCACGTCGGCCTCGATGCCGAAGGAGCGCAGGTGGTTGGTCACGAGCGTCGGGTAGGACGTCGCGACGCGCTTGCCCTGCAGCTGCTCCACGGAGGTGATCTCGCCGGGCGGCGCGGCGTAGCGGAAGGTCGAAGCGCCGAAGCCCAGCTCGAGCTGCTCCGTCGCCTCGGCACCGGAGTCGAGAAGGAGGTCGCGGCCGGTGATGCCCGCCTGGACGGTTCCGGAGCCGACGTAGACGGCCACATCGCGCGGACGCAGGAAGAAGAACTCGACGTCGTTGCGCTGGTCGACGAGCACGAGCTCGCGCGGGTCGCGGCGCTCCTTGTAGCCCGCCTCCTTCAGCAGCTGGATGGCAGGCTCGGACAGGGATCCCTTGTTCGGGACGGCGATGCGAAGCATGGCTCCCCTACAGGTACCGGCCGATGTCGGCCAGGGTCAGGCCGCGGGCGATCATCATCACCTGCGCGTGGTACAGGAGCTGGGCGATCTCCTCGGCGGCCGCCTCGTCGGACTCGTACTCGGCGGCCATCCACGCCTCAGCGGCCTCCTCGACGAGCTTCTTGCCGATCGCATGCACGCCGGCGTCCAGCAGGGCCACGGTGCCGGAGCCCGCGGGGCGCTCCACGGCGCGCTCGCTCAGCTGTGCGAACAGTTCGTCGAAGGACTTCACGCGCCCAGCCTATCGGGCACGGCTACAGGCCGCGGAGCACCAACGCCGTGGCAAGGGCGGCTTCGACCGCCTCGCGGCCCTTGTCCTCGCGCGAACCGGGCAGCCCGGCACGGTCGCGGGCCTGGGCGTCGTCATCGCAGGTGAGGACGCCGAAGCCCACGGGAACGGCGTGCGTGCGGGCCACGTCGGTCAGTCCGTGCGTGACGCCCTCGCAGACGTACTCGAAGTGCGGCGTGGCCCCCTTGATGACCACCCCGAGGCACACGATCGCCTCAGCGCCCTTGCGTGCGAGCGCCTCGGCCACGACGGTCAGCTCGAAGGCGCCGGGGACGCGGTGGAGACGGTAGGACGCTCCGGCGGCATCGGCGGCGCGGATGGCGCCCGCGACAAGGCCGTCCATGACCTCGGTGTGCCACTGTGCGGCGACGATCTCGACGGTGATGCCGCTGCCGTCGACCGCGATCTGCGGTGCTCCGGCGCCGCTCACTCGTCGTCGCCCTTGATGTGACCCATGCGCTCGATCTTAGCCAGGCGGTAGGCCTCGTTCTCCGGGTGCGCGCCCACGTGGAGGGCGACGCGCTCGGCGACGTCGATGCCGGAGGCCCTCAGGCCCTCGACCTTGGCCGGGTTGTTCGTCAGCAGGCGGATCCGCTGCAGGCCCAGCTGGTGCAGGATCGCGGCGGCGGCGCCGTACTCGCGACGGTCCACCGGCAGGCCCAGGTCCGTGTTGGCGTCCACCGTGTCGCGCCCGGCGTCCTGCAGGGCGTAGGCCTGGATCTTGTGCAGGATGCCGATGCCGCGGCCCTCGTGGCCGGTGAGATAGATGACGGCGCCGCCCTCCTGCGCCACGCGCTCCATGGCGGCGTGCAGCTGCGGGCCGCACTCGCATCTCACCGAGCCGAAGGCGTCGCCCGTCAGGCACTCCGAGTGCACGCGCACGATCGGCACGACGCCCTCGACGGGCGCGCGCCACAGCACCACGTGCTGGTCGCCCGTGCGCTCGTCGCGGAATCCCTTGATGGTGAACTCGCCGTACTGGGTGGGCAGGCGGGCTTCGCCGTCCAAGGCGACACGATGCGGCTGCGGCTCGACGGGCTCGGGGACGTCGTTCTTGGCGCGGCGGTAGTGGATGAGGTCGGCGATCGTCATGAGGACGAGGCCCTCCTTCTGGGCGAGCTGTGACGCGTCGCCCTGGCGCATCATCGTGCCGTCGTCGTTGACCAGCTCCGCGATGACTCCCACCGGCTCCAGGCCGGCGAGGCGGCACAGGTCGACGGCGGCCTCGGTGTGTCCAGGACGATGCAGGACGCCACCTGCAACAGCGCGCAGGGGCAATACATGCCCGGGACGGATGACGTCCTCCGGCTTCGCGTCCGGACGTGCCAGGACCTGGAGGGTGCGGTGGCGGTCTGCCGCGGAGATTCCCGTCGTGATGCCCGATGCCGCGTCCACGGACACGGTGTAGGCCGTGCGGCGGGGGTCCTCGCTGCGCGGCACCATGAGCGGCAGGTGCAGGGCATCGGCCTTCTCGCTCGGCATGGGCGCGCACAGGTAGCCGCTCGAGTGGCGGATTCCCCAGGCGATCCACTCCACGGTGGCGCGCTCGGCGGAGAGGATGAAGTCCGCCTCGTTCTCGCGATCGCGCGAGTCGGACACAAGGACCGGCTTGCCCTGCTTGAGGTCCTCCAGGGCGCGCTCGACGAGCTCGACGATGGGATCGCTCATGCTCGCTCCTGCAGCAGGCGCTCGACGTGCTTGGCGATGACGTCGACCTCGACGTTCGCCCGAGCGCCCACCTCGAGCGCGCCGAAGGTGGTCTCCGCCAGCGTCGTCGGGATCAGCGACACGGTGACACGCGCGCCGTCCACGCCGGCCACGGTGAGCGACGTGCCGTTGAGGGCGATGGAGCCCTTGGCGACGACGTAACGAGCAAGGTGCTCAGGGATCTCGAAGGTGAGGTCGTCCCAGTCCGGCTGCGAGTCGCGCGCCACGAGCGTCGCGATGCCGTCCACGTGGCCCTGCAGGATGTGCCCGCCGAACCGGCCGTCCGCACGCATGGCGCGCTCGAGGTTGACGCGCGCGCCCGGCTGCACCGAGCCGAGCGTGGTGAGCTCGCGGGTGATGCGCATGACGTCCGCGATCCACTCGTCGCCCGTGTGCTTGGCGACGGTGAGGCAGACGCCGTCCACCGCGATGGACTCGCCGTGCTGCAGATCCGCTCCCCATCCCGGGGTGGAGATCGTCAGCTGGGAGCGAGCGCCGTCCTCCGCGACGGAGGTGACGGTGCCCATCGCTTCCACGATGCCCGTGAACATCTCGCCTCCTGTCAGCGTGCGTCGGGGCTCACGAAGGCCCGTATCAGGGTATCCGCACCCAGCGGCGTGGCCTCGACCCGTGAAGCCCTCAACGCCTGCGACAGGGAGTCGATTCCCAGATCGCCCACGGCCGATGTGCCGGCTCCCAGCAACGCGGGCGCCACGTAGGCATGGATCTCGTCCACGAGGCCGTGGGCGAGGAAGGCGGTGACGACCGCCGCGCCGCCCTCGACCATGACGGTGCGCGCCTGTCGCTCGTGGAGCACGGCCAGGACCTCGTGCGGATCGTGCGTGGGCACGTGGACGGCGTTGGCGTCCCGCCACACCCGCGCCCCGGGCGTCTCCCGCAGGCCCATGACGACGCGCAGCGGCTGGTGCTCTGCGTCCTGGCCGCCCGGGCGCGCGCTGAGCTGAGGGTCGTCGGCGAGCACGGTGCCCGTGCCCACCACGATCGCGTCGACCTCGGCTCGCGTGCGATGCGTGTGCTCGCGCGCCTCCTCGCCCGTGATCCAGAAGCTCGAGCCGTCGCGCGCGGCGATCCGGCCGTCGAGCGTCTGCGCCCACTTGGCGATGACGTAGGGGCGCTGGCGCCGCATGGCGACGAGCCACCGTGCGTTGAGCGCGGCGGCCCCGGGATGCGGCTCCAGGCGTGCAGGGATGCCCCGCTCGGCCAGCACCTGCGCGCCGCCGGCGGCGGCCGGATTCGGATCGGCCACCGCGTACACGACGCCGCCGACGCGCGCGGCCGTGAGCGCATCGGTGCATGGACCGGTGCGTCCCGTGTGCGCGCACGGCTCGAGGGTCACATACGCCGTGGCCCCCTCGGTCGACAGGCCGCGCCGTGCGGCGTCGGAGATGGCCTCGACCTCGGCGTGTGGCGTGCCCGCGCCGTGGTGCCACCCCTCCCCCACGATCGAGCCGTCAGGGCCTACCAGGACGGCGCCCACGCGCGGGTTCGGCCCGTGTGCGGGTCCCAGGGCGGCGAGCTCGACCGCCCTGTCCATGGGGCTGGGCTCGTCAGCGGGCATGGTCCTGGGCGGCGAGCGCCGCCTCGCGGAGGGCGCGCACCTGGCTGCCCGGGTCGTGGTGGTGATACACGAACGAGCCTGCGACGAGCGTGTCCGCTCCGGCGCCCACGGCGTCGGCGACGGTGTCGAGCGAGATGCCGCCGTCCACCTGTAGCCACAGGTCGACACCCGCCTGCTGCGCAGCCTCCCGCAGGGCGCCCAGCTTGGGAAGCACCTCCGGCATGAAGGCCTGGCCCCCGAATCCGGGCTCGACGGTCATCACGAGCACCATGTCCACCTCGGGCAGGAGATCGAAGACCGCCTCGGCCGGGGTGCCTGGCTTGATCGCCACGGAGGCGCGGGCGTCCAGGGAGCGGATGTCGCGCGCGATGGCCACGGCGTCCTTGGCGGCCTCATAGTGGAAGGTGACGGAGTTCGCGCCGACCTCGGCGTAGCGGGCCGCCCAGTGGTCGGGGTCGTCGATCATGAGGTGCACGTCCAGGGGCAGCGGGCTCACCTCGGCGATGCGCTTGACCACGGGAAGGCCCAGGGTCATGTTGGGCACGAAGTGGGCGTCCATGACGTCCACGTGGAGCAGGTCGCCGTCCGCGACCTTGGCGATGTCACGCTCGAGGTTCGCGAAGTCGGCCGAGAGGATCGAAGGTGCGATGCGCAGAGCCATGCGACAAACCTATCGGGACAGAGCTCACCGCCTCGTCAGCAGCGAGATGAACATCGAGTCCGTGCCGTGGACGTGGGTCCACAGCTGCACCGCCGGATGCACGCCCCAGCCGTCGCCCATGCCGGTCGCCTCCGCGAGCACGGGCCGCACATCCAGCACCCGCAGGTCCGATGCGGCGACGACGTCGCGCGTCTCCGCCACCACGGGAGAGCACGTCACGTACGCGATGACTCCTCCAGGGCGCACGAGCCGTGCCGCGCGCGCGAGCAGGTGCGCCTGAAGCGCCGTCAGGTCGGCCAGGTCCTGCGGGGAGCGGCGCCAGCGGGCCTCGGGGCGGCGCCTGAGGGCGCCCAGGCCGGTGCACGGCGCATCGAGGAGGATGCGGTCGTAAGGGCCGCCCTCCCACGTCGTCGCATCGGCGGCGTGGACGGTCACGGTGCCGGGCGCGACGGCTCGCACGGCCTGCTCGACGAGCCGCGCCCGATGCGCGTGCAGCTCGAGGGCGTCGAGCGTCGCCCCGCGCTGGGCAGCCGCCGCGGCGATGAGGCCGGCCTTGCCGCCAGGCCCAGCGCACATGTCGAGCCAGCGAGCGTCGGGGCCCTCCAGCGGAGCCGCGAGGAGCGCGAGCGCCGCGAGCTGCGAGCCCTCGTCCTGCACCGCCGCGCGGCCGTCCGCCACCTCGGCGATCGCCGCAGGGTCTCCCCCGCCCAGGCTCACTCCCCACGGCGACAGCGGCGTGGGCTGGCCCGCCGTGTGCGCTGCCAGCGCATCGCGCTCCACGAGGCCTGGCCGCGCCACGAGCGTGACCCGGGCCGGGACGTTGTGGGAGGCCAGGGCGTCGGCGGTCTGGCCGGCGCGGCCGTCGGCCTGGAGAGCGCGCTCGATCTCCCCCACGACCCACTCCGGGTGCGAGTGTCGGATCGCGAGATCGCGGCGGCTGCCGCCAGGGGCGACGCGTGCAAGCCACGCGTCCGCGTCGGCCTCCACCACGCGCCGCATCACGGCGTTCACCAGGCCCGATGCGCGTGCCATGCCCGCCTCGCGTACGAGCCTCACCGTCTGGTCCACCGCGGCATGGGCGGGAGTGCGCATCGCGATCGCCTGGTGCACGCCCAGGCGCAGGGCCGCCCTCACGGGAGCGTCGAGGGAGAGCGGGTCGCGTCGTGCCGCCCACGCGATGACGGCGTCGTATAGCCCTTGCATGCGCAGCGCGCCGTACGTGAGCTCCGTGGCCAGTGCGGCGTCCCTGGGCGACAGCCCGCGGCGTCGCAGGATCTGCGGCAACACGAGGTTGGCATAGGCGTCCTCCCGCTCCACCAGGAGGAGGCACTCGAGCGCGGCGGAGCGAGCGCTCATGCCTCGCCCAGCATCGCGCCCTCGAGCAGGCGGGCTCCGCGCCACCAGGCGGCGGCGTCGGTGGCCTTGCGCCCGGCCGGCTGGATGGTACTCAGCGCCACGGGCGCGGTGCCGGTGCCCACGAGCACCTCCCCGTCCGCGAAGCGGATCTGGCCCGCAGGCAGCGGCGACGCGGCCTCCCGGATGCGCACGGGGCCCAGTCGCGCGGGACTCGCGTCGGGCAGCGTGGTCCAGGCGCCGGGCGCAGGCGTGCACCCGCGGATCTGGCGGTCGATGACGTGCGCAGGGCGATCCCATTGCACGTAGGCGTCGTCGCGCGTGAGCTTCGCGGCGTAGCTGACGCCGTCGTCGGGCTGCGCCTGCGGCGAGGCAGAGCCGTCCTCGAGCGCGCGCATGGTGGCGACCATGAGGTCGGCGCCCGTGACGCTCAGCCGCTCCAGCAGGTCGCCCGCGGTGTCGGTCGGCGCGATCCGCTCGGTGACGACGCCGATGACGGGTCCGGTGTCCATGCCCTCGTCGAGCACGAACGTCGAGGCGCCCGTGATGTCGTCTCCGGCCATGATCGCGCGCTGGACGGGAGCGGCACCGCGCCAGGCGGGCAGGACGGAGAAGTGGAGGTTGACCCAGCCCAGCCGCACCGCCTCGAGCATGGCGGGACGCAGGATCTGGCCGTACGCCACGATCGCGCCGGCATCGGCCTCCAGCGCGGCCACGCGCGCGACGACGTCGGGCTCTGAGGCCCTCTCCGGCGTGAGCACCTCGAGCCCGAGCTCCTCGGCGGCGACGCGCACCGGCGTCGGATGGGTCTGGCTGCCGCGCTTGCCCCGGGCGTCGGGCTGGGTGAGGACGAGCGCGATCTCGTGGCCCGCGGCGTGCAGGGCGCGCAGCGTGGGCACCGCGGCGTCGGGAGATCCGGCGAAGACGAGGCGCATTCCGCCATCGTAGGCGGGACGGGGCCGGCCTCGGAGCGGTCACAAGGGCGCGTCGACCCTCATCCGCAGCGGCGTGTCGCCCGCGCGCGAGCGCTCGACCACGAGGGCTCGCAGCGCGTCCACGGCGTCTTGGGCCCTGCCACGGCTCACGAGCACGACCGCGCCGGCGGGGTCGGGAGCGATCTGAGCCTCCGGCACCGACCGCAAGGCGACGCGGGCGGCGTCGACGGCACGCTGGTCCCCCTCGAGGCGGATGGCCCTGCGCACGGGCGGGAGCGCGAGCTCGCGACGCTCGTCGTAGGCGTCGCGGGCGGCGCCCCACGGGTCCCACGTCTGCACGGCACGGCGGATGCGGGGCAGGACGTCCCCGACCATGGCGACCGCTCCCCCGGCGTCTCCGGGGCACACGAGCGCGGCCGCGTTGATCCACCACCGGATCGCCAGGTGCTCCGCGTCGAGGCCTCCCGGTGTGGGGCGGTCCGCGCCGATGACGACCAGCCGCGCGTATCCGCCCTCCACTGCGGGAAGCGCGGCCGGCGTCGCGACGACGATGCCGCGGGACACCGCGCGGTCGGGAAGCGTGCCCGTGGCCGCACTGGACAGGTGGACCTGCACGTCCGGAGCCATGCGTCGCAGCTGCGCGGCGATCGCCTCGACGCCTTGGCGCGCCGCGGAGAACTCGGCGGACGTGCACTCCGGGCAGTGGAGGTGGGCATGCTCGGCGCCGCAGTCCCTGCACGTGGGAGGGCTGGCAGGAGAAGGGACGACGAGCTCGCCCTCGCACGCGGGGCACGCCGCCCACGCGCCGCATCGGGTGCACGCCAGGGCCGTCACGTATCCGGCACGAGGGACCAGCACCCCCACAGGGGCTGTCGCGGCCGCCTCCCGCAGGCCCTTCCACGCCTGGCTCGGCATCCAATGCCGCCCGCTGCCGTCCCTCGCGCGGTCCTGCTCCCCGATGACGTTCACATGGGGCGCGGCCGCCCGCGCCTCGTCACGTCTCGGCTCCACCGCCTGGGCGAAGCCGTGCGCCACGAGCGCGGCCGCGTCGACGCTCGGTGCGAACGCGGCGAGCAGCAGGCCGCAGCCGTCGTCCTGCGCGCGCATGGCCGCGACCGTGCGGGCGTGGAAGTACGGCGCATGGGCGTCGGCGTACGCGTCGGAGGCGTCGTCCCAGACGGTGATCGACGCGAGGCGCGGCACGGGCTGCAGCGCGGCGGGCCTGGTGCCCAGCACGAGCGGCGCCAGGCCGTGCATCGCCGCCAGGTAGGCTGCGTAGCGCGCCGTGGGGCCGGCGTCGTGGTCGAGCACGACGAAGTCTCCGCCCTTGCCCGCCTTCCACTCCACCAGGCCGGCATCCCGTGCGGCCCGGGCGCACGCGGCGAGGCAGCGGGCGTCGGGCACCACGAGTATCGCCGAGGAGCGCTCGCCATCGCAGGCCACGGACTTTGCCGCGTGAGCCACGAGCGCGGCGGCGGGAAGCGGCCCGCGCCGCGCGTCGGGCAGCGCCGCCCACACGGCGCGACGCGCCAGCACGGGCGCGCTCATCCCGGCGTGTGCGAGCCGCGCCTGCGACGCCTCGGCGTCGACGAGCGTCCACTCGCGCTTCTCGAGCGCGGCCACGCGCGGCGGCGCCATGAGGCGCAGCACATCCCACAGCGAGCCGCCGTAGCGGCGGGCCACACGTCGCGCGAGGTCGAGCGCCTGGGGCGTGTAGGACGGCAGCCCTGCGCAGGAGCGGATCTCCGACAGGCGCGCGTCCGTCGACGGCTCGGCGGCAAGCCGGGTCACCACGCCGCTGACGAGCCGCCCGGCGAACACCACGCGCACGCGGCTGCCCACGGCCACCGCATCGGCGAGCGACGGCGGCACGAGGTAGTCGAACTCGCGGTCGAGGTGCGGCAGCGCGCTCTCGACGACGACCCTGGCGACGGACGCGTCGGCGGTCACGATGCTCCCGGAAGCGGCTCAGACCGCGGCGAGCAGATCGCCCGTGCGGTCCGTGCGCTCCCAGGTGAACTCCGGCAGCTCTCGCCCGAAGTGGCCGTACGCCGCCGTGGAGCGGAAGATCGGCCTCCTGAGGTCGAGCGCCTCGATGATCGCCTGCGGGCGCAGATCGAAGACCTCCCGGATGGCTGCGGCGATGCGCTCCACGGGGGCCTGCTCGGTGCCGAAGGTCTCGACGTAGAGGCCCACCGGTGCGGCGGTGCCGATCGCGTAGGCGACCTGGACCTCGCATCGCTGCGCGAGCCCCGCCGCCACCACGTTCTTGGCGACCCAGCGCATCGCGTATGCGGCGCTGCGATCCACCTTGGTGGCGTCCTTGCCGGAGAATGCGCCTCCACCGTGACGGGCCATGCCGCCGTACGTGTCGACGATGATCTTGCGTCCCGTGAGGCCCGCATCGGCCTTGGGGCCGCCGATCTCGAAGCGCCCCGTGGGGTTGATGAGCGAGCGGTGGCCGGCGGCATCGATCTCGAACTCGGCGAGCACGGGGGCGATGACGGCCTCCTCGACCTGCTCGCGCAGCCACGGCGTCTCGACGTGCTCCTCGTGCTGGGTGGAGACGACGACGGTCTCCACGCGCACGGGAGCGGTGCCGTCGTATCCGATCGTCACCTGCGCCTTGCCGTCCGGGCGCAGGCCGGCGATGACGCCCTCCTTGCGCACCTGCGCGAGGCGCGCGGTGAGCCGATGCGCGATGGACACGGGCAGCGGCATGAGCTGCGGGGTGTCGGTGCACGCGTAGCCGAACATGAGGCCCTGGTCTCCAGCCCCCAGCTCGGTGCCGCCGGCATCAGTGGCGGCCGCGACGCCCTGCCAGATGTCGGGGCTCTGTTCGTCGATCGACACGGTGATGCCGCACGAGTCTGCGTCGAAGCCGATCGCCGAGGAGGTGTAGCCGATGTCGCGCACCACGCCGCGCACCGTCGACTTGATGTCCACATACGTGTTCGTGGTGACCTCGCCCGCCACATGGACCAGTCCGCCCGTGACGAGCGTCTCCACCGCGACGCGGGACATGGGGTCGCCCGTCAGGAGTGCGTCGAGGATGGCATCGGAGATCTGATCGGCGACCTTGTCCGGATGCCCCTCCGTGACGGATTCGGACGTGAAGAGCCTGAGGGACGACATGGCCGTCATCCTATCGGCGCACTCCGACGTGCCGCCGGGCTGCTAGGCGCCGTTGCGCGCCTGCACGACGGCGTCGAGGATCGCGTGCGCGACGACGAGCTTGCTCCCCGACGCCTGGGCGCGGACCTCGCCGTCGGCGTCGACGATCGTCACGTCGTTCGCGACGTCGCCGAAGCCGATGCCTTCCCCGACCGCGTTGACGACGAGCAGGTCGGCGCCCTTGCGGCGCGCCTTGGCGATGCCATGCTCGAGTGCCGTGGCATCGTCGTCGCCCGTCTCCGCGGCGAAGCCCAGGATGGTCTGGCCCGGCACTCGACCGGCCACGAGCGATGCGAGGAGGTCCTCGGTCTCCACGAGCTCGAGCGTGAGGCCGTTGCCGGACTTCTTGATCTTCGACGCGGAGTACTCGCGGGGCCGGTAGTCGGCGACCGCGGCGGCCATGACGATGACGTCCGCCTCGGGCGCATGCAGGCTCAGCGCGTTGGCGAGCTCTGTGCTCGTCTGCACGTCGACGCGGTCGATGCCCTCCCCCAGCGGCAGGGAGACGTTCGCGGCGATCACCGTGACCTCCGCACCGCGCTCACGCGCCGCCTCGGCCAGAGCGAAGCCCTGGTGGCCGGTGGAGCGGTTGCCGATGAAGCGCACCGCGTCGATGGGCTCGCGCGTGCCGCCGGCGGTCACCACGACCCTCAAGCCGTCCAGATCGCCCCACGGAGCGTTCGGTCCGCCCGTCACGCTCAGGTCGTGGCCCGCGGCCACGTCGTAGAGGGCGGAGACGATGTCTTCGGGCTCAGGCAGACGTCCGGGGCCGCTGTCCGCCCCCGTGAGACGTCCCACGGCCGGCTCGATGACGTGCACTCCCCTGGCGCGCAGCGTCGCGACGTTGGCCTGGGTCGCGGGGTTCTCCCACATCTCGGTGTGCATCGCGGGCGCGACGACCACGGGCGCCTTCGTCGCCAGGAGCGCGTTGCCCAGGAGATCGCGCGCCTCGCCGTGCGCGTAGGCGGCCAGGAAGTCGGCCGTGGCGGGGGCGATCAGGACGATGTCGGCGCGCTGGCCGAGCATGACGTGCTGCACCGACGGCACGTTCTCGAAGGTGCCGGACGGGGCGGGAGCGCCGCTGAGGGCCTCCCACGTCGCGCGGCCGACGAACTGGAGCGATGCCTCGGTGGGGATGACGCGCACGGAGTGCCCGTCCTCGGTCAGCCGCCGCAGGACGAGCGCGACCTTGTACGCGGCGATGCCGCCGGTGACACCGAGCAGCACCCGCATGGGGGCCTACTCGCTGGGCTCGCCAAGGACGAGGAGGTTGCCCTCGTTGATCTCGCGCAGCGCGACGGACAGCGGCTTGTCCGTGGAGTCGGCCTCGACGAGCGGGCCGACGTTCTCGAAGTGGCCCTCGCCCAGCGCCTCGTAGTACGCGTTGATCTGGCGGGCGCGCTTGGCGCCGTAGATCACGAGGGCGTACTTCGAGTCCACCTTGGCGAGCAGCTCGTCGATGGGAGGGTTGGTGATGCCCTCGGGTGCGGCGACCGTTCCAGCCACGGGGACTCCTTACGTCGGGGGGACCGTCGCACACGCGACGGAGCCTGGATCAAGCGCAGTCAAGTCTAGCGCGCGCCGAGGACGATGCGCTCCAGCTCCTCGACCGCGTCTTCCAGGTCGTCGTTGACGACGACCACGTCGAACTCGTCGGCGGCCGCGAGTTCCTCGCGGGCCGTCGCGAGCCGACGCCTGCGCTCCTCCTCGTTCTCCGTGCCGCGACCCTCCAGTCGCGACACGAGCTCCTCCCACGTGGGCGGCGCCACGAAGACGAAGAGCGCCTCCGGCATGGACTCGCGGACCTGCCGAGCACCCTGGAGGTCGATCTCCAGGATGCTCGGCACGCCCCGTGCGAGGTGCTCGCCGACGGGCTCACGCGGCGTGCCGTACCGGTGTCGGCCGTGCACCACCGCCCACTCCAGCATCTGGCCCTGCTCGACGAGGCTGTCGAACTCGGCCTCGCTCACGAAGTGGTAGTGAACGCCGTCGATCTCTCCTGGTCGTGGTGCCCGCGTGGTCGCCGAGACGGAGACCCACACATCGGGGTTGCGCTCCCGCAACGCCCGCACGAGCGTTCCCTTGCCGACAGCCGTGGGCCCGGCAAGCACGACCAGACGTGTCATCGGCTCTCGCGCGCGATCAGAGCCTCGACCTGGTGGGTGCCCAGACCGCGGATGCGACGCGCCGGGGAGATGCCGATCTCCTCCATCGCGGCCGCAGCACGCTTGGGCCCGATGCCCGGCAGGCACTGCAGCAGGTCATGGACGCGAATGCCGGCGAGCGCCTCGTCGGCCTTCGCGGTCTTGATGGCCTGCTCAAGGGAGAACTCCCCACGCGCGAGCGCGTCCTTGAACTTCCGGCGGGCGCTGCGGACCGCAGTCGCCTTGACCAGCGCCTCAGCTCGCTGCTGGTCGGTGAGTTCGGGAGTTGCCATACGGCTTCCTTCTTTCTGCCTCACTCGAGCACTGTGGACGTGCCCGGTTGGAGGGTGTATTGCGCCGCACCAGCCGACGCTTGAATGGCTCCCCTCAGCTTCTCCACAAACGGCCCGGCTTGGAGCACGGACCGAGACTGGTTCACCAGCACGCGGGATCGCGCGCTGCCGAAGACTTCCGCGAGCTCAGCAGGGCCCGCCCCCTGCGCGCCGACTCCCGGCGCGAGCAGAGGCCCGTTGACGGCCTCGAGATCGATGCCGAGCTCGCGCACGGCGGAGCCGATGGTCGCGCCCACCACGAGGCCGACGCTGCCCATGGGCTGGGCGCCGTGGTTGAGCTCTGCGACGGCACGGGTGATCGCGGTCGCGACGGGAACACCGTCCGCTCCGACCGCGTGCTGCACCTCGTGGCCTTCGGGGTTCGAGGTCAGGGCGAGCACGAAGACGCCCTTGCCGGTGTACTCCGCGAGCTCGAAGGCAGGCTTGAGCGAGCCCAGGCCCAGGAACGGCGAGACGGTGATCGCATCGGCCTCGAGCGGCGCGCCCACGGACAGGAACGCGTCAGCGTAGCCCTCCATCGTGGAGCCGATGTCGCCGCGCTTGACGTCGAGGATCGTGAGGATGCCCATGTCCCGCGCGCGCCTGAGGATGTGCTCCAGGGCCGCCATGCCCCCGGCTCCGTGGCGCTCGAAGAACGCGGAGTTGGGCTTGACCGCCGCGCACGAGCGGAACGCCGCCTCGAGGACCGTGTCGCCGAACGCCACGAGGGACTCGGCGTTGTCGGCGAGGCCCCAGCGAGCCAGCAGCTCGGGGTGCGGGTCGATCCCCACGCACAGCGGCCCCCACTGGTCCATGGCGGACGCCAGCCGGGCGCCGAACGTCATGAGCTCCTCCGAGGGTCGATCGTTCCCTGTTTGTCCCGATTTGATCATGCTACCTGCGAGGTCGCGGCCGCGCGGGATGAAGCGGCCTCCTGCAGGCTCATGACGTCGAACCGGTTCCCCTGAAGGGCCTCGATCGCCTGCACCGCGGCGGCCAGCTGCTGCGTCGTGGTGATGATCGCCGCATCGGCCGCGACGGTCGCCGCACGGATCTCGTAGCCGTCCGCGCGGGCGCCCTGGCCGGAGGGCGTGTTGACCACGAGGTCCACCTGGCCGTCGTTGATGAGGTCCACGATGGTCGGCTCGCCGTTGGGGCCGCGACCTTGCGACTGCTTGCGCACGAGGGTGGACGGGATCCCGTGGCGCTGCAGCACGCGCGCGGTGCCCTCCGTCGCCAGGATCTCGAAGCCCAGCTGGTGCAGCCTCGCGACGGGGAACGCGATGCCCCGCTTGTCGCGGTCGGCGAGCGACACGAACGCCCGTCCCGACGTCGGCAGCCCGCCGAACGCCGCCGCCTGCGACTTCGCGAACGCGAGCGGGAAGGTCTCGTCGAAGCCCATCACCTCGCCCGTCGAGCGCATCTCCGGGCCCAGCACCGAGTCGACGGCCAGGCCCTCGCGCGTGCGGAAGCGCTTGAACGGGAGCACGGCCTCCTTGACCGCCATCCGCTGCGTCATGTCGGTGACCGACGCGTCGTCGGCCGGCAGCGTGCCGTCGGCGCGCAGGCCCGCGATGGACTCTCCCACCATGATGCGCGCCGCGGCCTTGGCGAGGGGGATGCCCGTCGCCTTCGCCACGAACGGCACCGTGCGCGAGGCGCGCGGGTTCGCCTCGAGGACGTACAGCACGTCCGATGCGAGGGCGAACTGGACGTTGAGCAGGCCGCGCACGCCGATGCCCCGGGCGAGGGCCTCGGTCGAGCGGCGGATGCGCGCGAGGTCGTTGTCGGACAGCGTCACGGGCGGCAGCACGCACGCCGAGTCGCCGGAGTGGATGCCCGCCTCCTCGATGTGCTCCATGACGCCGCCCAGGAACAGCTCCTCGCCGTCGTAGAGCGCGTCGACGTCGATCTCGATCGCGTCGTCGAGGAAGCGGTCCACGAGCAGCGGCGCGTCCGTGGCGTGGTCTCCCACCTCGTGCATGCGCGTGCCGTAGTCCTCGAGGTGCTCGCGGCCGTAGACGATCTCCATGCCGCGGCCGCCGAGCACGTACGACGGGCGCACGAGGACCGGATAGCCGATGCGCTCGGCGATCTCCAGTGCCTCGCCGATGCCGCGGGCGGTGCCGTACGCGGGAGCCGGCAGCTGGGCCTGGGCCAGCACCTCGCCGAAGGCCTCGCGGTCCTCGGCCTTGTCGATCGCCTCGGGGGAGGTGCCCAGGATGGGAACGCCGGCGTCGGCCAGGCGCTGGGCGAGGCTGAGCGGCGTCTGGCCGCCGAGCTGGACGAGCATGCCTTTGACGGGGCCGGCCGCGAGCTCCGCCCGGTACACCGCCATGACGTCCTCGAAGGTGAGCGGCTCGAAGTACAGGCGGTCCGAGGTGTCGTAGTCGGTCGAGACGGTCTCCGGGTTGCAGTTGACCATGATCGTCTCGTAGCGGTCCTTGAGCGTGAGGGCCGCGTGGACGCACGAGTAGTCGAACTCGATGCCCTGACCGATGCGGTTGGGTCCCGAGCCGAGGATGATGACGGCCTCGCGTTCGCGCGGACGCACCTCGGTCTCGGCGTCGTAGGCCGAGTAGTGGTACGGCGTGCGGGCCTCGAACTCGGCGGCACACGTGTCGACGGTCTTGAACACCGGCAGGACGCCCAGGTCCGCCCGGACCCGCGAGACCTCGTCCTCGGTCAGGCCGCGCAGCGACGCGATCTGGACATCGGACAGGCCGTGGGACTTCGCGCGGCGCAGCACGTCCGCCGTGAGCTCTGGCGCGTCGGCGACCTCCTGGGCGACCTCGTTCATGAGCAGGATCTGGTCGAGGAACCAAGGGTCGATCTTGGTGGCGTCGTAGACCTGCGCGAGCGTCGCGTGCCCCGCGTGGACGGCGCGCAGCACCTGCTGGACCTGGAGCAGGCGCTTCTCCGTGGGGATCGCGATCTCCTCCAGGAGGGACGCGAGCTCGTCGCCCTGAGGGACGGGGCCGTCCCAGTGGAAGTTCAGGCCCTTCTTGTCGATCGAGCGCAGCGCCTTGCCGAGCGCCTCGGTGAAGCTGCGGCCGAGCGCCATGGCCTCGCCCACGGACTTCATGGTCGTGGTGAGGACGGGATCGGCGGCCGGGAACTTCTCGAACGCGAAGCGCGGCACCTTGACGACGACGTAGTCGAGCGTGGGCTCGAAGCTCGCCGGGGTCGAGCCGGTGATGTCGTTCGGGATCTCGTCCAGCGTGTAGCCGATCGCCAGGCGCGCCGCGATCTTGGCGATCGGGAAGCCGGTGGCCTTGGACGCCAGCGCGGACGAGCGCGACACGCGCGGGTTCATCTCGATGACGATGACGCGGCCCGTCTCGGGGTGCACGGCGAACTGGATGTTGCAGCCGCCCGTGTCCACGCCCACCTCGCGGATGACCGCGATGCCGATGTCACGCAGCTTCTGGTACTCGCGGTCCGTCAGCGTGAGCGCGGGCGCCACGGTCACCGAGTCGCCGGTGTGCACGCCCACGGGGTCCACGTTCTCGATCGAGCACACGACCACGACGTTGTCGTTCTTGTCGCGCATGAGCTCGAGCTCGTACTCCTTCCAGCCGAGGATCGACTCCTCCAGGAGCACCTCGGTGGTCGGCGAGTAGTGC
>Ga0207868_1000667_pt1 | contig 31904 bp, 28 predicted proteins | sample Passage237B_FD_187370 | JGI IMG/M metagenome (GOLD analysis project Ga0207868, IMG submission 187370) | Cellulose adapted compost microbial communities from Newby Island Compost Facility, Milpitas, CA, USA - Passage2 37B (SPAdes) (version 3) ... | reverse complement strand
GCCTTCTTCGGCATCGTCTGCCTTTTCTTCGCGCCCGCTCTGCTCGACGGCACTCCTGCCGCACGCCTCCTCTCCGGCGCCATCGCACTGTGGTGGGGCTGCCGGCTCGTCGTCCTCCCGTGGCTGCGCGTCTGGTCCGAACTGTCGGGGACGACCTGGCGCCTCGGCTTCGCGCTGCTGCACGCCGAGTGCGCGATCTACGCCATCGCTTTCACCGCCCTCGCGCTCAGATGACGCGCCCTCCCTTCACCGGGCGTTCGAAATCGAAAATCGAGGATCCAAATTCGAAAATTCATCCCCCTTCCGCCGGCACCATCCGCACGATCGCCCCGGGCTTTCCGATCCGTTCGATCGCCAGATAGATCAATCCATCCGGCCCCGTCTTGATATCACGGATACGCCCGAGCCGCTTGAACACCTCCTCGTAGTGCGCCACGCGCGTGTCTTCGAGCACCACGCGCAAAAACTTCTGCTGCGCCAGTGATCCGACGAAGAGCTGCCCTTTCCACCGCGGAAATTTATCCCCGCCGTAAAACTCGATCTGGCTCGCCGCGATCGATGGCGTCCAGTCGATCACCGGATTCTCCATCCCTTCCGCCTCCTTCTTCTCCGACACCGGCGTGCCGTTGTAATTCATCCCCCGCGTCACCACCGGCCACCCGTAATTTTTCCCGCGCTCGATCCGGTTCAACTCGTCGCCGCCCCGCGGCCCGTGCTCCGTCTCCCACACTTCGCCGGCTTGGTTGATCGCGAGTCCCTGCGGATTCCGCACGCCATACGCCCAGATCGATCCAAACTTCCCCGGCTGCCCCGCGAACGGATTATCCGCCGGCACGCTCCCATCGTGATACACGCGGTGAATCTTCCCATTCGGCAACGACAGATCCTGCGCCGCCCCCGTCGTGAACTCCTCCATCCCGCGTTCGCCGACGCTGATGAACAAATGCTCGCCGTGAAACGCCAGCCGCCCCCCGAACAACACGCTGCTCTGCTGGTAATCGCTCGGCGGGATCGCGAACACGTTCTCCTGCTCGACCAGCGCCCCGTCGCGCAAACGCCCGCGAATCACCTTTGTCATCGCCGTCTCGTTCGGCCCGTGGTCGCTGAACGACAGATAAATCCACCCGTTCTCCGCGTAGCCCGGATGCGCGACCACCGACATCAACCCCGCCTCGTCCCGCACCAGAATCGTCGCCGGCAGCCCGCGCACCGGCTCTTTCTTCAACGTCCCGCCTTCGATCACGCGCAACCGCCCCACGCGCTCCGTCACCAGGATTTGCCCTTCCGGTAAAAACGTCAGCGACCACGGCACATCCAGTCCGTCCGCCACCACCTCCAATCGAAACGCATGCTCCTCGCTCTGCAGCACGCCCTGCGGCAACCCCGCCTCCTCGCCGGGCTGCGGGTCGACCTGACGCGTCGCCACTTCCCGGATATACGCGACCAGCGCCAGCACCTCCGCGTCCCGAATCGCCCCGCGAAACCCCGGCATTCCTGCCTGCGGATATCCATCCAGGATGCTCCGCGCGATCTTCTCATCGTCCGCGCCGTGTTCCCATTTCGCGTCGATCAGACTTCCCGCCTTTCCGCCCGCGAGGTCCTCCCCGTGACACCCGCTGCAAAACTCCGCATAAACCTGCCCGACGTCGCGCGTCCCGTTCACCGCCTTCGCCGCGCGCAGCTCCGCCGCACCCCACGCCCCCGCCACGCACGCCAACACGCCTCGAAAAAGCCGTTTCATGATTTGATTCCCTCGCGGGCGGCGCCTCCGACCTGAGCTCCGCCCGCCCGTTCCTCGACTCGTCCTGCCATTGACGCGCCCCGCGCCCTCCCGAAACACTCCGCCTCATGCCTTCGCGTCCCATTCCCGGCTCCACCGGCGACGTCCTCACCTGCCTTCCGTCGCCTTACGAAGCCCATCGCGCCACCGGCTTGCTTTACCTTCCGCGCTTCCTTGCCAAGTGCCGCTACGTCAAAACCCACGGCGCGCTCCCCCCCAGCTACGCGAAAAACTACAAACGCGGCATCGATCGCTTCCTCTGCCTTCATCTCGGCGTCGATCCCAACGCCGTCGAAAAAATCGTTCACGAATCCACCTCCGACGCCGAGATCGATGAGAAACTCAAAACCCTCCTCCCGGCCGATGTCCGCGCCGCCAAGTGGAACCGCGAACTCGCGCAAAAGGGAATGACGGAAGCCGGCCGCGATTTCATCCGCAAAGCCCTCATCGCCATGGGCTGCGAAGACCGTGTCAACGAGATCCTCAGCGTTCCCGACCTCATCGACTTCGACGAAGGCCGCATCGAATAGACCACACCCAACCCTATCCTCCGCTTCTCACGTCACGTTTGAAAACGTCGCGTCTTTTGCCACTCTCTCCGTGACCTTCGCGGTCGCTCTGTTTCAATCTCTCGATCCATGGTCAAAGGACAGAAAGTCGTCTGCATTAATGACACCTTCACCCCCGTCATCCTGGCGCTCTACAAGCAGCTCCCGGTAAAAGGCGACGTCTACACGATCCGCGAAGTCTTCCTCGGTCGCGAAAAAATCGTGCGCGGCGGCGACAGCGCCACCGTCGGTCTTCTGCTCGAAGAACTGAAAAACCCGCCCGATCCCTTCCATCAGGGAAAACAGGAGCTCGGCTTCTCCTCCGAACGTTTCGCCCCTCTCGAAGAACTCCCCGCCGAGGAAGCCGAACAGGAAGAAATCGCCCACGTCGGCGCCTGGGCCCCCGCCTGACCAATTTCCGTGGCCGCGAGCGTGAGCGAGTGGCCCTCGTCGTAGCCGTCAACCCCACCGGGCCGGACCTTTTCAACCGCCCGCATCCTCTCACCCGCCGCCCCGTCACTCTCACCATGCCCCGCCACTTCCTCGCCCTCACCTTCCTCGCGCTCGCTGCGATTCTTCCCGCTACTCTCATGACCGCCGCCCCCGCCGACACCCGCGTCTTCGAACTCCGCACCTACACCACGCCTCCCGGCAAACTCCCCAATCTCCTCGCCCGCTTCCGCGATCACACCTGCGCGCTCTTCGAAAAACACGGGATGACCAACGTCGCCTACTGGGTCCCCGCCGACGAAAAAGACGGCTCCGCCGACAAGCTCGTCTACCTCCTCGCTTATCCCAGCCGCGAAGCCGCCAAAGCCTCCTGGGCCGCCTTCATGGCCGATCCCGAATGGAAAGCCGTCCGCGAAGCGAGCGAGGTCGACGGCAAGATCGTCGCCAAAGTCGAATCGATCTTCCTCGCGCCCACCGACTACTCGCCCGCCATCACGTCCTCCTCGAAATCTCCATCCCGCGTCTTCGAACTCCGCACCTATACGACGCCGGACAACAAACTCGCCGCGCTCGACGCCCGCTTCGGCGGCGGCGAAACCGACCTCTTCAAGAAAGCCGGCATGCAGGAATTCGGCTATTTCCACCCCCTCGATGCCGACAAAGGCGCCGCCAACACGCTCATCTACATCATGGCCCACGAATCCCGCGAAGCCGCCGCGAAATCCTGGCAGTCTTTCCGCGACGATCCCGTGTGGGTGAAGATGAAAGCCGACACCGAAGTCGACGGCCCGCTCGCCTCGAAAGTCGTCTCCGTCTTCCTCCACCCCACCGACTTCTCCGCCACCAAGTAGGCCGCGAGCTCGCTCGCGCTCCTCCCGACGCGAGATCCGCTCACACCGCAAACTCCATCCGCCACGGCGCCCGCCCGATCTGGCGCCGGATCGATTCCAGATTCTCGCGCACCAGCGCGCCCATCGACTCGCACTTCAAATACGAGTCCCGCTGAAAATGCTCCGCCAGACTCGCGCGCAGCTCGTGCACTTTTTCCATCGGCGCGATCGGATCCCGCGCCATCTCCTCGAGTAGATACACCAGCCGGTCCGCGATGATTCCCGCCCGCTGCAACATCAGCGCGTGCTCCTCCCGCTGATACTGCCACGCCGTCTCCGGGTTCAGATGGCTGATGCAAAACTGCGCCAGCGGCGCGTTGTCCAAGAAGAACTGCGGCAGATAAAAATTCTTCCGTCCGCTGTAGGACTGCTGGTCGAAATCCATCGCCCGAATCCGCAACTGCGCCTCCTCGAAATCCGGCGTCATCACCGCCACGAAATTATACGAGCGCATGTCCCCCAGCAGCCGCACGAAGCACCGCTCGTTGAACTTCACCAGCTCCTTCGCGATTCGGATCGGCTTGATCTGCCCCGAATTCAGATGCTTCGCGATGAACATGTCGCCCGGCACGCCCACGATGTGCTCCTCGATCAACGTGTTCGCCGACGTGAAATAGTTCAGCCGGTTCGGCGACAACAGGTGCTCCAGCTCCAACCCATACACCCGCGACGCATCCGCCTTCTTCACATAAAAATAGTCCTGGTTGTCGTTAAACGCATTCACGATCCGGATACGAAACGGCTTCGAGTTTCCGAATCCGCAGAAGTCCACGCGATCGACATACAGGTGCTGCATCACCGACAGATCCCCGTCGACCCGCAGCAGCGCATAAATCCGCTTCAGCCCTTCGTAGAGCTCGTTCATCTCCTCGACGTGATAGATCACGCTGTCCCACAGCGTCGGCTTCCCGTTCGAGTCGTTGATCGGCACCGCTTCGATGAACCCCAGCAGCCGCTCGTAGCTCACCGGCAGCTCCCGCTCCCGCCGATACCGCCGCAAATACCCGCGCAACCCGCTCCGCACCGGAAAACTCGGCTTCTTCGGCGAAGGCGGATGGTGAATCTGCGTCGGCTCCACGTTCGGAAATCTACTCACCGCCCCGCGCCGCGCGAGCCCGCTTTCACTGCACGGTTTTCCCTGCCTCCCACAAAATCTGCACAGCTCTCCTCTCACTCGTGCTCTTGCTCGCACTCGTTATCATGCTCGCGGTCGGCAGCGAGTGGGGGTCACGATCACGATGACGATCCACGAGCACGAACCGGATCGGATGGCCGCCCGCCGTCGCCTCACCCCGCCACCGGCACCTCGAACCAAAACACACTCCCGCCTTCCGTCGGAAAATCCGCCCCGACGATCCCGCACTGCGATTCGATCAAATGCTTCACGATCGAAAGCCCCACGCCGTGCGATTCCTCGCCGCCCGTCGGCTTCACCGACACCGCGCCGCGTTCCTGAAACAATTTTCCCCGTTCATCCTCCGGCACGCCCGGCCCGCTGTCCGCCACTTCCGCGCGCACCATCGTTTGATTCTCGGTCAGCCGCACGCGCACCGCGACCCGCCCGCCCGGCCGCGTGAATTTCAACGCATTGCTGATGTAGTTCGCAAACGCCTGATAAGCCAACCCCGCGTCGCACGCCGCCGGCGGCAGTTCGCCGCCCGGCTCGCAGCGCAGCTCGATCTTCTTCTGGTCCGCCGCCAGGTCGTGCTGCCGCGTCGCCGCCATCGCGATCAATTGCAAGTCGGCCCGCCCCGTCGCGCTTTCGTCGGCCGACGCGCGCAATTCCAAAAACGTGTCGATGATCCGCCGCATCTGCATCGTCGAATCCGCGATGTTGTCCAGGCACTGCAGCACCTTCGGCGGCACACCTTTCTCCCGCCGCGCCATCGCGCCCGACATCAAGATCAAACACAGCGGATTTCGCAGGTCGTGCCCTGCGATCCGCATGAACTTTTCCTTCAACGCCAGTTGTTCTTCCAACTCGCGCCGCAGCCGACGCAGCGTCAGATGAGTCCGCACGCGCGCCAACGCCTCCTCATGCTCGATCGGCTTCGTGATGTAGTCCACGCCGCCCGCCGCGAACGCCTTCACCTTGTCCGCCGTCTCGCTCAGCGCCGTCATGAACAACACCGGCACGTCCCGCGTCGTTTCGCGCTGCTTCAACCGCCGGCACGTTTCGAAGCCGTCGATCCCCGGCATCATCACGTCCAACAAAATCAAATCCGGACGCGTCTGCTCCGTCTGCGCCAGCGCCTCCTCGCCGTCCTCGGCGACCATCAACCGATACCCCGCCGCACCCAGCGTCTCCACGAGCACGCCCAGATTCGCCGGCGTATCGTCCACAATCAAAATCGTCTCACTCATCGTTGGAGCCCGACGTCTCCGTCGGGATGTTCGAGCCATTCGTGTCCCTTCGTGTCCATTCGTGGTTCTCCTTATCCGCGCTCATCCGTGGTTCAAATACCGCCCCACAAACTGCCGGATCGCCTTCATCTTGAATCGCCCCGCCAGATCCAGCACGCCCTGCGCGAACGCCTGATACTTCGCGTCCTTCGCCAGCAGCGCCTGGGCCCGTTCGCGAATCGCGACCACGTCGCCCTTCGTCGCCAAATCGTAGATCGCCTTCGCTTCCTCCGCTGGCGGCGCCTCCACCACCAGCGGAAACGGCGTGCGCGTCTCTTCCGGATCGACCGTCTTCCACGTCAACCCCAGCACCCGCCCGATCGTCGCCCACAATTCCTCCTCGCGAAACGGCTTCGCCAGAAACGCATCGCACCCCGCCGCGAAACACTCGCTGCGATCCACGTCATACGCGCTCGCCGACACCGCCACGATCGCCCGCCGCGTCTTCGCTCCGTTCTCCTTCTCTCGCGCCCGCAGTCGCCGCGTCGCCTCCAGCCCGTCGATCTCTCCCGGCAGCCGCAAATCCATCAACACCAGATCCGGTGCAAACCGCTCCACTTCGCGCAACGCCTCCGCCCCATCCACCGCCTGGGACAGTTCGAAGCCCACCGGCCCCAACAAATCCATCAGCAGCGCGCGATTCGCCGCGTGATCGTCCACCACCAGCACGCGCCTCACCGCGCCTTCGTAACCTGACACCCGTCCCAGCCCGGAACTCGTCCCGCTCGCTCCTTCCGGCGCCTCCGGCAGCCGCACCGCAAACCAAAACCGGCTGCCCCAGCCCGGCTTGCTCTCCACCTGCAGCTTCCCGCCCATCCGCTCGACGAGGCTCCGGCTGATCGCCAGTCCCAATCCCGTTCCGCCCGCGCGCGGCCCGCCCAACTGCACGAAGGGCTCGAACAACCGCCCCACGTCCTCCGGCAAAATCCCCGGCCCCGTGTCGCTCACCGAAAACGACAGCGCCTCCCCGTCCACCTTCACCGACAACACCACGCCGCCCCGCTGCGTGAACGTCACCGCGTTCGCCACGAGATTGAACACCACCTGCCGCAACCGCTGCTCGTCCCCGCGCACCCAGCGCGGCACATCCGCGTCGACCTGCGTCTCCAACAACAACCCCTTGTCCCGCGCCCGCGGCGCAAACACCCGCTCCACGCCCGCGATGAATTCCACCAGATCGAAATCCGACACCTGCAGCTCGATCCGCCCCGCTTCGATCTTCGACAGATCCAGCACGTCGTTGATCAACGCCAGCAGATGCTCCGCCGATTCGTGAATCACCCGCACGCCTTCGCGCTGCTTTTGGCCGAGCGTCGGATCCCGCCGCAAAATCTGCGTGTATCCAAGAATCCCATTCAACGGCGTCCTCAGCTCGTGACTCACGCTCGCGAGAAAATAACTCTTCGCCCGGCTCGCCGCGTCCGCCGCCTCCTTCGCCGCCTGCAACACCCGCGCCGCCTCGCGCTGCTGCGTGACGTCCACCGCCACGCCTTCGAAATGACTCACCTTGCCCTGCGCGTCGCGCACCACGCGCACCGATTCGCTCACCCAGATCGTCGTCCCGTCCCGCCGCCGCATCTCCGACTCGAAATCCGTCACCTCGTCGCTGGTCTCGATTCGCCGCAGGAACTCCGCGCGCCGCCCGCGCTCCACATAGAGCTGATGCCCGATGTCGTTCATCCCGCGAATCAACTCCTCCGGCGTATCATAACCGCACATCCGCGCCATCGCCGGATTCGCCTTCAAGAAAGGCCCGTCGGGACTCGTCTGATACAACCCCTCCAGCGCGTTCTCGAAAATCCCGCGATACTGCAGCTCCGCCTGCCGCAACGCCTCCTCCGCAAACCGCCGGTGCACCGCCGCCGCCATCTGGTCCGCCACGAACGCCAGCAGCCGCTTGTCGTCTTCGGTATACGCGCGCGGATTTTCATAATCCTGCAACGCGATCACCCCGATCGCCTTCCCGCCGATCCGCAGCGGCGCGCCCAGCCGCTGCGCCGCCGGCCGGTCGAGTTTCTGGTAAAACCCCCGCGCCGCCAAGATCCCCACGAGTTCGTCCGCCGTCGCCAGCAACGGCTCGCCCGTGAACAGCACATACTCGCTGAACCCATTTCCCGGCTTCCGCGGCGGCGCGCTCGGCACGTGCTCGTCCACGAAGAACGGAAACGACAGCTCGTTCCCGTCCGCACTCAGCAGCGCCACGTAAAAGTTCCGCGCCGGCATCAGCCCGCCCACGATCCGGTGCATCTCCTTGAACAGCGCCCCGAGATCCCCGCCCGCCAGCACCGCCTGCGAAATCTCATACGTCGCCGCCTGCACCTGCTCGCGGCGCTGACGCTCCGTGATGTCGATCGCAACCGTCACCATGCACGGCGGCCCTTCGATGTGGATCACGTCCGCGCTCAACAGCAGCGTCCGCACCTCGCCCGACTTTGCGCGGAACGCCGCCACATAATCCCGCACCCGCCCCTCGGCCTGCATCTTGGCGAGAAACTCGTCCCGCTGCTCCCGCTTCGCCCACAGGTTCAGCTCCAGTGTCGATTTCCCGATCACCTCGTCCCGCGAATAACCCGATCCGCGCAGAAACGCCGGATTCACCTCGATCAACTTCCCGTCCGCGATCCGCGCGATCGTCATCAACGCCGGATTCGCCTCGAAGCTCTTCTCGAAAAACGTCTGTGACTCTCGCCGGCTCGCCTCGCTCATGCGCAATGCTTCCTGCACGCGCGCCAGCTCCGCGCTCGCCGACTGGGCCGCTGCTGTCGAGGGAGTGGGGGAGTCCGATCGCGCCATGCAGTTTGGAAGGCCTCAGCGATAAAACAGAACCGCAGGCAGGCAACGGCGAACGCTCGCCGTCACTCCACCTGCGGGTTGTGCATGCGTTTAGGTGCCACGGGCGTGAGCGAGTGGATGACCGTCACGCCCGCGGCGGAAATCTCACTTCCCCACCGTCCGCAAATACGCCACCACCGCCTCCGCGTCCGGCTCCGAGAATCGATACTCCGGCATCGGCGGCAGCGGCTTCGTGCCGTTCGGACGCACGCCCGTCATCAAAAACGTCTTCGCCTGCTCGTCCGTCATCGCCTTCAAACCCGCGATCGGCGGCGCCGCGGGCGCCCACGGCATCGGCACCGTCGGCGCAAAACCCAACGGCGCGCCTTCGAGCCAGAGCTCCTGCACGAACTCGCCGCGCTCGTTGCGCGGTGTGTGGCAATCCGCACAGAGCCCCACGCTGTTCACCAGATAACGCCCGCGCTCCACGAGCAGCCCGTGCTCCGATTCTTTGTTCGCCAGCGCCGTTTCGCCCGCGCGGACGTTGAACGCGAGCAGCACCACGCACGCCAGCATCGAGCCGGCGACGATCAGGGAGGTGATATTGTTCTTCATGAGGGTAGTGTGTGTTTGGGTTGAAAGGATAGGACGGCGTCACGCCGCCTTCGGTTGCTCCTGCGCGCCGTCGATCATCGCGGTCGCGATCTTCACGTAACAACGCGTCCAGGCCGACTTCGCCGCCGGCGTGAACTCCAGCCCGAGCGTTTTCTCGAGCATCCACAAAAACGCCGTCCCCGCCGTCACGTAGTGCTCCTCGCGCACGCCCAGCCACGCCTGCCGCGCGCCCAGGCGCATCAGCGATCCGCGCAACGCTTCGAAATCGTCCAATCGCGCCACCACGCTCCCGATGCTCCGCATCAACCGCTTCGTCTTCACGGTCATCGCCCCGCAGCAAAAATGCCTCAGCCCCGGATCCAGCTCGAACCATCGCGCATAGAACAGCGCGATGGCCGAATCCGAAATCGGAGCCAGTTTGCGGAAGGACTCCTGCACGAGCGCAATTTCACCGGAGGTCATGGCTGGACAGCGTGACGTTCCCAAAACCAAGGCGCTCAAGCGGCGAGGCGGAGGCCTTCGTCCGACTTCCGCTCCTTCACCGCGACGCGCAGCGGTTTCGTCCGGCGGCCATAGTCGGCCGCGAGGATCGTCAGCAGGCCGGTGACCACCACCGGGGAAATCGCAAGTTCGATGCTGTAGGTCAGCGAAAACAGCGCCGCGAAGCTCGCGACAAAGGACAACAAAAGGACCGGAGGTTTCATGGGAAATAGATGTGTGAGCGCCCATCATCTCAGAATTCCTCGCGCCGCACCATTGGCCGCCCGCCCCCGGGCCGTTCGGCCCATCCCTCCTGTCCGTCCCCGCACGAGAAACAGAATCGTTCTCGTCATCGTTCTCTTCTCGTTCTCCCGCGCACGTCCAAGCGCACTCGCACTTCCCCCATCGGACCCATCCGACCAATCCCTATTCGCAATCCTAAGTCATTCCACGCCTTTACTTCGCGCCTGCCACTCGCCAGCCTCCGCGCCCGTGAAGCGAATTCTCGTCATCGACGACGAAGCGAAACTGCGCCGCCAGTTTGCCGATCTCCTGATCGCCGAAGGCTTCACCGTCCTCGAAGCGAGAAACGGCCGCGAGGGCGTCGACCTCGCCCGCCGCGAACAGCCCGATCTCGTGATGTGCGACATCACCATGCCCGAGATGAACGGCCATCGCGTATTGGAAACGCTGCGACAGGAACCCGCGACCGCCCACCTTCCGTTCATCTTTCTCACCGGCTGGAGCGAGAAGGGCGACATCCGCACCGGCATGAACCTCGGCGCCGACGACTATCTCACCAAACCCGTCGAACCCGACGACCTCATCGCCGCCGTCCACGCCCGTCTCCGCCGCAGCGTCGCCGCCGCCCCGCGCCGCGCCAACGCCGCCGAAGCCACCAGCGAGTCGCTCGAAAGTCTCGGCCTCACGCCACGCGAAGCCGAAATCCTCCTCTGGGTCTCCCGCGGCAAAACCAATCCCGAAATCGCCACGATCCTCGGCATCGGACTCACCACAGTGAAAAAACACCTCGAGTCCACCTTCGCGAAGCTCGGCGTCGAAAACCGCACCGCCGCCGCCGCTCTCGCCCTCGAAAAACTAGGGTAGGCGGGGACCGCCAGCTCGCCGGCGCTTCCCACCCACCGTGGCAGAAGCTTTACGCCCCGACCCTCACCGCGCGCCCATCACCTTCGCCGGCGCCTGCACCTTCAGTTGGAAACTTCCATACTGCACCGGCTCGCCCGGCACCGTCGCCACATACGTCCCGCGAAAATCTTTCGCATTCACCGCGCCGCGAAACGCGATCCGAAACCCTTCCTGCATCTCGCCGCCAAACTCGCACCACGCGCCGAGCATCCGCCCTTCCACTTTGCCCGTTCCCGCCAGCGGCGGCTCCGTGGTTATCTCGCCCGTCACTTTTTCTCCTTCTATCGTTAGCACGACCAGCACGTTCGCGGTCACGTCGTCGCCCGTCGTGTTGGTCACCGGTCCGTGCAACACCAGCGTCCGCGTCTCCGCGGCGGCCAGCGCCGTCGCCCAAAGCATCAGCAAAACCGTCACGCCCGTTTTCATCGCGAACTCATCGCCGTCTTCCTCGCGCCTTTCGCCGCCGCGGCCTCTTCCTTCGCCTTCATCTTGTTCACTTCGTTCTGCACCTTCCGCATCAAAAATCCCCACGTTCCCTTCGAGCCCACCACCGCCTTCGCCAGCAGATCATACAACGGCCCCGTGTCCGGCTCCCCCGCTTTTCCTCCGAGCACGAACGTCTCCTTCAATCCGCGATAGCCGTCCGCCCTCGGCTTCTTCTCGATCAAACTCATCCCGCCGAGAATCACCGCCATTTCGTCCTTCGCCGCCAGGTCGATCGACAACTCCAGCGGCCGGTTCATCAACGGCTCGCCCTCCACCGCCGGTATCCGCCCTTTCGCTACGAGCTTCGCCTGCGGCGACTCGATCCGCAGCTCCTTCAACGTCACCTCGCCCCCTTCCGTCCGCTCGCCCGAGATTCGAATCTCGTCCACCGGCATCTCCGCAAATTTCTTCAACAGCCGCCCCAGCGCCCGCAGTTCCGGCGACAGCAGGATCGTCCCGCCAAACACCGCCGCCGTCGCCGCCAGCTCCTGCTTCGGCACCTTGAGCCGCACCACGCCTTCGCGTCCTTCGACCGTAAACTCGCCCGCCGTCCGCTCGATCAACTCCGGCAGCGCATTCCCACGACTCCGCACCGTCGACCGCACGTCGATCTTGGCATCCACCGACGAGAGCTCTTCCGGAAACACCGTCTGCACCACGCGCGACGAATCGAACTGCTCGATCCGAAATTCTCCCGTCAACGCGTGATCCGCCTCCTTGTCCTCCGGCCGATAATCGATCCGCACGTTGCCGCCCCAGCGCCCCGCAAACATCGCCCCGCGCAAATCCTTCAACTCCACCTCGCGGTCCCGCAGCTCCAGCCGCCCGCGCAATTCGTCGATCCGATACGGCCCCGACTGCACCGCGCCCAGCTCCAGATCGAAGTGGCCGCGCACCACCGACCAAAACGGCACGCCCATCTGAGAATACGTTCTCGCTCCACTTCCGCTCTTCGCGTCCGGGCCCGCGTCCGCCGCAACCACCGTCTCCAAATTCGCCGGCTGAAACACCTTCGCCCATTCGAGCGCCTCACCCGCATCGAAGAACCGGCTCCGAAATCCCGACGCCACATGCAGCATCGCGTCCGTCGGGTTCAGATGCACCTCGAAGCGCGCATCCGTTACCCGTGGTTGGGTCTCCATCGACACCGCTACGTCTCCGAAAAATCCATCCGACGGCGACACCTTCCCGTGCGACTCCACCTCCACCGCCGGAAGCACCCGCGTCCCGTCCGCCGACCGCACGCCTTCGATCCTCGTCCAAAACTCGATCGGCGCCTGCCCCAGCAAATCTCCGTTCACGCGCGTCACCACCGACCCGCTCCCCGGCGCACCGCTCGCCTTCACCGCCGGCACCTCCGCCAAGGCCGACAACTCCGCGCGTGTCGTCATCTCCACGCCGCTCGGCAACACCGTCCGGTCGTTCCCCAGGAACCGCACCGCCGCGTCGACGTCCAGCGCCCGCTTTCCCGCCACCTCCAGCGCGCCGTTCGTCACGTGCACATGTCCCTGCATCGCCAGCACGAATTCCGGCACCGGCATGCAGATCAGCGTGAGGTCCAATCCCGGAAAAAACGAAAACGCCGCGTCCCGCACGAGCTCACCCGTCTCGTTCCGCACCGCCAGCCCGCGCACGCTCACCGGCGTCAGCGGCCGCACCAGAAACTTTGTCATCTTCGCCGTCACCGCGAATTCGCACGGCTCCAGCACGCCGTCCAACCCCATCGGCGCCACCCACGGCTCCGCCCACGCCAGCGGCATTTCCCCCACGCTCACCCGCAACGGCTCCAGCGTCGCCAGCACCGCCGCCCCGCTGTTCGCCAGCCCAAACACAAATGGCTCTGGCGCCACCACCCCCACGAGCTCCCGCTCCGCATTTCTCACGCGCAACGCAAACTCGTCCATCGCCACCAGCGTTTCCGTCTCGTTGTGCGCCTTCGCCGTCACCGTCGCCGTCACCGCCCCAAAGGTTCCTTCGCTCCCCGGCAGCGACGGCAGTTCCGCCTCCAGCTCCAACTCCACCGCCGCTCGCTTCTCCGCGATCTGCGCCGACACCGCCACGTCGCCGTGCACGCGATTTCCGCGCGAATCCAAACCTTCGATACGCGACACCTTCGCCTCGATCCGATCTTCGGAAAACTCCACGCCCGGCGAAAACGCCACCCGGCCCTCCACCATCTCCCGTCCGCCCACCGCCAGCTTCGCCCCCGTCACTTCCCAAGCCTCCTTCGTCGTCAGCGAAAGTTTTCCCCCCGCCGCGACACTCATCACCGACTCTCCCCGCGCCAGCGATCCTTCCACCGCCGCGTCGCTCAGCCACTGCGACACCCACCCGAGCTCCAGCCCGTCGAATTTCAACCGCAACAGCTCCCGCGCTTCCTCCACTTCCGGCACGTTCAGCGTTTCCAGATTCACCGCCACCGCATCCAACAGCTTCGCCTCGATCGGACGCTCTTCACGTCCCTTCTCGCGCCCTTCGAGTTCCAGCGTGCGCAGCTCCAGCACGTCGCCGGTCATCGTCCCCGCCCACCGCGCCGTGACGGAAAACGGCACCGTCGGCACCTTCCCGCTCATCTCGCCTTCCAGCCCGATCGCCTCCGTTGCGAAATCATACGTCACCCCCGCGCGCCCCCGCATCCGTTCGCCCGCCTCCGACACCGCCCAAAAATCCGCCACGTCGACGCGCACGCCCGCGCTCGTCAACTCCAGCCGCGGACTGAACGAAAACCTCCCCGGCGGCAGCGGCAGTCCTTTGAACACCACCGGCTCCACCACGCACGCCCGCACCGCCGTCAACACCACCCGCTCCGCGCCGTCCGCCAGCGCCAGCGACCACGCACCGCCAAATTCCGCCGGCTCCAACTCCACCTCCGTCGACGCCAGCCACGGATTCGCCCACGTCGCCGGAATCTTCTCCAGCGTCACCGTCGCCACCCGCGTATCCGGAGTTTCTAATACATTCACGGGCGCATCCAGCGCCACGCGCACCACCGGCGCGTCGCCGTCGTCCGCCGGCTCTCCGCGCATCGCCACCGTGAAACTCTCCAAACTCACCGCCGCGGCGCGCCGCGAGACGTCCGCATCGAAACGTCCCCTGAACGCCCCCACCACGCCGAGCTCCGGCATCCACCGCCCAAAGTCCTCCGCCACCACCTCGCCGCCCAACGCCGCCGTCACTTCGCCGCGGTTCGCATCGATCGAAAACACCGCCTCCGCCTCTGTCGTCACGCGCGGCATCGGCTCGCCCAGCGCACCCGACACCAACAGCCCGTCTTTCACGCTCCATCCCACACGCCCCCCGAGCATCCCCAGCGCTCCGTCGAGCGCCGCCTTCAATTCCGCCGACACCGCCTCGCCCAACTCCAGCCGCCCGCCGTAGTCCTCGCCTTTTTCCGACGCCGCCACCGCCATCGAAAACGTCCCCTCCGGCAACTCCAGCCCGCCATACTTCGGCAGCGCCAGGCTTCCGCTCACCTCGATCCGCGCCACGCCATGCGTCGCCGTCTGCGTCAACCGCACCGTGCCCGAACTCCGCACCTTGTTCTCCGGCCCGAGCGGCAGCAGCGCCGAGTTCACCGCGATCTCATACGAAAATTCCCCCGGCGTCGTTGCCGACAACCCGCCGCCCTCGATCCGAAACGTCCCCACCACCACCGCCGCCTCGCCATCGCGCACCGCGATCTCTCCTTCGAGTTTCACTTCGTCGATCATCCACGGCAGCGGCGACTGCAACAAACTCAGCACGCCCGTGAACGGCGCCGACTCGCTCGCCGCCAGCTCCGCCGGCGTGATCGTCACCCGCACTTTCTGCGCTTCCACGCGTTCGATCTGCAGCTCGCGTTTCGTCAACAACCGCCCCGGAGCGATCCGCACGATCAACGGCTCCATCCGCGCCACCACGCCCGGCATCGCAAACTCCAGCCCGCGGGCCTCCACCCCCGTCGGCGCCGCGCCGAACCGCTCGAAACTCACGCGCCATCCCGGCTGCATTCCGACCACCTTCCGCAACACCCATCCCTGCACCGGCGGCGCCAACAAAAGCCCCACCACGACCGCTCCGCCCGCGACGCATCCCGCCAGGAAAATACCCACCTTGCGCGCCCGCCGTTTGCGCGGCACGCGCTTGTTCTGTGAAGCCGGAACGCTCACCCGCGCGAACCTGCCACGTCGCCGCCCGTCGCCAAGCGCAAACCGGTTCGCCCGCACGGTGACGCGTATCACGCTCCGCAACCTTGCCTCCTCTGCAAACCGCCGGCAGTTCCGTATCCGTGAAAGCACTCCACCCCTCCGTGCTGCTGGCGGCTTGCGCGCTTTTTCTGGTCGCCCGCTCCACGGCTTTCGAGCCTGCCCCGCTCCTGGTCTCCGACACCCGTCTCGCTGAACTTCAGGCCGACGTTTCCGATCGCACTCCCGAAACCCTCCTCGAACTCGGCCTCGCCCACGACGAACGCCATCAGCACGATCGCGCCGCCGAATTCTATCGCCTTGCCGCCACCCACGGTGTCGGCGTCGCCGAACTTCGTCTCGGCGCCCTCTATGAAGCCGGCCGCGGCGTCCCGCAAAGCTTCACGGAAGCGCACGCCCGCTACGTGCGCGCCATCGCGTTGAACGTGCCCGAAGCTCACCTCCGGCTGGGCCTCCTTCATCTGGAAGGGTGGGGCGTTCCGCCTGACGCCGCCGTCGCGATCCAACACATCGAAAACGCCGCCCAGGCCGGCTACCAGCCTGCGCAACAAATCCTCTCCAGCATGCATTTTGCCGGCATTCGCATGCCTCGCGATCTCGACAAAGCCCTTTTCTGGGCCGAGCGGGCCGCCGCTCAAAACGACCTCGAGGCCGTCGTCGCCGTCGGCATCATCCACCAGCGTGCCGCCCGGCTTCCACAGGACCTCCAGCTCGCGCGCGAATGGTATCAACTCTCCGCCGAACAGGACTTCACGCGCGGCATGGTCGCGATGGCTTCATCCTTCATTCGCCCCGGAGCGAAACCCGAGGAAGTCCAGCTCGGCCTCCGCTGGCTCGAACTCGCCGCCGACGGCGGCAACTCCGCCGCGGCCTTCCACCTCGCCGGCATGTATCTCCTCGCGCCACTTCCCCTTTCCGGCGACCGCGTCGCCCTGGCCCGCGAACGCCTTGCCGCCGCCGCGGCTGCCGGCGAAGGGCAGGCGGCCGAAGTCCTCGAACTCGAGAAATCCGGACAACCTCTCGCGCTCGCCTTCGGCACCGTCCTGCACGTGCCCTACGAGGTGCGCCACGTGCAGCGGTTCGCCGGAGATCCACGCTTTGCCGAGGACGAACACGGCAATCGCATGCCCCGGCCGCTCAAAATCGTTCTCCCCGTCTATCCTTTCGCCCTTCGCATAACGAAGGTCGAAGGCACCGCGCTCGTCGAATTCGTGATCGATACCACCGGCCGCCCGCGCGATCCGAAGATTGTCGAAGCATCTCATCCCGGTTTTTCCCAGGCCGCGCTCACCGCGATCAGCGGCTGGCGTTTTCAGCCCGCCAGGAAAAACGGGCGGCTCGTGGAAATCCGCGTTCGTCAGCCGATCCGGTTCGATCTCTCCGACATCTCGACGCCCATCGGTCGCGCCCGCGACCGCGCCACGGGTCTCAATCCCGAAGGGTAGGGCGGGCCGCTCCGCCGGCGCGCCCGCCCTCCGCTTCCCTCCCGCCGCGTATCCGCGGTCGAACTACGTCTTTCGGTCCACGCCCAATTGCGCAGGAAGCCGGATCGAAATCACATCGCCCGGCCGCGCATCCGTCAGCTTCTCGATCCGTTGCGCGAAACCGACGCCGTCCTTGATCGCCGCATAATACGGCACCGCATTCGGACTCGCCGTCACCTTCGTCTCGCCCGTGCGCGGATGCGTGATCGTGTGGTTCCGCAAGCTCCAGCCATACGCGCTCTTCAACCGATGCGTCACCGGCGGCGCGCACACCGTGCGATTCCGCCGCGGCACATTCGTCGCCGGGCCGCCCGACTCCGGACCGATCGGTCCATTCACGTTTCGCTCAACAAACGCTCGCAGAGCTCCAGCAGTCTTTCGCGCAGCGGCTCCCCCCGCGTCGAAAACTCCCGCTGCTTGCGCTCATACTCGACCCGCCCCGCCGACGTTTCGATCGCCACCGGCTCGAAACCCAGCGCGCGCAAATCATACGGACTCGCCCGCATATCCATTTCGCGGATATCCAGCGCCAGCTCGAAGCAATCCGCGATCAACTCGCTCGGCGTCCACGGCGCCAGTTTGAACGCCCACTTATACAAATCCATGTTCGCGTGCAGACACCCGCGCTGCTCGTTCCGCAACATCCCTTCGCGCGTCAACTCCGTCCGGTTCAACGGCCGCGCGGCTTCCGTGAAAAATCGATACGCGTCGAAATGCGAGCAGCACACCGCGCTGCCTTCGACGATCCGCGCCAGCTCCTCCGGCGGAAACCGCAGCGGCCACGCGTTGTGCCGCACCTGCTCCGGCGTTTGCCGATATACCATCGCCCACTCGTGCAGCCCGAAACACCCGAAGAACGCCGGCCGCTCCCGCATCGCCTCCAGCAATTCCGCCAGCCACCGCACGAACGCCTTCCGCTTCTCCGGCAATGGGCCCACCTCCACGCCGCCGTCTGTTTCGCGATATTCCTCCCACCGCAAAAATTCCCGCGCGCCTTCGCCCGCCAGCACCACGTCCGGCCCCGGATGCCACCGCCGCAACCACGCCGGTCGAAACGCATAGTAGCTGAACAAAAAATCATACACCGGATGCTTCTCGCCGCGTCCCGCTCGCGCCTGATGCGGCTCCGTCCAAGCCCGCACCCGCGCCTCATGCGCCGCCCGCCGCTCCTGCCACGCCTCCTCTCCCAAAACCACTTTCTCCACCACCTTCATTTCAGTCCTTTTTGCGCCTTCTGCGCCTCTTTGCGGCCATTCATCCCACCTTCGCCCGCTGCCGCACCGCTTCGAACAACGTAATGATCGTCGCCATCGCCACGTTCAACGAATCCGCCTGTCCCGCCATGGGTATCCGCACCGGCACGTCGCAATTCTTCAGCCAGAAATCGCTCAACCCATATTGCTCGCTGCCCATCACCACCGCGAGCGCCCCGCGCAGATCCACGTCCGAGTAAATCTTCTCCGCCGCCGGCGTCGTCGCCACGGTTTGGATACGTTTCTCCTTCAACCACGCCAACACCCGCGCGCTTTCCTCGACCACGAGCGGCACCGAAAACAGCACGCCGGTCGACGCCCGCACGACGTTCGGATTGAAAATATCCGTCACCGGATCGCACACGATCACCGCGTCGCACCCCGCCGCATCCGCGCTCCGCAGGATCGTCCCGAGATTCCCCGGTTTTTCGATCGCCTCCACCACCAGCAGAAACGGCTCCCGCTTCAACTCCAGCTCGTCCAGCGTCCGCTTCCACTGCGGCGCCACCGCCAGCAGCCCATCCGGCCGCTCGCGATACGCGACTTTCGCGAACGCCTCCTTTGACAACTCCACGACCTCCGCCCCCGCCGCCCGCGCCTGTTCGATCAACGCCGGTTCGTTTTCACCCAGAAACCAGTCCCGCGAAAAATACAGCTCTTTCAACACCACGCTCTTTTCCAGCGCCCGCCGGATCTCCCGGTAGCCTTCCACCAGAAACACCCCCGCCTCGTCGCGCGGCCGCCGGTCGCGCAGCTTCACCAGCTGCTTCACGCGCGGATTCTGCAAACTCGTGATCTTTTCGAAAGGGCCCACGGAATACACGGAACACACGGAAATCCGCCAAAAGACAAAATCCTTTTCCTCGCTCCGCCCCCTTCCGTGTATTCCGTGTGTTCCGTGGGCAAAAAGAAGAAGCCGTTCAACGACCAGCCGTTCGCGTATCACGAGGAGATCGAGCTCGAGATCACCACGCTCACCAACCTCGGCTCCGGCCTCGGCCGCGTCCCGCTGCCCAACGATCCCGCGTCCCGTTGGGTCGTCATGGTGCCTTTCACACTTCCCGGCGAACGCGTCCGCGCCCGCGTCTTCCGTAATCACAAAAACTTCTCCGAAGCCGACCTTCTCTCCGTTCTCACCCCGTCGCCCCACCGCGTTCAACCCGGTTGCCCGCTCTTCGGCCGCTGCGGCGGCTGCCAGTATCAACATCTCACCTACGCCGAGCAGCTTCGCTGGAAACAGCAGCAAGTCGCCGAACTGCTCGAGCACATGGCCGGCATCACGTTTCCCGTAAATCCGGTCGTCGGCTCGCCGCGCGAGTTCGGCTACCGCTCGAAAATCACCCCCCACTTCGCCGCCCCGCGCCGGTTCAACCCGCCCGCCGCCTCCGCCGAGGACACCGCGCCCACGCGGCCCGATTTCCCGATCGGCTTTCTCCGGCAGGGCACGCGCTTCGACATCGTCGATGTCCCGCGCTGTCCCATCGCGACCCACGCCATCAACGAAAAGCTCACCGAAGTCCGCGCCCGCGTCCACGCCCGGCGCGACACCTACACCCGCGGCGCCACGCTGCTCCTCCGCGACGCCTCGGGCGTCGTCACGACCGACTACGACGCGATTGTCACGGAGACCGTCGGCGACCTGAAGCTCCACTTCCTCGCCCGCGATTTCTTCCAGAACAATCCCTTCATCCTGCCCGCGTTCACCGGTTACGTGCGCGAGCAGGCCGCCGCGAGTGGCGCGCGTTTTCTCGTCGACGCCTACTGCGGCAGCGGCCTTTTCGCCCTGACCGCCGCGCCCGCCTTCGAGCGCGTCGCCGGCATCGAGATCAGCGAGAGCAGCGTGCGTTTCGCGCGCGAAAACGCCGAAGCCAACGGCATCGCCAACGCCACCTTCCAAGCGGGCGACGCGTCCGCGATCTTCGCCGGCCTCACGTTTCCCGCGACCGACACCGTCGTGGTCATCGACCCGCCCCGCAAAGGCTGCGATCAATCCTTCCTCCAACAACTCTTTGCCTTCGGCCCGCGCGCGGTCGTCTACGTTTCCTGCGACCCCGCCACGCAGATGCGCGACCTCCGCGATTTCCTCGCCGCCGGCTATCAGCTCACCGCCGTCCAGCCCTTCGACCTCTTTCCCCAGACCCGCCACCTCGAGTGCGTCATCACGCTGAAGAGGGGATAGAGCGAGGCCTGCCCGTCGAGGCGCGTCTCACCGAAACTCCATCCACTCGCTTGACGAATACTCCTCGGTCAGCCCGCTGACTTCATCCTCGTCCAACTCCGGCCACGGCGCGGCCTCCGCCGTGCCCCCCAGCGCCCGCGCGAGCAGTTCCGCGAAATCCTCGCGCAACCGCTCCTCGTCGATCGCTTTCCCGAGCGACGGACGCCACAGCGAGCCCTGCATCAGCAGCCCGTGCTTGTTCCGCTTCTGCGCCGCGCCCGCAATCTTCTCGCCCGTCGCCGTGTTCACGACGTCATACAACTCCGCCCGCTGAAAACACACGCCCGGCCCCAGCGGTCCGTTCGCATGCGGCGGATCCGGCTGCTGCTTCGTCGCCGCCGGCACATCCTGCTTCCGCAACGCTTCCGCCAGGCACTCGTGCACCTCGCGATAGCTCTGCGTCGCCCGCATGTCCTCCAGCGGATGCCCCCGCGGAATCACCAGCGAAAACGTCCAGTCGTCGCGATGATCCACCACGCCGCCCCCGGTCGGCCGCCGGCACAAATCGAACCGCTCGCCCGCCGGCAACTGCTCCCGCACGAACGCGATCTTCTGGCTGTATCCAAAGGTAAACGACGGCCCCCGCCACCCATAATGCCGGAACCGCGGCATGCCCGCGCGTGGATACCGCTGCAACAGCAGGAAATCCAACGCCATGTTCTCGGCCGCACCGCCGACCCGCGTCGGCAAAACATCCAGATTCATCCCTTCGAGCAAACCGCCCGCCCCGCAAAAGCCAATACCGCCTCCACCCCAAAACCCAGAACCCGGAACGCAGAACCCAGAACTCAGAACCGACTACCCCGCCGCCCATTCCCAAACCTTCTTCACGCCCTCGACCCCCAGCAACCCGACCGCCACGAAATACGCCACGCCCAGGAAAAACGCCAGATACCCGCCCACGATAAACCGCCCGTCGCGCTCCAGCAGTCCCGCCGCCAGCAGCATGATGCTGAACGCCGGCACCACATTGCTCATCGGCACCGGCAACGGCAGCAGCAGCATCAACGCATTCAGCAAAATCGGCACCGCATGGAGCTGTTGCATGCCCGCCGACCGCGTCAGCCACGGCATTCGCGGGCGAAGCAGATACTCGAACCCGCGCAAAATTTTCCGCGCCGCCGCAAACACCTTCGCGAAAAACTTCGGCGATAATCGCGTATCCAACAGCTTCGCCGGCAGCCACGGCTTCTGCCCCAATGCCAGCCGTGCCCCGATCAAAGCAATGACCAACCCGAACGGCGTCGACAGCCCCGGCAGCGGAATCGGCGTCGAGAAGGGGAGGGCGAGGAGCATCACCAGCAGCACGTAGCCGCGCCCGTGCATCACCGCCAGCACCTCGCGCAACGTCACGTCCTCCACCTCGAATTCGCGCAGGATCAGCCCCAGATCCTCCGACAACTTCCGTGGCACCGTCGGCCCCACCGCTACACCCTGGCCGCTTAAAACCGCGTCCGCCCGCGCGTTTTGCGCTTCGCGTGAATCAGGTGCCTCGGGTGTTGCCATAGAGTTCGATATGCAGCCGGTGCGCATATCGATAGCCTCTCGCCTTGCACAGTTCCCCAAGCCAGCCCGCCCGCTCGCGAATCGTTTCCAGCGAAGTTCCTTCCGGCATCAGGAAAACCCGGCTCCGCGGAATGTCCCGCCGCAGCGACTTCAACATCCCCTCCATCTCCTCCACGTCCTCCGGACGCGAAATCACGAACTTGAATTGATACGTGTAACGATCGACCCACGCCCGCACCACGTCCGGTTGCCACCGCAACTGTTCGTGCTTCCTCCGCCAAGCCAGACTCAGCCGCTCGTCCGGCGCCGAGTTCAACAACTTCGGCGACAACGACGCCAGGTCGCACGCGATCCCGCCGGGCGCCACCGTCGCCGCCGTCTCGATCGTGATGTGATGTCCCAGTTTCTTGATTTCGTCCGCCAGCACCCGGATGTCCTTCGCAATCATCGGCTCGCCGCCCGTCAGCACCACGTGCCGCGCCGCCGGATGATTTTGGATCTCGCTCAAAATCTGCGCCACCGTCCGCTTTTCGCCCTCGGGATTCCACGACGCATACGGCGTGTCGCACCAGTTGCAGCGCAGATTGCACCCACTCGCGCGCACGAACACCGACGGCACGCCCGTCAGCGCGCCTTCGCCCTGCAACGAATAAAATATCTCGGAGACCAGCATTCGCTCCCCCGCGAATCGCTCCAAACCGCCCGAACCTCAAACCGAATTTCCGCGGCCATGGAGGGCGGCGCTCCGCCGCCGCGTTCACACGTCTCTCCTCTCCGCCCAAAACCATTCCGGCCACGACCGAAGCGCCGCCTGCGCCTCCGTCGTGGCCGGGTCGATTCCCGCCGGTTAAAACCGTTTCACCGCTTCAACGGCCGATCGATGTCCTCCGTCAGCGCACCCGTCATCTGCTCCAACTGCGCATGCCCCTCCGGTTTGGGCGGCGCCAGCACCGGCTCGCCGCCCACCGGCGCGCCCTGCACAAACGAGAACGTTCCTTTCCCGTCGATCGATGGCCCGGCGGTCCAGCGATGCCCCGGATCTTCCGCCGGCTCCCGCTGCGTCGACACGAACGCATACGCCACGTCGTTCTTCTGCAGCTCCTCCGGAAACGAATTCGGTATCGGCAACACCTGGTTCAACCCGCCCAAGTCCTCGATCACGGCGAGCCACTGGTTCTGGTGCATCGTGTCGCGCGCGATGAGAAACGACAGCATGTCCTTCATCCCGGGATCGTCCGTCATCTCGTAGAGCCGCGTCGCGAGCACGCGCCCCGTGGATTCCGCCATCACGTTCGCATACATGTCCGCCGCGATGTTCCCGCTCGCGACGACCCAGGAGCCGTTGAACGGCACCCCGTTCGCATCCGCCGCCATCGCCGCCAATCCGGTCGACAACACATGCCGCGGATCCATCCCGCCCATCACCGCGTTCACCACCGGATGCAGGGCCGCGTTCGATTTCGTCTCCGTCGGCGCGCCTTCCAGGTTCAACGCCACCGCCGTCGCGAGCATCTCGATGTGGCTGATCTCCTCCGTGCCCGTTTCGAGCAGCATGTCGCGATACTTCACCGGACCGCGACAGCCCCACGCCTGAAACAAATATTGCAGGCACACGCGCATCTCGCCTTCGACGCCGCCGATGGCCTGTTGAAGCATTTTCGCGAAGTGCGGATTCGGTTTATCGACCCGCACGCGATACTGAAGTTTTCGATCGTGATAAAACATGGAGACAGGGATTGTGGTGGAAACAAGATGGCCGCTGCCGGACTCGCGGCCGGTGAATCTCGCACCCTAGCCGTCCTCCGCTTCGCGCGGTAGTGGTGCAGTCCTTCAAGCTGCCGTGGGGCCGACGGAGGCCGCGCCATGGGGCTGATTTCAACGGCGCCGGGGAGATTGTTGGACCGCGCTCGACGGCCCGCTTCCGCGCTCCGCCCCCGGCGCCCACCGGATGGCCCGTCCTGACAAACCGGATACGTTTCGCCTGCGACAACGCTTCCAAAGCCCCTGCGATCGCCATGCGCCCCTCTTCCTTCTTCGAAATCGCCCCCGGCCTCACCGGCTTCCGCACGGTGATGGTCAATTTCTTCTTGGTCGTCCCGCTCCACGCGCCCCGACAATGGGTGCTCGTCGACGCCGGCCTCCGCGGCTCCGCCCCCCGCATCGTCCGCGAAGCTGCTCTCCGCTTCGGCTCCGATCAACCGCCCCAGGCGATCCTCCTCACTCACGGCCATTTCGATCACATCGGCGCCTTACCCTCGCTGTTGAACCGCTGGAACGTGCCCGTCTACGCGCATCCCGCCGAACTCCCGTTCCTCAACCAACAGACGCGCTATCCCGCACCCGATCCGACCGTCGGCGGCGGCCTCATGTCCGTCAGCTCACCGCTTTATCCACGCCAGCCTCCCCGTCTCCCGACGCCCGTCCACCCGCTTCCCTCCGACGGCACCGTTCCCGGCCTTCCCGAATGGAAATGGATCCCCACCCCCGGTCACACGCCGGGTCACGTGTCGTTCTGGCGCGAATCCGACCGCGTGTTGATCACGGGCGACGCCCTCGTCAGCACGCGCCAGGAATCGGCGCTCGCCGTGTGGCGCCAACACATCGAAGTCCGCCCGCCGCCCGCCTACTTCACGCCCGACTGGCGAACCGCCTACGATTCCATGCGCCGCCTCCGCGCCCTCGATCCCGCCATCGCCGCCACTGGCCACGGCCTCCCGCTCCGCCGCGACCACTGGCTCCAAGAATTGGATACACTCCTTGCCGATTTCGACCGCCGCGGACTGCCCCGCCAAGGCCGTTACGTCACCCGAACCTGGCCCCGCCCCGCCCTTGCCTGAACCTTCACCTGACACCGATCATCTCATCCTCACCCAAGCCGATTAGTCATACATAATATTACATTCCAAGCTCCTCGTTTCCTGCTTCTACCCTCTGTTCACTCATCTCCTCGCCGCCGCAATCCGCGGATTTGTAGTTCATTTTTGTTACAAGTGCCTGATCGTCCGCATCCCGGCCTTTCAATTTTCCACCGTGTCCGCCCCCGGCAATTGGTCCGCCCGCCTCGCTCTCGGCCAAGGCATTTTCTATTTCAACACCGGTATTTGGCCGCTGCTCCATCTCGCCAGCTTCGAAGCGGTCACCGGCCCTAAAACCGACGACTGGCTCGTGCAAACCGTCGGAGCGCTGCTCGCCACCTTCGGCGCCGTTCTCGCTCTCGCCGGACTCCGCCGGCGCCTCACTTCCGAATGGCGCCTCCTCGCCGCCGGCTTCGCCCTCGTTCTGGCGCTCGTCGACATCGTCTTCGTCATCCCGCCAGTATATCTCGCCGACGCCGCCGTGGAGCTGCCTCTCGTCCTGGCTTGGATTTGGGCTGGCCGGGCCGATTGCGGCAGACCGAGCGCGTCATGAGTGGAACTTTCTTCGCACATCGTTCCTCCGGTGCTGACTAATACGCTGCCGGACCTGCGTTCGCTCGACCGGCGCCCTAATCAGCACGCTCCTCCCGTGTTCCCCGCCGCGCCGCCCTCGCGTGTCCGTCTTGCCGGTCTTCTCGCCAGAATCGGGGCCTTGCTGTTGCTCCCTACGGCCGAGGCCGCAACGCCCGACCAGACAGCGTTTTCGGCCGGTGAGCTCAAGACCATGAGTCTCGAGGACCTGCTCGAGGTTCAGGTCATCTCCGTTTCCCGTTCGCTCGAGGACTGGCGCACCGCGCCTACCGCGATCAGCGTCCTGACCCACGACGACATCCGCCGCTCCGGGGCCGTGCGCATGGCCGAGATCCTTCGACTCGCGCCCGGCATCCATGTCGGCCGCGACGCCGGCAGCGGCTACGCCATCAACGCCCGCGGCTTTAGCAGCGCCGTCGGCAACAAGATGGAAGTCCTCCTCGACGGCCGCAGCCTCTACACCCCCCTGTTCGCCGGCGTGTCTTGGAACATTCAGGACACGTTCCTCCTCGACCTCGACCGAGTCGAAACCGTCCGCGGACCCGGCGCCGTCCTGTGGGGCGCCAACGCCGTCAATGGCGTCATCAACTTCGTCAGCAAATCCGCCGACGAAACCCAGGGCCTCCTCGTTTCGGGCGGCAGCGGCACCGAGGAGCACGGCTTCGCCGGCATCCGCTACGGCGGCAAGCTCGGCCTCGACAGCTACTATCGCGCTTACTTCAAGCACGTCTCGCGCGACGACGCCATCTTCGGCAACGGTGCGTCCGTCGGCGATTCCCTCCGCCAGAGCCAAGGCGGTTTCCGGCTCGATTCGTTTCTTTCTCCGGCCGACCACGTCACCCTTCAGGGCGATCTCTATTTCGATCGCACCCGCCGCGGTGCCCGCGCTCCCGCCCGATACGAAGGGGGCAATCTCCTCGGACGCTGGCAGCGGAGCTTTGCCGACGACTCCCGGCTCCACGTTCAGACCTACTACGATCGCAACGTCAGCAACGTTCCCGCCGACTTCTACGAAGACCGCAACACTGCCGAACTCGAGCTCACCTATCGGTTTCCCTCCCTCGACCGCCATCAACTCGTCGCAGGCGTCGTCTATCGCCACTCCGCCGACGAGACCCGCAACGGCCGCTCCTATGTCTTCACTCCGCCCTCCCGCACCATCCGGCTCTTCGGCGGCTTCGCCCAGGACGAGATCACGCTGTTGCCCGAACGCCTGACGCTCACCGTCGGCTCGAAATTCGAAAACAACGACTTCACCGGCTTCGAGATGCAGCCCAGTGTCCGCCTCGCGTTTCGTCCTACCCCGCGCCAGACGCTTTGGACCTCGATTTCCCGTGCCGTCCGCACGCCCACCCGCGCCGAGCACGACGCGTATTTCCGCCCGGACTACACCTATCCGCTCATCCTCTTCCGTGGCGACCGCTCCTTCGATTCCGAAACCCTCGTCGCGTTCGAGGCCGGTTATCGCGTCCGCCCCGACGAAAACCTCTTCGTCGACCTCGCGGTTTTCCTCAATCGCTACGACAATCTCCGCACCTTTTCCTCCGAACCGCCCGATCCCACGCTGATCCTGCGCAACGCCCGCGAAGGCGACACCGCGGGCGCCGAACTCATGATCACCTGGCAGCCCGCGTCTTGGTGGCGTCTCACCGGCAGCTATTCCTACCTGCACGAGGACCTCCGCTTCGAATCGGGCATTGTCGATCCCACCGCCGGCTTCCTCGAAACCAACGACGCGCCCCACACCGCCAAGCTCACCTCCGCGATCAACCTGCGCAACAACGTCGAGATCGATCTCTCCTTCCGCTACGTCGACCGTCTGCCGTTTCCCTACGTGCCCAGCTACCTCGAACTCGACGTGCGCCTTGGCTGGCGGCCCACGGAGGCCCTCGAACTCTCGCTCGTCGGTCGCAATCTCCTCGACGCCAGCCATCCCGAATTCGCCGCCACGATCATGCCCGTGGAAATCGAGCGGGGTGCCTACTTTCAAATCACGTGGCACCACTGAGCCGCCACGTCCGCGACCACCGCTCCGTTATGGACCAAACCGTTGCGCCGCCCGTCCTTTCGCGTAGTTCGTGGGGATGACCTTCGAACATTTCGCGTTGAACGTCCCCGACGCTCCCGCTCACGCCCGCTGGTATGTCGAGCATCTCGGTTTCTCCGTCGCGCGACGCCGAGAGGACTCGCCCTTCACTCACTTTCTCGCCGACGAAACCGGCCGTGTCATCGTCGAACTCTACTCGAATCCCGCCGCCGCGATTCCCGACTACGCTTCGGCGCATCCGCTCTGTTTTCACGTCGCCGTCGTCTCGAAAAACGCCGCCGCCGATCGCGCCCGCCTCGAATCCGCCGGCGCGACCTTCGTGCTCGAAGACGCGCTCCCGGACGGCTCCCGCCTCGTCATGCTCCGCGACCCGTGGGGCGTCCCCCTCCAACTCTGCCAGCGCGCCACGTCGTTCCCGGAAATGATGCGGTCTGCGGGGCGAAACGCGTGAGCGTTTCGCTCGTTCGCCGTATCCAAAATTCCGGCACCGCCTCGCTCCGTCACCACCGTTTTCCACAACGCCGCAAACATCGGCGTGAGCTGCTCCGCGCCAAACGTGGTCAGGTGCTGGTAATCGTAATACAGCGGACGCCCATCCACCTGCGCGACGCAACGTTCCTCCCGCGATAGATACGGGATCGGATCCAGCACCAACAAACCCGGCACCGCCGCCTCCACGCGATCGATCGTCTCGTTCGATCGTTGCGTGACCTTCTCGTGCAACGCCACCGGCACGCCCACGTCCTCGACGTCATCGCCCAGCAGCTCCGCGCGCGCGAGCGCCTTCGGGATGTCCTTCTGCTGCGAAGCGACCTGGCGCATCACCGAAACGGATACGCCCAACCCGCGAATCCGCTCCACCGTCGTCCGCAGGCTCTCCTCGTCCTCCGACGTGCGCAGCGCCTTTTCCCAACGCGACGCCAGCACGACCACCGTCGGGCGCTCCCGCTCGATCCAGCGAAAGATCGCGTCGTTGTGCCGGCGCACGTCCTCGCTTCCCCAGTCGAGTAGTGACGCCGTTTCCGACCGGCTCGCCCGATAACCGCGAATGCCAAGCTGCCGACACATCGCCTCCACCGCCGGCGACACCACGCGCGCATGGCTGTCGCCCCACAGTAAAATCGTCGACCCGCTCCGCACCTCGCCGTTTCCCAACACCGGCAACTCGCCCGCCTCCGCCGCCTCGATCGTGAGATCCGCCTCCTCCACCTGCGGCCGATCTTCATACGCCGATGCATATTCGACGATCTCCTCGGGAAAACGCTCCGGCAGCCCGTGCCCCGTCGCGATCGCCGCACCCGCGCCCATCGTCACCACGCTCGCCGCCACCGCGCCCTGCACGAGCTTACGCATCGGCACGCGCACCCGCCGGGTGCGAAACGGCGTTTCGACATATCGCCACGACAACCACGCCAACCCGAAACTCACCACGACCACGGCCAGGCGCATTGCGAGCGGACTGTGCAATCCCGTGAACCAATAATGCGAAAACACCTTCACCGGCCAGTGCCACAGATAGAGCGAATACGAAATCAGCCCAACGAACACCAATGGCCGCACCGACAGCACTCGGCCCAACATCGAACCCTCCGCCGCCGATCCCCAGATCACCAACAACGCTCCCAAACACGGCGGCACCGCGAGCAGCCCCGGAAACGGCGTGTCCGCATCATAGATCGCCACCGGCGCCAGCATCATCACAAGCCCCATCCATCCGGTCGGCGCCCGCGCTCTTTCCGGCAGCGGCAGACGCCCGCCGCTCAACGCCAGCAAGGCGCCCATCGCCAACTCCCAAGCCCGTGTCGGCAGCAAATAAAACGTGGCCTGCGGGAACGCCCACACGCCCACGACGCTCAGCGCAAACGAAACCGTCGCGATCGCGCCCACCACCTTCAGCTTCACGCGCACCGACCATCGCCGCAGCGCCAGCAACACGAACGGGAATACAAGGTAGAACTGCTCCTCGACCGCCAGCGACCAGAAGTGCAGCAGCGGCTTGGTGTCCGCCGGCCGCTCGAAATATCCGGTCGTTTCGTAGAAATAGAGATTCGCGGACAACAACGCCTGTGCGATCGCCGACTCGCCGAGGGCTTCGAAGTCTGCCGGCAACATCAGAAACAACCCCAACAGCAACGACGCCGCGACCGTGACGGTCGCCGCCGGCATGATCCGCCGAATCCGCCGTTCCCAGAAGTCGCGCAGCGAGAATGCTCCCGCCGCCATCTCCGCGCCGATCAGTGCCGTGATCAGATATCCCGAGATAACGAAGAACACGTCGACGCCCACGTATCCACCGTTGAACTTCAACTCGCTGTGGAAGAACACGACGGGCAGCACGGCCAATGCGCGCAATCCATCGATCTCCGGGCGATATTTAATCCGAGCCATATAGTTCGAGCCGCCCGTCCGACACCATCGGCCGTCACCTCGTCATAGGGCCCGCCCTCCATTTTCCCCTCCGGCCCGCCCACCGCCCCTCGACTTGTGATAACTCAATAAAGTAAAGCCGCTATCGGGTGCTTGTCGCTTGAGATCTTTGCCGGGCTTCCCGAAGAGCGGCAGTTTCACCCAAAACGCTCGCGCAACGTTCTGACGGCGCGCAGAGCCTGGCTGGCGATGGCACGGAAGTCTTCCGAAATCCGGGCGTCGCTTTCGACGCGCGTCCAAAACCTCTCCGCCATCGTCGCAGCCTCCGACCAGAGTTCGAGGTCGGCTGGCATCGGTGCGGGCGGCGTGAAATCGGGCGTTGGTGTCGCATCGCCGGGGCGCGGCGCCCAGAGCATCGGCAGCATGTCGTAAGTCGGCGCAAGGGCGAGCGGCAGGCCGAGATCGAGAAAGAAGGTCAGGTTCCCAAAGTGCATGTCTGTGTTGCCGATCAAGCGACCAAAGAGCTGCCGTAAACGGACGGCTCGGAGGTCCGATTCACTGATCCAGCCCCGATCGCGTAGACCGGAAGCAGCAACCACCCAGTCATTCGTATCGCCGCCGGTGAACCCGGCATCATGAAGTGCACGTAAGGAAACGACTCCGCGCCGCCCGTGCGCATCCACGCGATCAAATCGCGGCAACTCGTAGAAGCGGCGGTCCGCGTAATCGAAAATCCTAGGATGATTCGCCGCGGCGTCACCGCGCGAAGCCCATGTTAACACTTCGAGCGCGATGGCCTCGGCTGCGAGCAAATCGGCCCAACGACGCCCGGTCGGCGTATCGAGCCGGTCCGTGAACTTTACGAGCACGCCAAAGACACGCTGGTCGTTGGGAAAGCGGAGCCATGCAGTGAACTTAGGTTGTTCACCCTCAACCGACGAACCTACCTGTTCACCTGCATTGGCCTGCGCGGCGAGTTCGGGATAACGAACTTGCCGTGTCTCGGGCGTGATCGGATCATGCGGACAAGCGTTAAGCGCCCGTCTAGTCGGGTCTTCACCAACAGCCAGATCGCCGGGTAGATCATCCCCCCACTCGCGCAGGTAAAAAAGAGTTTGGTCGTCACTCCAATCACGCGGATCCATTGGAAGACCCAACGTTCCCGGCAGTCGCCGTGCTGCCGCCCGCCCGAGGAATCCTTGCGGTCGGAGATCGGCCAAGAAAAAGGGTAGACCTTCGCAAAATCCGGCGTGGTCGTGCACCTGATCAGCCCAGTCGGGTCGCATGGCAGGCGAGGCCCATTCCAGCAACCAACCACCGTGGAGTGCAGTCAGGGCGCCCCATTCATGGGCAACGCCCGTCTGGCCAATTCTGAAAAACTGATGGGGCGCACTTTGTCCGAATACCTCACGACGCAACGCGTAGCGCGTGGCGCGTGTCTTGCCAAGCTGCACGACATTCGTCCCCAGTTGCCGAAATGCACGTTGCACCGTCACTCGACTGACCCCCATCACTTCTGCCAGCGCCTGTGCGCCAAGCGGCCCACCTGCTTGTAGGCGAAGGCGGACCAAGGAAGGATCGATCGATGGAGGCCGAGGCATGCGCTAATGTTATTCTGAACAGATAAAAATCGATTTATTTAGAACTAAGCAAAACTAAATCAATTTGTTAGAAAAATAAGTCGGGTTATTTCGAACAGATATTTTTGAGAAATCGCTCAATTTCGCGCGCTAAAAAAGCCGCGCCCGGTGAGGGCGCGGCTTGTTGGAGAACGAGGACGCGACGTCTCGCTTAGACGGCGAGCTGCGGGCGGGTCGGTTCGGGCCAGT
>Ga0207868_1000666_pt1 | contig 31930 bp, 33 predicted proteins | sample Passage237B_FD_187370 | JGI IMG/M metagenome (GOLD analysis project Ga0207868, IMG submission 187370) | Cellulose adapted compost microbial communities from Newby Island Compost Facility, Milpitas, CA, USA - Passage2 37B (SPAdes) (version 3) ... | reverse complement strand
TCGCCAAGGCCGGCCACGCCGTGACGCTGCACGAGCGCGGCGACGCGAGCCTCCTGCAATCCACCGGCTATCACGCCGGTGGCATGCTGGCGCCGTGGTGCGAGGGCGAGGACTCCGAGCCGGTCATCACCCGCCTCGGCGCCCGTTCGCTCGACCTATGGCGCAGGGAATTGCCCGACACGCCCTTCCACGGCTCACTGGTGGTCGCGCATCCCCGCGACCGCGCCGATTTCGACCGCCTCGCCCGCCTCACCGAGGGTTTTGAGCGCCTCGACGCCGCCGGCATCGCCGAGCTTGAGCCGGCGCTCGCCGGCCGCTTCCGCGAGGGCCTGTTCTTCGCCGGCGAAGGCCATGTCGAACCGCGCCGCGTGCTGCCGGCGCTGCACGCCCGGCTCGAAGCGGCCGGCGCCACCATCCGCTACAACTCCGACCTCTCGCCGCGCGACGCCGAGGGTCTGGTCATCGACTGCCGCGGCCTCGCCGCGCGCGACACCGTGCCGGACCTGCGCGGCGTCAAAGGCGAGATGGCGATCATCGAGACCCACGAGGTGGCGCTCACGCGCCCGGTGCGGCTCGTGCATCCGCGCTGGCCGATCTACATCATCCCGCGCGGCGACGGCCGCTTCATGATCGGCGCCACCGCGATCGAGAGCGAGGACCGCGGCGTGACGGTGCGCTCGGCGCTCGAACTGTTGAGCGCGGCCTATGCGGTGCATCCCGCTTTCGGCGAAGCCCGCATTCTCGAACTCGGCGCCAACCTGCGCCCGGCGCTGCCCGACAACCTGCCGCGCATCGCGATCAGCGCCGACCGGCGCACGATTTCCGTCAACGGACTCTACCGCCACGGTTTTCTGCTGGCGCCGGCGCTGGCGGAACTGACGGTGAACTATGTGACGCGCGGCGCCATCGACAACGAGGTGATGCAATGCGGATAACCGTCAACGGCGAGGCGCACGAGGTCGAAGCACGGCATGTTGCCGGCCTGCTGCGCGAACTCGATTACGACGGCGCGCATGTCGCGGTCGCCGTCAATTTCGACGTGGTGCCGCGCGCGCAATGGGCCGACGCCGCATTGAAGGCAGGCGACGAGATCGAGATCATCTCGCCGCGGCAGGGGGGGTGAGCGCATGATCCCGAAAAGCCTGCCCTCGGGCTTGACCCGAGGGTGGTACCGGTTTTCGGATCAGATCATGCGCAACAGAACAACGCATGATGTCCGCGCCGGCTTTACGGGCATGACGAAAAGGTAAGAGACCCTGCCATGAGAACAGTGAAATTCTACGATCGCGAATTCACCTCCCGGCTCCTGATCGGCACCGCGCGCTATCCGTCGCCAAAAATTATGCAGGAGGCGATCCACGCCGCGAAAAGCCAGATCGTCACCGTCTCGGTGCGGCGCGAGAGCGCCGGCGGCAAGGCCGGCTCCGCGTTCTGGTCGCTGATCCGCGCGCTCGACGTCACCGTGCTGCCGAACACCGCCGGCTGCCGCAGCGTGCGCGAGGCGGTGACCACCGCAAAGCTCGCGCGCGAACTGTTCGGCACGCCGTGGATCAAGTTAGAGGTGATCGCCGACGACGAGACGCTGCAACCCGATGTCGTCGGCCTCGTCGAGGCGGCCGCGATCCTCGTCAAGGACGGCTTCGAGGTATTTCCCTACACCACCGAGGATTTGAGCGTGGCGCAGCGTCTGGTCGATGCCGGCTGCCGCGTGGTGATGCCATGGGCGTCGCCGATCGGCTCGGCGCGCGGCATCATCAACCGCAGCGCGCTCAAGCTCATGCGCGAGCGTCTGCCGGACATCACGCTGGTGGTCGACGCCGGGCTCGGCGCGCCCTCGCACGCGGCCGAGGCGATGGAGCTTGGGTTCGATGCGGTGCTGCTCAACACCGCCGTGTCGCAGGCCGCCGATCCGGTCGCCATGGCAAAAGCGTTCCGGCTCGCGGTCGAAGCCGGCCGCGGCGGCTTCGCGGCCGGGCTGATGGATGCGCGCGACTTCGCCTCTCCCTCCACTCCAGTCGTCGGGACCCCGTTCTGGCATGCCGTATCCTGATCCGTTCTATCCGGTCATCGACAGCCTCGCCTGGCTGAAACGCCTCACCGCACTCGGTGTCGGCACGGTGCAGCTGCGCACCAAGAACCTCGACGCGGACGGCGCGCGCGCGCTGGTGCGCGAGGCGCTTGCCGTGACCCGCGGCAGCGCGACAAAACTCGTCGTCAACGACTACTGGCAGGCCGCCATCGACGAGGGCGCGGCCCACGTCCATCTCGGGCAGGAGGACCTGGCGAGAGCCGACGTCGCCGCGATCCGCAAGGCCGGGCTGACGCTCGGATTGTCGACCCACGACGACGCCGAACTCGACAATGCGCTTCGCCACGCGCCCGACTACGTCGCGCTCGGCCCGATCTTCTTCACCACGCTGAAGGCGATGCGCTTTGCCCCGCAAGGCGTGCCGAAGATCAGCGAATGGAAGAAGCGCATTGGCACCATTCCGCTGGTCGCCATCGGCGGCATCAAGCTGGAGCACGCCGACGAGGTGTTCGCCGCCGGGGCCCAGTCCATCGCGGTGGTCAGCGACGTGACGCAGCACCCCGACCCCGACGCACGGGTGAAGGCGTGGCTCGACCGCACCAGGGAAACAGTATGAGGCCCCACGGCCCCGACAGGAGGACGCCATGAATATTCGCGCCAACCCCGACAACACCGTTCCCGCCGTTACCACCGCCGCCCTGCCGGCCTCGCGCAAGGTGCATGTCGTGCCCGACGCAGCGCCCGACCTGCGCGTGCCGTTGCGCGAAATCATCTTGAGCGAAGGCGCGGGCGAGCCGAACGTCACCGTCTACGATACCTCCGGCCCCTACACCGACCCCGCGGTCGCCATCGACGTCAACAAGGGCCTGGCGCGGCCGCGCACCGCCTGGGTGCGCGAGCGCGGCGGCGTCGAGGAGTACGACGGCCGCACCGTCAAGCCGGAGGACAACGGCAATGTCGGCGCGGCGCACGCGGCGCGGGCCTTCACCGCCTATCACAAGCCGCTGCGCGGCGTCGGCGATGCGCCAATCACGCAGCTTGAGTTTGCTCGCGCGGGCATCGTCACCAAGGAGATGATTTTCGTCGCCGAGCGCGAGAACCTCGGCCGCAAGCAGATGCTGGAGCGCGCCGGCGCCGCCATCGCCGACGGCGAGAGTTTCGGCGCGGCGATCCCGCCCTTCATCACGCCGGAATTCGTGCGCGAGGAGATCGCCAAGGGCCGCGCCATCATCCCGGCCAACATCAACCACGGCGAACTGGAGCCGATGATCATCGGCCGCAATTTTCTCGTGAAGATCAACGCCAATATCGGCAACTCCGCCGTCACCTCCTCGGTCGAGGAGGAGGTGGAGAAGATGGTGTGGGCGATCCGCTGGGGCGCCGACACGGTGATGGACCTCTCGACCGGCCGCAACATCCACACCACGCGCGAATGGATTTTGCGCAACTCGCCGGTGCCGATCGGCACCGTGCCGATCTATCAGGCGCTGGAGAAATGCAACGGCGACCCGGTCAAGCTGACCTGGGAACTGTACAAGGACACGCTGATCGAGCAGTGCGAGCAGGGCGTCGATTACTTCACCATCCACGCCGGCGTGCGGCTGCCCTACATCCACCTCACCGCCGACCGTGTCACCGGCATCGTGTCGCGCGGCGGCTCGATCATGGCCAAGTGGTGCCTCGCCCATCACAAGGAGAGTTTTCTCTATACGCATTTCGACGAGATCTGCGACATCATGCGCAAATATGACGTGTCGTTCTCGCTCGGCGACGGCTTGCGCCCCGGCTCGATCGCTGACGCCAACGACCGCGCCCAGTTCGCCGAACTCGAGACGCTCGGCGAACTGACGCAAGTGGCGTGGCAGAAGGGCTGCCAGGTGATGATCGAAGGCCCCGGCCATGTGCCGATGCACAAGATCAAGATCAACATGGACAAGCAGCTTAAAGAGTGCGGCGAAGCACCGTTCTATACCCTCGGGCCGCTCACCACCGACATCGCGCCGGGCTACGACCACATCACCTCCGGCATCGGTGCGGCGATGATCGGCTGGTTCGGCTGCGCCATGCTGTGCTACGTGACGCCGAAGGAGCACCTCGGCCTGCCCAACCGCGACGACGTGAAGGTCGGCGTCATCACCTACAAGATCGCGGCCCACGCCGCCGATCTCGCCAAGGGCCATCCGGCGGCGCAACTGCGTGACGATGCGCTGTCGCGGGCGCGCTTCGACTTCCGCTGGGAGGACCAGTTCAACCTCGGGCTCGACCCCGAGACGGCGCGCGCCTTCCATGACGAGACGCTGCCCAAGGACGCGCACAAGGTCGCGCATTTCTGCTCGATGTGCGGGCCGAAATTCTGCTCGATGAAGATCACGCAGGACGTGCGCGACTACGCCGCAACGCTCGGCCCCAACGAAAAGGCCGCGCTCGGGCTCGATGCCGCGCAGGTGGGCATGGCTCGACAAGAGGCGGGGAGCGCCAGCGGCGCGACAGGGACGAAAGCAAACATCGAGGCCGGCATGGCCGAAATGTCGAAAAAATTTCTCGACATGGGCGGCGAGGTCTATGTCGAGGCCGAGGCCGTGAAGGAGAGCAACAGAGCGCTGTAGAGCTATTCCTATTTAGACAGAACATTTTGTTCGGTCACGGCCGGGCTTGTCCCGGCCATCCACGTCTTTCTTCGCTGAAATTCCGAAGACGTGGATACCCGGCATAAAGCCGGGCATGACGGTTGCGGTGCCGCCTAAAGCAAACCTGCTCTACGGTCGCTGATCCCCTCCGACAAAAAATGCCCGCGCCATGCGCGGGCATTTTCGTTTCGGGCGGGGTCTCGTCAGTCGAGATCGCCGATATGGCGCTGCGAGTACAGTTCGACGCCGATCTTGCCGACGAGGTCGATCTGGGTTTCGAGGAAGTCGATGTGGCCTTCCTCGTCCTTCATCAGGTCCTCGAACAGGTCCTTGCTGACGTAGTCCTTGACCTCGCGGCAATAGGTCGCCGCTTCCTCATAGAGCGCGCGCGCGCCGTACTCGGCCTGCAAATCGCACTCCAGAATTTCCTTCACGTTCTGGCCGATATGCAGCGGGTCGAGCACCTGCATATTGGGAAAGCCGTCGAGAAAGATGATGCGGTCGATCAGCTTGTCGGCGTGCTGCATCTCCTCGATGGATTCCTTGCGCCAGGTCTTGGCCAGATCCTTCAGGCCCCAGTCGTCGAGCAGCCGGTAGTGCAGCCAGTACTGATTGACCGCCGTCATCTCGCTGCGCAGCGCCTTGTTCAAATAGTCGATGACCTTTGCATCACCCTTCATTGTCCGCTCCGTTATCGCCTGGCTCTCATCCGGCCATCAGCAGGTGGGTGGCCACCATCCCCTACGGATGTTGAACCGTTCTAATTTAGAACCCTTCTAAGCTAAGCGGCGACGGAAATCAAGGCTTGTTGCGGTGCACATAGCACCCCTGCGCCAAATGCTGCGATTCCGGGTCAGGAACTGGCGGAGCGGGGATCCGGCCGATCTATGGCCCGACGGCGACGAGGTCCACGGGGAGCGTGGTCATGTCGGGCACCGGCTTGGTTGCATGGGCGTGGCCATGCGCGGCGGAATGCGGGCAGCCCTCGCAGCAGCCCTTGGCGCAGGCGCCGAGCGCCTCGGTCATGATCTTGCGGATGGTGCGGGCGCAGCGGCCGCACTGGGCGCTGCAGCCGAGGCAGCCGTAGACTTGGTTGGGAGAGCGGGGCGGCAGGTCGGTCGCGCCGTCAACGGCGCTACGGACATCGTGATCGCTCAGAACATTACAGGAACAGACAATCATGATAGCGCGGCTGCCGACCCCGGATCGACGTTTCTGCCATTCTGAATATTGAAGGCTGGAAGAAGATGCAAAAGCAAAAACAGCAGTTTGAAGGGATTCCAAACTACGCGCTGCGGCGCCGGTAGCATTTTCGGCCCACGCCCCGTGAACCGCCGGGGCCGGCCGAGCGTTTCTTTCTCCGGCGACAAGGGAAACGGGCAGGCTTGGCCCTGCGCTTGGTCTTGGCGTTTCGGTTTGGCGTTGGTTAATACCGGCGTGGCAAAGATGGCCGGATTCCGGCGTCTCCGTTCAGCCTTCATTCAAGCGCGACAGGCATGATCCCGCCCTGACAGTTCCTGCGGCCGTGCCGGACGGACGGCTGCAAGGCCCGAGAGGCTAGAGAGGTAATGTCATGAAGAAGATGCTTTTGGCCACCGGCGCCGCGGCGCTGATCGCTGTGTCCGCACTCGCCACCCCCACCCCTGCCGAAGCCCGCGGCGGCCGCGTTGCCGCCGGCGTGATCGGCGGCCTTGCCGCCGGCGCCATCATCGGCGGCGCGCTCGCCGGCGCTCCGGCCTATGCCTATGGCCCGGGCTACGGCTACGCCCCGGGTTACGGCTACTACGGCGGCGGCCCCGTCTATTACGGCCCGCGCTGCCACTGGCAGCGCCAGCAGTTCTGGGACGGCTTCGGCTGGCGCCTGCGCAACGTCCGGGTGTGCCCGTAAGCGCGAGCGCAGACTGAAAAACGCCGCTTTCGGCTGCCTTATGCCGACAGCGTGCAAGGTTTTGGCCGCCGGCCCGAACGGGCGCAGGCGGCCATGATCATCAGCTATGATTCCCATCGTCTGCGGGCTTGGTGCCGGGGACAGGCGCCTGTGAGGAGAACGACATGATGAAAACAGTGATGGCTTGCCTGGCGGCGAGCGGGATGATCGCCGCCTCGATGGTCGCCGCGCCGGCGCCGGCCCATGCGGGTGGCGGCGACGTTGCAGCCGGTGTAGTCGGCGGCCTGATCGGTGGCGCCCTGATCGGTGGCGCGCTGGCGAGCCGGCCGGCTTATCCAGCGCCCGCCCCGGTCTATGTGGCGCCGCCGCCGCGCTACTATGCCCCGCCGTGCCGCTGGGAGCGCCAGCGGTTCTGGGACGGCTACGGCTGGCGCGTCCGGCGCATCGAAGTGTGCGACTAGAGTCTGATTCAACTGCGTTGAATCAGACTCGCCGGTTATCCTTTTGTTTGAGCATGATCTTGTCCGAAAACCGGTTCCCACTTTTCGGGATCATGCTCTAGCGCTTCTCCTGAACGAAAAAAGCCCGGCGCTGTGCCGGGTTTTTTATTGCACGGTCAGCGCGCCTGCATCGCCCGCAGCACTTCGGTGCTCGGCCAGCAATCCACCTTCAGCCCGGCGCGCTTCTGGTAGGCGCCGAGCGCGGCGCGCGTCAGCATGCCGGCCTTGCCGTCGATCTTGTCGCGATAGAGGCCGAGCCGCGTCAGGTGGTTCTGCATCGCCTCGACGTCGGCACTGCGCAACTGGGTCGAGGCCGACCACGGCGTGGCGAACGGCGCACCGCCGTCGATACGGTCGGCGAGATGGCCGACGAACAGCACATAGAGGTCGGAGAAATTGTACTCCTTGATGACAAAGTAATTCTTCGTCGTCAGGAACGCCGGGCCATAGCTGCCTTCCGGCTGAAGCAATGAAGCAGACTGCGCCTGTTCGGCGGCGCTCAACCGTCGCCCGCGCACCGGTGCAAATCCCTCGCGCAGCCATTGCGCGATCGGCTTCTGCACCTCCGGAACGCCTTGCGAGCAGTCGGCGGAGCCGGGCGCGCGCACCTCGTAGGCCCAGCGCACGCCCGATTGCCAGCCCTTGTTGACGAGCTGCCGCGCGGCCGAGGCCAGCGCATCCGGCACCGAGGTCCAGATATTGCGATGGCCATCGCCGTCAAAATCGACCGCGTGCTTGTAGAACTCCGACGGCAGGAACTGCGTCAGCCCCAGCGCGCCGGCCCACGAGGCACGCATGTCGCGGCGCGCGACATGGCCCTCCTGAAGAATTTTCAGCGCAAGGATGAACTCGGTGCGAAACATCTCCTTGCGGCGACCGACGTAAGCCTGCGTCGCCAATACGCGCAGTGCATCGTGCGGCAGGCGGTGGCGCCCGTAGTCGGTCTCGCGCGCCCAGATCGCCAGAATGACGCTGCCCGGCACGCCATACTGCCGCTCGATGCGCTCCAGCACACCGGCGTACTGCTGGCGCAGCTTGCGGCCGTGGACGGCAAGCCGCGCGATCGCCGCCTCTTTCACATAGTCGGCCGGTACCTGCACGAACTCCGCCTGCGGCGGCGCCGCCGACGGGGCACGCCCCGGCAGCACGAGATCGGGTAGCTTGTAGTCGGGCTTAAGCCCGCGCGTCTCGGCCTCGAACGTCGCGCGCGTGATGCCGGCCTGCTGCGCCTGCGGCCACAGCGAGGCGACGAAGCGGGTGAACGCCGCGTCGGCCCGCGCCGGCGTTGCCGCCAGCATCGCGGCCAGCGCCATGCCGCAGGACAGCGCCGCGCAGCGGAAGGCGTGCAGCCACCGCCTCGTCAATGCGCCGCCTTCCGCGCATCCTCGATCGAGTCCGCCGAAAGACGGTCGACATACGCGATGCCGATGGCGGAGAGGATGAACACGACATGGATGATGGTCTGCCACATCACGCCGGTCTCGGTATAGTTGGTCGTCCGCCCCGCGCCGCCGAGATTGCCGGCTTCGATGAAGGTACGCAACAGGTGGATCGAGGAAATGCCGATGATCGCCATCGCCAGCTTGATCTTGAGCACGCTGGCGTTGACGTGGCTCAGCCATTCCGGCTTGTCGGGGTGGCCCTGCAGATTGAGGCGCGAGACGAAGGTCTCGTAACCGCCGACGATCACCATCACCAACAGGTTGGAGATCATCACCACGTCGATCAGCCCCAGCACCACCAGCATGATCTGCTGCTCGGTGAAATCGGTCGCGTGGGCGATCAGGTGCCACAGTTCCTTGAGGAACAGCACGACATAGACGCCCTGGGCGACGATCAGGCCGATATAGAGCGGCAGTTGCAGCCAGCGCGAGGAGAAGATCAGCATCGGCAGCGGGCGCAGGCCGGGCGCGGCCGCAGGCGGCGGAAGGGGCGTTTCCGGTGTCAGGGACATGGAAGGAATGATCTCGGTTGAATGAAGGGTCGCTGGAAAGTCGAACGGACGTGAGAAGCCGAAGGGCAGAACCGACGCTCAATGCAGCGGATTCTGCCTGATTCGCGTTTCGCCGGCGCGATCTGCGTTCGGGTCCGTGGCGAAATTTCAGCGGACGGCCACGACAAATAGCCGCGGGAACCTGAGCAGCACCTTGCCGTCGGCGCACGGCGGGTAGGCTTTGGCGATCCGCTCCGTATAGGCGGCGAGGAACGCCGTGCGCATCGCTTCGTCGAGTGGGTCCAGGAAGGGGCGCAAGCCGGTGCCCTTGACCCATTCAACGATGGCGCCGGGGCCATCCAGCACATGGTTGTAGACGGTGTGCCAGATATCGACGCGGGCCGAGAGCGGTTTAAGCGCGTCGTAGTAGACCGCCGGCGCCGGCAGAGGATCGCGTGCGGCCGCGGCCCGCGCGAGCTGTGCCGCCCATGGCCCGTCGGCCGCGGTGGCGCGCATCAGGACGTGGCTCGGCTCATCGAGATTGTCCGGCATCTGCACCGCCAGCACGCCCGAGTCATCGAGCGCGGCGGCGAGGCGCTTGAGGTGCGCGACATGGTCCGGCACCCATTGGAACACGGCGTTGGCGAACAGCACATCGACGCCGGGCGGCGGCGACCACTGCGCGAGATCGGCCTTGGCGAACTTGACCTGCGGCAGCCGCTCGGCGGCCTGCCGCAACATGTCGTCGGAGGAATCGACGCCGCTGATCCGCGCCTGCGGCCAGCGTCGCACCAGAAGCTCGGTCGAGTTGCCCGGGCCGCAGCCGAGATCGACGACATCGCGCGGCGCGGCATAGGGGACCTGCGCCAGCAGATCGCGCGCCGCGCGGCTGCGCTCGTCCTCGAACTTCAGATACTGCTGCGCGGACCAGTCGGACATGGCGATTTCAATTGAAGCCGTAGAACCTTGCGCCCGTCAACTCTTTTCCGTATATTGTTGACATATACATGATCGACTTCAACGATATTGTCGGTTTCGACTGGGACGAGGGCAACGTCCGGAAAAACGCGGATAAGCACGACGTGCGTCCGGCGGAAGCAGAAAGTGTATTCTTCAACGACCCACTGATCGTCGCTGCCGACGAAAAACATGGCGGACCCGAACGACGCTTCAATGCGCTCGGGCAGACGACCGGAAAGCGCCTGTTGCACGTGACGTTCACCCTGCGGCGGAATGGAATGCTGATCCGCGTGATCTCGGCGCGAGACATGAACCGAAAAGAGCGGAGGATTTATGAGCAAGCTTAAGCCCGTTCCCACCTTCAAAAATGAGGCTGAGGAACGCAAGTTCTGGAAAACGCACGATTCCACCGACTATGTCGATTGGAACAAGGCGACCCGCGCCCGCTTCCCGAACCTGAAACCTTCGACGCAGTCGATCTCCATCCGTCTGCCGGTCAGCCTGCTGGAGCAGATCAAGATCGCCGCCAACAGGCGCGACGTGCCCTATCAGTCGCTCATCAAGATGTGGCTGGCGGAGAAGGTGGGGTAAGCTGACTATCCGATGGAATGGGTCTTGCCATTACTTGCAGGTTTAGGGATTGGCTCGCTCCTTAAGTCAATCGCCGATCATTTTATGGCGCGACGGGCAAGTACGAGTGATCGTGAGTATCAGGAAAAGCGAGAAGCCTACTTGGGTTTGCTTAAATCGCTTCACGACGCAGCAATACACCCGTCCGATGAAACCTCCAAAGCATTCGCCCTATGGCAGACGCGCTGCGAATTGTTCGGATCGAAAGATGTCGCAAGGTATGCACAGGCCATGGTGGACACGAACGATAGTCCGCGTGAGCAGCGCAATGAGGCTTTCAGAAATTTGATCGAGGCGATGAAGGCAGATCTAATGGGCGAATAGATACGCTCCACTGTATCCCTCCCTCGCATGAGCGAGAGGAAGGAAGAGGGTCACTCTGTTGGCCGTCTCTCTCGCGATAGAGCAGCCAGGTTCAAGCACCCCTCCGCTTCAAATCACCTCGTCAGCTTCTTGTACTTCAGCCGGTGCGGGATGATCGAGTCCTGACCCAATCGGCGCATCTTGTCCTTCTCGTAATCCTGGAAGTTGCCCTCGAACCATTCGACGTGGCTGTCGCCCTCGAAGGCGAGGATATGCGTCGCGATCCGGTCGAGGAACCAGCGGTCATGGCTGATGATGACGGCGCAGCCGGCAAAATCCTCCAGCGCCTCCTCCAGCGCGCGCAGCGTATCGACGTCGAGGTCGTTGGTCGGTTCGTCGAGCAACAGCACGTTGGCGCCGGATTTCAGCATCTTGGCCAGATGCACGCGGTTGCGCTCGCCGCCCGACAGCGCCCCCACCTTCTTCTGCTGGTCGGCGCCCTTGAAGTTGAAGGCCGAGCAATAGGCGCGCGAATTGACCTCTTTTTTGCCGAGCAGGATCTGGTCGGTGCCGCCGGAGATTTCCTCCCACACCGTCTTTGAGCCGTCGAGCGCATCGCGCGACTGATCGACATAGCCGAGCTGCACCGTCTCGCCGACGGTGATGGTGCCCGAATCCGGCTTTTCCTGCCCGGTGATCATGCGGAACAGCGTGGTCTTGCCGGCGCCGTTGGGGCCGATGACGCCAACGATGCCGCCCGGCGGCAGCTTGAAGGTCAGGTTGTCAATCAACAGCCGGTCGCCGAACGATTTCGACAGCCCCTCGAAATCGACCACGTTGGTGCCGAGCCGTTCGGCAACGGGAATGATGATCTGCGCGGTCTGGGTCTGCTTCTCGCTCGCCTTGGCCAGCAATTCCTCGTAGCGCTGATAGCGCGCCTTGGACTTGGCCTGACGCGCCTTCGGCGAGGCCGCGATCCACTCCTGCTCGCGCGCTAAGGTCTTCTGATGCGCGGCGTCCTCGCGGCCTTCCTGCTCCAGCCGCTTCTGCTTCTGCACCAGCCATGACGAATAGTTGCCCTCGTAGGGGATGCCGCGGCCGCGGTCGAGTTCAAGGATCCACCCCGTCACGTTATCGAGGAAATAGCGGTCGTGGGTGACGATCAAAATCGCGCCGGGATAGTTGCGCAGGTGTCCCTCCAGCCACGACACCGACTCGGCGTCGAGATGGTTGGTCGGCTCGTCGAGCAGCAACAGGTCCGGCTGGTCGAGCAACAGGCGGCACAGCGCGACGCGGCGGCGCTCGCCGCCGGAGAGTTTTGTGACGTCGGCATCGTCCGGCGGGCAGCGCAGCGCGTCCATCGCCTGATCGACCTTGCTGTCGAGATCCCACAGGCCCTGCGCCTCGATCTCGTCCTGCAATTTGGTCATCTCGTCGGCGGTCTCGTCGGAATAGTTCATCGCGAGATCGTTGTAGCGATCGAGGATCGCCTTCTGCTTGGCAACGCCTTCCATGACGTTCTCGCGCACCGTCTTGGCCGCATCGAGCTGCGGCTCCTGCTCGAGGTAGCCGACGCGCGCGCCTTCGGCGACCCACGCCTCGCCGGAATAATCCTTGTCGATTCCGGCCATGATCTTCAACAGCGTCGATTTGCCGGCGCCGTTGACGCCGAGCACGCCGATCTTGGCGTCGGGGTAAAACGACAGGTGGATGTTATCCAGCACCTTGCGGGTCGGATAAGCCTTGGTCAGGCCCTGCATGAAGTAGACGAACTGGCGCGCCATCGCGGTCGGAATCCAATCCTGTTCTAGAGCATGGTCCCGAAAAAGCCTGCCCTCGGGCTTGACCCGAGGGTGGGAACCGGTTTTCGGACAAGATCATGCTCGAATGAAAAATAACGCCGGAGTCCGATCCAACTTTGTTGGATCGGACTCCGAGCGAAACTCGCCGCTGATGTAGCCACCGCACCGGCAAAGGGCAACCTGTTAAGGGTTTGGCAGCCGTATCGCGAAAAAAGCCGCGCCACTCGCCGCCCCGGCCGCTTGCCGCTGCCGATCGTTAAGAGACGGCGCGGCATCCTCGTCGGCGGTTACATTCTGCGGACATCCGGCCATGACCACCCTGCGCCTGTTCCCGATGCGGCTCGAACCGCCCCGCGGCCTCGACGTGCCGCGATGGGCCCTGCCATGGCTCGCCGCCGGCCGGCGACTGGCGCGGCGTGCCCTGTCGTCCTACCGGCCGGAGCGGCACTACATGCGCGGCCCCGGCCCGGCCTGCGCCGCAAAACGGCGCGACGGCGCGCCAGGTCCGATCAATCGAGCGTCACGTTGAACTCGTAAGCCTTGCCGGCGCCGACCAGCGTCAGCCGCAGCGCCGCGCCGGACGGGTCGGCGCCCGGCGGCAACCCGTCGAGATCGAAGGCAAAGCGCATCAGCCCGGCCGGCGCCCCGTCCACCCGCACCGGCGAGGGCAGCGCCCAGTCGGAGCTCGGGCCCTCGACGAACAACTCGACGTCGTCGGTTTTGTCGCCGATCTTGTCACTGGCCTTGATGGCGGCGGTGGTGCCGACATCGACCAGCACGCGGGCCCCCTCGCGGCGGACATCGACGATGGTGAGCGGCGTGGCGTCGCCGACATTCGCCGGCTTCGGCACGGCGTCGAGCGCCGCGGCAAGGGTGCCGTCCTCGGTGCTGGCGACGCTGGCGAAGGGCAATTCGACACTGGCCTCCACCGGCACGCACAGCCGCTCGCAGACCGCATAGAGGATGCGGGCGCGCAGCGTCACCGGCTTGTCGGCCTGGCGCGCAATAATGCGCAGCGGCAGCACGACATCGCGGGCATAGCCGAAGGAGTGGCCGCCGGCACCGTCGGGAAAGCGCGTCGGCGCCGGCCACAGCACCGTGACGGCATCGACATTGTCGGAGCCGGCGAAATCGAAATGCGCCGGCACGCCGGAATCGCCGGGCGTCCGCCAGTAGGTCTTCCAGCCGGGGGCGAGCTGGAAGGCGACGCCGCCGAGCAGCACCGCGCCGCTGCGCGAGCCGGCCAGGAGCCGTACCGCCGAATGGCTGTCGCGTACCCACTCGGACGCGTCCTGCGCCTGCGCCACACTTATGGCGCCGACGGACAATGTGGCGGCGGCGACAAGCGACGCGGCGAAACATCTGGCAATCATGGCCGATCTCTATCGTCGCAAATCATGGCAATCCATTGAATTGGTCGTGATCCCCGCCATGGCGGCAGGACGCGGGTGGGTTGATTGACAGTCGGGGCACCCAATATCAGGATAATCGAGGGCAACGGAGTTTGACCGATGGACCCGACCGACGAGCGTCCCGGCGGCGACCGTAGCCGCCGCCCGGAGGCGGCGCAGGATAGCGCCGACCCAACCCGTGGAGAGATCAATCCGGAAAGAAGCCAAGGTTATCTCGACGGCCAGATGCTGATCGCCATGCCGGTGATGGACGACGAGCGCTTCGCCCGCTCGGTGATCTACATCTGCGCGCACTCGGCCGAAGGCGCCATGGGGATCATCGTCAACCGGCCGGCGCGCGCCATCGACTTCTCCGAACTCCTGGTGCAGCTCGAGATCATCGACAAGGCCGAGCAGATCAAGCTGCCGGAGACCGCCGAAACGATGAAGGTGATGAAGGGCGGCCCGGTCGAGACCGGGCGCGGCTTCGTCCTGCATTCGAGCGATTTTTTCATCAAGAACGCGACGCTGCCGATCGACGAGGGCATCTGCCTCACCGCCACCCTCGATATTCTGAAAGCCATCGCGTCCGGCAAGGGCCCGAGCCGTGCGCTCTTGGCGCTCGGCTATGCCGGCTGGGCACCGGGCCAGCTCGAGAACGAAATCCAGAGCAACGGCTGGCTGCATTGCCCGGCCGACCCGGACCTCATCTTCGGTGCCGACAGCGAGGACAAGTACCCGCGCGCGCTGCGCAAGATCGGTATCGACCTCGGCATGCTGTCCAACGAGGCCGGGCACGCGTGAAAACGCTCTAGCCGCGCCGGCGGCGGATCGCGCCGCGTGCGATCGCGTGCAGCATGCCGGCGAAGGTGATCGTCCACGCCGCGAGCGCGATATAAAGAAAGGCGCGCGGCAGCCCGCCGAGAAAGCCGAACTGCATGGCGCGATCCATCTCGAAGGTGCAGGCAGCGTACATGCCGAGCGGAAACACCGCGCCCCAGTACAAGGGATCGTAGGCGAAGGGAAAGCGCTTGTAGCCGTAGCGCCACACCCCGAGCGCCAGCAGCATGGGAATCCACCAGGTGCCGGTGGCCCAGTAGAGCACGGTAAAACCCTTCAGGAACGGCAGCAGCGACGTCAGATACGGCGCCTGCGGCGCGTTGAGGATCAAAAGCGATCCGGCCAGCGTCGAGATCGCCATCGCCCCCATGTTGATCCAGTACGGCGGCGCCAGGTCGTCGGCTTCGAGCCGGAAGAACGTGTAGCGGTAGAAGATCAGCGACATCATCCAGATGTAGAGCATACCGCCCCACAGCCACATCGACAGCGCGATCAGGTTCAGTTCGATGCGATGCGGCTGATCGATGTGCGCGGCCAGCAATGCACTGGACACCGACAGCGCCTGCGTCGCCACCACCGCCAGCAGCCAGCCGCCGTTGATGCCCTTGTCGAGGGTGGGCTTGTCCTGCTTCACCGTCAGCATGGTGAAGATCGTGTAGGTCAGGCCGAACCACAGCAGAGCGGCAAGACCCCACAGCGCCGCGCCGACCGCGACATTGTCCCTCATCACCAGAAACTGGCTCGCCAGAATGCCGGTGCCGGCGACCATCGTGAAATAGCCGGGGCCGCGCAGATGGACGGCCATGTCGCCGAAGAAGCGCCGTGGATATCGCCACGCACGCAGGCCGTAGAGCAGGCACAGCACCGCATACTGCACGACGTTCAGATAGAACAGCGCCAGCGCGAGGCGGCCGTGCCCCATCAGGAAGCTCGCCAGCGACACGATGCCGGTGGCCATCACCAGCCCGAAATAGGCTGGCGAGAGATCGGCAAGGCTTGGCGCCGGTGCCGGCGGCAGATCACGACGCGCGACCATTGTCACGCCTTCTTGCGGTTTCGAAAAAGATACGGCCCGGCACGACGCATTATAGAGTGCGGGGAAACAGGCGGACGCGGTGCCGCAGTCCTAATTCAGCCGGGCGCAACCGGTCAAGGTGGGCACGGTCGCGCTTGCCAAAACGAAAAACCTCCGCGCATAATCGCGGCAAGACCAACAATGGTAGATTTGGGGAGAGAATGACCATGGCGAAGTTTTCGCGTCGCGGCGCCTTGCGCGCCGGCCTGGCCACCGCCGCCGCCCTGGCGCTGACGGCGAGCGCACAGGCCGCCGATCCGATCAAGGTCGGCGTCACCATCACCCAGTCGCCTCCGGGCTCCGTGGTGCAGGGCACCCAGGTCAAGGACGGGCTGGAAGTCGCCGCCAAGATCATCAACGATGCCGGCGGCGTCGATGGCCGCAAGATCGAACTGGTGATCGAGGACACGCAGGGCCTGCCCGAGAAGGCGCGCGCCGCGGTCGAGAAGCTCGCCACCCGCGACAAGGTCGCAGCCATCACCGGCGAGCATCAAAGCTCGGCCGCGCTGGCCGGCATCGAGGTCGCCCACCGCTACAAGATTCCTTACGTCAATACCAACGCCTGGTCCGACGTGGTGCGCGAGAAGGGCTACCCCGAGGTGTTCAACCCCGGCAACTACAACAGCCGCGTCGGCAGCGCAGCCGCCGCCACCATGAAGGAGCTTGGCGCCAAGCGTGTCGTGTCGTTCGCCGAGAACACCGACTACGGCATCGGGCTTGCCAAGGCGATCGGCGAAGCGCTGAAGAAGATCGCGCCCGAGATCGAATACAAGTACGAGACGCTGGATCGCGCCTCGAAGGATTTTCTGCCGGCGATCCTGCCGCTGCGCGCCAATCCGCCCGATGCCATCATCAACCTGATGCTGCCGCCGGCGGCCTACATCATGATGAACCAGGTCTACGAGCAGGGCGTCGCACCCTCGGCCAAAACCTGGCTCTATGACGGCTCCGGCCTCGCCGACTATCCCGACTTCTGGCAGAACGTGAAGGAAGCCGGCAAGGGCATGCTGGTGTTCGGCCTGTACCACCCGAAGATGGCGCAGCCGCCGCTCGGCAAGCAGGTTGGTGACGCCTACACCGCCAAGACCAAGAACGAGCCGAACCGGCTGCTGTTTCAGGCCGCCGACTCGCTGTTCCTGATCGCCGACGCCATCAAGCGCGCCAAGTCGACCGAGCCGGAGGCGATCATCAAGGCGCTCGGCGAGACCAAGTATACCGGCACGCGCGGCGAGATCACCTTCGCCAAGGACAAGGGCTTCTCGTTCAACCAGTGGCTGGAGGTGCCCTACGTCACCTTCCAGATGACCGAGGTGAACCAGAAGGTTGGCGATTCGGCGCTGGTGTCGCAGCCGGGCCAGCCGGTCGACAAGAGCAAGCTGTGGAAGCCCGCTAAGTAGCGGGCGGCCACATCCTCATGAGTGCCATCGACGTCGATCTCGCGGTCAACGGCTTCATCACCGGGCTGTTCTACGCGCTGATGGCGATCGGCCTGTCGCTGATCTTCGGCATTCTGAAGATCGTGAACTTCGCCCATGGCGAGTTCTACATGGTCGGCGCCTACGCCTACACGCTGGTGGCGCTGGCGTTCGGCGTGCCGGTGTGGGTGGCGCTGCCGATCGCCTTCCTGGTCGGCGCGCTGGTCGGCTGGGCCACCGAGCGGACGCTGATGCGCCCGCTCTATGCCGGCTACACCTCCTGGGGGCTGATGCGCGACGAATACGCGGTGATCGTCACCTTCGGGCTGTCGCTGTTCCTCATCAACCTCGTCGACAAGGTGATCGGGCCTTACGCCTATCGTGGCCCGCCGCTGGTCGAGACCAGCCGCGTGGTGCTCGGCCCCGTCCTCATCAGCGGCCATCGCCTGCTCGCCGCCGGCATCGCCATCGCGGTGATCCTCGTCACCGCGGCGCTGATCAAGTGGTCGTTCTGGGGCCAGCAGATCCGCGCGGTGTCGCAGAACCGGCTCGGCGCCTCGCTCGCCGGCATCGATACCGCCAAGGCCAGCGCCATCGTGTTCATGCTGTCGGGCGGGCTGGCGGCGTTCGCCGGTGCACTGTTGTCGCCGGTGATCAATGCCTCGCCCGACGTCGGCATCTTCCCGGCGGTCAAATCCTACATCATCGTCGTGCTCGGCGGCATGGGGTCGGTGCCCGGCGCCATCGTCGCGAGCCTGCTGCTCGGCGTCATCGAGAGTTTTGGCGCGGTGTACCTGTCCTACCAGTACCGCGACGCCTTCGGGCTGATCCTCCTGATGCTGTTCCTGCTGTTCCGGCCGCAGGGCCTGTTCGGCGAAAAAGGGCGGGAGGTGTGAGATGACGCAAGCCTCTCCCGCGCCCGCCGCCGGCGCGCAGCTCACCACCACCAAAACCACGGTCGAGTTTCGCGCTGCCTTGGTGGCGATGGCGATCGTCGCGCTGATTCCGCTCGGCGTCAGCAACCCCTACTGGCTCGGCGTGCTGATCGTCTCGATGTATTTCGCGATCCTCGCCGGCGGCTGGAATCTGCTGGCCGGCTATGCCGGACAGTTTTCGCTGGCGCCGGCCACCTTCGCGATGATCGGCGCCTACACCACCGGCCTGCTCGGCACCTATTACAACGTGCCGCCGTTGCTCGGCATTGCCGCCGCCATCGTCGTGTCGGGCCTGGTCGGCCTCGTGCTGGGCCGCGCCGTGCTGCGCCTCGTCGGCCCCTATCTCGCGCTCACCACCTTGAGCTTCGCCGAGATCATGCGGCTGGTCGCTTCCAACACCATCGACATCACCCGCGGCGACCTCGGCCTCGGCGTGGCCGGGCTGCCGATCGGCCGCCTCGCCTGGTACTATCTGTTCCTGGCCGTGCTGGTGGTGCTGCTGATCCTGTTCTATCTGCTGCTGCGCTCCAAGGCCGGACTGTTTCTGCAGGCGATCCGCGACGACGAGGTGGCGGCGCGCCGCGCCGGCGTCGATGTGGTGTTCTGGAAAACCGCCGCCTTCACGTTGTCGGCGGCCGCCTCCGGCCTTGCCGGCGCGCTCTATGCGCATTTCGCCGAACTGGTGACGCCCGAACTCGGCCTGATCGCCCAGACCGGGCTGATCCTCAGCATGGCGGTGATCGGCGGCATGGGCACGCTGGCCGGGCCGCTGGTGGCGGCGTTCCTGGTCTATGTGCTGTCGGAATGGCTGCGCGACGTCGGCGGCTACCAGCTCGTGGTGTTTGCGGCGCTGGTCGTCATCTTCGCCCGCTTCTTCCGCGAGGGCCTGTGGGGGCTCGCCAAAGCCGCCGTGCGCCGCTGGAGGCAGGCATGACGCTCTTGTCTGTCAACGGCGTGACCAAGCGCTACGGCGGCCTGACCGCCGTGGACGACGTATCGTTCGACATCATGGCCAGCGAGCTGGTCGGCCTGATCGGCCCCAACGGCTCGGGCAAGACCACGCTGCTCAACATTCTCAGCGGGCTCGCCACCGCGGATGCCGGCGAAATCCTGCTCGACGATACCCCGTGCCACGGGCTGACGCCGGAACAGCTCGCCCATCGCGGCGTCATGCGCATGTTCCAGCTGACCCGCGTGTTCCGGCGCATGAACGTCATCGACAACCTTCTGGTCGCCGGCCGCGCCCTCGGCCTCGACCACGGCGAGGCGCTGACACGCGCGCATGCGCTGATCTCGGAACTGCGGCTCGACGCGGTGGCCGCGCTCGATGCCGGCCAGCTCTCCGGCGGCCAGATGAAGCTATTGGAATTCGGCGTCTGCTTCATGGTGCCGCCACGCATCGCGCTGCTCGACGAACCGTTCGCCGCGGTGCATCCGACCATGAAGGAGATCATGGGCGCCTTCATCCGCGCGCGCCACGCCAAGGGCCAGACCTTCATCCTGGTCAGCCACGACATGCCGGTGGTGGTGGAGTTGTGCCCGCGCGCGATCTGCATGAATGCCGGCGCGGTGGTGATCGACGCCCCGACGCGCGAGGTGTTGAACGACGCCCGCGTCATCGAAGCCTATCTCGGGGGGCACGCGGCATGAGCGCGGTGCTGACCCTCGACACTATCACCGCCGGCTACAGCGTCGATATCGACGTGCTGCGCAACCTGAGCCTCACCGTCGAGGCCGGCTCGATCACCGGGCTGATCGGGCTGAACGGCGCCGGCAAGTCCACCGTGATGAAGGCGATCTGCGGCTTCCTCGTGCCCAAGGCCGGCCGCGTCGTCTACGACGGCGAGGACATCACCGGCCTGCCGCCGCACCGCTTAAGCGCGCGCGGCATCTGGTACATCCCGCAGGAATCCAGCCTGTTTCCGTTCATGACGGTGACCGAGAACCTGCGGCTACCGCTGGAGAGCCTGTCGCGCGCGACCGGCGCGCCCGACCGCGCGGAGATCGAGCGGCGCTTTGACGACATGCTGACGAAATTCCCGGCGCTGCGGCCGAAGCTGCGGGCGCAGGCCGGCGACCTGTCCGGCGGCCAGCAGAAGATGGTGGAGTTCGCAAAAGCCTGGCTGATGCGGCCGCGGCTGTGCCTGATCGACGAGCCGTCGATCGGCCTTGCGCCAAAGATCGTCGAGGAGGTGTTCGAGTGGATTCGCCTGTTCGCCGCCGAGCGCATGGCGATCCTGCTGGTCGATCACAACGTCCGCCGCGTCATCGCCATGTCGCACCGCATCTATGTGCTGAGCCTCGGCGAGATCACGGCGTCGGGCGAGCCGGCCGATTTCGCCGGCGACCTGCACGAGCAGGTCAAGCAGTGGCTGGGGATCAACTTCTGATTTCGCGATGCCGCCCGCCCGCGCGCCGATGATGATTGCCGCCGAAGCCGCAAACGTGGCGGCGTTCGCGCCCTATGGCACGCTGCTCGCCATCGACAGCACGGACGCCGCCGGCCGCCCCGTCAATCAGGGCCGCGCCCGCCGCCTCCCCGGCTTGCGCGATCTCGCCCATGACGCCGCGGCCAGCCGTCCGGTGCTGGACCTCTATCGTGTCGAGCCGTCAACGCTGCCGTTTGCGCTGGTCTGCTTCGAGCGCCACCCGCTCACCGCGCAGGTATTCGTGCCGCTCGAGGCAGTGCGGCTACTGGTGGCTGTCGCGCCCGACGACGACGGCCGGCCCGACATCGGCCGTGCCCGCGCCTTCATCCTCGAACGCGCCATCGTCCACTACCGCGCCGGGGCTTGGCACGCGCCGCTGGTCGCGCTCGATGCGCCGGCCACGCTTGCAATGCTCATGTGGGAGACGGGCGATGCCCGCGATTGCGAGGAGTTTTTTCCAGGCGAGCCGATGACGGTGAGCGACAATTAACGCTTTGGTGCGGGGCCACGGAGCGCATCGCCAAAGGCCAAAACATCCTGCGCCAGCCGCACCTTGGAGGCATCGTCCGTCATCAGGGTCGGCACCGCGCACGTCGGCAGATCGACGGCCGTGGCCCCGGCCGCATCTCCCGCATCGATCACCAGCCCGTCGATCAGTCCGCGGTAATGCGCCGCAATCGCCTCGGTATCCGCCGCGACGCCAAGCTCATCCATGATCTTGCGCGTCGGCCCCTTAACCGCCTGGCCGCCGACCAGCGGCGACACGGCAACGACCGGAGCCCCCGCCGCCCGTATCGCGTCGCGCAAGCCCGGCACGGCCAACAGGGGATCGATGCTGAGATACGGATTCGACGGGCAGATCACCACCATCCGCAACCCCTCGGGCTGCAGCGCCGCGCGCACCCCGGCGCTGAGCCGCGCCTTGTCGGCGCCGTCGAAGCGTATGTTGCGGATCGCCGGCTCGCAGCGGCGTGCCACGAAATAGCGCTGAAACGCCAGGTCCTCATCCGGCGTCACCACGATGGTGCGGATCGGATCGTCCGTCACCGGCCAAAGCCGCGCGGTGAGCCCCAGCCGTTGTGCGATGTCGGCGGCGATGCCGGTCAGGCTCTCGCCAGCGGCCAGCCGGCGCGTGCGCTCGACATGAAGCGCCAGATCGCGGTCGCCGAGCGAGAACCACGTCTCGCCGCCGACCTCGGCCAGCGCCGCCATGAAATTCCAGCTCTCGTCGGCCCGTCCCCAGCCGCGCTGCCGGTCGCTCAATCCGCTGAGCGTATAGAGCACGGTGTCGAGATCGGGCGAGATGTGCAGGCCGAGATGCTCGAAATCGTCCGCCATGTTGACGACGACATGCAGCCGTTCGCCGAGCACGGTCTGCAATCCCAGGGCCAGCTTGGCGCCACCGACGCCGCCGCACAGCGCCACCACGCGGCCCTCGCCCGACGAGGCCAAGGCTCCGCCGCTCATCGAAACAGGTCCTGCTCGCGTGGCCGCACCAGCACTGATGCCGGCTGCGGTGGTGCAACGTTCGCGAAGCCGCGCACATGCACCACCGGCTGGCCCTCGGCGCCCTGCCCCATCACCAGCGAGGCGGCCGCGGCGAGTTCATCCGCCACCGCGATTTCCGTGATGCGCATGGCGCGATCGAACAGGTCCGGCTCGCCGATCATGCTGCGCAGCGATGCAACGCCGGCGCTGCCGATGGCCACGCCGACCACGCCGTTGCGCCACGGCCGGCCAAAGCTGTCATTGATGATGACGCCGACATCGACGCCGAACGCGTCGCGCAATCCCTGCCGCAACCGCTCGCTGCTGGCATCTGGGTCTTCCGGCAGCAGCAGCACCCGCGCCTTGCCGTCGGCATGGGCGATGTTGGATTCGTCGATGCCGGCATTGGCCATGACGAAGCCGAGCCGGTGCGCGACGATCATCACGTTCTGGCGGCAGCGCACCACTTCGGTGGATTCCGACAGCACCACCTCGATATGGCGCGGGTCCTTGCCGACGACCTTGGCCAGCTCCAGCGCCTGCGCGGACGGCGTGACGTCGGCGAGATCGACGTAGCGGTTCTCCGCCTTGGACACGATCTTCTGCGCGAGGACGAACACGTCGCCCGCCGCCACCGCAAGGCCGGCGCGGCGCACGCCCTCGACAATCATCGCGACAAGATCGTCGCCCGGTTCAACCAGCGGCAAGCCGGGAAGCGCGGTGTAGGTGATGCTGCTCGCCACTGATCGATTGCTCTCCGCACGCCCTGAGACCGATACGGCTCCGGTCGCCAAGATCGATCAGAAAGGTCGATCCGATTCGACCGGGCCTACTTTAGCCGCGCCGGAACAGTTTTGCGAACAGCGCCTTCAGGCGGTCGCGGATCATCGAGGTCATCAGCGATCCCGCATCGAACTCGGCGGCGGCCGGCGGGGCGGCACCTTCGGCCTGGGGCGACAGCCGGGCTTCGAGGTTCTGCACGAACGCGCCGATCAGGCGGTTGGCGACATCCTGCACCAGGCCGGAGCGGCTGAACTGCGCCAGCATCCCGGTCAGCGTGAAGCCGACCTGCACATCGACGCGGGTCTCGTCGGGCGTGGCGCCGGGCTTGACCGCATATTTGATCGCGCCGCGCGTCGCGGAATTGGAGCGGGCATCCTTGCCGCTGCCGATGATGGTGCCGCTGCGGGTGGCCTCGTCGCGGGTGACGTCGGCGACGCCGTTGAACTCCGCGGCGATCGGCCCGACCTTGACCCGGATCTTGCCTTCGACATGCCCGTCGACCGGTTCGCCGACCAGCGACGCTCCCGGCAGGCAGGCCGCGACCTCGCCGAGCCGGCCGAAAAACTCCCACACCGTATCGACGGGATGGCGCACGGTAAAACTCTGGTCGAACGTGGTCTGCGGTTTCCAGTCGCTGTCCGCGCCGGACGCCGCCGCACGCGGTCCGGGCCGGGCCACGGCCGACGTCGCATGGCCTGCGGCGCGCGCCGCAGCGGCTGCCACGGGTGCCGCCATCGCGCTCGCATGCCCGCTGCCGACGGGGCCAAGGCCCTCGCGACCGGCACCGCTGAGCGGCTTGATACCGCGCGCGCGGCGTGCCTGCAGCACGCTCATGGTGGCGCGAATGATGCCGACATAGCCGGTGCAGCGGCACAGATTGCCGCTCATCGCCACGCGGACCTCGTACTCGGACGGATTGTCCATGCGCAGCACTACGTCGCGCGCCGACGCCAGCATGCCGGGCGTGCAATAGCCGCATTGCAGGGCGTGTTCACGCGAGAACGCCGCGCGCAGCTCGGTGGCGACCTCGTCGTTGTCGAGCCCTTCCACCGTGGTGATGGCGGCGCCCTCGCAGGCGGCTGCGTAAGTGATGCACGAGCGCGCCGGCACGCCGTCGATCAAGAGCGTGCAGGCACCGCAGACGCCGTGCTCGCAGCCGATATGCGTGCCCGTCAGATTGTGGGTCTCGCGCAGAAAATCGGCGAGGTTGGTGCGCGGCTCGACGGTCCCGGCCACAGGCGAGCCATTCACGGTCAGCGCAATGTGGGTCATGCTCATTGGGCCTGCTCGATAGCGCGCCGGAACGCGGTCACATGAATCTGGCGATCGACCGGATCGTGCATCCCCTGTTCGGTCATGAAAGCATCGATCGTGGCCTTGTCGACCTGATGCGCCGGCCCACCGGCGGCAACGTCGCCGAGCAGGTGGCGGGCATCGGTGACGATATAAGGCCGGCTCTCCGTGGCGCCGATCACCACCCGGCACAGGCCGCGCTCGGGGTCGGTCACGAACGAGCCGATCGCATGGGCAAACTCGCCGGGCTTGCGGCACAGCTTGTAATAGCCCCAGCGCGCGCGGGAGCTGAGCTTGGGGATCGCCACCGACACCAGCACCTCGTTGGCGGCGAGATCGACCTCGAGCGCGCCGACGATGAACTGCTCGATCGGCAAGGTACGCTCGCCCGACGGGCCGCGCAGCCGCACGCGGGCACCGACTGCGGCCATCATCGACACCCAGTCGGCCGACGGATCGGCGTGGGTCAGGCTGCCGCCGATGGTGCCACGATTGCGCACCGCGCGATAGGCGATGCCACCCGCCACCGTCGGCAGCGCGCCGCGCGTCACGTCCGGCACGCGCCGGTCCTCGATATCGGCATGGGTGATGCAGGCGCCGAGCACGAGGTCGTCGGCAGTCTCCTCGACGCGGCGCAGTTCGGCCACGCCGGTCAGATCGACGATGAGGTCGGGCTGCACCAGCCGCATGTTGAGCATCGGCCCGAGCGACTGGCTGCCGGCCATCAGCTTGACCGCGCGGGACTGGTCGTCCAGCAGCGCCAGCACCGCGCCGACATCGGCCGGGCGGGCATAATCGAAATTGACGGGTTTCATGCGCCCTCCACGACGGTATCCGACGAGGCGCGCTGCCGCGCGGCACGGATCGCTTCGAGCACGCGGCGCGGCGTCATCGGCGACTGGTACAACTCGGCGCCGAGCGGCCGCAGCGCATCGTTGACGGCATTGCCGATCGCGGCCGGCGGCGCGATGGCGCCGCCCTCGCCGATGCCCTTGACGCCGAACTCGGTGTAGGGCGACAGCGTCTCCATGTGGTCGATCGCCGGCGCTGGCACCTCGGTCGGCCCGGGCAGCATGTAGTCGGCAAGGGTGGAGGCGAGCGGCTGGCCGGAGGAGTCGTAATTCATCTCCTCGTAGAGCGCGGTGCCAATTCCTTGCGCCAGGCCGCCATAGACCTGGCCATCGACGACCATCGGGTTGATCAGCTTGCCGCCGTCCTCGACGATGACGTAGTTCAACAGTTCGATATCGCCGGCCTCGGGATCGACCGCGACAACGACGGCATGGGCGGCGTAGCTGAACGTGCCGGAATCGCGCACCGGCTTGAAGCCGATGGTGGTCTCCAGGCCGCGCGGATCGATGCCGGCCGGCAGGTCCTGCGGGCGGCGATACCAGGTGTGGGCGATCTCCTCGATCGAGACCGAGCCGGTGGCGGTGACGACCTTGCCGTCCACCAGATTGACGTCGTCGGCACCGGCCTGCAGCAGGTGCGAACCGATGCCCTTGACCAGCTTCGCGATCTCGCGCGAGGCGGTGGCCACCGCGCCGCCGGCCATCACCGCACAACGCGAGCCCCAGCTTCCGGTCGAATACGGCGTGTACTCGGTGTCGCCGTGAACCACCTTGATGCGATCGACGGGGATGCCGAGAATCTCGTTGGCGACCTGCGCCAGCGTGGTTTCCATGCCCTGACCGTGGGAATGGACGCCGACGCGGATCTCCAGTCCCCCGTCCGGGGTGACGCGCAGCGTCGCCTGCTCGTGACCCGGCACCATCGGAATGCCCCAGCCGGCATAGACCGACGTGCCGTGGGCGGCCTGCTCGCAATAGATGGAATGGCCGACGCCGATCAGCCGCCCGTCCGGTTCGCCGCGCTGCTGGCGGGCGCGGATCGCCGGCAGGTCGATGGCCGCCATGGCGCGCCGCAGCGCCTCCGGATAGTCGCCGCTGTCGAAGTGCTTGCGGGTGATGTTGTCGAACGGCATCTGCTCCGGCTGAACCAGATTCTTCAGCCGGACCTCGTACGGCTCCATGCCCACTTCGCGGGCAATGGCGTCGATCATCAGCTCCATGGTGTAGCAGACGCCCGTGCGCGCCACGCCGCGATAGGGCAGGATCGGGCACTTGTTGGTGGCCGCCGACCACGTCTTGCAGCGGTAGGACGGAAAGTCGTAAGGCCCGGGCAGAATGCTGACGACCTGCGCCGCCTCGAGGCAGGCCGAGAACGGATAGGACGAATAGGCGCCGGAATCGACGATCGCGGTGCAGTCGATACCGCGCAGCCGCCCGTCGCGGTCGGCATAGGCGGTGATGTTGTAATAGTGCTCGCGGCAATTGGCACTGGCGGTCAGAGCCTCGCGGCGATCCTCGAGCCAGCGCACCGGATGGCCGCAGCGCATCGCCAGCCAGCCGAGGCAAACGTCCTCCGGCAGCAAAATGCCCTTGTAGCCAAAGCCGCCGCCGACATCCGGCGAGATGACGCGGACCTGGCGCTGCTGCAATCCCAGGCACTCGGCAATGCCGTTGCGCACGATGTGCGGCATCTGGCTGCCGGTATAGAGCACGAGCTGCTCCATACGGTTGTCCCACACCGCCACCGTGCCGCGCCCCTCCATCGGCGCCATCGACTGGCGCGCCGTCCTGATCGTGCGGGTGATCTTGATCGGGGCATCGAACGCCGCCTCGATGTTCACATCCATCGCGCTTTCGAGGAAGACGTTGTCGCCCCAATGCTCGTGCAGCAGCGGCGCACCGGGTTCGAGCGCCTGCACCATGTCGTGAACCGCAGGCAGTTCCTCGAGGTCGAGTTCGACCATGGCGGCGAGGTCTTCGGCCTGCGCGCGGGTATCGGCCACGCACATCGCCATCAGTTCGCCAACCTGGCGCACCTTGTCGACGGCGAGCACCGGCTGCTCGGACACCTTGAACCCGGCCAGCGCGGTGATCGCGACGATCGGCTTGACGCCCTCGAGATCGGCTGCGGCAAAAATACGGCGGCCCCTTTCCGCCTCGGGAACGTGGATCGCGTGCACCTTCGCGTGCGCCAGCGGCGAGCGGACGAACGCCACGTCCTTCAGGCCGGCCAGCTTGATGTCGCCGACGAACTGGCCACGGCCACGCAGCAGACGGTCGTCCTCTCTGCGCAGAACCGACGCGCCGATCCCCTGTGCCTTCGCCTCTCCCTTCATGTCCGTTCACGCCTCGAATGCATCGTCACGATCCTGCCGCTGGCACCGGGCACGATCGCATTCGGTCCGGAGCAGTTCGTCCGGCGGGCCGCGGCAGCGGTCCACCGAACTTGCGCATGTCTCACGCCTTGGCGGTGTTGCACCAGTCATAGATGCTGAGCGCCATCACCTTGATCGAGGTGAGATAGTCGTCGATCGAGACATACTCGTCGTTGGCGTGCATGATGGCCGTCGATCCCGGCCCGAAAATGACGGTCGGCGTATCGGCGTACTTGTTGAGGAAGCGGGTATCGGCCGCGCCCTGACGACCGCTGATGACGGGCTTTTTGCCGGTCACCTCGGTGTAAGTCCTGCTGACGATATCCACGATCGGGTGGTCGACCGGGATTTCGGACGCTTCCGCATCGTAGCCGACGAAGCGCACGACCGGCGGGTGATCCTTCATCCAGGGATCCTGTGCAGCGACCTCGGCGATCTTCTTCACCAGGCTCTGCTTGACGCCTTCGTGGTCCTCTCCCGGCACAGTGCCGATGCTGCCCTTGAGCACGGCGCTGGCCGGGAAGGCGCTCGGATAGTTGCCGGCCTGGAAGCTGCCGATGATGCAGGGCAGCGAATCGATCGCGCTCGGATACAGCGGATGCTTCACGGTGGCGACGCGGTGATCCTCGAGCTCCTGCACCGCCTTGACGATCTTGTAGCCGAGCTCGATGGCGCTGACGCCGAGATAGCGCTGCTGGATGCCGGCCGGCTTGCCCTGCACCTCGATCTCGAACCAGATGCGGCCGATGCAGGCCGGCTGGACGCCGAGATCGCTGGTCTCGCCCGAGATGCCAGCGTCGGCCTTGTAGCCGCGGATCACGGTGTCGAGCGTGCCGTGGCCCGACACCTCCTCGTCGATCACGATGTTGATGAGCACGTCGCCCTTCGGCGTCAGGCCGAGTTCCTTGAGGTATTGCACCGCCAGCACATGGCTGGCAACGCCGCTTTTCATGTCGCAGGAGCCGCGACCGTAGATGCGGCCGTTCTCGATCTTCGCCGACCACGGATCGTCGCTCCAGCCCTCGCCGTTGCCAACCGGGATCACGTCGGTGTGGCCGTTGAGCAGCAGCGAGCGACCGCCGCCGGTGCCCGTCAGCTTGGCGACGATGTTCGGCCGCCCCTCGTAGCCGCGCGCGACCGGACGATAGCCCGGATGCTTCTTGAGCTCCTCCCAGTCGGTCTCCCACATATCGACCTCAAGGCCGATCTTGCGCAGATAGTCGGACATATGGCGCTGGATCGCCGCCTCGTCGCCGGTGACGCTAGGGATCGCCACCATGTCCTGCAGAAACTTGATGGCGTGGTCCTTCGACGCGTCCACCTTGTCGAGGATCTTTTGCCGGTTCGGATCGCTCATCCTAAGCCTCTTCGCTCTTCACTTCGTTTGAACGGCGCGCCTGGAGCTTCGCCTCTCGATGGAATCGGAAGCGAAGCTCTCGGGTTTTGTTTTGTCCCTCACGCCTTCAGGCGCGGAATGATCTCGCGCGCGATGATCTCGACCTGCTCGGGCTGGTACTTGTAAGGAACGAAGATGATCTTCTGCACGCCGACGGCAAGATGCTCGCGGAGCTGGGCGACGCATTCGTCGACCGATCCCATGATGGCGCTTTCACGGCTGCAGTCGCTGTTCTCGGGGAAGTCCCACTCCTTGTTGAGCCAGTCCACCATCTGGTCCTTGACCGCCTCGCGCGACTTGCCGACCATGATTGGAAGCTGCGATGCGTTCAAGAGCTTGTCGGGATCCTTGCCGGCTTCCTTGGCGAAGTTGCGGATTTTGTCCCACGACGCCTTAAAGTGCTCGGGGCGATAGAAATAGGTCAGCCAGCCGTCGCCGACCGTGGCGGCACGCTTCAGAACGCGATCGACATATCCGCCGATCAGGATCGGTAGATGCTCCTGCGCCGGCTTCGGATACATCACCGCCTTGGAAAGCTTATGGTGGCGATACTCGCCGGACACCGACGGCTCCGTCCACAGCCGCCGCATGATCTCGAGATTGTCGTCCATGATCTTGCCGCGCTGATCGAACGGAACGCCCATCGCGTCGAACTCGCGCTTGTACCAGCCCGACGCCATGCCCATCAGCATCCGCCCGCCGGAGAGCTGGTCCATGCTGGAGAGCTGCTTGGCCAGCGCCACGGCATTGCGCAGCGGCAGCACCAGGATGCCGGTGCCGAGCTTGATGCGCTTGGTGCGGGCGGCGACCGCCGTCAACACCGTCAGCGAATCGATGATCGGAAAGTTCGGCTCGACGCCGAGCAGCATATGGTCCCAGACCCACAGCGAATCGTAGCCGAGCGCCTCGATGTGCTCGCCATATTCGACAAGCTGACGGGCATCCGGCATCTCGGGGTAGGCGGTGAAGTTGCGCGCGGCGATACCGAACGTCTTCGTCAATGCGGTCATAGGGCTTTTCTCCGGTAGCAGACTTATGCGGTGAAGAGGCGGTCGGGATCGATCAGCCTCAGCGTTTCAAGTTCATGGGCGGTCGGCGGCGCCGTGGTCTCGAGCCGCTCGTCGAATTCCAGCGCGAAGCCGGTGTTGTCCTGCACCTCCTCGCGGGTGACGCCGGGATTGAGCGCCAGCACCTTCATGCGGCCGCTCTCCTCCCCGAAGCCGAACACCCCGAGCTCGGTGATGACGCGGAACACGCCACCCCTCAGCAGCCCGGATTCGCTGCGGCTTTTGCCGCCGCGGACAAAGCCCGGGCTGGTGATGAAATCCACCTTCTCCACGAAGCGCCGCTTCTGATGCTTGATGGCGACGATGATGTTGGTGAGGCTGGCGATGTCGTTGCCGCCGCCGGTTCCCGGCAGCCGGACCTGCGGCGCCTGCGGGTCGCCGATGAAGGAGGAATTGAGATTGCCGAACTGATCGATCTGGGCGCCGCCCATGAAGCCGACATCGACATAGCCCCGCTGCATCAGGAGCAGCACATCGGCGCTCCCCAGCACCATGTTCGAACGCTTGGCGCAGCGCTGATCGTTCGTCGACGGCGGCAGCTTGCCTGGCTCGACGAACGCCCCGACCACACCACCCTCGAACAGAATGGTCAGCGAGGGACAATGCAACCGCTGCGCCAGCGTGGCCGCCAGCAGCGGCGTGCCGATACCGGCGAAGACGACCTGCCCGTCCTTGAGCTGACGCGCGCTCAGGACCGCCAGGATCTCGTTGGCAGTATAACTGGGAGCATCAATCATTATAGATGCTCCGGCCGTTGCGGCTCGCATCCAGAACCTCCTCCAGACCGACCAACGCCAGAAAATCCACCCACGACTTCGGGCCGTAGACGTACTTCTCGAGATACGCGCGCATGCCGTTCACCGGATCGGCGTTGACCTGCGCCACATAGTCTTCCATGTGCCCGAGCATCGGCTCGTAGTGCCCGTAGCACTCGTGAGGCGCGGAGCCATACGGCACCTCGACCACGGCATCGACGCAGAAGAACGGGATTTTGGTCTGGTCCGGCGCGCGGCGGATCTGATCGTTGGACACGATGCGCTCGGTGGTGAGAATGACGCGGTTGGCGGCCAGCGCCAGATCGATATCCATGAACTGCAGCCCGTCGATCTGGGCATTGCCATAGGCGTCGCAGCGCTGGACGTGGATCAGCGCCACGTCGGGATTGAGCGCCGGAACCAGCAGCAGCTTTTCCCCGGTGAAGGGACAATCGATCTGCCTGGCCTCGGGGCGCATCGCCGCGATATCGGACCCAAGCATCACGCGGGTCGGCAGGAACGGAACGCCCATGCCGCCGGCGCGATAGCGCATGCCCATCGCGAGATGGCTCCATTCCTCGAAGTTCTTGCCGTCAGCCTCGACGCCGTGGCGCATCACCTTCGAGAGACCCCACAGGATGCCTTGCGCGAACCAGCTCGTTACGATGTGATTAGCGGTTCCGGAGCCGAACAGGAGGTCGCCATCGGTCGAGATGATACAGCGCGACACCGAAAGATTCTTGCGGCGCTGGCGGATCACTTCCCAGATCAACGCCATCGGCGTCCGCGACATCGTCGAGCCACCGAGCCCGACCTTCATGCCGTCCTGGACGAAGGACGCCGCCGCTTCGAGCGTCGTCACCTTTTCCCGCAGGCCGCGATCGCGGCGCGCCATATTGTCCCTGAGCTGCTTGTAAGGCTCCACCTGAGCTTCGAGCACGGGGTCCTCCCCTCCTTCCTTAGCGGCGACCGCCTCGAACCTGGCGCTGAACGTCGAGGGGCCGGCCTTTGATTGATACTAACATACTAATATTAGTATTACTAGCCCACAATTCATCCTGGAGCGCAACCGGTCCCGGTCTCGATATCATCCCATTATTAGTATGATAAAATGATAATGCAAGATGGGCGGCGCCCTGCCCCGCCTTATCGGCGGGGATCGGCA
>Ga0207868_1000663_pt1 | contig 32007 bp, 29 predicted proteins | sample Passage237B_FD_187370 | JGI IMG/M metagenome (GOLD analysis project Ga0207868, IMG submission 187370) | Cellulose adapted compost microbial communities from Newby Island Compost Facility, Milpitas, CA, USA - Passage2 37B (SPAdes) (version 3) ... | reverse complement strand
CAGCGTGCCGACGAGCTGACGCACTACGTGCACACCGGCAACCACTGGCTGGTGTCCGTGCAGCGCGGAATGGACGAGGTCGAGCGTGTCGCCGGAGATCTTCGCGACCGGGCCGAGCGACTCGCCGCCGCGATCGTGGAGCCGGGCGACGTGCGCACGGATCGCGCCGAGCGACATGCGGCGTGGGCGCGCGACGTCGCCATGCGCGTCGGCGCGGGCCGTCGCGTGCTGGATCTGGGCAGCGGCGACGGCGACTGGCTCGATGCGCTCGCGCGTGTCGGCATCGACGCCACGGGCGTCGAGCCGGTCACGGCGCTGGCCGACCAGGCCGCCGCGCGCGGACGGACGGTCGCCGCGGGCGATCCGCTCGACGTGCTGGCGCGCAGCGCGGATGGCGGCATCGATGCGATTTCCCTGTCGGCCGCCGCGCTGGGAGGCGAGCCGGTGCGGATCGCGCAGGTCGTCGTGGAAGCCTCGCGCGCGCTGGCGCCGGGTGGTCGCGTGTTCCTGCGGTGCGAAGCGGAGCCTCGTCGCGTCGCGGCGGACATGCCGGATGCCGCGCGCTGGCGCGCGTGGTTCGAGGCCGGCGGCTTTCGTTTCCTGGACGCGCTGCAGGATGGACCGGCAAGCCTGACCGTTCTTGCGCGCGCAGCCGAATGATGGCGGCGACAGGCGAGGCGCGATGAGGTTCGCGATGCTGGTGCCCGGCGTGCGGCCGCACGATGCGGTCAGCAACGACGTGCTCGGCATGACGGCCGCGCTGCGTGGCGATGGTCACGAGGTCGCCGTGTTCGCGCTCGAAGGCGAGCGCGTGAGCGAACCGGTGCTCCATCCGGACGCGCTGCACGACTGGCTTTCCGGTCCGGACGACGTGCTGGTGTACCACTACTGCGTCGGCTGGGACATCGCGCTGGATGCGATGCGGCGCACGCGCGCGCGCCGCGTGGTTCGATACCACAACGTCACCCCACCCGAATTCTTCGTCGACTGGTCGCCCGGCTACGTGGCGGCATGCACCGCCGGGCGCGCGCAACTGGACGATTTCGCGGCGCTGCAGTGCGAGCTGTATCTCGGCGATTCGCCGTACAACGTCGAGGATTTCACCTCGCGCGGGGTCGATCCCGCGCGTTGCGCGGTGGTTGCGCCGTTCCACGAGATCGGCCAGCTTGCGTCGCTCGCGCCGCAGCCCGCGCGCATTCCGGATGGCGCGCCGCTGGTGCTGACGGTGGGCCGCATCTCGCCGAACAAGGGGTATCTGCAACTGGTCGACGCATTCGCCGCACTGCGCGCGGAAGCGGCGGGACGCGATGCGCACCTGCTCGTGATCGGCAAGCTCGATCCGAACCTTTCCTGCTACGGCGAGGCGCTGGACGAGCACATCGCCGGCCACGGGCTGGACGACTGCGTGACGATCCTCCAGGACGCGAACGGCGCCGAACTGCGCGCCGCGTTCGAGCGCGCGACCGCATTCGTCATGCTGAGCCGCCACGAGGGCTTCTGCGTGCCGCTGGTCGAAGCGATGGCACTCGGCACGCCGGTGGTCGCGCTGGGATCGAGCGCGATGCCGTCCACGGTCGCCGACGCAGGCATCGTGTGGGAAAACGACGACGCCCACCTGATCGCGGCGACGGTCGCGCGCCTGCACCGCGACGAATCGTTGCGCGAGGCGCTGCGCACACGCGGCCATCGACGCTATGCGACGGCGTTCGCCCCGGATGCGCTCGCGCGCGAGCTGCGCACGGCGTTCGCGAGGTTCACGTCGAAATGAATGCGGCCATCCTGCTGCCGGTCCTCGCGCGCCACGATGCGGTCGGCAACGACGCGAAGGCGATGGCTGCGCTGTTGCGCGAGCACGGCATTCCCACGCGCATCTTCTGCGGCATGTCGGTGGATCCCGATACCGAGACCCATCCGGATTCCGAACTGCTCGATTTCGCGGGCGGGCCGGATGGCCTGGTCATCTATCATTTCTCGGTCGGCTGGCCGGTCGCGATCGACATCCTGCGCAAGGCGCGCGGGCGTCGCATCGTGCGCTACCACAACATCACGCCACCGGAGTTCTTCGCCGGCATCGGTCAGGAGTACGAAGCCGCCTGTGCGAAGGGGCGCGACGAGATTCCGCTGGTCGCCGGGCTCGGGTGCGATCGCTACATCGGTGCTTCGCGGTACAACCTCGACGAACTGATCGCGGCCGGCGCACCGGCCAAGCGCGGCGGCGTGCTGGCGCCGTTCCATCGCGTGCAGAACCTGCTCGACGCACCGGCCGATCTCGCGCTCCTGGACGAGCTGAACGACGGCACGCGCAACGTGCTGATGGTCGGCCGCGTCGCGCCGAACAAGAACCACGTCGCGTTGCTGGACGCATTCGCCGCCTACGTGGACGGCTACGGCGATCCGGCGCGGCTGGTCGTCGTCGGCAAGTCCGATCCGCGCCTCGATGCCTGCAACGACGCGATCCGCTCCCGCATCGAAGCGCACCGCCTCGGCGAGCGCGTCTGGTGGCTGGATTCGGTCGACGAGGCGCAGCTCAAGGCGGCCTATCTCGCAAGCCATGCGTTCCTCACGCTGAGCCTGCACGAGGGATTCTGCGTGCCGCTGGTCGAGGCGATGGCGCTCGGCGTGCCGGTGGTCGCGCACGGATCGAGCGCGATCCCGGAAACCGTCGGCGACGGCGGCATCGTATGGGACGAGCTCGACCCGTGGCTGTACGCGGCCAGCCTCGCGCGGCTCGCCTCGGACGAGCCGTTCCGCAACGGCCTTCGCGATGCCGCGCGCGCGCGCTACGAGCGCGAGTTCGCGCAGGACGTGCTGCGGGAGCGGTTCCTCGCGGAAGTGGACGCGCTGCGATGAGGCGCATCGCGATCGTGGTGCCGCGCTGTCACGAATCGCTCACCGGCGGTGCGGAAGCGCACGCCTGGCAGTATGCGACGCTGCTCGCGGGCGACCATGCCGTGGACGTGCTGACGACCACGGCGAGCGACTACGTCACCTGGGAAAACGATCTGCCGGAAGGCATCGAGGTTCGCGACGACGTGACGATCCGGAGGTTCCGCGTGGCGCGCGGGCGCAGCGGATACTTCCACGACCTGCACCGCAGGCTGCTGGCGCGTTTCGATGCGACGGGCGTGCGGATCGATTGGCCGGAGGCGTTGCAGGAAGAGTTCATTCGCGCGCAGGGGCCGGTGAGTCCGGATCTGATGGCGTACCTGCGCAGCCACGGCGACGACTATGCCGCGGTGATCTTCCTCACCTACCTGTACCCGACCACGTACGATGGCACGCGCATGCTGTCACACCGTCGCTGGGGCATCGTGCCGACCCTGCACGACGAGCCGCCGGCGCACTTCGGCGCGTTCGCGCAGATGGCACGCCGCGCCCCGCGCATCCTCTGGAACACGAACGCCGAGCGCCGGCTTGGCGGCCGGATCTGGGGCGTCGATGCCGGCGAGCTGGTCGCGATGACCGTGGCTACCGACAAGGTCGCGCCGGCGCGCGAAGCATGGCCGTACCTGCTCTACAGCGGCCGCATCGACACGCACAAGGGATGCGCCATGCTGCTCGACGGTTTCGAGCGCTACCGCGCGACGCGCGGCGGCGAGCTTCATCTCGTGCTGACCGGGGCCGACAAGCTCGGCGTGCGCGAATCGGCGCATGTGCACTATCTCGGTTTCGTCGACGAGCGGCGCAAGCTGGAGCTGATGGCGGGGGCGCGTGCTTTCGTCCACCCCTCCCCGTACGAAAGCCTCAGCATCGTCGCGCTCGAGGCGATGGCGCAGGGCACGCCGCTCGTCGTCAACGGAACGTGCGAGGTGATGGCCGACCACGTCCGCGCCAGCGGCTGCGGCTGGATATTCCACGACGAGACCGGCCTGCACGCCGCGATCGATGCGGCCTGCGCGCAATCCGACGCGATGCGCGCGGCCTGTGCGGCGAAGGCGCGCACGTACGTGCTGGAGAACTACGATCGAGATGTCGTGCGTGTCCGCCTGATCCGCGAGATCGACGCGCTCGCGCAGGCCATCTGACCGACCTGCGCGCCCGCACGGGGCCGTGACGCCTCTTCAGCGCGCCGGCAGGCGGACCGTGAAGCGCGCGCCACCGAGCGTCGGTGCGCGATCGACTTCCAGCTCGCCGCCGTAGGCACGCACGATGTCCTGCACGATCGCCAGGCCGATGCCGTGGCCCTGCACCCGCTCGTCGCCGCGCACGCCGCGCTGGAGCACGCGCGCGACATCTTCCGGCGCGATGCCCGGGCCGTCGTCCTTGATCTCCATGCACACGCCGGGGCGCTGGTTTCCGCGCGCCGCGATCGGCCGCACGACCAGCAGCACGCGATGACGGGCCCACTTGAACGCGTTCTCGAGCAGATTGCCGAGCAGTTCCATCAGGTCGCCCTGGTCGCCCTGGAAGCGCGCCTGCGGGTCGATGTCGAACTCGCACAACACCGCCTTGGATGCGTAGACCTTCTCGAGGCTGCGCACGATCTCCTCGGCGTACGGCTCCAGCGGAAGCGGCGTGGCGAAGGTCTGCTGGCCGGTGGTCGCGGCCCGCGAGAGCTGGTACGCGACGATCTCGTCCATGCGCCCGACCTGCTCCAGCACGGTCCAGCGAAGCGCCTCCGGCTCGACATCGCTTTCGAGCTGGCTGCGCATCACGGCGAGCGGCGTTTTCAGGCTGTGGGCGAGGTCGGACAGCGTGTTGCGATAACGCTGCCCGCGCTCGCGTTCCGCGTCGATGAACGTGTTGAGGTTGGCGGTGAGACCGGCGAGCTCGATCGGATAGTCCTTTGCCAGATGTTCCTGCTGCCCGCGCTCGACGCGGGCAAGGTCGGCGGCCACCTTGCGAAGCGGCGCGAGGCTCCAGCGCAGCACCATCAGCAGCAGCAGCAGCAGGACCACACCGAGGCCGCCGAGCCAGATCGCCAGCGTGCGCCGGTACACGTCGACCTGCGCGGCGAGCGTGCGATCGTCCTCGGCGACGTGAAACGTCAGGTGCAGTTCGTTCCTGGCGCCGCTGTTCCAGTCCACGCCCTGCGAGAGCACGAACAGTTTTCCGGACGGCGTGTCGATCGGCCCCTCGAAGCGGACGACGCCGCGCTCGAGCGAGCCGGTCAGCGGCAGCTCGCGGCCGTTGGCGGATATCGAACGCCACACGCCGCCCTTCACGCCGAGGATGCGGTCGCCGACGATGGTGGCGTAAAGGCCGCTCGCTTCCGGCCGGTCGAAGCGCGGATCGGGTCCGACTTCGGGCGGGATCAGCGAGCCGGCGCGGGTCGTGTCCGAGCCGGCGAGATAGGCGAACAGATAGCTTTGCAGGCGGTCGTGCAGCGCGCTCCGCGCGGCGTCGTAGAACGCCCGGTCGAGCGCGAAGAATGCCAGCCCGAGAAAGCCGGCCAGCACGAGCACGGCGGCCGCCAGCGAGCGGGCCTGCAGCGAAAGCGGTCGCGCCACGGGCGACCGGCTCAGGCGTTGCCGGCGCTGGCCTCGTCGGCCGGTGCTTCGGTGCGTTCCAGCGCAAATCGGTAGCCGCGGCCGCGCACCGTCTCGATCGGCTTGATCGTGTTCTCCGGATCCAGCTTGCGGCGCAGGCGGCCGATGAAGACTTCGAGCACATTGGAGTCGCGGTCGAAATCCTGCTGGTAGATGTGTTCGGTGAGGTCGGCCTTGGACACCAGTTCGCCGGCGTGCAGCATCAGGTACTCGAGCACCTTGTACTCGTAGCTGGTGAGGTCCACCTTGCTGCCGTTGACCGCGACAGTCTGGGCGGTGGTGTCGAGCACTACCGGGCCGCATTCCAGCGTCGGCCGCGACCATCCGCTTGCGCGGCGCACGAGCGCGTTCAGGCGCGCCAGCAGTTCCTCCACGTGGAACGGCTTGACGAGGTAGTCGTCGGCACCGTTCTTGAGGCCCTGCACCTTGTCCTGCCACGACGCGCGCGCGGTGAGGATCAGGATCGGATAGCGCTGCCCGTCCTCGCGCAACTGCTTGACGAGATCCATGCCGGACAGCTTCGGCAGCCCGAGGTCGATGATCGCGACATCGAACGGCACCTCGCGCCCCAGATAGAGGCCCTCTTCGCCGTCACCGGCCGCATCCACCGCGAAACCATCCCGCTTGAGCCGGGCCGCGAGGGTTTCGCGCAATGGCGCTTCGTCTTCGACCAGCAGTACACGCATGGATCAACTCCCTGTGTGGATGGATGACGCCCGGACCGACGCCGTCCGGATGAACCGCCTCATTGCTGGGCGGCAACCTGCACGACCCGCACCCTGCCGTCGCGGGTCAGCACCTTGACGCGATAGATCTTGCGCTTCCCCACGGTCAGCGTCTGCACGGACAGTACCTTTCCGTCGGCCTCGCGCGCCGCGACCTGGGCGGCTTCCTGCGCCGAGATCTCCCGTGCCTGCGCCGCCACGGCGAAACACGAGAGGGCGAGGACCAGCAGGGTGCCGCGAAGTGGTGACCGACGCATCGCTCCGGTGGCGCCGGCGTGGCGCGGATCAGCGGGAACGACCGAAGTCTCGGCAGCCGGCATTGAATTGGCGCTGAACTTCATGGGCCCCCGTCCTCCGCGAAACCGGAACAGTACAAAAAAAGAGGCCCCGCGTGGCGGGGCCTCCAAAGACGCCGATGGCTTGCCTTACTCGGCCGCGCAGCCGGCGACCTTCACGTCGTCGATGGCCCACGCCGGGCTGCCCGACGCGACCGACGAGTCGTTGGCCATGCGGAAGCGGAACTGCACGGTCTGGCCGGCGTAGTCGTCGAGGTCGACGATCGAGTTCAGGTACGCCTGCGGGTCGCCGCACCACGCATTCAGCCCGCCCAGCGGATTGCTGTAGCCGGTCGACACCGGACCGTCGTACGGATCGGTCAGCAGGCCGCTGGTGATCTGCGTCCAGGTGCTGCCGCCGTCGGTGCTGATCTCGAGGATCGAACCGTCGAAGCATCCGCCGCTCCGGTCTTCCATCGACTGCTGGTTCCAGAACGAGAGCGTCAGCCCGGTGAGATCGCTCGGCAGGACCACGGGCGGCGAGACCAGGCGCTGGTCGCTGACGGCCGAGAAATTGTTGGCCTGCCAGGCCGCCGAGCCGCCGTGCGCGGCGCTGCCGAGCGTCCAGCTGTCGTTGGTGCCGCTGTGCGTCCACGCACCCGCGCCGGACTCCATGTCGTCGCTCCAGATCACCTGCTGCGTGGTGCCGATCGAGCAGTCGCCCGGCAACGCTTCCGTGACGAAGCTGAAGGCATCGGAGATCGGCGGCAGTGGCACGCCATCGAAGCCGTCGCCGAAGATGCGGTCGCTCGATCCCGACGGCAGGCTGTCGCCGCAGGCGTTGCGTGCCGTTACCCGCCAGAACAACTCGGTGTTGGACGGCAGCTCCGGTGCGACCGTCCAGGCCGTGTCGCTGGTCGTGTTGGATGCGATCACGTTCGTGAATCCGGCATCCGTCGCGATCTCGACCAGATAGCTGCTGGCCTGCGGCACGGCATCCCACGTCAGCGTCGGCGTGAGGGTGACGTTCGCGGCGCCATCGGCCGGCGTCAGCTGCGTCGGAACGGCCGGGATCGCATCGGCGAACAGGAACTCGAAGTTCGCCGACTTCGTGATCGCGCCGGACGTGCCGGTGAGCGTCATCGTGTAGGCGCCGGCGGCGACGCCGGCGGTGTCGGTCACCGAAACGGTGGTCGATCCGGGCGGCGTCACGCTGTTCGGCGAAACCGTTGCGGTCGAGCCGGCCGGTTCATTGGCGAGCGAGAGCGAGACCGGGGTCGTATAGCCCTGGATCGAGCCGATCGCCACCGGCGTGCTGAAGTCCTCGCCCGAGCACATCTCGGCGATCCGCTCTTCTGGCGAGACCGTGAACGTCGGTTCCTGCGAACAGTTGCTGCAGACAAGGCCGAAGTCCTGGTCCGTGCCGTCGCCGACGCCCGGGATGCCGTCGCCGCCGATGTTCGTGGCGGTGACCGTGATGGTCAGGTCGCCGGTGGTGCCGGCGGGCAGGAACACGGCCTCGTAGTTGTTCTTCGTGTCCGCGCTGCCGCCGGTCGTGCTCCACTGGTGGTCGAACACGTTGCCGAGGTAGGTCTGGCCGTTCACTTCGACGGTGAGGTCGAGGTTGTTGACCTGCGGGCTGGTGCCGAGTGCGCCGGGCGCGTCCGTGTAGGCCAGCGCGATGCGCACCGGCTTGGCCGGATCGACCACGCCCCAGGTGTAGGTGACGCTTTCGCCCGTGTTGTCGAACACCTCGGTCTGGTTGACCAGCACCTTCGGCGTGGCGTCGAACATCTCCTTGATGTTCGGCATGCCGTAGCCCTGGTTGTTGCTGGGCAGCGTGTCGTTGGCGCTGACGCCGGTCAGATAGATCGGATGCGCCATCATCCACGCCTTCATCAGCGCCGGAGTGGGTGCGGTCACGCCGTCGATCATGTCGACCGTGCCGGCCGCCGCGCCCGCGCCGCCTTCCTCGATCCACCAGTACGCCAGCGAGGCGATGCCCGCCACGGCCGGTGTGGAGTGGCTCGTGCCGGACGAGGCCGCGAACACGGTCTGCCCGGCCGGGTGGTACTGGTCGCACACGCCGTTGCCGTTGTAACCGCTGTAGATGCTCGCGCCGGCCTGGATGTGCGTGCCGGGTCCGACGACCTCGGGCTTCGCGCGCTGGCCCGGTGCCGGACCACGGCTGGAGAAGTCGATGATGTCGTTTGCGTTGTCGGCGCCGCTGGTGCCCACGCCGCAGCCGTCGGTCCAGCCGCCGCGCACGTTCTCGGACGCACCGACCGTCAGCACGTTCTTGCCGGCGCCCGGCGAGGAAACCGTGGCCGCGCTGGGGCCGGAATTCGCCGCCGCGAAGATGTAGATCAGTTCCTGGTTGCCGGCGGTGCCGGGATCGGCGTCGCGCGTGCCGACGTCGTATGCCTGGTCGCTGTCGTCGTAGGTGCTCGGCGGGAAGGTCGAGCCCCACGAGTTCGTGCTGATCTTCGCACCGCTTTGCCAGTTCGACAGGATCACGCCCTGATCCGTGCCGCCGCAGCCATCGATGTTGTAACTGGGCACGAAGATCGCGGTCGAGCCGACGCGGCCGAACGGATTGATGCCGAGGCCGAGCTGGTGCCCGTCGGCGTCCTGGTACGGCGAGCCGGTGCGCTGGTCGTAGCCGGCCACCACGCCGGCATTCAGCGCGCCATGCCCGTCGACGGCACCGACCGAGGTGTCGGCGAGCGTCGAGCAGTTGGTGAACGCGACGACGCGCGAGGCACCGGACATCGTGCCGCCGACACGCAACATCGGATCCTGCGTGTTCAGCACCGTCACGCCGGAGCCGCCTTCGTGGACGGCGCTGTCGGTGATGTCGACGATCGGATAGTCGTCCGCGTTCTGGCTGAAACCGAGCGAGATCAGGAACTGCAGGTAGTCGATCGACGCCGGGCCCGGCGTGAGATCGCCCGTCATGATGATGTCCTGCTTCTCGTCCAGCATGCGGCGCTCCAGCCGCTCGCCGACGAAGGTGACATCGGGAAGCTCCGCGATTTCGAGCAGGTCCGAAACGCGCACGCGCACGTAGACGTTCTCGTAGGCCAGCACGCGCGAGACCGGCGCGGACACCTTGCCCGGTCCGACCGGGCCGAGCATCACGGGGTTGAGAACCGCCTTGCTCTCGACGAAGCGGCGCGTGTCGTTCGACCCGGCGTGGTGATAGATCTGCACGACGATGTCGACTTCCTCGTCGCCGGCCGCACGATCCTTCAGGCGCGCATCCAGACGGGGATCCATCTTCAGGAACGAATGCAGCGGCGTGCTGAACACAAGCCACGACGACCGGCTGCGCAACGCATCGAGCTGCGCGCGCGCGGCTGCATCCGTCCAAACGATGTAGCCGTAGTCGGCGACGTAGTGCACCGGCACGATACCGCGCGACGAGAGCTTGTCCAGCCAGCTCTGCTGGATCGGGCCGGAGAACTGCACCACCTGCAGGCCGCTGCCGGAATGGCTGGCCAGCGAATAGCCGGACGGCGCGCGCATCGGCTGGCTCGTGTCGATCGGATGATTGGTGAAATGCAGCACGTGCGAGGCGGCGGCAGCGACGCTGCCCGCCGCCTGCGCCGTGCTGGCGGCCGGACCGACGGACGCGAGCAATCCGCCCGTGCCCGCCAATGCGGCCAGGATGGCCGTAACGATGGGTTTGCGCATGTTGTTCCCCAGGATAAGGTGTGTGGTGCGTGCCGCTGCCGGTCGACTCCTTGCGGCGGCATGCGGGCACGGCCAGCAAGCGTACCTCTTTCGGGGCGGCGGTACGACAGTCGCGATGCCCCTCAGAAGATTTCCGCAACGCAGCAACGCAGGCTTCCGCCGGCCTTCTCGACCTCCCCGAGATCGACCGCGGCAAGATCGAAGCCGCAGGCGGACAACCGGCTGCGCTGTTCCGGTCGCAGGCTGCCGTCCGCCGCGGCACTCAGCCAGACCCGTGAACCGGAAAGCGTGATCGCGTTGGCGGCGAACCTGCGCTTCTGTTCCGGATCGAGGCGGATCGCACCATCGCCATACACCGCGGCGATCGCTGCCGCATCCTCCGGCTCGGCGAATCCGTCCGGTGCGATCAGCGCGGCGCGTCCGGCGAGGATCGCGAGCACGACGTTCGCGTGGTATTCGCCGGCCGCAAGCGGGAACGCGAACGTCAGGCGCAGGCCGAATGCCGCGTGCATCGCGCGCGCGCCGGCCAGATCGCAGCGTTCGGAAAGTCCGCAGTAGCCGATCCCGCGCGCCCGGTCGATGCACAGTGCGCCGGTCAGCTCGGCGACGAACGGGGCGGCGGAAAGATCGATTTCGCGGTAGTCGAGCACGGCGCGGAAGAAGCCGCGGATGTCGGCGCGCTCCGCCTCGCGCCTGCGCACCGCATGGCGCATGCGGCCGACGATCAGACGGCCCGGCACGGTCGCGAACACGTTGTTCGGGAACATCCCGTCCGGGCATGCCGGATCGCCGGGAAAGGTGACGACCGGCAGGTCCGCGGACAGGCGGCGCGCGAGTTCAGCGTGCTGTGCGCGCAGCTGCCCGGGATCGGGCTGGCGCGCGAGGTCCATGTAGCGGTTGTCGCGTGCGGACTCGGTGGCGAGCCGGTCCGCCGCGGGCGCCACGAGGAACGCGGCGCGCGCGGTTGCCGGGCCGCGCGGCGGCAACCGATCGGGATCGAAGGCGGCACGGAATGCGGCCGCGTCGGTGACGATCATGGCCGGCCTCCGGCACCGTGGCGGAAGCAGCCGACGAGGTGGTCGTCGACCATGCCGGTCGCCTGCATGAACGCGTAGCAGATGGTCGGCCCGACGAAGCGGAAGCCGCGCCGGCGCAACTCGCGGCTCATGTGTTCTGCGGCCGCCGACGTGGATGGCACGTCGCGCGGCGTGCGCCATGCATTGCGGACGGTTCGTCCCTCGACGAACGACCACAGGAAACGATCGAGGCTGCCGTGTTCGGCGATCGCATCCAGCGCCGCTCGGGCGTTGTCGCGCACGGAAACGATCTTCAGCCGGTTGCGGATCAGTCCGGGATCGGCACGCAGCCGCTCGAGACGCGCATCGGTCAGCTGCGCACAGGCCGCGATGTCGAAACCAAGGAACGCCTCGCGGTAGCGTTCGCGCTTGTCCAGCACGGTGCGCCAGGACAGGCCGGCCTGCGCGCCTTCGAGGCAGAGGAACTCGAACAGCGCGCGGTCGTCGTGCAGCGGCACGCCCCATTCGCGGTCGTGGTACTCGCGCATGCGGTCGCCGCCTTCGGCCCAGGCGCAGCGGGTTCGGTCGTCGGTGGCCATCGTCGCGCTCCGCGCTCCGGAAGCGGCCCAGCGTCCGGCGTGGCCGGTGGAAAGTCAAAGGCCGCGCAGGGATCGTGCCGCCGGTTCCCGCAATGCCCGATCCGGGCATGTGCCGGCGTCGCTGCCGGAAGCACGACGGAATGCGCACCTCGCGCGTCGATGAAGCGGCTTTGACTTTCCCCGGGACGACCGCGAAGCTGGCCGGATGCCTGCCGGAACCCGCAAGCCCGCGCTGCTCGCGCTCGCCGTTCTCACCCTGATCTGGAGCTACAACTGGATCGTGATGAAGCAGGCGATGGCGTACAGCGGGCCGATCACGTTCTCCGCGCTGCGCTACGGGTTCGGCACGCTGATGCTGTTCGGCGTGCTGGCGCTGCGCGGCGATTCGCTGCGCCCGCCGCCGCTCGCGGCCACCGCGTGGATCGGCCTCGCGCAGACCACGGGTTTCCAGCTGCTGGTGCAGGGTGCGCTGGTTTCGGGCGGCGCCGGCAAGGTTGCGTTGCTCGCGTACACGATGCCGTTCTGGGTGGTGCTGCTCGGTTGGCTCGCGCTGTCCGTGCGGCCGACGCGCGCGGTGATCGCCGGCCTGCTGCTGGCGGCGACCGGCCTCGTGCTGGTGCTGGAACCGTGGCACGGCCTCGGCGGCGCGACCAGTTCGCTGCTGGCGATCGGCGGCGGCCTGTGCTGGGCGGTCGGCGTGCTGCTGTCGCGCCGGCTGCTCGAGCGCGGCGCGGCGACGCCGCTGTCGCTGACCGCGTGGCAGATGGCGATCGGGACGGCCGCGATCATCGTGATCGCGCTGATGGTCCCGGAGCGCAGCGTCGAATGGAGCGGCGCGTACATCGGCGCTCTCGCCTACAACGCGGTGCTCGCCTCGGGTGTGGCGTGGCTGCTGTGGACCTTCATCGTCGCGCGACTGCCGGCGAGCGTGGCCGGCATTTCCAGCCTCGCGATCCCGATCGTCGGGGTCGGCCTCGCCTGGGTGCTGCTCGGCGAGCGACCGTCACCTGCGGAAGGGCTCGGCATCCTGCTGCTGTGCGCGGCGCTGGCGGTGGTCACCCTGCGTCCGGCGCGCTGATCCGGTACCACGGCAGCGCGTCCAGATCGACGTTGCCGCCGGTCAGGAGCACGCCGACGCGCTTGCCGGCCAGCCGCTCGCGCGCGGCAAGCACCGCCGCGAATGCGATGGCCGACGAGGGTTCGACCACCAGCTTGAGGCGCTGCCAGAGCAGGCGCATCGCGGCGATCGTGTCCGCGTCGGGCACGCACAGCACTTCGACTGCGTGTCGCTGCAGCAGCGCGAGGTCGATCGCGCCGATCGTCGCGCGCAGGCCGTCGCAGATCGTGTCCGGCACGAGATCTACGACGCGCTCGCCGCGCGCGAGTGACGCGAACGCATCGGCCGCGCCGGCCGGTTCAGCGGCGAGAAGCAGCGCATCGGGGACACGGTGCCGCGCGACGATCGCGGTGCCGGACGCGAGTCCACCGCCGCCGATCGGCATCACGATCGCATCGAGAGGGCCGGTTTCCTCGAGCAGCTCCAGTGCGGCCGTGCCCTGCCCCGCGATCACGCGTGGATCGGCATACGGGTGGATCAGGGTCGCGCCGGTCGCGCGGCGCACGGTTTCGGTGGCGGCCTCGCGCGCGGCGGTGGTCGGCGCGCAGGGGTGCAGCGTCGCGCCGAACGCCTCGATCGCCGCAAGCTTGGCCGGCACCGCGCCTTCCGGCACGACGACGTGCGCCGGGATGCCGCGAAGGCGCGCGGCCAGCGCGAGCGCCGCGCCGTGGTTGCCGGAGGAATGCGTGACCACGCCGCGTGCGGCATCGGCATCGTCCAGCGCGAACACCGCATTGCATGCGCCGCGGAACTTGAACGCGCCGACGCGCTGCAGGTTCTCGCACTTGAAGTGGACCTGCGCGCCGGCCAGCGCATCGAGCGAGCGCGAGCGCAGCACGGGCGTGCGCTGCGCATGCGGCGCGATGCGCGCGGCGGCGGCTTGGACAGCGGCGAAATCGGGCAGATCGTTCATGGCGGTGCGCCGCGACGAGCCGTCTCAGCGGATGTGGCCGAGGATGCCTTCGAGTTCGTCGAGGCTGAAGTACTGGATGACGAGCTTGCCGCGCCCGTTCTTCGCATGCGCGATCTTCACCCGTGCGGCGAGTTTCTCGCCGAGTTCGCGCTCCAGCGCGGCGATGTCCGGGTCGGTCCTGGCGGGCACCTTCGAGGCGGACGCAAGCGGCTTGCCTTCCGGCGCACGGGCGGCCTCTTCGAGCTGGCGCACCGACCATTGTTCCTCGGCTGCGCGCAGCGCAAGGGCGACCGCGCGTTTCTCGGGCAGCGTCGCGAGCGCACGCGCATGGCCCATTTCGAGGCGGCGCTCGTCGAGCAGGCGCTTGATCTCGGCCGGCAGCTCCAGCAGGCGCAGCAGGTTCGACACCGATGCGCGCGAGCGGCCGACCGCGTCGGCGGCCTGCTGGTGGGTGAGGCCGAATTCGTCGATCAGGCGCGACAGCGCCTGCGCCTCCTCCAGCGGCGAAAGGTCTTCGCGCTGGATGTTCTCGATCAGCGCCATCGCGACGACGGCGGTTTCCTGGACGGTCTTGACCAGCGCCGGGATCTCCGCGAGGCCGGCCTTCTGCGCGGCGCGCCAGCGCCGTTCGCCGGCGATGATCTCGTAACGCCCGGCTCCGATCGCGCGCACCACGATCGGCTGGATCAGCCCTTGCGCGCGGATCGACGCGGCCAGCTCGTCCAGCGGTTCGGCCTCGAAGCGATGGCGCGGCTGGTAGCGGCCGGGCTGGATCGCGGCGATCGCCAGCGTCTGCAGTTCGCCTTCGCCTTCGCTCGCCGCGGTCGACGCATCGCCGCCGAGCAGCGCATCGAGGCCGCGACCGAGGCTGGAGGGACGTTTCTTGGCCATGTCCGGATCCTTGCGGGTTCGTCGTCAACCGGCCGGCGCGGCCTGGATCGCGCGCTCTCGGCGCAGCATCTCGCCGGCGAGGCCCAGATACGCGATCGCGCCTCGCGATTCGCGGTCGTACAGGGTGATCGGCTTGCCGTGGCTGGGTGCCTCGGCCAGGCGCACGTTGCGCGGAATGATCGAGCGCAGCACCTTGTCGCCGAAATGCTTGGTCAGTTGCAGCGAGACTTCGTTGCCGAGGTTGTTGCGCATGTCGTACATCGTGCGCAGCAAGCCTTCGACCTCGAGCTGCGGGTTGAGCCGCATGCGCACCGCCTTGATCGTGTCGAGGAGGCTGCTGAGGCCCTCCAGCGCGAAGTATTCGCACTGCACCGGGATCAGCACGCCGTGCGCGGCGGTCAGCGCGTTGATCGTGAGCAGGTGCAGCGTCGGCGGGCAGTCGATCAGGATCGTGTGGTAGCGGTCGCCGAGCTTGGCGAGTTGCTCCTTCAGCCGCGACTCGCGCGCCAGCGCGTCCATCAGCTTGAGTTCGGCCGCGGTCAGGTCGCCGTTGCCGGGCAGCAGGTCGAAGCCGGCCTCGGTCGCGACGATCGCCTGCTCGATCGGGGCTTCGTCCAGCAGCACCTCGCAGCCGTTCGGCTTGGCGGTGCGCTTGTCGACGCCCGCGGCCATCGTCGCGTTGCCCTGCGGATCGAAATCGATCAGCAGCACGCGTCGGCGCGTCTCGGCCAGCGCCGCGGCGAGGTTGACCGCCGTGGTCGTCTTGCCGACGCCGCCCTTTTGATTCGCGATCGCGATGATCCGCGTCATGCCCCTGCCGCCTGTGCCCCGGGCGCCGCGGCTGCGGAGCCCGAACGGGCGATTATGACGAGGTGACGCTGCGCCTCCAAACCGGGCACGTCCAGCCGGTGTGCGGCAGTCACCGTGAAGCCGGCCGGAAGGGCGTCGATCTCGTCCTGCGGGAAGCGCCCCTTGAGGGCGAGCCAGATGCCGTCCGGCGCGAGCAGGTGGCCGCCCCAGGCGAGCATTTCGGCGAGCGTCGCGAACGCGCGCGCGGTGATGCAGTCGAAGCGGCCCGGGACATCTTCGACGCGTGCCTCGACCACCGCGACGTCGGACAGGCCGAGCTCGCGCACCGCGGCGCGCAGGAAGCGCGCCTTCTTGCCGTTGGAGTCGACCAGGGTCACCTGCAGGCCGGGACGCGCGATCGCGAGCGGGATGCCGGGCAATCCCGCACCGCTGCCGAGGTCGGCGAGCGTCGCGCCGTGCACGTGCGGCAGCACGGCGAGCGAGTCGAGCAGATGGCGCGTGACCATCTCCGCAGGGTCGCGCACGGCCGACAGGTTGTAGGTGCGGTTCCAGCGCGCGAGCAGATCCACGTAGTCGAGCAGCCGCTCGACCGCGGTATCGGCCAGTTCGGTTTCGAGTTCGGCGAGGCCGGCGACGAGGCGCCGCCGCAACGGGTCGCGCGCGGTCATCCGGTGTGCGTTCGATGGCGGGCCGTGGAGTATCCGGCCCGCCCTGCGTGAAATCCAGCGCGGGTCAGGCGGCCTTCGAGAGCTCCACGCGTGCGACGAGCACGCCATCGCCGCGCAGGCGCGCGTTCACCGCGTGCTTGAGCGAGCGCCCGTCGTGCGTCTGGAGATCGGCGAACGCCTCCCGCGCCGCGTCCCGCACCGTGCCGTCGAGTTGCGGCAGCGCACCGGCGGCGCGCGCATCGAGCAGCTGGTACCAGACCCGTGCCTGCCAGTGCGCGTCCTCGGCCGCGAGATCGTCGACGACGACGGACATGCCGGTCGTCGGCGTCTTGCCCGTGACGCGCTCGACCAGCGGCAACACGAAATGCGTGCCGGCGCCGAGCGTGCGCTGCCGGCCATCCAGCCTGCGCAGCGTGTAGATCTGGCCTTCCGGCACCCGCCGGATCGCCGCTACCGCCAGCACGGCGATGGCGCAGAACGTCAGGAAAAGGGCCGGGGGCAGCATTTCTGTTTCTCGGACAGCGACTTGGCGGCGCAACCTCTGCGGCGCCTCAAGATCGTATCGCATCTGCACATAACGAATGCTTAACATGTGCTTCGCGTCGCGACGGTTTGCGCCATCCGGGCGCATCGGCGCGCTCGCTACAATCTCCGCTTTCCCCTTGCATCGCTGCCCATGCGCTATCCCATCGTTCGTCCCCGTCGCATGCGCCGCGACGACTTCTCGCGTCGGCTGATGCGTGAAACCGTGCTCACCACCGACGATCTGATCTACCCGGTCTTCGTGCACGAGGAGAACGGGCGCGCTCCGGTCGGATCGATGCCGGGGGTGGAGCGTCTGTCCATCGACGAACTGCTGAAGGTTGGCGAGCAGGCGCTGGAGCTCGGCGTGCCCGTGCTGGACCTGTTCGGCGTGCCCGATCCGACCGCCAAGACGGCCGACGGACGCATCGCCTGGGACGAGGACGGCATCGTTCCGCGCGCGATCCGCGCGCTGAAGGCGCGCTTTCCGGAACTGGGCGTGATGAGCGACCAGGCACTCGATCCGTACACCACGCACGGGCAGGACGGCCTGATCGACGACGCCGGCTACATCCTCAACGACGAGACCATCGAGGCACTGGTCCGGCAGTCGCTCGCGCACGCCGCGGCGGGCGTGGACATCCTCTCGCCGAGCGACATGATGGACGGGCGCATCGGCGCGATCCGCGAGGCGCTGGAGGCCGAAGGCTTCATTCACACGCGCATCATGGCCTACAGCGCCAAGTACGCGAGCAGCTTCTATGGTCCGTTCCGCAGCGCGGTCGGCAGCGCGGCCAATCTCGGCAAGGGCAACAAGTACACCTATCAGATGGACCCGGCAAATTCCGACGAGGCCTTGCGCGAGGTGGAGCTGGACATCGCCGAAGGCGCGGACATGGTGATGGTCAAGCCCGGCCTTCCCTACCTCGACATCGTGCGTCGCGTGAAGGACGCATTCGGCGTGCCGACGTTCGTGTACCAGGTCAGCGGCGAGTACGCGATGATCAAGGCTGCCGCGCAGAACGGCTGGCTCGACGAGAAGGCGGTCGCGATGGAATCGCTGCTCGCGTTCAAGCGTGCCGGCGCCGACGGCGTGCTCACCTACTACGCGCTCGATGCCGCGCGCTGGCTGCGCGAGGCGCGTGGTTGATGAACCACCCACCACGATGCAGGTGAAACGATGATCGAGATCGATGACGATGCGTACGACGAACGACTGGATGCGATTGCCGCGCGCGTCGATGCGGTGTATCCGGACGGCATCGTCTCGTTCAGCGCGATGCCGGACGACGAGGACGGATTGCCGAAGGACGTGCTCGACGAGGTCGCCGTTTCCGGTCCCGCGATCTTCCTCGCACGCAACGATCCGTTCTTCGGTGAGGGCCACGATTACCGCAGCGCGGTGCTGACCGATTCGACCTGGATGCAACTGGTCGGCATCGCCAACGACTCGGTCGCCTGCACCGGCGACGAACACCACGTCTTTCTCGAAGCGATCGAGCCGACCGGCGACGTCATCGACGGTGTTCCCGTGTACGAACTGCAGTTCGGTTCATGACGCGCGAAACGGCCGCTGCGCCGCCCCGCCGCTACGCCGTCTTCGGCCAGCCGATCGCGCATTCGCTGTCGCCGCGGATCCATGCCTTGTTCGGCGCGCAGCTCGGCATCGCGATCGACTACCGCGCAATCGAGGCCGGCCCTGACGACTTCGCCGCCCGACTCGGCGCATTCGCGCACGAGGGCGGAGTCGGCGCGAACGTCACGCTGCCGCTCAAGGAGCAGGCATTCGCGCTCTGCGATGCGGTGTCCGATCGCGCGCGACGCGCGGGCAGCGTCAACACGCTGCTCCGCGACGGCGACCGCTGGCGCGGCGACAGCACCGATGGCGCCGGTTTCCTGCGCGATCTGGTCGACCACGTGCGCTTCGATCCGCGCGAGCGGCGCGTGCTGCTGCTCGGCGCCGGCGGTGCCGCGCGCGCGGTCGCGTTCGCGCTGGCTGACGTCGCGCGCGCGATCGTGATCGCGAACCGCACGCCGGCGCGCGCCGAGGCGCTGGCGCGCGATCTCGGCCCGCGCGCGGAGGCGATCGCGTGGCACGACGTCGCCACCGTCGATGCGGTCGATCTCGTCGTCAACGCGACGTCGGCGGGGCATCGCGGCACGTTCGCACTGCCGCTGGAATCACTGGCACCTTCGACGGTCTGCTACGACCTGTCCTACGGCGCCGCCGCGGTGCCGTTCCTCGATTGGGCACGACGAACGGGTTCGGCCCGCGTGGCGGACGGATTCGGCATGCTGATCGAGCAGGCCGCCGAATCGTTCGCGCTGTGGCACGAGCGAACGCCCGACACGCATCCGGTGCGCCTTGCGCTGATGCGTTGAGCCGCATCAGGCGGATGCAGGCACATCCATGCGACGCAACGCCTCGCGCGCGAGCTCGTCGAGTCCCTCGCCGCCGTCGGCGAGGTGGGCGAGGATCTCGCGCCGCATGCGCGGCGCCCAGAAGCGCCGGACATGCGCGGCGATGCCTTCGATGGCCGTCTCGCGATCGGGTTCCGAGGCGAAGTAGGTCGCGATGTCGTTCGCCATGCGGACCAGCGACTCGGTGCTCATCTCGTCTCTCCTTCGTTCTTCACGGGCGCGCGGTTCGCGTACACCACGTGGCTGCCGGACCGCACGAAGCCGATCAGGGTCAGTCCGGCGCTCGCCGCGAGCTGGATCGCGAGCGCGGTAGGCGCGGAGATCGCGGCAAGCACGGTCACGCCGAGCGTCGCGGCCTTCTGCACCATCTCGCTGCTCGCGCGGCTGCTGACCAGCACCATGCCCGCGCCGAAATCGGTGTCCGCCCGCGCCAGCGCCCCGAGCAGCTTGTCCAGCGCATTGTGCCGGCCCACGTCCTCGCGCAACAGCGTGATCCCGCCATCCGGCGAGGCCCATGCGGCGGCATGCGTCGCACCGCTCGCGGCATTCATCGGTTGACGCCCGTGAAGCCCGGCCAGCGCACGCTGCACGGCCACTGCGTCGATCCCGATGCCGTCCGCAACCGGTGCAGGCTGGCGCAGCGCATCTTCCAGCGCACGCACGCCGCACAGGCCGCAGCCGGTGCGACCGCTCAGGCCGCGATCGCGCGCGAAGATGGCATCGGCACGCGATTCGGGCACGCGCAGCTCCAGCTCGATGCCTTCCAGCCGCTGCCGCACCGCGATCGCTTCCAGTTCGCCCGGATGCCCGATCAGCCCCTCGCTCAGCGAGAAGCCGAGCGCGAAGTCCTCCAGATCGCAGGGCGTCGCCATCATCACCGCGTGCGTGCGGCCGTTGTAGACGAGCGCGACCGGCACCTCTTCGGCGATCGCGTCGTCGGCTTCCTCGCAGCGGCCGTCGCGCCATCGAAGCACCGTCCGCCGGGCAATGCCGCACTCCGTGCGTCCGCCCGGCGGGCACTCAGCGGGTCGTGGCCGGCTCGTCACGAAACGCCTTCGCGAGCAACTCCTTCTGCTGCCGGTCGAACCGCTGGAAGCGGAGCTGCCATTCCGACGGCTGGCTCACGCGTGTGATCTCCACCGCGGTGACCTTGTACTCGGGGCAGTTGGTGGCCCAGTCCGAATTGTCGGTCGTGATCACGTTCGCGCCCGAGCCGGGGAAGTGGAACGTCGTGTAGACCACGCCCGGCTGCATGCGATCGCTGATGGTCGCGCGCAGCACGGTTTCGCCCGCGCGGCTCGCGATGCCGACCCAGTCGCCCTCCGCAATGCCGCGGTCCTCGGCGTCCTGCGGATGGATCTCGATGCGGTCCTCGGCGTGCCAGGCCACGTTCTCCGTGCGCCGCGTCTGCGCACCGACGTTGTACTGGCTGAGGATGCGGCCGGTCGTGAGCAGCAGCGGATACCGCGCGTTGACCTTCTCCTGCGTGGGCACGTATTCAGTCAGCATGAAACGTCCCTTGCCGCGCACGAAACCTCCGACATGCATCGTCGGCGTGCCGTCCGGCGCGGCGTCGTTGCACGGCCACTGGATGCTGCCCAGTTCCTCCAGGCGCTCGTAGCTGACGCCGCGGAACGTCGGCGTGAGGCGCGCGATCTCGTCCATGATCTCGGACGGATGCGCATAGTGCATCGGATAACCCATGGCGTTGGACAGAAGCTGCGTGATCTCCCAGTCCGCGTAGCCGTTCTTCGGCTCCATGACCTTGCGCACCCGCGAGATGCGCCGCTCGGCATTGGTGAACGTGCCGTCCTTCTCGAGGAACGACGAGCCGGGCAGGAACACGTGCGCGAACTTCGCGGTTTCGTTCAGGAACAGATCCTGCACCACCACGCACTCCATCGCCGACAGCGCGGCAGTGACGTGCTGGGTGTTCGGGTCCGACTGCGCAATGTCCTCGCCCTCGACGTACAGGCCCCGGAAATCGCCGTCCAGCGCGGCCTCGAACATGTTGGGAATGCGCAGGCCCGGTTCGGACTGCAGCGCGACGCCCCATTCCGTCTCGAACGATTCGCGCACCGCCGCGTCGCCGACGTGCCGGTATCCGGGAAACTCGTGAGGGAACGAGCCCATGTCGCACGAACCCTGCACGTTGTTCTGGCCACGCAGCGGGTTCACGCCGACGCCTTCGCGGCCGATGTTGCCGGTTGCCATCGCGAGGTTGGCGATGCCCATCACCGTGGTCGAACCCTGCGAGTGCTCGGTCACGCCGAGGCCGTAGTAGATCGCGGCATTGCCGCCGGTCGCATACAGCCGCGCGGCCGCGCGCACCTCGGCGGCCGGCACGCCGGTGATGGCTTCGGTTGCTTCCGGCGAGTGCCGCGGTTCGGCGACGAACTCGCGCCACTTCCCGAACGAGTCGAGATCGCAGCGTTCGCGCACGAAGGCTTCGTTCACGAGGCCTTCGGTCACGATCACGTGCGCGAGCGCGGTGACCAGCGCGACATTGGTGCCGGGTCGCAGCTTCAGATGGTGGTCGGCACGGATGTGCGGCGCACGCACGAGGTCGATTCGGCGCGGATCGGCGACGATCAGGCGGGCGCCCTGGCGCAGGCGCCGCTTCATCCGCGACGCGAACACCGGATGGCCGTCGGTCGGGTTGGCGCCGATCACGAAGATCACGTCGGCCTGCATCACCGAGTCGAAGTTCTGCGTGCCGGCCGAGGTGCCGAAGGTGACGCCGAGCCCGTAGCCGGTCGGCGAGTGGCACACGCGCGCGCAGGTATCGACGTTGTTGGTGCCGAGCGCGGCGCGCACGAACTTCTGCACGAGATAGGTTTCCTCGTTCGTGCAGCGCGAGGAGGTGATGCCGCCTACCGCGTCGCGCCCGTGACGCGCCTGGATGCGCTTGAACTCGGCCGCCGCGTGGTTGATTGCCTCCTCCCACGACACCTCGCGCCACGGATCGCTGATCTTGGCGCGGATCATCGGCTTCAGGATGCGATCCTTGTGCGTGGCGTAGCCGAGTGCGAAACGGCCCTTCACGCAGGAGTGGCCGCGATTCGCCGGGCCTTCCTTGTTCGGCACCATGCGCACGAGCTCCTGGCCCTTCATCTCGGCGCGGAAGGAGCAGCCGACGCCGCAGTAGGCACAGGTGGTCACCACGCTGTGCTCGGCCTGGCCGAGGCGGATCAGCGATTTCTCGCTCAGCGTCGCGGTCGGGCAGACCTGCACGCAGGCGCCGCAGGACACGCATTCGGAATCGAGGAACGGATCGTCCTGGCTCGCGCTCACCTTCGAAGCGAAACCGCGTCCCTGGATCGAAAGTGCCAGCGTGCCCTGCTGCTCGTCGCAGGCGCGCACGCAGCGCGAGCAGACGATGCACTTGGACGGATCGAAGGTGAAGTAGGGATTGCTTTCGTCCTTCGCCGCGAAGCGGGGATTCGGCGTGCCGTCGGTCCGCGTCGCGTGGACGTGGTTGTCGCCGTCGAAGCCGTAGCGCACCTCGCGCAGGCCGACCGCGCCGGCCATGTCCTGCAGCTCGCAATGGCCGTTGGCCGGGCAGGTCAGGCAATCCAGCGGGTGATCGGAGATGTACAGCTCCATCACCCCGCGTCGCAGCCGGGCGAGCTTCTCGCTCTGCGTGGTCACCTTCATGCCGGGCGCGACCGGCGTCGTGCACGAGGCGGGGAGGCCGCGCATGCCCTCGATCTCGACGAGGCACAGCCGGCACGAGCCGAATGCGCTCACCAGTTCGGTCGCGCAAAGCTTGGGGATGCCGATGCCGGCCTCGGCAGCCGCGCGCAGTACCGACGTGCCGGCGGGCACGGTCACTTCGCGCCCGTCGATGACGAGCGTGACCTGCGCGGTTGCGGTGGAGGCCGGGGTTCCGAGATCGGTTTCGCGAATCGACAACATGGCGTGGCTCCTCGATCGTCCGCCCATGCGGGCGGCGGTGATCGCTTCAACGTGGCTGCGCGCGGACGGCGAAGTCCTCCGGGAAGTGCGATAGGGCACTGACCACCGGGTCCGGCGTCAGGCCGCCGAGCGCGCACAGCGAGCCATGGCGCATCGTTTCGCACAGGTCGGAAAGCAGTTCGAGGTTTCGTTCGTGTTCGATGCCGGCACGGATGCGGTCGATGACCTCGGTCCCGCGCGTCGAGCCGATCCGGCACGGCGTGCACTTGCCGCAGGATTCGGCCGCGCAGAACTCCATCGCGTAGCGAGCCTGCTCGAGCATGTCGACGCTGTCGTCGAACGCGACCACGCCGCCGTGGCCGAGCATCGCGCCGACCGCGGCGAACGCCTCGTAGTCGATCGGCGTGTCGAATCGCGATTCGGGCAGATACGCGCCGAGCGGCCCGCCGACCTGCACCGCACGCAGCGGCCGGCCGCTGGCCGAACCGCCGCCGAGATCGAACAGCAGCGTGCGCAGCGAAATGCCGAACGGCACCTCGACCAGCCCGGTATGGCGCAGATTGCCGGCGAGCTGCATCGGCAACGTGCCGCGGGAGCGCCCCGAGCCATGGCCCGCGTAGGCTTCGGCGCCATCGGCGAGGATCGCCGGCACCGAAGCGAACGAGATCACGTTGTTGATCACGGTCGGCTGGCCGAACAGGCCGCGGATCGCCGGCAGCGGCGGCTTGAAGCGCACCTGCCCGCGCCGGCCTTCGAGACTTTCCAGCAGCGACGTTTCCTCGCCGCAGATGTAGGCGCCGGCGCCGATGCGCACGTCCAGTTCGAATGCGCGTCCGCTGCCGGCCGCATCCGGCCCGATCCAGCCGTCGGATCGCGCCGCGGCGATCGCGGCCTCCAGCGCGCGGCGCGCATGCGGGTACTCGCAGCGAAGGTAAATGTATCCCCGGGTCGCGCCGACCGCGAGGCCGGCGATGGCCATGCCCTCGACGAGGCACAGCGGATCGCCTTCCATCAGCATGCGGTCGGAGAACGTGCCCGAGTCGCCTTCGTCCGCGTTGCAGACGATGTACTTCTGCGCAGCCTCGGCGTCGTGCACCGTCTTCCACTTGATGCCGGTCGGGAATGCGGCGCCGCCGCGGCCGCGCAGGCCGGAGCGGAGCACTTCGTCCACGATCTCGGCGGGCGCCATGCGCGCCGCGCGTTCCAGCCCTCGGAAACCGCCATGCCGGCGGTAGTCCCCGACATCGAGCGGATCGACGAGGCCGACGCGCGCGAACGTGACGCGCTGCTGCGCGCGGAACCAGGGATGGTCCTCGATGCGGCCGATGCGCATCGGCAGGCTCGCCCCTTCGAGCAGCCCGGCGCGCACCGCGTCGGCGACTTCGGCCGGCTGGAGCGGGCCATAGGCGATGCGCTCGTCGCCGACTTCGACCTCGATCATCGGCTCCAGCCAGAACAGCCCGCGCGAACCGGTGCGGATGATCCCGAGGTCGCGACCGGCCGCCGCGTCGCGCAGCGCATCGGCGACACGGCCGGCGCCGAGGGATTCGGAGGTCGCGTCGCGGGAGATCCAGACCCGGGTCATGACGAGGCCCTCGCGCGCAGCGCGCCGACCAGCGCATCGAACGCATCGGGCGCCACGTTCGCGTGCAGCTCGTCCTCGCCGACCAGCACCGCCGGCCCGCAGCCGCAGTTGCCGAGACAGTACACCGGCTCCAGCGTGACCGCGCCATCGGCGGTCGTGCCGTGCCAGTCCACGCCGAGACTCGCTTTCGCGTGCTTTTCCAGTGCGCGCGCGCCGCGTGCCTGGCAGGCTTCCGCACGGCAGATCCGCACCACGTGCCGCCCGGGCGGCGCAGTGCGGAACACGTGATAGAAGCTGATCACGCCGTGCACTTCCGCGCGGCTCAGGTTCAGCGTGCGCGCGATGTGCGGCACGGCGTCCGGCGGTACCCAGCCGAGGCGCGCCTGGATGTCGTGCAGCACGGGAAGCAGGGCGCCGGGTCTTTCCGCATGGCACGCGAATGCCGCGTCGACCGCTTGCGCGATCGCGGGCGACAGAGCGGGCAGCGCCGCCGCCGGTTCGACTTGTCTGGAGCGTCTGCCCATTGGTTGGCTCCCGACGACGAGGCATGCACGGGGTGCACGACTCGCCGTTTCGTCTCGATGCAGGTTACCGGAACAGGATGAACGCCTTTTGCAGCGTGATCCACATGCCCCATGCCAGCGGAATGCCGACCGCCGCCCAGGCCAGCGCGATCACCGCCGGGTTGCCACCGTTGCCGATGCGGTCCATCTCGTCCTGCGGGATCACCGATGCACCGCTGTCGTCGACCTTCTCGTGGGCGAGCTTCTTCTCCCGCGCGAGCTCCTCCGGCGTCATGAAGTACTTCGGGTTCACGGGCCGGATCAGCAGGTTGCAGACGAGGCCGAGCGCCAGCAGGCCGACGAGGATGTACATCGTCGTGTTGTAGACCTGCGACGGCGGCATGCCGAGACCGAGCTGGTACTCGCGCATGTAGCCGACGATGACCGGACCGAGGATGCCGGCAGTCGCCCACGCGGTGAGCAGACGGCCGTGGATGGCGCCGACGAACTGCGTGCCGAACAGGTCCGCGAGATACGCCGGAACCGTCGAGAAGCCGCCGCCGTACATGGAAAGGATCACGCAGAACGCGGCCACGAACAGCGCCACGCTGCCGGCCGCGCCGAGGCTCGGCGCGCTCGCGTAGAGCACGATGCCCAGCACGAAGAACACCGTGTACGTCATCTTCCGGCCGAGCTTGTCCGACAGGGACGCCCAGAAGAAGCGGCCGAGGATGTTGAACAGGCTGAGCAGGCCGGTGAAGCCCGCCGCGATCGCCGCGGTCGCCTTGAGCTGGTCCGCCGTGAGCGAGCCGAACCCGGCACTGACGCCGATCAGCTTGCCGCCGAACATCTCCTGCAGCATGGGCGACGCCATGCCGATCACGCCGATGCCGGCCGACACGTTCAGGCACAGCACGGCCCACACCAGCCAGAACTGCGGGATGCCCCACACCTTGTTCACGTGGACGTGGTGCTGGGTGATCATCGCGTTGTTCGTCTGCGCCGCCGGCGGTGTCCATCCTTTCGGTTTCCATCCGGTCGGCGGAATGCGGTAGCCGAACGCGCCGGCCATCATCGACACGAAATACAGCGCGGCCATGACGAGGAAGGTCTGCACCACGCCCACCGAGGTCGGCGTCGCGAAATGGCGCATCAGCATGTCGGCCAGCGGACTGCCGATCATCGCGCCGCCGCCGAAGCCCATGATGGCCATGCCCGTTGCCATGCCGCGACGGTCCGGAAACCACTTGATGAGCGTCGAGACCGGCGAGATGTAGCCGAGGCCGAGGCCGATGCCGCCGATCACGCCGGAGCCGAGCCAGAGCATCCAGATCTGGTGCAGGTACACCCCGAGCGCCGAGATCACCAGGCCACCCGCCCAGCAGAACGCGGCAACCACGCCGGCCTTGCGCGGACCCGCGCGCTCCAGCCAGCCGCCCCAGATCGCGGCCGAGGAACCGAGCAGCACGAAGAACAGCGTGTACATCCAGCCCAGCTCGGAAACGCGCCAGTCACAGCTCGCCGACACCATGCGCGCGAAGAAGCCCATGCTCTCCGGGCAGGCGACCGATGCGGTGATGCCCACCGCCTTCGACAGCGGCAGCCAGAACACGCTGAAGCCGTATGCCATGCCGATGCACAGATGGATCGCAAGCGCGGCCGGAGGAACCAGCCATCGGTTGAATCCGGGCCTGGCAATGATGCGTTCCTTGGCGAGCAGGCCCGGCTGCGGGCCCGGTGCGAAATCCTCCACAAGCGTGCTGCTCATCGGCTTTCCCCTTGGGTGTGGTGGACGAAAACTGGACTTTATGCTTTTAAAAGCGTATTAAGTCCCTCCTTGATGGTGCGACTACCCTGCGATAATGCGCCATCCGCCAAAAGTCTAATTCGGCTTGCGAGAACATAACTCATGTATACGGTGACCATAACGCCCGAGTGGCGCATCCATCGCCAGCCGGATGCCGTCGCGCTGCCGCAGGTCGCGGCATTGCTCGCCGGCGTGAAGTGGGAAGGCACACTCACCGCCGCATGCCGCCGGCAGGGCATGACATATCGCTATGCCTGGGGCCTGATCCGCGAAGCCGAGCGCCTGCTCGGACGGCCGCTGCTGGTCGGCGCGCGCGGTCGCGGTGCCCGGCTCACCGCCCTGGGCGAGCGGCTGGCGTGGGCCGAGCAGCGCATCCAGGCGCGCCTGGCGCCGGTGCTGCACAGCCTTGCGAGCGAGGTCGAGGCCGAGCTCGGCGACATCCTGTGCGATCAGCCGCCGGTGCTGCGCCTGCAGGCCAGTCACGGCTACGCGGTCGACACGCTGCGGCGCCAGGCGCCCGACCTGGAGCTGCCGCTGGATCTGCTGTACCGCGACTGCGACGAGGCGATGGACGGCCTTGCCGCGGATCGCTGCGACTTTGCCGGCATGCACCTGCCGGTCGGCGAGCTGTGCGACGCGGCCGCCGCGCACTATCGCGACCGACTGCACGATGACTGGTGCGTGCTGCACATCGCGCGGCGCACACAGGGCCTGATCGTGGCGCCGGACAACCCGCATGGCGTGACCGGATTGCGCGACGTCGCCGATCTCGGACTGCGCTTCGTCAATCGGCAGGCCGGGTCCGGAACCCGTCTTCACTTCGACCTGCTGCTCTCGGCGACCGGCGCGCGCGCCGATGAAATCGTCGGCTACGACATGCTCGCGTACACGCACGCGGCAGTCGCGGCCTTCGTCGGCAGCGGCGCGGCCGATGTCGGCTTCGGCCTCGAGACGCCGGCGCGCGATTTCCGCCTCGGGTTCGTGCCGCTGGCAACCGAGCGTTACTTCTTCCTGTGCCGCAAGACCACGCTGGACAAGCCGCAGGCCGCACGCATGCTCGAGCACCTGCGCAGCGACGCCTACAAGTCCGCGGTGACCGCGCTCGCCGGATACGATCCCGCCGAATGCGGTCGCATCGAATCGGTGGCGGACGTGTTCGGCCGCGCGCCCCGCTCGAAGCGTGCGCGATGAAGCCGCCGCCGCTTCGATGCAACGTGTTCCGCGTGCCGGGCGAGCCGCGATGAACTGTCGCACCGGCTGCGGCGCCTGCTGCATCGCGCCGTCGATCTCCTCGCCCATCCCCGGCATGCCGCACGGCAAGCCGGCCGGCATCCCGTGCGTGCAGCTCGACGGGGACTTGCGCTGCACGATCTTCGGACACCCCGAAAGGCCCGCGGTGTGCCGCAGCCTGCGGCCATCGCCGGAGATGTGCGGCGCGGATCGCGGCGAGGCGATGACGACACTGTCGACGCTGGAGTCGGCGACGCGTCCGTGATCGGCGCGCTATCCTCGTTCTTTTCGCGAGGAAGCACGATGGAACCGGAATTCTGGCTCGACCGCTGGCGCGAACAGCGCATCGGCTTCCACAACGACCGCGTCCTGCCGCTGCTGGAAAAGCACTGGCCGTCGCTGGCACTTCCGCGTGGTGCGCGCGTGTTCGTGCCACTGGCCGGCAAGTCGCTGGACATGCCGTGGCTCGCCGCGCAGGGCCATCGCGTGCTCGGCGTCGAGCTGTCGCCGATCGCGGTCGCGCAGTTCTTCCAGGAGCATGGCCTCGTCCCCGAAACGCGCGAATCACGGTACGGCATGCATCATCGTGCCGGCGACATCGAGCTGATCTGCGGCGATGCGTTTGCGCTGGATGCGCAGGTGCTGGCCGATTGCACCGGCGTCTACGATCGCGCCGCGCTGATCGCGCTGCCGGAAGCGATGCGCATCCGCTACGTGCGTGAACTCCAGGCACGGCTCCCGCGCGGTTGCCGCGGCCTGCTGGTCACGCTCGAATACCCGCAGCACGAGAAGAACGGCCCGCCGTTCTCCGTCGGGGAAGCCGAAGTCCGCCGCCTGTACCAGCCGGAATGGCGCGTCGACCTGCTGGAGCGGCGCGACATCCTCGCCTCGCAGCCCTCGTTCCAAGCCGACAACGTGAGCGCCCTGCACACCGCCGTCTACCGCGTGGAGCGAAACTGACGCGGCGGCATCACTCCGTCGGGATGTCGGCTCCCGCGGAGGCGAGGTAGCGGTTCTTGAGCCGCACGTAATGGCGCGCGGAGTAGTACAGCCGCTCGATCTCCTCTTCGCGCAGCTCGCGCACGCAGCGCGCGGGATTGCCGAGCCACAGTTCGCCTTCGCCGACGATCTTGCCGGACGTCACCACCGCGCCGGCACCGACGATGCTGTGCCGCTTCACCAGCACGCTGTCCAGCACCACGGCGTTCATGCCGATCAGGCAGGCATCCATGACCGAGCAGGCGTGAAGGATCGCGCCATGTCCGACCGTCACGTCGGCGCCGATGTGCAACGGGAATCCGCCCAGCGTGTATTCACCATCGTGCGTGACGTGCAGCACCGCGCCGTCCTGGATGTTGGTTCGCGCGCCGATGCGGATCGCGTGCACATCGCCGCGCACGACGGCGCACGGCCAGATCGAGCAATCGTCTCCGAGCTGCACGTCGCCGATCACCTGCGCCGCCGGATCGACGTATACATTGCTGCCCATGCGAGGCAGCACGCCCTGATAAGCGCGGATGTTCTGCATGATCGTTCTCCCCTGTCGTCGCAGCCCGAGCCTACCATCGCCGTGACGCCCGCAGCGTGCGCGCGTGCCTTGATTTCCGTGATGCGATGCACCACGTTTCGCCCCTTCCGCCCGCACCCGGAGTACTCATGTCCAGCGACAACCCGCTACTGGCCACGGACGATCTGCCGCGCTTCTCCGCGATCCGGCCGGAACACGTGGAGCCGGCCATCGACGCGGTGCTCGCCGAGTACCGGGCGGGCATCGATGCGCTGACCGCCGACGGCGCGCCGCGCGATTTCGCGCACGTCGTGCTGGCGAGCGAGCGGCTGGAGGACCGACTCAACCGGACCTGGGCACCGGTTTCCCATCTGCATGGCGTCGCCGACAGCGAGGCGATGCGCAAGGCGCACGCCGCCGCGCAGGAGAAGATCGTCGCGTTCGGCAGCGAACTCGGCCAGAACCGCGCGCTGTACGCAGCCGTCGAGGCAGTCGCGAGAGACGAATCGTCCGCACTGCCGCAGGCCGCGCGGGCACTGCTCGATCACGAGCTGCGCGACTTCCGCCTCGCCGGCGTCGCGCTCGAGGAGCCGGCGCGCAGCCGCTTCCGCGAGATCACCAACGAACTCGCGCGGCTGTCCACGGAGTTCGAGGAAGCCGTGCTGGACGCAACCGACGCGTGGGGCGAAACCATTGCCGACGAGGCGGCGCTGGCCGGCATTCCGCCTTCGGGCCGCGCGGTGCTGCGTGCCGGCGCGCAGGAACGCGACGAGACGGGCTGGCGCGTCACCCTCAAGCAGCCGAGCGTGCAGGCAGTACTGACCCATGCCGACGACCGCGCCCTGCGCGAGCGTGTCTATCGCGCCTACCAGACCCGCGCCTCGGACGAGGGGCCGCACGCCGGACGCTTCGACAACTCCGCGCGCATCGAGCACATCCTCGCGCTGCGGCACGAAGCGGCGCGCCTGCTCGGCTTCCGTAACGCTGCCGAGGAATCGCTCGCGACCAAGATGGCGCCGTCGCCCGACGCCGTGCTCGCGTTCCTGCGCGATCTCGCCGCGCGGGCGAAGCCGGTCGCCGAGCGCGAACTGGCCGAACTGCGCGACTTCGCCGCCGGCGAACTCGGCATTCCGGACCTCCAGCCGTGGGACGTCGGCTACGCGGCCGAGAAACTGCGTGAGCGCAAATACGCCCTCAACGAGGAAGAACTCAAGCCCTATTTCGCCGCCGACGCGGTCCTCGACGGCCTGTTCGCGATCACCGAGCGCGTGTTCGGCATCACGCTGCGCCGACGCGACGACGTCGATGTCTGGCATCCGGACGTGCGCTACCACGATCTGGTCGATGCGGATGGCCGCGTGTTCGCCGGCGCCTATCTCGATCTCCACGCGCGCGCCGGCAAGCGCGGCGGCGCATGGATGGACGTGTGCCGCAACCGCTTCCGCACGCCGGACGGCGTGCAGCTCCCGGTCGCGTTCCTCACCTGCAACTTCGCGCCACCGACCGCCGACACGCCTTCGCTGCTCACCCACGACGACGTGCTCACGCTGTTCCACGAGTTCGGCCATGGCCTGCACCACATGCTGACCGAGGTCGACCTGCCGGGCGTCGCCGGCATCAACGGTGTCGAGTGGGATGCGGTCGAACTGCCCAGCCAGTTCATGGAGAACTTCGGCTGGCAGCGCGAGGCGCTGGATCTGTTCGCGCGCCACTGGCAGACCGGCGAGAAGCTGCCGGATGCGCTGTTCGAGCGCATGCAGGCCGCGCGCCATTTCCACGCCGGCCTGTTCCTCGTGCGGCAGCTCGAATTCGGCCTGTTCGATTTCCGCATCCATCGCGAGTACGACCCGGCGCGCGGCAGTCGCGTCATGGACATCCTGCGCGAAGTGCGCGACGAGGTGGCCGTGATCCATCCGCCGCACTGGCAGCGTTTCCCGCACGCGTTCACGCACATCTTCGCGGGCGGCTACGCGGCCGGCTACTACAGCTATCTCTGGGCCGAAGTGCTGTCGGCCGACGCGTTCTCGCGCTTCGAGGAGGAAGGCGTGTTCGACCGCGCGATCGGCGACGCCTACCGCAAGGCGATCCTCGCCGTCGGCGCCTCACGCCCGGCACTGGAAAGCTTCGTCGCGTTCCGCGGCCGCGAGCCGCGGCCCGAAGCGCTGCTGCGCAGCTACGGGCTCGCCGCGTGAGAGGATGAATCTTCAGGGCGCGATGACGCCGCCGCGCCATTGGACTCCGGGGAGTGCCCAAGGATGGCGCCGTTGACATGGCCGGAGATTCGTCCTCGGATCATCCACGCGCGTGCGGCGAAC
>Ga0207868_1000660_pt1 | contig 32156 bp, 32 predicted proteins | sample Passage237B_FD_187370 | JGI IMG/M metagenome (GOLD analysis project Ga0207868, IMG submission 187370) | Cellulose adapted compost microbial communities from Newby Island Compost Facility, Milpitas, CA, USA - Passage2 37B (SPAdes) (version 3) ... | reverse complement strand
GCTCGACCCGCACGCGATCCGCCTGCGCGTCTACGAGCGCGGTGCGGGCGAGACCCTGGCCTGTGGCACGGGCGCCTGCGCGGCCGTCGTCGCCGGCATCCTGCGTGGCCTGCTGGCTTCGCCGGTCCGGGTCGCCACGCGCGGCGGCGAGCTGAGCATCGCATGGGACGGCCCCGGCCAGGCCGTACGCATGACCGGCCCGGCGGTGACGGTATTCGAAGGCGAAATGACGCTGCCCGACTGAGCCGGGCGCACCAGGAGGTTGAATGGACGCTGAACAGGTTGCGCGCTACCTGCGCGAACACCCGGATTTCCTCGTCGAGCATGGCGACATCTTCGTCGAGATCACGGTGCCGCACCCGCACGGCGGACAGGCCATCACGCTGGCCGAACGCCAGCTGCACGCGCTGCGCGACAAGATCCGCCAGCTCGAGGCCAAGCTCGCCGAGCTGATCCGCTTCGGCGAGGAGAACGACGAGATCGGCGCCAAGATGCACCGCCTGACGCTGGCGCTGGTCGCGGCCGAGGACGTCGACACGCTGCACGAATCCCTGATGCAGAGCCTGCTCGAGGATTTCCGCGTACCGCACGCCGCGCTGCGCGTGTGGGGCGCCGCGTCCGCGTCCGGCGGCATCTTCGAGCCCGTCAGCGAGGAGTTGCGCTTCCAGGCCGCCGACCTGCGCCGGCCGTACTGCGGCGCGCCGGCCAATCTCGAGGCGCTGGCGTGGTTCGGCGAGGCTTCGGCCCACATCCGTTCCGTGGCGCTGATCCCGCTGCGCTGCGAGGGCCAGCTGCTGGGCCTGCTCGCGCTCGCCAGCGAGGAGGCCGAGCGTTTCTACCCGGACATGGGCACCCTGTTCCTCGAGCGCCTCGGCGACACGCTGGCGGCCGCGCTGCGCCGCCTGCTCGGCTGACATGGACGCGCCCGACGTCTGCCCCGCGCTGCCGGAAGACGTCGAAGCCTGGCTCGGCTGGCTCGCCAGCCAGCGCCGCGCCGCGCCGCTGACGCTGCAGGCCTACCGCCGCGATCTGGCGCGGCTGGCCGGGCTGGCCGCGCCCCGGCCGCTGTCCGCGCTGTCCACGCACGACATCCGCCGCTTCGCCGGCCGCCTGCACGCCTCCGGGCTGGGCAGCCGATCGATCGCGCGCGCGCTGTCGTCGTGGCGCGGCTTCTTCCGCTGGATGACGCGCCACCGCGGTCTGGCCGCCAATCCGGTCGAGAGCGTGCGGCCGCCCAAGGCCCCCGCGCGCTTGCCCAAGGCGCTGTCGCCGGACCAGACCGCGGCCCTGCTCGACGCCGAGCCGGAGGACGCGCTGGAGGTGCGCGACCGTGCGATGTTCGAGCTGTTCTATTCGTCCGGCCTGCGCCTGTCGGAACTGATCTCGCTGGACGTGGACGCCGGCCTCGACGAGGCCGACGCGATGGTCACGGTGCTCGGCAAGCGCGGCAAGACGCGCAAGGTGCCGGTCGGTTCGGTGGCGCTGGTGGCGCTGCGCGCGTGGCTGGCGGCGCGGCCGGGGTTCGCGCGCGAGGACGAGCCGGCGCTGTTCGTCACGCGCACCGGGGTGCGCATGTCGTCCGGCGCGGTGCGCACGCGGCTCACGCGCTGGGCGCAGCGGCAGGGCCTGGGCGTGCATGTGCATCCGCACATGCTGCGCCACAGCTTCGCCAGCCACGTACTGCAGTCGAGCGGCGACCTGCGCGCGGTGCAGGAGCTGCTGGGCCATGCCAGCATCCGCAGCACGCAGGTCTACACCCACCTCGATTTCCAGCACCTCGCCCGCGTCTACGACGCCGCGCATCCGCGCGCCCGCCGCAAGGGCGCCTGAGTCCTAGCGACTCCGCGCCGCGCTCGATTCCGGATTCGGCACGACCTCGCCCTGCCACATCGCGCCGGCGATGCAGCCGACCGCGAGCATCGCGAGCACGAAATAGGCGTACTGCCAGCGCCGGTCCGGCGGGCCGTGCCGCGCCTGCGACACGGCCATCGCGCCCAGCGCGGCGGTGGCGAAGAGGCCCGCGCCGAGCAGGCGCGCGGCGTTGCCGGAAAGATGGAGTGCCAGCGTCGGGTCGCCGCGCGCGGGCCAGTAGAAATCCGCCCCCTGCCACAGCCAGGCCCCGCCCGCGAGGCACGCGATGATGGCGAAGGCGAGGAAGAAGCGCACTTCAGTCGGCGTCGAAGAGGTCGTCGCGCCCCGGGCGGCTCAGTCCGAAATGGCGCCAGATGGCGGCGGTGGCGACACGGCCGCGCGGGGTGCGCTGCAGGTAGCCCTGCTGGATCAGGTAGGGTTCGAGCACGTCCTCGATGGTGTCGCCGGCCTCGCCGATCGCGGCGGCGAGGTTGTCCAGCCCGACCGGGCCGCCGTCGAACTTCTCGAGCATCGCGCCGAGCAGCTTGCGGTCCATCATGTCCAGCCCGAGCTTGTCGACCTCCAGCATCTGCAGCGCGGCGTCGGCGACCTCGGCCGTGATGCGGCCGCCGGCCTTCACCTCGGCGTAGTCGCGCACGCGGCGCAGCAGGCGGTTGGCGATGCGTGGCGTGCCGCGCGAGCGGCGGGCGATCTCGAGCGCGCCTTCGTCGTCGATGGCGACGTCGAGCAGCCGCGCCGAGCGCGACACGATGAAGCCCAGCTCGTCCGGCGTGTAGAACTCCAGCCGCGACACGATGCCGAAGCGGTCGCGCAGCGGGTTGGTCAGCATGCCGGCGCGCGTCGTCGCACCGACCAGCGTGAACGGCGGCAGGTCGAGCTTGACCGAACGGGCGGCCGGCCCCTCGCCGATCATGATGTCGATCTGGTAGTCCTCCAGCGCCGGGTAGAGGATTTCCTCGACGACCGGCGACAGGCGGTGGATCTCGTCGATGAACAGCACGTCGTGCGGTTCGAGGTTGGTCAGCAGCGCGGCCAGGTCGCCGGCGCGCTCGAGCACCGGGCCCGAGGTCTGGCGGAGGTTGACGCCCATCTCGGCGGCGATGATGTGGGCCAGCGTGGTCTTGCCCAGCCCGGGCGGGCCGAACAGCAGCACGTGGTCGAGCGCCTCGGAGCGCTTGCGTGCGGCCGTGATGAAGATCTCGAGCTGCTCGCGGATCTTCTGCTGGCCGACGTATTCGGCCAGCCGCTTGGGCCGCAGCGCGCGCTCGATCGCGTCCTCCTGCCGGTCGGTCGACGCGGCGGAGACCAGGCGCGGGGCGGAGCCGAGGTTGTCGGTTTCGATCATGCCGGCAGTTTAGCGGGTTCGCCGCCGAAGGTCGCGTCGGTGGCCCGTGGCGGGGTCCGGGTCAGCCCTTGGCGAGGCGCTTGAGCGCCAGCCGGATGCCGTCGGACACGGAGACGTCCTCGGGCAGCTCCTTCATCGCGGACAGCGCCTCGCGCTCGTTGTAGCCGAGCGCGAGCAGCGCGTTGAGCACGTCCCCGCGGTCGTCGGTCGCGGCGGCCGGGCTGCCGAGCGTGGCGGCCAGCGAGGGCAGCGCCTTGCCGAGCTTGTCGCGCAGTTCCAGCACCAGGCGCTCGGCCGTCTTCTTGCCGATGCCGGGGATCTTCACCAGCCGGCCGGCCTCCTGCATCGCCACGGCCTGCGCCAGATCGTTCACGGACATGCCGGAGAGCACGGCCAGCGCCATGCGCGCGCCGACGCCGGTGACCTTGAGCAGCTGGCGGAAGGCCGCGCGCTCGTCGGCGGTGGCGAAGCCGAACAGGAAGTGTCCGTCCTCGCGCACGACGAAGTGCGTGAACAGGCTCACCTTCTGGCCCGTGGCGGGCAGGCCGTAGAAGGTGCTCATCGGCACGTCGATCTCGTACCCGACGCCGCCGACGTCGACGACGATCTGCGGCGGCGATTTCTCGATCAGGGTTCCGGTGATGCGTCCGATCATGGCGTGGCTTCCGTCAGAACAGGGGCAGCCGGTCCGCGAGCAGGAATCCGGCGATCAGCAGCGCGCCGTGGGCGGCTGCGGCGGCGGCGGTCAGGCGCGTGGCGCGCGCGCGCCCGGCCGGATCGTCGAAATCTTCCAGCAGCGTGCGTACCGCGCGCAAGCTCACGATCACCGTCAGCAGCGCGGCCGCGCAGGCCTGCGGCAGCGCGTCCCGGCCGACCTGCACGACCAGCCACAGGTAGGCCGGCAGCGTCAGGCCGAACAGCCACAGCTTGGCGTGCATCGGTGCGATGGCGGTGGCCAGCGTGCGGCGGCCGGCGGCGAGATCGGCGTCGCGCGCCTCGAAGCCGCGTGCCAGCGCCACGGCCGTGGCGAGCAGCGCGAACGGAAGGCCGGCCGCGAAGGCGCTCCAGCTCCATGCGCCGCGCACGAAGTGGTCCGTGCCGCAGGTCAGCACGAGCAGGAACAGTGCCGGCAGCACCAGCATGACGACGAGGCCGACGGCCGGGTGTGCGGCCTCGTCGGCCACGCGGCCGACCGTGCGGCGGAAGCCGAGGAAGGCCGGCGCCGCGAGCGCCAGCGCCGCGATGGCGCGGATCGCGTCGGGCGGCACGCCGCCGGCGTGCGCGGCGGCCAGTCCGAGGCCGGAGGCGAGGACGGCGAGCAGCGGGTCGAAGCCCCTCATAGCAGCACGATGTCGAACTGTTCCTGCGTGTAGCTCGCCTCGGGGTGCAGGGAGATCTTCTTGCCGATGAAATCCGACAGCATCGCAAGCGCCTGCGATTCCTCGTCGAGGAACAGGTCCACGACGACCGGCGCGGCGAGCAGGCGGAACTCCTTGGCGTTGAACTGGCGCGCCTCGCGCAGCAGCTCGCGCAGGATCTCGTAGCACATCGTGCGGGCGGTCTTGACCTCGCCGCGGCCCTCGCAGGTGGGACAGGGCTCGCACAGCAGGTGGGTCAGCGACTCGCGCGTGCGCTTGCGCGTCATCTCGACCAGGCCCAGCCCGGTGAAGCCGTTGACGCTCATCTTCGTGTGGTCGCGCTGCAGCGCCTTCTTCAGTTCCTCGAGCACCTGGTTGCGGTGCTCCAGGTTCTCCATGTCGATGAAGTCGATGATGATGATGCCGCCGAGGTTGCGCAGCCGCAGCTGGCGCGCGATGGCCTGCGCGGCCTCGAGGTTGGTCTTGAAGATCGTGTCGTCGAAGTTGCGCGCGCCGACGAAGCCGCCGGTGTTGACGTCGATCGTCGTCATCGCCTCGGTCTGGTCGAAGATCAGGTAGCCGCCGGACTTGAGGTCTACGCGGCGCGCCAGCGCCTTCTCGATCTCGATCTCGACGTTGTGCAGGTCGAACAGCGGGCGCTCGCCGCTGTAGTGCGCGAGCAGCGGCACGACCTTGGGGCTGTACTCGCGCGCGAAGGCGAGCAGGCGCTGGTAGTTCTCGCGCGAGTCGACGAGGATGCGCGAGACCTCGTCCGTGACCAGGTCGCGCAGCACGCGGTGGGCCAGGTCGAGGTCCTGGTGCAGCAGTGCCGGCGGCTGCGAGGCCGAGGCGCGGCCGCGGATCTCGGCCCACAGCTTGCGCAGGTAGTCGATGTCGGCGGCCAGCTCCTCGTCGGTGGCCGACTCGGCCATCGTGCGCACGATGTAGCCGCCCGTCTCGTCCTCGGGGATCAGCGCGGTCAGGCGCTCGCGCAGGCGCTCGCGCTCGGTCTCGTCCTCGATGCGCTGCGAGATGCCGATGTGCTTGTCCTGCGGCAGATACACCAGCATCCGGCCGGCCAGGCTGATCTGCGTCGACAGCCGGGCGCCCTTGGTGCCGAGCGGGTCCTTGAGCACCTGCACGGTGATGTTCTGGCCCTCGGCCAGCAGGCGTTCGATGCTGCGCGCCGGCTCGCCGTTGGCGCGCTCGTTCCAGATGTCGGCCACGTGCAGGAAGGCCGTGCGTTCCAGCCCGATGTCGACGAAGGCCGACTGCATGCCGGGCAGCACGCGCACGACGCGGCCGAGATAGACGTTGCCGACGATGCCGCGGTTGGCGGTGCGTTCGATGTGCAGTTCCTGCACGACGCCCTGTTCGGTGACGGCCACGCGCGTTTCCTGCGGCGTGCAGTTGATGAGGAACTCGATGCTCATGGGTTGCGCTCAATGAGGAATTCGCAAGACCGGCGCGCCGCGTCTTGCGGATGACCCATCGGGGATGGGCTCACAGCACGGGAAGGCCGAAACGCTTGAGCAGCTGGGCCGTCTCGAACAGTGGCAGGCCCATGATACCGCTGTGGCTGCCGCGGATGTCGGCCACGAAGATCGCGGCGCGGCCCTGGATGCCGTATGCGCCGGCCTTGTCCATCGGTTCGCCGGTGGCGACGTAATGGAGGATCTCGTCGCGCGACAGTTCGCGGAAGCGCACCTCGCTGACGCTGGTCAGCTGCTCGCTGCGGTCGCCGTCGGTCAGCGCGACGGCCGTCAGCACGCGGTGGACGCGGCCGGACAGGCGTTCGAGCGTGGCCACGGCGTCCTCGCGCGAGGACGGCTTGCCGATGATCTCGCCGTCGAGCTCCAGCGTCGTGTCCGCGCCCAGCACCGGCCGGCGGACGAGCTGGCGCATGGCCACGCGGCGCGCGCCGGCCTGCGCCTTCATCAGTGCCAGCCGGGCGACGTAGGCCCCGACCTCCTCGGCGGCGTGCGGGGTCTCGTCCACGTCGCTGTCGGCGCGTTCGCCCTCGCGGAACAGCACCATGTCGAAGTCCACGTCGATCTGCCGCAGCAGTTCGCGGCGGCGGGGGCTGCGCGAGGCGAGGTAGATGCGGGGGCGGGTCATCGGTGGCGGTTCATTCGCGGTGATAGGGGTGGTTGCGCGTGACGCTCCACGCGCGGTACAGCGCCTCGGCCAGCAGCGGTCGCACCAGTGCGTGCGGCAGCGTCAGGCTGGACAGGCGGATCGATTCGTCGGCCGTGCGCTTGAGCGTGTCGGCCAGTCCGTCCGGCCCGCCGACGATCAGCGCCACGTCGTCGCCGCCCTCGCGCCAGGCCTCCAGACGCGTGGCCAGCGCGACCGTGGTCAGGTCACGCCCGCGCTCGTCGAGGATCACGCGCCGGCAGCGCGCGGGCAGCGCGGCCTCGATGCGGGCCGCCTCGGCGGCCTGCATGGCTTCCACGGTCTTGCCGGTGGTGCGCGGTTCGGCCTTGATCTCGACCAGCTCGAGCGGCAGCTCGCGCGGCATGCGGCGGGCGAATTCGTCGAAGCCGGCCTGCACCCAGTCCGGCATGCGCGTGCCGACGGCGACCAGCAGCAGCTTCATCGCGCCGTTGCGTGCATCGCGTCAGCCCTTGTCGGCGCGCTTGCGCGGACCCGAGGGGGTGGCGGACCACAGTTCCTCGAGGTTGTAGTAGGCGCGGATGGCCGGCTGCATGATGTGCACGACGATGTCGCCGAGGTCGACCAGCACCCATTCGCCGGAGTCCTCGCCCTCGACGCTGATGACGTGGCCGCCGGCGTCCTTGACCTTTTCCTGCACGTTGCGCGCGAGCGCGCGCGTCTGGCGGTTGGAGTCGGCGCTGGCGACGATGACGCGGTCGAACAGCGGGGAGAGGCGGGAGGTGTCGAAGCGCTCGATGTCGCGCGCCTTGATGTCTTCGAGCGCGTCGACGACGGTCTTTTCGAGTGTCTGGAGATCCATCAGGTGTGGCCGTACAGGGAGTGGGCGGCAATATAGTCGACAACGGAATCGGGGAGCAAATAACGCGGACTCCGGCCGTTGCCCAGCATCGCGCGGATTTCCGTGGCGGAGATCGCCAGCGGCGTCATGTCGAAGCGCACGATGGCGCCGGCCGGCGCGGCGCGCAGCGCGGCCGGGTCGTCGCCGATGCGGTCGCCCAGCGCCTCGCGCAGCGCGGTGGGCAGCGCGTCGGACGCGTGACCGGCGCGGGTCGCCACGGCGACGTGGGCCAGGCCGGTGATCTCGCGCCAGCGGTGCCAGGTCGCCAGCCCGGCGAAGGCGTCGGCGCCGAGCAGCAGCACCAGCGGGCGGTCTCCGTGCGCGGCGCGCAGGCGTTCGAGGGTGAGCACCGTGTAGCTGCGCCCCGTGCCGCGCACCTCGCCGTCGTCGCACGAGAACGCGGGGTTGCCGGCGATCGCGCGGCGCACCATCTCCAGCCGGTGTCCGGCCGGCGTCCGGGGCGCGTTGCGGTGCGGCGGGTTGCCGGCCGGGATGAAGCACACGCCGGCCAGCGCGAGGGCCTCGCGCGCTTCCTCGGCCAGCCGCAGGTGGCCGTTGTGGATGGGGTCGAAGGTGCCGCCGAACAGGCCGAGCGGCGCGTCAGCCGGCGGGCGGTTCATTGCCTTGTGGGCCGAACACGTCGCGCGCGTTGGCGTAGAAGCTGGCGAAGGTGACCGGCAGCAGCACCAGCGGCAGCATCAGCGTCAGCAGCGTCGAGAGCAGCGGCGAGACCATCGCCGCGAAGCTGATCGCGACGCGCGGCAGCAGGCCCAGCATCACGAGCAGCGCCAGCCCGAAGGCCACCAGCGGACGCCAGTTCTGCAGGCAGGCGTAGAAGCTGAAGAACATCGCCTTGACCGCCGGCACGCGCCACCAGCCGGCCAGCACCGGCGCGAACCAGTACGCCGCCAGCACCGGCAGCGACAGCACCAGCGCGACGATCAGCGCGTTGCCCATGCCGGGCAGGTCGGCTTCGGGGTCGAAGGGCTCGCTGCCGGAGACGATGTGCAGCAGCGTTCCGCCGTCGAACAGCGCCGAGGCGAACAGCACGGCGAAGCTGCCGGCGAAGTAGATGCCGCCGATGATCATGAGCTGCGGGAGCATGGGTCCGCGGAAGCCCGAGAACAGGAGGTCCGGGCCGGTCTTGCGGCCCTGGTCGACGGCGCGGCAGGTGTTGAGCACGCCCAGCGACATGACGGGCATGAGCAGGTAGGCGAGCACCTGCCCGATCACGGGGATCGCGCTCAGCAGCAGGAGCAGCAGCATGTAGGTGAAGGAGGCGAAGATCAGCACCGCCGGGCTGCGGCGCCACAGGCGCGCGCCTTCGGTGAGCCAGAACCAGCCTTGGCGGAAGGGATAGCGTCGAGCTTGCATTGAGGGTATGTCGTTCCTGTCGGCGGGCCGGGGCGCTCAGGCGTCCGGCAGGGAATGGGGCGCGGCGATGCGCCGGCGCAGGATGTCGCGGTATTCGTCCGGGTCCTTCACCTGCACCAGTTCGCCGCCGCGCGGCAGGTGCTTGTCCTCGAGCCGGGAGAGCCAGAAGCGCAGGGCGGCCGCGCGCAGCGCGGCGTTCCACATGCGGCGCTCGTCGTCCGTGAACGGGCGTTCGGCGGCGTAGGCGCGCAGCAGCGCGTCGGCGCGCGCCGGATCGAGCTCGCCGGCCTCCCCGGCGCACCAGTCGTTGACGGTCACGGCGACGTCGAACAGCAGCGCGTCGTTGCCGGCGAAGTAGAAGTCGATGACGCCGCCGATCAGCTCGCCGTCCCACAGCACGTTGTCTCGGAACAGGTCGGCGTGGATCACGCCCTGCGGCAGCGCGGCCAGATCCTGCCCGGCCTGCCAGTCCAGTTCCTCGCGCAGCAGCGCGGCCTCGTCTTCCGGCAGGTAGGGCAGCACGCTGGGCGCGACGCCGGCACGCCACTGCGCACCGCGCGGATTGGGCTGGCGGCGGCCGTAGGACAGGCCGGCCAGGTGCAGGCCGGCCAGCATCGCGCCGACGCGCGCGCAGTGCGCGGGGGTGACGGCCTCGATCGAGCGGCCCGACAGCCGGCGAACCAGCGCGGCCGGTCGGCCCGACAGCGTGCCGAGGTACTCGTTGTGACGGTTGGCGACCGGCGCCGGCACGGGCAGGCCGTGGTGGGCCAGATGCGCGGTCAGGTACAGGTAGTAGGGCAGGTCGGCGCGCGGGATGGCCTCGAACAGCGTCAGCACGTAGCGGCCGAGCGTGGTCGTGACGAAGAAGTTGCTGTTCTGGACCCCGGCGGCGATGCCTTCGAACGACACGAGCCGGCCGACGGCGAAGCCGTCGAGCCAGCGCGCGAGATCCTCATGGGTGACGGCCGTGAACACCGACATCGACAGGCATTCCGCTCCGCGTTACCAGGACTTGATGACCCACATCGGCACCGACAGCTCGGGCCGCTGGTCGAGGCGGATCAGCACGCCGTCGCCGCGGTGGTCGACGAGGTAGTACGGCACGCCGTGCGGCGGCGTGACCTTGACCATGTAGAGCTTGCCCTGGAAGCGGTACTCCTCCACGCGGTCGTCGCCGCGCTGGATGATGGTCACCTCCGGCTCGACCGGGTCGTCGGTCATGCCCTCGGGCGGTGGCGGAGGGGGCGGCAGCGGTTCGAGGATCTGGGCCGCGGCCGGCAGCGCGAGGGCCAGCAGCAGGATCATCAGCGAGCGTTTCATGGTCGGTCTCCGGAAGATGGACGCATTCTACCGCCGATGCGGGGCGGGCGTTCGCGGCCGGCGCGGCTCACAGGTTGAGCATCAGCTCGTGTTCCTCGGGCAGCATCTCGAAGCCGCGCGTCTCGTAGTGCTTGAAGATCGCGGCGACGATCTCGTCGGGGTCGTCGATGATCTGCATCAGGTCGAGGTCCTCGGGGTTGATCATGCCCTCGTCGATGAGGCGGTCGCGGAACCAGTCGAGCAGGCCCTCCCAGAACGGGCGGTGGACGAGGATCACCGGGATGCTGCGGCTCTTGCGCGTCTGGATCAGCGTCAGCACCTCGAGCAGCTCGTCGAGCGTGCCGAAGCCGCCCGGCAGCACCACGTAGGCCGACGCGAACTTCACGAAGCAGTACTTGCGCGCGAAGAAGTGCTGGAACATCTGCGAGATGTCCTGGTACGGGTTGCTGCGCTGCTCCAGCGGCAGCCGGATGTTGAGCCCCACCGACGGGCTCTTGCCGTGGAAGGCGCCCTTGTTGGCCGCTTCCATGATGCCGGGCCCGCCGCCCGAGATCACCGAGAAGCCGGCGTCCGACAGCTTGCGGGCGATCGCCTCGGCCTGCCGGTAGTACGGATGGTCGGCACGCATGCGCGCGCTGCCGAAGATCGATACGGCCGGGCGGATCGGGTTGAGCCGTTCCGTCGCCTCGACGAACTCTGACATAATCCCGAAGATCCGCCAGGATTCGCGGGCCGTGAAGCCAGGCGTGTCGTTGCCCGGCACGGTGCGGGGGAGTTTCTCTTTCGCCGTCATGCAGTTCTCTGTTCGATACGTCGTCTGACGCCGGCGCGGGCGGCCCCGCGCGGCGGGCGGCGGTGTCACCGCCAAGGAATTCCGGAAATGCCCACGCTGCTGCTCGTAGACGGTTCCAGCTATCTCTATCGCGCCTTCCACGCGCTGCCCGACCTGCGCAATTCGGCCGGCGAGCCGACCGGCGCCGTGCGGGGCGTCCTGTCCATGCTCCGGAGGCTGGAAAACGAGTATGCGGCAGAGTATCGCGCCTGCGTCTTCGACGCCAAGGGCAAGACCTTCCGCGACGACTGGTATCCGCCGTACAAGGCCAACCGTCCGCCCATGCCGGACGACCTGCGCGCGCAGATCGAGCCGCTGCACGAGGGCGTCGAGGCCGAGGGCTGGCCGCTGCTGATGGTCGACGGCGTGGAGGCCGACGACGTCATCGGCACGCTCACGCGCCAGGCCGTCGAGGCCGGCTGGGAGGTCGTGATCTCGACCGGCGACAAGGACCTGACCCAGCTCGTGGGGCCCGGCGTGCGCTGGGTCAACACGATGAACGACGAGGTGCTCGACGCGGCCGGCGTGACCGAGAAGTTCGGCGTGCCGCCCGAGCGCATCGTCGACTACCTGACACTGGTCGGCGACAGCGTCGACAACGTGCCCGGCGTCGACAAGTGCGGCCCCAAGACCGCCGTCAAATGGCTCACCGAGTACGGCACGCTCGACAACCTGATCGCCAACGCCGACAAGGTCGGCGGCAAGGTCGGAGAGAACCTGCGCCGGCACCTCGACTTCATCCCGCTCGGCCGCCGGCTGGTGACCGTGGCGACCGACCTGGACCTGCCGTTCAAGCCCGCCGACCTGCGTGCGCGCGAGGACGACAAGCCGCGCCTGAAGAAGCTCTACGAGCGCATGGAGTTCAAGTCCTGGCTGCGGGACCTGGAGCGGGGCGGCGAACCGGCCTCCGCCGCGGTCGGGGACGATCCCGTCCCCGACGATCCGGGCCGGAACTACGAGACCATCCTGAGCTGGGAGGCCTTCGACGCCTGGCTCGCGCGCATCGAGGCCGCCGCGTTGACCGCTTTCGATACCGAGACCACGAGCCTAGACCCGATGCAGGCGCGGCTGGTCGGCATGTCCTTCGCCGTCGAGCCGGGCCACGCGGCCTACCTGCCGCTGGCGCACCGCGGCACCGACGTGCCCGCGCAGCTGCCGCCCGAAGAGGTGCTCGCGCGCCTGCGCCCGTGGCTGGAGTCGGAGGCACACGCCAAGCTCGGCCAGAATCTCAAGTACGACGCCCACGTGCTCGCCAACCACGGCATCGCGCTGCGCGGCATCGTCGAGGACACGTTGCTCGAGTCCTATGTACTCGAGAGCGACCGCGCGCACGACATGGACTCGCTGGCGCAGCGCCACCTGGGCATCCGGACGCTTCCCTACACCGAGGTGTGCGGCAAGGGCGCCAAGCAGATCGGCTTCGACGAGGTCGCGCTCGACCGCGCCACCGAGTACGCGGCCGAGGACGCCGACATCACGCTGCGCCTGCACCGCCACTTCGCCCCGCGCCTGGCCGCCGAGCCGGCGCTCGCCGCGCTGTACCGCGACATCGAGCTGCCGACGCTGCACGTGCTGTTCCGCATGGAGCGCACCGGCGTGCTGATCGACCCCTTCCTGCTGTCGCAGCATTCCGAGGAGCTGGGCCGCCGCCTGCACGAGCTGGAGCTCGAGGCGCAGTCGCTGGCCGGCCAGCCGTTCAATCTCGGCTCGCCCAAGCAGCTCGGCGAGATCCTGTTCGGCAAGCTCGGCCTGCCGGTCATCAAGAAGACCGCCACCGGCCAGCCTTCGACCGACGAGGACGTGCTCACGCAGCTCGCCGACGACTACCCGCTGCCGAAGCTGCTGCTCGAGCACCGCGCGCTGGCCAAGCTCAAGAGCACCTACGCCGACAAGCTGCCGCGCATGGTCAATCCGCAGACCGGCCGCGTGCACACCAGCTTCTCGCAGGCCACCGCGGTCACGGGCCGGCTCGCCAGCTCCGACCCCAACCTGCAGAACATCCCGATCCGCACGCCCGAGGGGCGCCGCATCCGCGCCGCCTTCATCGCGCCGCGCGGCCACGTCATCGTGTCGGCCGACTACTCGCAGATCGAGCTGCGCATCATGGCCCACCTGTCCGGCGACGCCCGGCTGCTCGAGGCTTTCGCGCGCGGCGAGGACGTGCACCGCGCCACCGCGGCCGAGGTCTTCGGCCTCGCGCCGGCCGAGGTCTCGAGCGAGCAGCGCCGCTACGCCAAGGTCATCAACTTCGGCCTGATCTACGGCATGAGCGCGCACGGCCTGGCCAGAAACCTCGGCATCGAGCGCGGCGCCGCCCAGGGCTGGATCGACCGCTACTTCGCCCGCTATCCGGGCGTGGCGGACTACATGGAACGCATCAAGGCCGAGGCGCGCGAGCGCGGCTACGTCGAGACCGTGTTCGGCCGCCGCCTGTACCTGCCAGACATCCGTGCCCAGCAGGTCGGCCGCCGCCAGGCCGCCGAACGCGCCGCGATCAACGCGCCGATGCAGGGAACGGCCGCGGATCTCATCAAGAAGGCGATGATCGCCGTGCAGCGCTGGCTCGATGCCGAGGGCCTGAGGTCGCGCCTGGTCCTGCAGGTGCACGACGAACTCGTGCTCGAAGTGCCCGATGCCGAACTCGAGCGCATCCGCGCCGAACTGCCCGCGCTGATGGGTGGCGTGGCCGAACTCTCGGTGCCGCTGCTGGTCGAGATCGGAGCGGGGGAGAACTGGGACCAGGCGCACTGAGCGCGGGCCGGATCCCCGTCCCGCCGGAGCCGCCATGCCCAACCGACTCGCCGCCGAGACCTCGCCCTACCTGCTGCAGCACGCCGACAACCCGGTCGACTGGTGGCCGTGGAGCGAGGCCGCGCTGCGCGAGGCGCGCGTGCAGGACAAGCCCATCCTGCTGTCCATCGGCTATGCCTCGTGCCACTGGTGCCACGTCATGGCGCACGAGTGCTTCGAGGACGCCGGGGTCGCGGCGCGGATGAACCGCGACTTCATCAACATCAAGGTCGACCGCGAGGAGCGTCCCGACCTCGACCTGATCTACCAGAACGCCCACCAGCTGCTGCTCGGCCGCCCCGGCGGCTGGCCGCTGACGCTGTTCCTGACGCCCGACGGCCTGCCGTTCTTCGGCGGCACCTATTTCCCGAAGACGCCGCGCTACGGCCTGCCCGGCTTCCCCGCTCTCCTCGACGACGTGGCCCGTGCCTTCCGCGAGGAGCGGCGCGCGCTCGAGGCCGGCGGCGCGAAGCTGCGCGCCGACCTCGCCCGCCTGAGCGCGCCCGGCACGCCGGCCCACCACAGCGAGCTCGACGCCCGTCCGCTCGAGGTCCTGAGCGACGTCCTCGCGCAGGCGTACGACCGGCGTCACGGCGGCTTCGGCGAGGCGCCCAAGTTCCCGCGTGCGAGCGACGTCGAATTCCTGCTCACGCGTGGCGTCGCGCACGGGGACTCGCGTGCGCTGGACATGGCGCTGACCACGCTCGCGCGCATGGCCGGGGGCGGGCTGTTCGACCATCTGGGCGGCGGCTTCTTCCGCTACAGCACGGACGCGCGCTGGGAGATCCCGCATTTCGAGAAGATGCTGTGCGACAACGGCGTGCTGCTGCGCCTGTACGCCGACGCCTGGCGCGTGCGGCCTGAGCCGGCCTTCCGCGAGGCCGTCGAGCGCACCGCGCGCTGGGTCATGGACGAGATGCAGGCCGGAGACGGCGGCTATTACGCCGCGCTCGACGCCGATTCCGAGGGGCGCGAGGGGCGCTTCTACACCTGGGACCGCAAGGCCGCGCAGGCCGTCGTGCCGCGCGAGGCGTGGCCGGCTTTCGAGCGTCGCTACGGCCTGCGCGAGCGGGCGAACTTCGATGGCGCCTGGCATCTGTACGTCGCCGAGGAGCTCGAGCGCACGGCGAGGAAGACCGGGCTCGACGCCGCGACGCTGGAGGCGCATCTGGCCTCGGCCCGCGAGGCGCTGCTGGCCGAACGCGCGCGCCGCGCGCGCCCCGGCTGCGACACCAAGCGGCTGGCGGGCTGGAACGGCCACATGATCGCCGGCATGGCGCACGCCGCGCGCGTGTTCGGACGCGCGGACTGGCTCGATTCGGCGCGGCGCGCCTTCGCCTTCGTGCGCACGCGGCTGTGGCGCGACGGCCGGCTACTCGCGACCAGCGACGGCGGGCCCGGCCGGCTCAACGCCTATCTGGACGACCATGCCTGTCTGATCGACGCGGCACTGGAACTGCTACAGCACGGCTTCGACCCCGCGGTGCTGGAGTTCGCCGAGGACCTGGCCGACGCGCTGCTCGACGACTTCGAGGATCGCGAGGCGGGTGGCTTCTTCCTGACCCGCCACGACCACGAGACGTTGATTCTGAGGCCCAAGCCGCTGCACGACAACGCCACGGCCTCCGGCAACGGCGTCGCCGCACGCGTGCTCGGACGGCTGGGCCACGTGGTCGGCGAGCGGCGCTACCTTGACGCGGCCGAGCGTGCCGTCCGTGCGGCGTGGCCGCTGCTGGCGCGCAATCCTGCCGGCTGCGCGGGCCTCGCGCTGGCGCTGGCCGAGGTGCTGGAGCCACCGACCGTCGTCGTGCTGGCCGGTGACGCCGCGCCGCTCGCCGAGGCCGTCGGCGCGCGCCATCGGCCGCACGTGCTCGCGGTGTGGGCCGCGCCCGACGGGCCCGGCGTACCGCCGGCGCTGACGCGCGGCACGGACGGCGCGGCGGCCGCGGCCTGGGTGTGCCGGGGCCACGCCTGCCTGCCCGCGGTGACCGACCCCGCGGCGCTGCGCACGCTGCTCGACGCACCGGGTTTTCCCGGGTAGGCAAAGCCGGGTGACTCGGTTAGTATCGCTCCACCCCGCAGCACAACCGTTTTTCAATCACAACAGGGAAGAGAGGGAATCATGAAGGCACTCCTGTCCATCGCCGCCGCAGCCAGTCTCCTCTGCGCCGCTCCCGCCTTTGCCGACGAGGCGCTGGCCAAGGCCAAGAACTGCATGGCCTGTCACTCGATCGACAAGAAGCTCGTCGGCCCCGCCTACAAGGACGTCGCAGCCAAGTACGCCGGCAACGGTGACGCCGTGGCGACGCTGGCCGGCAAGATCAAGAACGGCAGCTCGGGTGTCTGGGGTCCGGTCCCGATGCCGCCCAACGCGGTCAGCGAGGACGAGGCCAAGAAGCTCGCCGCGTGGGTGCTGAGCCAGAAGTAACCGGGCGCCACGCGAACGCAAAAAGCCGGCATTGCCGGCTTTTTTGTTGCCCGCGCGCGGCGCGCCTCAGTGCGCGACGGTACGCGGCGGCATCGAGAACAGCGCCTCGGCGTCCTCGGCGCGCACCGGACGGGCGAAGTAGTAGCCCTGCATCACGTCGCAGCCGAGCGCGCGCAGCATGGCCGCCTGCTGCGGATGCTCGACGCCCTCGGCGACGAGTTCGAGGTCGAAGCCGCGTGCGATGCCGATGATGGCCGAGATGATGGGGTTGGTCATCAGCCCGCCCAGATCCTTGACGAAGCTGCGGTCGATCTTCAGCGCGCTGATCGGCAGCTTCTGCAGGTAGGCCAGCGCCGAGTAGCCGGTGCCGAAGTCGTCGATCGCGATGCCGACGCCGGCCTCGCGCAGCGCGCGCACCTTGGCGGTCACGCCGGGGCTGTCGTGCATCATCATGTGCTCGGTGATCTCGAGCGTGATCTGGCCCGGCGGCAGGCCGTGGCGGGCGATGCAGTCCGTGACCTCGGTGACGATGTCGCCGCGCTCGAAGTCGTTGGGCGCGAGGTTCAGCGACATCTTGACGTCGGTGTGTCCGGCGGCGCGCCAGCGCGCGAGCTGGGCGCAGGTCTGCTCCAGCACCCACTGCGAGATCTCGCCGATCAGGCCGACTTCCTCGGCGATCGGCACGAAGGTCGACGGCGTGATCAGCCCGTTGTCCGGATGGTTCCAGCGCAGCAGTGCCTCGACGCCGACGACGCGGCGGCGCGACAGGCTGACCTGCGGCTGGTAGTGCAGCTCGAACTGCCCGCGCGCGAGCGCGGCGCGCAGGTCGTTCTCCAGCGTCAGCCGGCCCTGGTGCGTGGTGTTGAGCTCCGGCGCGAAGAAGCGGAAACCGTTCTTGCCCGAGCGCTTGACCTGCGACATCGCGATGTCGGCGTGCTGCATCAGCGTCTCGCAGGTCTCGCCGTCGGCCGGGTGCATCGCGATGCCGATGCTGACCGTGACGCGGAAGTCGCCGTGGCTCAGCGACAGCGGCGCTTCCAGCGTGGCGAGGATCTTGCGCGCGATGGCCTCGGCGCCCTCGGCGCCGCGCACGTCGGGCAGCAGGATCATGAACTCGTCGCCGCCCACGCGCGCCAGCGTATCGTTGCGCCGCAGCGCGCCGGACAGGCGGGCGGCCACGCCGCGGATCACGGCGTCGCCCTCGGTGTGGCCGTAGGTGTCGTTGACGAGCTTGAAGCGGTCGATATCGACGAACAGCACGGCCAGCGCGCGGCCGTGGCGGCGCGCCTGCGTCAGTGCCAGTTCCAGCCGGTCGCGGAACAGGCCGCGGTTGGGCAGGCGCGTGAGCTGGTCGTGGTAGGCCTGGAAATTGATGATCTCTTCGGCGCGCTTCTGGTCCGTGATGTCGCGGGCGATGCCGTACAGCCCGGACGCGCCCTCGGCGCCGTCGCGCGACGACATCGGGATGCCCTGCAGCACGACGTCCAGATGGCGCTCGCCGGCCACGCCGCCGGCGCGGCGCAGGCGCAGCTCGAGCGTGAAGGCGCTGTCGGCGCGCTCGCGCTCCTCGAGCATGGCGTTGAAGCGGTCCGCGTCCTCGCCGACAACCAGGGAGGCGAAGGGCTGGTGCAGCAGATGGTTGCGCTGGTACCCGAGCAGCTCCTCGATGCGGGGATTGACGTAGCTGAAGCAGCCGTGCTCGTCGAGGGTGAAGATCAGGTCCGGCGAGTGCTCGACGAGGAAGCGGTGCAGGCGCTCGGAGGCGCGCAGGCGCTCGCTCATCGCGCGGTTGGCGCGCTCCAGCACGGTCCGGTGCAACGCGCTCTGCACCGCGCGCTGCAGCTGCGCGACGTGATATGGCTTGCGCACGTAGTCGTCGGCGCCGCGACGCAGCGCGCCGATGACCGCGTCGATGGCGTCCTCGCCGCTGATCATCACGACCGCCTCCTCGCGCTCGTGCTCGGAGAGCCAGTCCAGCACGTCGAGGCCGGTGCCGTCGGGCAGGCGGTAGTCGAGCACCAGCAGCTCGTAGCGGCCGTGGGCGAGCTTGTGTAGCGCCTGCGCAACATCGGAGGCCTGGTCGAACTCCCGTCCGGGGGCCGCGAGCAGCTGCGGGAGGGTGCGGCGCAGGGAGGCGTCGTCATCGACGATGAGGATCCGGGCCGTGGTCGTGGCGCCGGTGACGGACTCGGACAACGGTTGCTGGAAGAAGGCGTCGCCGGGAATGACCATGAGCTCCGTGCCGAGTCGGAAAAGGGACGGCCTAATCTAGTCGCAAACCGTCGGCACGAGCAACTGGAAGCTCGTCCCGACGCCGTTCTGGCTGCGGCACAGGATGCGCGCGCCGTGGCGTTCGAGCAGCTCGCGCGAGATCGCGAGTCCCACGCCCTGATGCTGGCCGCCCTTGGTGCTGGGCTGCGGTTCGAACAGCCGGTGCAGGCGCTCGGGCGGCAGGCCGGGGCCGTTGTCGATGACGCGCAGCTCCAGGCAGCGGGCACCGTCGGCGATCAGCTCGCCGGCCACGATGACGCTGCAGCGTCCGCCCGGATGCAGGATGTCGGCCGCGTTGTGCAGCAGGTTCAGCAGCACCTGCCGCAGCGCCGAGGCCGGCATCGCCAGCAGCGGGATCTCGGACGGCATGCGGATGTCGAGGTGGATGCCGCGCGGCGCGAACAGCGTCTCGCCGACCATCGCGCGCATGTCGCGCAGCAGCGCGCCGACGTCGCAACGCGGCGCCTCGGGCGCGTCCTGCGGCGGTTGGGCGACGGCGTCGATGAGCCGGCCGAGGCGGTCGAGCTCGTCGCCGAGCAGGCGCATGTCCTCGTCCAGCCCGCGCTCGTCGTAGCGCTGCGGAATCAGGTGCAGGTAGTTGCGGATCACGCTGAGCGGGTTGCGCGCCTCGTGCGCGATGCGGCGGGCGTGCTCGTGGTGGCGCTGCTCGATCTCGGCGCGCAGCTCGGCCTGCAGGCGGGCGTGCTCGCGGCCGGCCATCGCCGCGCAGGCGGCGGCCTCGGTCAGCGCGACGAGCATGCGCGTGAGATCGGTGGCCGGCAGCGGCGAGCGTTCGGGCGCCATCACCAGCGCGCCGGGCGCGCCCGCGGCGCGGAACGGGATGCAGACGAAACCGCCGCGGCGGAGCCAGCGCGCGAGCTGCCAGTCGCGCACGGATCGACCGGGCAGTTCCTCGCCGTGCCATGAGGTCGGCGTCTGGCTGCGCAGGGCCAGCGCGAGCACGCTGGCGTCGTCGTCGAGCGCGCAGGCCGACTCGTCGAACAGCGCGGCGACGCGCGCCGGCCCGGCCAGCGGCAGGGCCTCGAGCTTCTGCCCGGCGGCGAGCACGACGAGCAGCGGTGACTGGTCGCACAACAGCCGCGTGGCGGCCTCGTAGCGGCGGCGCAGCGCGTCCGCGTCCAGTCCGGCGAAGCCGCGGTGGGCGAAGCCGGCGAGCGCGGCCTCGACGAGCCGTGGCGGCGTCGCGGCGAGCGGGGCCGGCAGGGCCGGGTCGGCTCCCTCGGCCTGGGCCGGCAGCGAAGGCGCCGGGCACGCCGCCGTGACGCGGGCCAGGCTTTCGGACGGCACGCGGCAGACGCGGGCGCAGGCCTCGGCCCACTGCTCGGGATTGGCCGCGAGGCGGTTGGCGCCCCACACGACGGCGCACAGCGGGTGCGCCGTGGCGACTTCCTCCTCGGCGCCGTCGGCGAGCACCAGCGCGTCGGCCACCTCGGGCGCGACGCCGCAGGCCTCGGCGAGTTTTGCGTTGAGGACGCGCGCGGGCAGCGTCGTCCCGTGCGTGGCGCCGAGCCGAAGCAGCTGCGCGAGGCGCGACCACATCGCGGCCAGCGCCGCGTCGTCGGCGCGCCCGTCCAGCCCGCATTCGGCCGCGAGCGCGCGCGCGAGCTGGGCGGCGTAGCGCGACTGCAGGCGCAGCGCGATGTCGGTGCGCGAACCGTCGGGCGGGGCGGGACGGGCGAGCAGCCAGGCGGTCAGCAGGTCCGGGCCGAGGGCCTCGACGCGGGCGCGCACGGCGGCCGCGAGGCCGGGTCCGGTCAGCGGTTCGCCGCCGAGCGGGATGGCGTGCAGCAGGGCGTGGAGCAGGACCGGGTCGTCGAGGAAGGCCGCGCAGGCGCCGTCCAGATCCGGCGGGGTCGCGCCGAGCATGCCGAGCAGCGCGTCGCGCTGCGCGGGAGAGGCTGCATCGTGCAGGAGATCCTGCGGACGGAGCATGCTCGTGCCCATGGTCGGTGGCGGACGGATACGATGTAGGAATCGTCCGATTGTACCCAAGGGCGCGGACCGCGGCCGGTTTTCACGGCCGCAGTTGGTTCAGGCCGTGAGATTGTCGGCAAAACCGAGCGCGGAGAGCAGGGCGGCGTTGACCTGCTCGGGACGCAGCTGCAGTTCCTCGACCTGGCGCGCGAGCGCCGCGCCGTCGAAGCCCTCGGTGAGCTTGGCCAGCCGCAGCAGTGGGGCGTATTCGCCGGTGTCGTACAGCAGCGCGTCGACGACGCCCGCGGGCAGCGTCATGGCCTCGATGATCTCCGCCATGCCGGTGCCGGTCAGCAACGGCAGCAGCGAGAAGGCGCCGGTGATGAACAGGTTGTCGTGGTGGCTGCTGTCGAGCCAGGACGCGCCGAGGATCTCCATGAAGCGGCCGCGCGTGATCGCGGTCTGCATCAGCGCCGGAGCGGCCGGGTCGCGGCTGGCCGTGACCAGCAGCAGCGACAGCCACTTGTTGAGCGCGTCGTAGCCGAGGATGCTGACCGCGTGGCGGAAGGACTGGATCTCCACCATCAGGCCGAAGCCGGCCGAGTTGATGTAGCGCAGCAGCTTGTAAGAGATCGCCACGTCCTGCTTGAGCAGGCGCTCGATCTGCACGATGTCGGCGTTGTTGCGTACCAGGTTCAGCAGCTGGACGATCTGGCCGTGCGCCGGAGACAGCGCCCTGGAGGGCGGATGGCCCTTCAGGAAGAACCAGCCCGAGGCGCCCTCGTAGCCGTTCTGGGTCGCGGTCTGGAACGCGGCGAGATCGGCCAGTCCCCAGGCCAGCGGTACGCCGGGCGGGTTGGCGGGCGCGGGGTTCTTGCGCGCGTCGCTGATGACGAAGCGCCATTCGGATTCCGGCGGCACGACGGTCTGGGGCGTGTGCCAGGCGAGGCAGGTGTGGATGCCGGCCTCGCGCAGCTGGCCGAGCAGCTCCAGCGTACGCGGGTGGGCGATGGCCTGCGCCGGGATCTCGACCATGGCGTTCGGCGGCGCCTGCCACGCCATCAGGTCGGGCGTGGGAACCAGGCGCTCGAGCGAAACGAACACCGGATGGTGCGAGGGCCACACGTCCTGCAGCGCGTTGAGCGACTCGACCACCGCAGCGACGTCGGCCCCGTGGGCGATCAGACGGTTGGCCGTGATGGCGCGCTTGCGGTTGACGACCGGTTCGCGCGTGAAGAGGGTCGCTTGCGTCATGGGGCTCAGGCGCTGGCGAAGGTGAAGGCGTCGGCGAAGAAGGCGTCGGGCCGCAGGCGGCAGCGGGCGACGAGGTCGGCGCGGGCGGCCTCGATCATCGCAGGGGCGCCGCAGGCATACACCTCGTGGCGGGACAGATCGGGCAGGTCGGCCATGACGGCATGATGGACGAGGCCGGTGCGGCCTGTCCAGCGGTCGGCCGGCGTGGCCGCCGACAGCACCGGCACGTAGCGGAAGCCGGGCACCGTGCGCGCCCATTCCTGCGCCAGCGCGTCCATGTACAGGCCGGCACGGTCGCGCGAGCCCCAGTACAGCGTCAGCGCGCGCTTGCCTCCGCCGGCGAGGTGTTCCTCGATGATGCTCTTGATCGGCGCGAAGCCCGTGCCGCCGGCGATCAGCACCGCCGGCGCGTCACCCGGCGCGAGCCCGAAGCCGCCCAGCGGCCCCTCGAAGCGCAGGATGTCGCGCGGCTTCATCGCCGTGAACACGTGGTTCGTGAAGAAGCCGCCGGCGATGCGGCGGATGTGCAGCTCCAGCTCGTTCCCGCCCGGTGCGTTGGCGATCGAGAAGCTGCGCCGGCGTCCGCCCTCGAGCAGGAAGTCGATGTACTGGCCGGCGCGGAAGCGGAACGGCTCGGAGGCCGGCAGCCGGACCTTGAGCACGGCGACGTCGGGGGCGGGGAATTCCAGCGACTGCACGCGGCACGGCAGCTTCTTGACCGGCACGTCACCGGCGCGCGTGACGTTGCGCACCGTGACCGTGACGTCGCTCAGCGCGCGCGCTTGGCACAGCAGCGCCGTGCCGGCGGCGCGCTCGGCGGCGCTGAGCACGTCGGCCGATACCGCGCCCTGGTCGATGCGGCCGCTGTCGATGTGCGCCTTGCATGCGCCGCAGGCGCCGTCGCGGCAACCGTAGGGCACGACGAAGCCGGCGTCGAGGGCGGCCTCGAGGATGGTCTGGTCGGGGCGGATCGCGAAGTGCTGGCCGCCGGGCTGGAGCGAAATCGTGAAGCTCATCGGACGTGGGATAATCCTGCGATGAAAAGAATCCTGATCGTCGGTGCCGGCGACGTGGCCGGACGCGCGATCCCGTGGCTGGCGCGGCGCTTTCGCGTGTTCGCGCTGACCCGCCGGCCCGAGGGGCACGAGCGGTTGCGCCGGCTCGGCGCGGTGCCCGTGCTGGCCGATCTGGATGACGCGGCCAGCCTGTCCCGGCTCGCCGGCATCGCCGACGCGGTGCTGCACTTCGCGCCGCCGCCCGCCGAGGGCGAGGGCGACGCGCGCACGGCACGGCTGCTGGCGGCGCTCGCGGGCCGGCGGAGTCTACCACAGCGGCTGGTATACATAAGCACGACAGGGGTTTACGGCGACTGCGCGGGCGCGTGGATCGACGAGACGCGGCCCTGCCGGCCGGCCACGGCGCGGGCGCGTCGGCGCGTCGACGCGGAGCGCCGGCTGCGGGCCTTCGGCGCGCGCACCGGCTGCGCGGTGGCCATCCTGCGCGCGCCCGGCATCTATGCCGCCGAGCGCCTGCCGGTCGAGCGCCTTCGCCGCGGCGACCCCGTGCCGGTGCCCGACGAGGACGTGTTCACGAACCACGTCCACGCCGACGACCTCGCGCGCATGGCCTGTCTGGCGCTGTTCCGGGCGCGGCCGGGGCGCGTTTACAATGCCGTCGATCGCTCGGACCTGAAGCTGGGCGAGTATTTCGCGCTCGCCGCCGGGACCTTCGGCCTGCCCGCGCCGCCGCGCCTGACGCGCGCCGAGCTGGAGCGGCGCCTGTCGCCGGTGTCGCTGTCGTTCATGCGCGAGTCGCGCCGCATCGACGGCACGCGCCTGCGCCGCGAGCTGCGCCTCGAACTGATCCACCCGACGGTCGCGGACGGCTTCGCCGCGGCCCTTGCCCACGGAGGAAGCCCCGCGTGCTGATCGTCAAGTCGCTGCACATCGTTTTCGTCGTCTCGTGGTTCGCGGGCCTGTTCTACCTGCCGCGCCTGTACGTGAACCACGCCATGGCCGAGGACGAGGCCACGCGCGCGCGCCTGGCCCTGATGGAGCACAAGCTCTACCGTTTCATGACGCCGCTGGGCGCGCTGGCGCTGGGCTTCGGCCTGTGGCTGTGGCAGGGCTATGGCTTCTCCGGCGGCTGGCTGCACACCAAGATGACGCTGGTGCTGACGCTGGTGGCCTATCACCTGTACTGCGGCAAGCTGCTGCGCGACTTCGCCGCCGGACGCAACACGCGCGGCCACGTGTGGTACCGCTGGTTCAACGAGGTGCCCGTGCTGGTGCTGTTCGCAATCGTGTTCCTGACGGTGCTCAAGCCGTTCTGATCGGAGGGCCGGATGGCCGAAACCTTCTTCTCCCCCTGTCCGCGCGGACTGGAAGCGGCGCTGGCCGACGAACTCAATGCCCTCGGCGCCGCCGCGGTCGAGCCCACGCACGGCGGGGTCGGCTTTCGCGGCGACTGGACGACCTGCTACCGGGTGAACCTCGAGTCGCGCATCGCCACGCGCGTGCTGTGGAAGATCACCGAGGGGCGCTACCGCGGCGAGGAGGACATCTACCGCATCGCCTACGCGCCGACCTGGGCGCGCTGGTTCACGCCGGACGAGACCATCCGGGTCTACGTCACGGCCCAGCGTTCGCCGCTGAAGAGCCTGGAGTTCGTCACGCTGCGCATCAAGGACGCGGTGTGCGATCACTTCCGCAGCGTCTCGGGCCGTCGGCCGAGCGTGGATACGGCCAATCCGGACGTGCGCGTGCACGCCTTCCTGACGCGTGATGCGGTCACGCTGTACCTCGACACCTCGGGCGAGCCGCTGTACAAGCGCGGCTTCAAGCGCGCGGCGGTCGAGGCGCCGCTGAAGGAGAACCTCGCCGCCGGCATCCTGCGGCTGGCGGGCTGGACGCCGGACGAGGCGCTGGTCGATCCGATGTGCGGCAGCGGCACCTTCCTGATCGAGGCGGCACAGATCGCGCTGGATGTGGCGCCCGGTCTGGGGCGGCGCTTCGGTTTCGAGAAGCTCCGGAACTTCGACCGCGCGGCGTGGGCGAAGCTGCGCGCCGACGCCGAGGCGCGGCGCAAGCCGCCTCGCGAGCTGGCGATCTACGGCTCAGACATCGTCGCCGAGCAGGTGCGCCGCGCCGGCGTGAACCTGGAGGCGGCGGGGCTCAAGGATTGCGTGCGCCTGATGCGTGCCGACATCCTCGAGCTCGACCCGCCGGCCGGGCACGGCGTGATGGTGACGAACCCGCCCTACGGCGTGCGCATCGGCGAGGAGAGCGAGCTGGCGGCTTTCTACCCGCAGCTCGGCGACGCCCTCAAGCAGCACTGGGCGGGCTGGCGCTGCCACTTCCTGAGCGCGGACCCGGCGCTGCCCAAGGGCATGGGGCTGAAGGCGAGCCGGCGCACGCCGCTGTTCAACGGCGCGCTGGAATGCCGGCTGTACGAGTACCGGATGTTCGCCGGCAGCGGCCGCAAGGACGCCGCCTAGACGATGTCGAGGTTCTGCGTCCCGGCGAGGAAGTCGCGTTCGCCGTGGCGGCTGTTGAGCTTGATCTGCAGGCGCAGGTCGTTGATCGAGTCGGCGTTGCGCAGCGCGTCCTCGTAGGTGATGAGCTCTTCCTCGTAGAGGTCGAACAGGCTCTGGTCGAAGGTCTGCATGCCCAGCTCGCGCGAGCGCTTCATGACCTCCTTGATGCTCGGCACGTCGCCCTTGAAGATCAGGTCGGCGATCAGCGGCGAGTTGAGCATGATCTCGACCGCCGGCACGCGGCCCTTGCCGCCCTTGAGCGGCAGCAGGCGCTGCGAGATCAGCGCGCGCAGGTTCAGCGAAAGGTCCATCAGCAGCTGCTGGCGGCGGTCTTCCGGGAAGAAGTTGATGATGCGGTCCAGTGCCTGGTTGGTGCTGTTGGCGTGCAGCGTGGCCAGGCACAGGTGGCCGGTCTCGGCGAAGGCCACGGCGTAGTCCATGGTCTCGCGGTCGCGGATCTCGCCCATCAGGATCACGTCCGGCGCCTGACGAAGCGTGTTCCGCAGCGCGGCTTCCCAGCTGTCGGTGTCGATGCCGATCTCGCGCTGCGTGACAATGCAGTTCTTGTGCTGGTGCACGAACTCGATCGGGTCCTCGACCGTGATGATGTGGCCGTGCGAGTGCTGGTTGCGGAAATCGACCATCGACGCGAGCGAGGTGGTCTTGCCGGTGCCGGTGCCGCCGACGAAGATCACGAGCCCGCGCTTGCTCATCGCGACCTCCTTCAGCACGGCCGGCAGGCCCAGCTCCTCGAAGCTCGGGATGGTCTGCGAGATCGTGCGCAGCACGAGGCCGACGCGGCTCTGCTGGATGTAGGCGTTGGCCCGGAAGCGGCCGATGCCCGGCGGCGCGACGGCGAAGTTGCATTCCTTGGTCGACTCGAACTCCGCGGCCTGGCGGTCGTTCATGATCGCGCGGGCCAGTTCCGCCGTGTGCTGCGGGGTCAGCACCTGGTTGGACTGCGGCACGATCTTGCCGTCGATCTTGATCGCGGGCGGGAAGCCGGCGGTGATGAAGAGGTCCGAGCCACCCTTCTGCACCATCAGGCGCAGCAGGTCGTGCATGAACTTGAGTGCCTGGTCGCGTTCCATCTGTGCTCCGTGCGGGGCGCGGCGGTCAGCCGTTGAAGGCGTCCTTGTTCTGGGCGCGCAGGCGCGCCTCGGCGTTCGAGACGATGTTGCGGCGGACCAGATCCTGCAGGCACTGGTCCAGCGTCTGCATGCCCAGCGACTGGCCGGTCTGGATCGACGAGTACATCTGCGCCACCTTGTTCTCCCGGATGAGGTTCCGGATCGCGGGCGTGCCGAGCATGATCTCGTGCGCGGCGACGCGGCCCGTGCCGTCCTTGGTCTTGAGCAGCGTCTGCGAGATCACCGCGCGCAGCGACTCGGACAGCATCGCGCGCACCATGTCCTTCTCCTCGGCGGGGAAGACGTCGATGATCCGGTCGATGGTCTTGGCCGCCGACGAGGTGTGCAGCGTGCCGAACACGAGGTGGCCCGTCTCGGCGCCGGTCAGCGCCAGGCGGATGGTCTCGAGGTCGCGCAATTCGCCGACCAGGATCACGTCCGGGTCCTCACGCAGGGCCGAGCGCAGGGCGTTGTTGAACGACAGCGTGTCGCGGTGCACCTCGCGCTGGTTGATCAGGCTGCGCTTGGAGGTGTGCACGAATTCGATCGGGTCCTCGATCGTGAGGATGTGCGCGTACTGGTTCTCGTTGATGTAGTCGACCATCGCGGCCAGCGTCGTCGACTTGCCCGAGCCGGTCGGCCCGGTCACGAGCACGATGCCGCGCGGCTGCTCGGCGATCTCCTTGAAGATCTTCGGCGCGTTCAGGTCGTCGAGCGTCAGCACTTTGGACGGAATGGTCCGGAACACCGCCGCGGCGCCACGGTCCTGGTTGAACGCGTTGACGCGGAAGCGCGCGAGGTTGGGGATCTCGAACGAGAAGTCGCACTCGAGATCGTCCTCGTACTGCTTGCGCTGCGCGTCGTTCATGATGTCGTACACCATCGCGTGTACGTCCTTGTGCTCCATCGGCGGCAGGTTGATGCGCCGGATGTCGCCGTTGACCCGCAGCATCGGGGGCAGTCCGGCCGACATGTGGAGGTCGGAGGCCTTGTTCTTGACGGCGAACGCGAGCAGTTCGGTAATGTCCATGGGCGATCGGGAGTCTGTGGGTCGAAGGGGCCGTCTGGAGCGCGGTGCTATACTCGGCGCCTGCTGGAAACACAGGCCGGACGCCGGTATATGACAACAATCGCTGCCAACTTGCAAGCCGTGCAGGCGAGGATCGAGGCCGCTGCGAAGGCCGCCGGACGCGACCCGGCGAGCGTGCGTCTGCTCGCCGTCAGCAAGACCTGGCCCGCCGCCTGCGTGCGCGAGGCCGCCGCCGCGGGCCAGACGGCCTTCGGCGAGAACTACGCGCAGGAAGGGGCGGCCAAGATCGACGAGATCGACGACCCGCGCCTCGAGTGGCATTTCATCGGTCCGCTGCAGTCGAACAAGACGCGGCTCGTGGCCACGCGCTTCGACTGGGTGCATTCGATCGAGCGCGAGAAGATCGCGCGGCGGCTGTCCGAACAGCGCGACGCGCACCGTCCGCCGCTCAACGTCTGCATCCAGGTCAACGTCAGCGGCGAGGCGAGCAAGAGCGGCGTGGCGCCCGACGAGGTGCTGCCGCTCGCGCGTGCCGTCGCGCAGCTGCCGCGGCTGCGGCTGCGCGGACTGATGTGCATTCCCGAACCGACGCCCGACGCGGCGGTGCTGGGCCGGCGCTTCGCCTGCCTGCGCGAGCTGCGTGACCGGCTCGCGGCCGAGGGGCTGGCGCTGGACACGCTGTCGATGGGCATGTCCGACGACCTCGAGGCCGCCATCGCCGAAGGCAGCACGCTGGTGCGTGTCGGCAGCGCCATCTTCGGCCAGCGCGCCTATCCCAACCCCACCACGGAGTGAGCTCCGGCATGAAGATCGTATTCCTCGGCGGCGGCAACATGGCTTCCGCCCTCATCGGCGGCATGCTCGAACGCGGCTTCGCCGCCGCCGACATCCTGGTCGTCGAACTGTCGCGCGAGCGCCGCGACTGGTTGCAGCAGAACCTCGGCGTCGGCGTGGCCGCGGACGTGGGCATGGCGCCCGGCGCCGACGTGCTCGTGCTGGCGGTCAAGCCGCAGCAGATGCACGAGGCGCTCGCGCCACTGGCCGGCCGTCTGGACGGCGCGCTGGTCATCAGCGTCGCGGCCGGGCTGCGCGTGGCCGACCTGTCGCGCTGGCTCGGCGGTCACGCCCGCATCGCGCGCGCGATGCCGAATACGCCGGCGCTGATCGGTGCGGGCGTGACCGGCGTGTACGCGCCGCCGGCCGTCGATGCGGCCGGGCGCGAGGTGGTCGACCGCATCCTGTCGGCGGTCGGCAGTGTCGTGTGGGTGGACGAGGAGGCGCGCATGGACGCCGTCACCGCCGTCTCGGGCAGCGGCCCGGCCTACGTGTTCCACTTCATCGAGGCGCTCGAGGCGGCGGCCGTGGCGCGTGGCTTCGACGCCGGCACGGCGCGTCGTCTGGCCATCGACACGGTGCTCGGCGCGGCGCGGCTCGCGGCCGGTTCCGACGATTCGCCGTCCGTCCTGCGCGAGAAGGTGACGTCCAAGGGGGGCACGACGGCCGCCGCGCTGGCGGTGTTTGCCGAGGGTGACCTGATGGGGCTGGTCGGCCGTGCCGTCGGGGCGGCCGAGGCGCGCGGCCGCGAGCTGGGCGACGCGCTGGGAGGCCGCTGAGGTGCTGGCGCAGATCCTGTTGCTGCTGCTCGACGTCGTCTTCGGCGCGTTCACGCTGCTGCTGCTCGCGCGCTTCTTCATGCAGTGGCAGCGCGTGCCCTTCCACAACCCGCTCGGACTGTTCGTGCTGAAGACCACGGACTGGCTGGTGCGGCCACTGCGGAGCGTGATCCCCGGCCTGTGGGGACTGGACATGGCCAGCCTCGTGCCGGCCTGGCTCGCGCAGGTGCTGTTCGTGGGGCTGGAGCTGGCGCTGCGCGGCGTGCCCTTCGACGGCGGTGCGGGCGTGGCGCTGGGGCTCGCGGGCATGGGCCTGGTCGAGCTCATGCGCATGGCGGTGTATCTGGTGTTCGCGCTGGTGCTGGTGTCGGCCGTGCTGTCGTGGATCGCGCCGCATTCGCCGGCCGCGCCATTGTTCCACCGTCTGGCCGAGCCCATGCTGCGGCCGTTCCGCCGCATCATCCCGCCGATCGCCGGCGTGGACCTCTCGCCGCTGGCGCTGCTGCTGTTGCTGCAGATCCTGCTGGTGGTGCTGGCGGGGATGGGCGGCGCCTTCGCGCCGCTGATCGTCCGCGGTTTCTGAGGGCTCAGCCCTCGTACATGATCTGGCCCTCGACCAGCGTGTAGCGCACGCGGCCGGGCAGTTCGTGGCCGAGGAAGGGCGTGTTCTTGCCCTGGCTGCGCAGCTGGTCGCGCGTGATGCGCCGGCGCGCGGCCGGGTCGAACACGCAGATGTCGGCACGGGCTCCCGGCGCCAGATGGCCGGCCTTGGTGATGCCGATCAGGCGGGCCGCGTCCGAAGTCACGCGCGAGAGCGTCGTGGCGAGATCCAGCCCCGCATCCTCCCCCCACTTGAGCGCCAGCGGCAGCAGCAGCTCGAGGCCGGTCGCGCCGGCCTCGGACTCGCCGAAGGGAGCAAGCTTGCCGTCGTCGTCGACCGGCGTGTGGTCTGAACACAGCGCGTTGATGCGTCCATCGGCCAGCGCGGCGCGCAGCGCGTCACGGTCGCTCGCGGCGCGCAGCGGCGGCACGAGGTGGCAGTTCGGGTCGAAGTAGCCGATGTCCTGGTCGCACAGATGCAGGTGGTTGATCGATACGTCGCAGGTCACGTCCATGCCCTCGGCGCGGGCCTGTTCGATCAGCGCCAGTCCCTCGGCGCTCGACAGGCGCGTGACGTGCAGGCGCGCGCCGGTGGAGCGGGCGAGCCGCAGATGCGTGAACAGCGCCACCGTTTCGGCCTCGACCGGGATGCCGGTCAGGCCCAGCCGCGCGGCGACCTCGCCGTCGTGCGCGCAGCCGCCGCGTGACAGGAACGGTGCCAGCGGCTGCAGCCAGACGCGGAAGCCGAAGGTCGCGGCGTACTGCATCGCGCGCAGCAGGACGGCATTGTCGACGATGGGGACGTTGGCCTGGCTGAAGGCGAAGCAGCCGGCCTCGGCGAGCTGGGCCATCTCGGACAGGCGTTCGCCCTTCAGGCCGATGGTCAGCGAGCCGATCGGATAGACGTGGGCACGGTTGAGCTGTTTGGCGCGGTGGCACAGCATCTCGACCAGGCCGGGCTCGTCGAGCGCCGGGTCGGTGTCGGGCGGGATGGCCAGGCTGGTGACGCCGCCCGCCATCGCGGCGTCCATCTCGGACTCGAGCGTGGCGCGGTATTCGAAGCCGGGTTCGCGCAGCCGCGCGGCGAGGTCGACCAGGCCGGGGCAGACGACGAGTCCGCTGGCGTCGAGGACGCGCTGTGGCTCGAAGCCGTCCGGCGCCTGGCCGAGGGCGACGACACGCCCGGCGGCGATGTAGAGGTTCTGCACGGCATCGACGCCGTGGGCGGGGTCGATGACGCGGCCGTTGCTGATCTGGATCTTCATGTCTGGGGCGGGCTCCGGTCGGTCAGGCGGCGAGCATGCTCATCACGGCCATGCGCACGGCAATGCCGAAGGTGACCTGGTTGAGGATGACGGCCTGGGCGCCGTCGGCCACGGCGGAATCGATCTCGACGCCGCGGTTCATCGGTCCTGGGTGCATCACGATGGCGTCGGGCCGCGCGCGCGCGAGCTTCTCGGCGGTCAGGCCCCATACCTTGTAGAACTCCTGTGGCGTCGGCAGCAGCGCGCCGTTCATGCGCTCGTTCTGCAGGCGCAGCATCATGATGACGTCGACGTCCTTGAGGCCGGCGTCCATGTCGTGGAACACGCGCACGCCCCAGGCCTCCAGGCCGCTCGGCAGCAGCGTCTTGGGGCCGATCACGCGGATCTCGGGCACGCCCAGCGTCTTGAGCGCGGCGATTTGCGAGCGCGCCACGCGCGAGTGCAGCACGTCGCCGACGATAGCCACCACCAGGCGCGTGAAGTCGCCCTTGAAGTGGCGGATGGTGTACATGTCGAGCAGGCCCTGGGTAGGGTGGGCGTGACGGCCGTCGCCGGCGTTGACGACGTGGATGTCGTTGCGGCCGTTGGCGATCAGGTGCTGCGCGATCAGGAAGGGCGCACCGCTGGCGGCGTGGCGCACCACGAACATGTCGGCCTGCATGGCGCACAGGTTGTCGACGGTGTCGAGCAGGCTCTCGCCCTTGGCCGTCGAGCTCGTCGACACGTTGAGGTTGACGACGTCCGCCGACAGGCGCTTGGCGGCGATTTCGAAGGTCGTGCGGGTGCGCGTGGAGTTCTCGAAGAACAGGTTGAACACGCTCTTGCCGCGCAGCACCGGCAGCTTCTTGACCTCGCGCTCGGCCACCTCGGATAGCGTGCGCGCCTCGCCGGACTCCACCATCGCCAGCCAACGGTGGCCGCGGGCGAGCGCGAGCTGGATCGGCGTCGGCGTGTCGTCCCAGGGGCGCGGCTGCATGGTCTCGCCATCCGGCAGGGTCACCGCCTTGCGGCTGCCGCGGCGCTTGATCCGGATCGGCACCGAGACGGTGAGGCTGCCGTCGCTCGCGGTGATCACCTCTGGCTGACCGGTCTTGTCGATCAAGATTTCATTCATGCCACGGCCTCCTCAAGGGTTTCCGGGGCGGGCTCGGGGCGCAGCTCCAGGGCGAGCACCTCGATGCCGTTGGG